>Ga0207682_10001701_pt1 | contig 10067 bp, 9 predicted proteins | sample KBSM63metaG_FD_184332 | JGI IMG/M metagenome (GOLD analysis project Ga0207682, IMG submission 184332) | Miscanthus rhizosphere microbial communities from Kellogg Biological Station, Michigan, USA - KBS M6-3 metaG (SPAdes) (version 2) | ecosystem: Host-associated > Plants > Roots > Rhizosphere >...
GAGTTCTCATTGGACGGATCTGAGCGCGGGAGGCAAATAACGGCGAAGGCCGCGGCCGGACACCGCCGCGGCTAAATGTATTTTACGTCCCGGATCTCGTACTCGCGCACGCCGCCCGGCGCCTTGACCTCGGCAACGTCGCCCGCGTGCTTGCCGATCAGGGCGCGCGCGATTGGCGAGCTGATCGAGATCTTGCCCTGCTTGATGTCGGCTTCGTCGTCGCCGACGATCTGGTAGGTGACGACGTCGCCGTTATTCATGTCTTCGAGCTCGATGGTCGCACCGAACACGCAGCCGCCGTCGGAGTCGATCAGCTTGGGATCGATGATCTGCGCATTCGACAGTTTGCTTTCGACTTCGGCGATGCGCCCTTCGATGAAACTCTGGCGCTCCTTGGCCGCCGCATATTCGGCATTCTCGGACAGGTCGCCGTGCGCGCGCGCCTCCGCGATTGCCGCGATGATGCCGGGCCGCTGGACCGTCTTCAATTCCTGCAATTCGGCGCGCAGTTTTTCAGCGCCGAACACGGTCAGGGGAGTTTTAGCCATATAAGGTTGGTCCTGTCACGCGGCGACGGCGGCGGCGGCCGCGATACGGCGATGCAATCCCTGCACATCATAGGCCGTCATTACCCGCGATTGTTGCATACCCGTGCACGCGGCGCGCGCGCCGGCCAGTGTCGTATACAGCGTAATGCGCGCCTGCAGGGCCGCACGGCGGATCGCGTAGGAGTCGCGCACGGCAGTGCGCGACTCCTCGACTGTGTTCAGGATCAGCGCGACGTCGCCATTCTTGATCATGTCGACGACGTGCGGCCGCCCTTCGGCCACTTTGTTGATCGGCAGTACGGCGAGGCCGTCCGCGGCGAGCGCCGAGGCCGTACCGCGGGTTGCCACGAGCTGGAAACCGAGCGCGACCAGATCGTGCGCGATCGCGACTGCGCTCGGCTTGTCCGCATCGCGCACGCTGATGAAAACCTTGCCCGATTCCGGCAGGCGGTCGCCGGCCGCGAGTTGCGACTTTACGAACGCTTCGCCAAACGTCGTGCCCACGCCCATCACCTCGCCGGTGGATTTCATTTCCGGGCCCAGTATGGTGTCGGCGCCCGGGAACTTGATGAACGGAAACACCGCCTCCTTGACCGAATAATACGGCGGCACCACTTCGCGCACGCTGTCCTGCGCCGCCAGCGAAACGCCGGTCATACAGCGGGCTGCGATCTTGGCCAGCGCGAGGCCGGTCGCTTTCGAGACGAACGGCACGGTGCGCGAGGCGCGCGGATTGACTTCGAGCACGTAGATCGTGCCATTCTGGATGGCGAACTGCACGTTCATCAGGCCGACCACTTTGAGCGCGTGCGCCATGGCGATCGTCTGCCGGCGCAGCTCGTCCTGAATTTCCGGCGTGAGACTGAACGGCGGCAGGGAGCACGCCGAATCGCCCGAATGAACGCCGGCCTGCTCGATATGTTCCATGATGCCGCCGATCAGCACGGCCTGCCCGTCGCAGATCGCATCGACGTCGACTTCCGTCGCGTCGTTCAGGAAGCGATCGAGCAATACCGGCGAATCGTTCGACACCTTGACCGCTTCGCGCATGTAGCGCTCGAGGTCGGCCTGCTCGTGCACGATTTCCATTGCGCGGCCGCCCAGCACGTACGACGGACGCACGACCAGCGGGTAGCCGATCTCGGCGGCAAGCGCGAGCGCTTTCTGGCTGCTGCGCGCAGTGCGATTCGGCGGCTGCTTCAGTTTCAGCTTGTTGATCAGCTTCTGAAACCGTTCGCGGTCTTCGGCGATGTCGATCGAGTCGGGCGATGTACCAATGATGGGCACGCCGTTCGCCTCGAGATCGCGCGCGAGCTTGAGCGGCGTTTGGCCGCCGTACTGCACGATCACGCCGTACGGCTTCTCGACGTGCACGATTTCGAGCACGTCCTCCAGCGTCAGCGGCTCGAAATACAGCCGGTCGGACGTGTCGTAGTCGGTCGACACGGTTTCCGGATTGCAGTTGACCATGATGGTCTCGAACCCGTCTTCGCGCAGCGCGAGCGCCGCGTGCACGCAGCAGTAATCGAACTCGATGCCCTGCCCGATCCGGTTGGGCCCGCCGCCCAGCACGATGACTTTCCGGCGATCGGTCGGCTGCGCCTCGCACTCTTCCTCGTAGGTCGAGTACATATAGGCGGTGTTGGTCGAGAACTCGGCCGCGCACGTATCGACGCGCTTGTAGACCGGCCGGATGCCGAACGCATGCCGGTGTGCGCGCATCTCGGCTTCGGTCGACTTCATGAGATAGGCCAAACGGCGGTCCGAGAATCCCTTGCGCTTCAACCCGCGCAACGTCACCGCGTCGAGATCGGCGATCTTCTTGTCGTCGAGCTCCATTTCAAGATCGACGATTTCCTTGATCTGCGTGAGGAACCACGGATCGATCTTGGTGAGCTGGAAAACCTCTTCGAGCGTAAAACCGTTCTCGAACGCGTCCCCCACGTACCAGATGCGCTCCGGCCCCGGCTCGCCGAGTTCTTTCTCGATGGTTTCGCGGTCGGTCGTCTTCTGATTCATGCCATCCGCGCCGACTTCGAGCCCGCGCAGCGCTTTTTGGAACGATTCCTGGAACGTGCGCCCGATCGCCATCACTTCGCCGACCGATTTCATCTGCGTCGTGAGCCGGTCGTTGGCCTGCGGGAATTTCTCGAACGCGAACCGCGGCACCTTGGTCACGACGTAATCGATCGTCGGCTCGAATGACGCCGGCGTCGCCCCGCCCGTGATGTCGTTGCGCAGCTCGTCCAAGGTGTAGCCGACCGCGAGCTTGGCTGCGATCTTGGCGATCGGGAAGCCGGTGGCCTTCGACGCGAGCGCGCTTGATCGCGACACGCGCGGATTCATTTCGATGATCAACAAGCGGCCGTCGTCGGGGTTGACCGCGAACTGCACGTTGGAGCCGCCGGTGTCGACGCCGATCTCGCGCAGGCACGCGATCGACGCGTTGCGCATGATCTGGTATTCCTTGTCGGTGAGCGTCTGTGCCGGCGCTACAGTGATCGAATCGCCCGTGTGCACGCCCATCGGGTCGAGGTTTTCGATCGAGCAGATGATGATGCAATTGTCTTGGCTGTCGCGCACGACCTCCATCTCGAATTCTTTCCAACCGAGCACCGATTCTTCGATCAGCACTTCCTTGGTCGGGCTCGCGTCGAGGCCGCGCTCGACGATGGAGACGAATTCTTCCTTGTTGTAAGCGATACCGCCGCCCGCGCCGCCCAGTGTGAACGACGGCCGGATCACGGTCGGGAAACCCACCATCGCCTGCACCTGCAGCGCTTCTTCGAGGCTGTGCGCGATCGCCGACTTCGCGCTCGCGAGCCCGATCTTTGCCATCGCGGCCTTGAATTTCTCGCGATCCTCCGCTTTGTCGATCGCTTCTTTTTTGGCGCCGATCATTTCGACGCTGTATTTTTCGAGCACGCCGTGCTTCGCGAGATCGAGCGCGCAGTTCAACGCGGTCTGCCCGCCCATCGTCGGCAGCAATGCATCCGGCCGCTCGATCGCAATGACCTTCTCGACCATCTGCCACGTCACCGGTTCGATATAGGTCGCGTCCGCCATGTTCGGATCGGTCATGATCGTCGCCGGATTCGAATTGACGAGCACGACGCGATAGCCTTCCGCGCGCAACGCTTTGCACGCCTGCGCGCCCGAATAGTCGAACTCGCATGCCTGGCCGATAACGATCGGGCCCGCACCGATGATCAGTATGCTTTTGATGTCAGTGCGTTTGGGCATGTTCTTCCGCGCGCACCGGCGCTTTTTGCATCATCGCCACAAAGCGATCGAAGAGATAACTCACATCCCGCGGCCCCGGACTCGCTTCCGGATGCCCCTGGAAGCAGAACGCGGGGCGGTCGGTGCGCGTGAATCCCTGCAGCGTGCCGTCGAACAGCGACTTGTGCGTGATGCGCACGTTCGCCGGCAAGGTGGCGGGATCGACGGCGAAGCCGTGGTTCTGGCTGGTGATCATCACGCGCCCGCTGTCGAGATCCTGCACCGGGTGATTCGCGCCGTGATGGCCGAATTTCATTTTGAGCGTTTTGGCGCCGCTCGCGAGTCCGAGCAATTGATGGCCGAGACAAATGCCGAACACCGGAATCCCGGTGTCAACCAATTCGCGTATCGCGCGAATCGCATAGTCGCAGGGCTCCGGATCGCCGGGCCCGTTGGCGAGAAAAATCCCGTCCGGTTTCAGCGCGAGCGCGTCCTTCGACGTGGATTGCGCCGGTATCACGGTGAGCTGGCAGCCGCGCTCCGCGAGCATGCGCAGGATGTTGCGCTTGACGCCGTAGTCATACGCGACGACGTGGAATTTCGGCGCCGTTTGCCGGCCATAACCTTTGCCGAGCGTCCACGTCGTTTCGGTCCATGCATACGGCTTGGTGCAGCTGACGACCTTGGCGAGGTCCATGCCGGCCAGCCCCGGAAAGTCGCGCGCGGCTTTGAGCGCCGCCTCTTTATCGATTGCACCCGCCATCACGCAGCCGTCCTGCGCGCCTTTTTCGCGGAGTATGCGCGTGAGCCGGCGTGTGTCGATGTCGGCAATCGCGACGACGTTCTGCGCGCGCAAATAGCCGGACAAGTCCTGCGTGCTGCGCCAGTTGCTCGCCACCAGCGGCAAATCGCGAATGACGAGTCCGGCTGCATAGACTTTGTCGGCCTCGACGTCCTCCGGATTGGTGCCCGTGTTGCCGATGTGCGGATAAGTCAGCGTGACGATCTGGCGGCAGTACGACGGATCGGTGAGAATTTCCTGATAGCCGGTCATCGCGGTGTTGAACACGACTTCGCCCGCGGCCAGACCGGCCGCGCCGATCGACGTGCCCCGAAAAACCGTGCCATCTTTGAGTACAAGAATGGCTGGTTCACGAAGCGGCAAGTCGAACTCCCGGGAGTAGATATGGAAAGCGGGACAGGTCACACGACCCGTCCCGCTGGAATGCAAGAATTATACGCTAAAGGCACCTCGCCTTCAATGCGGCGGAGCGAAATCAACGCCCTGATTCGACGCCGGAAAACGCTCCGCGGCTGATCAGCGCGCAACCGGGTTTACGAACGCCGGGAGTCAGCGCAAACCGAGAACGTCCTGCATGTCGAAGAGCCCGGTCTTCTTGGCCGCGACAAACCGCGCAGCCCTGAGCGCGCCTTCCGCGTAAGTCGCGCGGCTATTGGAACGCACGACAATCTCGACGCGCTCGCCAGGACCGGCAAACATCACCGTGTGCTCGCCGACAATATCGCCGCCGCGCACGGTCGCGAAACCGATGGTCGACGCCTTGCGCTCGCCGGTGACGCCTTCGCGGCCGTAGACCGCGCAGTCATCGAGCTTGCGGCCGAGCGCGCCGGCGATGATGCCGCCGATGTGCAGCGCGGTGCCCGACGGCGCGTCGACCTTGTGCTTGTGGTGCGCTTCGATGATTTCGACGTCGTAGTCGTCTTTGAGCACGCGTGCGGCGATGTCGGCGAGCTTGAATACGAGATTGGTGCCGACGCTCATGTTGGGCGCCATCACGATCGCAACGTCACGCGCAGCCTCGGCGATCGATTTTCTTTGCGCGTCGTCGAAACCCGTCGTGCCGATCACCATGTTGACGCCCAGCTTGCGGCACGCGGCGAGATGCGCGAGCGTGCCTTCAGGCCGCGTGAAATCGATTAGCACGCTGCAGCCGGCAAGGCTTTTTCCGATGTCCGCGCTGATGGTCACGCGGCCCGGTGTACCGACCATTTCGCCTGCGTTCTTGCCGAGAAACGGGCTGCCCGCGGCTTCAAGCGCGGCAGCCAATTCGACGTCGCCGCCTCTGTGCACAGCCTCGAGGAGCGCGCGGCCCATGCGCCCGCCGCTGCCAGCCACCGCGATTTTCAATTTCGGCATATCGACTCCCTTAGGGCGCGTAAAACAATCGAACGCCCTGCTTGTTCAAAAACCGATTTTGTCGAGCATCCGGCCAAACGTACCGCGCGTGGGCGGATCCTTTTTCGCGTCGGCAGCCGCCGCATCCGCTTTTGCCGGATCCGCTTTGGTTGCGTCTGCCTTGGCTGCATCTGTTTTTGCCGTATCTGCTTTGGCTGCGTCCGCTTTAGCTGCGTCCGTTGTGGCGGTTTCTGCTGGCGCCGCTTCGGCTTTCTCCGCTTCTGCTTTGGTAGCATCCGCCTTGGCTGCATCCGCCTTCGCTGCATCCGCCTCGGCTGCATCCGCCTTGGCCGCTTCCGCGTTGCCCGCCTCGGCCTTTGCGGCAGCCGCTTTGGCTGCGTCCGCTTTAGCCGCCTCCGCCTTGGCGGCTTCCGCTTTCGCTGCTTCCGCTTTCGCCTTGGCCGCCTCGGCTTTTGCTGCCTCAGCTTTAGCCGCTTCTGCTTTTACCGCTTCCGCTTTCGCCGCTTCCGCTTTTGCCGCGGCCGCTTTAGCCGCCTCCGCTTTGGCCGCTTCAGCTTTGGCTGCAGCCGCCTTGGCGGCTTCTTCTTTGGGCGTGGGTTTCGGTTCCGTGGAGATCGTTATGGTCGGCGGCGCCTTCGGCGCCGGCGGCGGCTCGAGCGCCTTGTCGGACAAAACCACGTCGCCTTCGAGCGTGGCGAGCTTGTCGCCGTCGAATATCACCGTAAGGCGGCGCCGCTCTTCGGGCTTGCCCTGCTTCTGCATGGTGTAAACGTAATCCCAGCGGTCGCTGTGAAACATGTCGGTTACCAGCGGCGAGCCGAGCACGAAGCGCACCTGCGAGCGCGTCATGCCGACCTTCAACTTGGAGACCATTTCCTGCGTCACCACGTTGCCCTGCTGGATGTCGATCCGGTACGGCGAAATCAAAGACGGCAGCTCGACGTTTTGCTTGCACGCCGAGAGCGCGAACGCTGCCGCCAAGAATATGAAAAATCGCATTTAACGGTTCCCGGCCCCTGCGCCGCTCGCGCGCGACTGCGCACTGGGTTCATTGAAAGGCGGTATGATAACAGCCCGCTTCTAATACAGTCCTCAGACGCCAGGCTCAAGCGTGAGTTCCCCAACCGATCTCAAGACCATCGGCCTCAAGGCAACACTGCCCCGATTGCGCATTCTCGAGCTGTTCGAGAAAAGCAATGTGCGCCATCTGACCGCCGAGGAAGTCTACAAAATCCTGTCGAAGGAAGGCACCGATACGGGACTCGCGACGGTGTATCGCGTGCTCACGCAGTTCGAGCAGGCGGGCCTACTGGTGCGCCACCACTTCGAAAGCGGCAAGGCGGTGTTCGAGCTGAACCGCGGCGACCATCACGATCACCTCGTCTGCATGCAATGCGGCCGCGTCGAAGAGTTTTACGACGAGGCGATCGAGAAGCGCCAGATCGCCGTCGCCAAAGACCGCGGCTTCACGATCCACGAGCATTCGCTGCACTTGTACGTGGACTGCACCAAGCCGAACTGCCCGAACAAAACAAAAACCTAGGGAATTCTCCAGAATCAGGGGATATACAAGGGGGCATACCCCCTTGTTCAATTGCGGTTGATCAAATTTTGCGGAATTCCTCCGCTGATTTCGCAAGCTTGCCGTCGGCGCGCTTTAACGCGCGCGTGACCGCCTTGGTCGCGCCGAACGTCGGTATGTACGCCGAATGTTTGCCCGCGCCGCCGATCACCGCGATGATGATGTCGTCCGCGTTCTGCACCGCGTATACCGGCGCATCCATGCCGGCCTTCGCGTATTTGTCCTTGAACGTCACGCGAAAGCGGCGCTCGATGTTCTCCTTCGAGAACTTGCCGAGCGGCAGGGTCGCGTGCTCCTGCAGAAAGCGTTTGGCGTCGGCCTTGCTGTAGCCGTCGTTGGCGACCGTCTTCGCATGCTCAGGACCCATCACGATCACGGGCTGGGCCGAATAGTAGATGTCATTCGAGCCGGTGATGGCCATCGTTCCCGCAATCGTCGTCAGGATGCCCAGCCCGCTCAGGCTTTCATGGTCGTTGATGTTGTGCGGGCATTCCGCGCCGATCACGGTGACCGTGCTGGCGTCCCTGGCAAACCCGCGCTCGACATGCAGCGGCTCCCACGGACTCGATGCCTCGTTTTCCGCGACCAGGTAGCTGAACTTCGACGGCGCGCCAAACGTCGACATGTCGCCCAGCGTCGGAATCGCGCCGCCGATATTCACCAGCGCCAGGCGGATCGCGCGGCCTATCGTCGCATTGCTGCGCGTGCCCGGGCCGAACGCGTTGTGCCCCGAGTTGACGCCGAGCTCGAGCGCGACCGGGCCGTTGACGATCACGAGCGGCGCGCACAAATGCGTGGTCGCCTGCACGCCGTATAAGTTGAACGGCTCGTCGCACATCGCCTCGATCGCGAGCATGAACAGCGGAAAATAATTCGGCGCGCACCCCGCCATTACGGCATTAGCCGCGAGGCGCAATGGCGTCGCTTCGCCATAGCGCGGCGCCATTTTCGCGATCGGCTCATTCCACGGCCGGTCGCAGTAAGCGAGCATTGCTTCCACGCGCTCGGTGGTCGGCGGAATGATCGGCAGGCCGTCGCCCCATCCGCGCTCCATGTACAACCGGTTGATCGCGTCGAAATCGTCGTCCGCGTCGATGCTCGCGTCCTTGGCATTCAAGAGCTCGGCGAGATCGCTCATTACATGTGCTCCTTGATGAGTTTGACCAGTTGCGGCAACGCGACGTGCGCGCGGCCTTCGACCTGCTCGAGCGACAAGCCGCCGAGCGGATGCGCGATTTTCACGAGCGGCAGGTCGGGCGTGCCGAACACCTTGGACTGCGTGGTGCCCAGCTTGATGAACGGATCGGACACGATGACGGCGGTGACGAGCCCGCGTTTACGCAACTCTGACATGTCGTGGACACTCCACGACGTGCAGGACCCTCAATCACCCATTGCGCTGACGACGAAGTCAGCCTCCTTCGCGAGCTGGTCCAGCATGTTGTCCGGCGCAGGCAGGCTCACGCTGTCTTTGCGCAGCATGACCACGGACGCGACCGGCACCATTCCCTTCACACCGTCCACGATGAACTTCAACAAGTGATCGGCATTGCCCTTGCTGTTGTCGAGTATGCCCAGCCGCAGGCCGCCTTGCGCGAACTTGCGCTGCGCCTTGGCTGCGGCCGTCGCGGGCACCGGCGCTTCCGGCACCACCAATTTGACTTTGTTGCTCATTGCTTGCTCCTCGCTGGTTTAGAGTTACTAACGCGGTCAGGTTTTGGCGCCGAGCATTTCCGCGGCATGCTTGCGCGTGGTTTCGGTTATTTTAACGCCGCCCAGCATGCGCGCGATTTCCTCGACGCGTTCGCTGCTGCCCAGGATGTTGACGCGGCTCGCCACTTTACCGTTGGCCGCCGCCTTCGTCACCTGCCACTGATGGTCGGCCGACGCCGCGACCTGCGGCAGGTGCGTCACGCACATCACCTGGTGCGCTTTGCCGAGTTTCTTCAGCATCTGGCCGACGATTTCGGCGACGCGTCCGCCGATGCCGGCGTCGACCTCGTCGAAAATCAGCGTCGGCACCTGCGCGATCTCGCTCGCCACCGTTTGGATAGCCAGGCTGATGCGCGACAGTTCGCCCCCCGACGCGACCTTCGCCAGCGGGCGCGGCGGAATGCCCTTGTGGGCCGAGACCAGGAATTCGATCTGCTCGAGCCCGTGCGCAGCGCCCTCCGGGAGTGCGCTCAACGCGATTTCGAAACTGCCGCCCGCCATCGCCAGCGTCTGCATCGCGGCCGTCACCTTCTCGGCGAGCTTCTTCGCAGCCTTTTTGCGGCCCGCGCTCAGCTTGCCGGCGGCAGCCGCGTATGCGGCCTGGGCTTCCTTTACGCGCTGACGCAGCGATTCGACGTCGAGGCTGCCGCCGAGCTCTCTCAGGCGCGCGCGCGCGCTATCGAGCGCATCCGGCAACGTTTCCGGCGTGATCCTGAATTTGCGCGCGCTCGCGTGCACGGCATCGAGGCGCTGCTCGATCTCCTTGAAGCGCTTGGGATCAATGTCGAGCCGCTGCTGGTAGTCGCGCAGCATGTACACCGCTTCCTGCGCCTGCGCCTGCGCC
>Ga0207682_10001705_pt1 | contig 10055 bp, 11 predicted proteins | sample KBSM63metaG_FD_184332 | JGI IMG/M metagenome (GOLD analysis project Ga0207682, IMG submission 184332) | Miscanthus rhizosphere microbial communities from Kellogg Biological Station, Michigan, USA - KBS M6-3 metaG (SPAdes) (version 2) | ecosystem: Host-associated > Plants > Roots > Rhizosphere >...
GGTCACGACGCCCAGCGCCGCGAAGAGCGCCCATTTCGCGTTCATGGTGGCGCCCATCCTAACCTTGGCCTAGAGTCCGCTCCATGAAAATCCGCCGGATCGCGGCCTATCGGGTCGAACTGCCCCTCCACGAGGGCAGCTACAAGTGGTCCGGCGGCAAGTCGGTCGCCGTGTTCGATTCGACGCTCGTGCGGGTCGAGACCGATAGCGGCCTGGTCGGACACGGCGAGGTCTGTCCCCTCGGCCCGGCGTACCTGCCGGCGTACGCCGAGGGCGTGCGGGCGGGGCTCGCCGTTCTTGCGCCGAGCCTGATCGGAGAGGACCCCCGGGAGCTCGAGAAGCTCAATCGCCGGATGGACGCGCTCCTCAAAGGCCACCCGTACGTCAAGTCGGGCATCGACATCGCCTGCTGGGACATCCTCGGGCAGGCCGCGGGCGTTCCGGTCGCGACGCTGCTCGGTGGGCGCTACGGCGAGGACTTCGTTCTCTACCGCGCGATCTCCCAGGAAGCTCCGGAGGAGATGGCGCGCCGCGTCGCCGGCTACCGGGAGGAGGGCTACCGGCGGTTCCAGCTCAAGGTCGGCGGCGATCCGGACGTCGACGTCGAGCGCATCCGGGCGGTGCGCGCGGTGCTCGCGCCGGGAGAGGTCCTCATCGCGGACGCCAACACCGGCTGGCTGCCGCACCAGGCCGCGCGCGTCGTCCGGGCCGTGCGAGACGTGGACGTCTATATCGAGCAGCCCTGCGCGACCTACGAGGAGTGCCTTTCGATCCGCCAGCGGACGGACCATCCCTTCGTCCTCGACGAGACCATCGACGGCCTGGGCGTGCTCCTCCGCGCCGCGGGCGACCGCGCGATGGACGTCGTGAACCTCAAGATCTCCAAGCTCGGCGGCCTGACCCGCACACGGCAGGCCCGCGACCTTTGCGCGTCGCTGGGCATCGCGATGACGATCGAGGATTCCTGGGGAGGAGACGTGACGACGGCGGCGATCGCGCACCTCGCGCACTCCACGCCCACGGAGCTGCTCTTCACCGCGACGGACTTCAACTCCTACGTCACCGTATCGATCGCGGAGGGCGCGCCGCAGCGGAAAAAGGGCCGCATGGCCGCTTCGAGCGCTCCCGGCCTCGGCGTGACGCCGCGACCGGAGTTTCTAAAAAAGCCCGCGGTCGACGTCTCTTAGTCCAGGAGGCAGGAGGCAGGAGGCAGGAGGCGGGAGGCAGGAGCGGGAGCTCGCCTACCAGGGAATTTCGCGGCCGCGCTCGTTGAAGAAGCGGCCCGAGTCTTTCTGTGCCAGACGATCCACGACCTTGAGCACGGCGCGCACGCTCTCTTCGGGCGAGAGCGGCGCGGACTGGCCGCCCATGCGGGTGCGGACCCAGCCCGGGGAGACGAGGGCGAAGATCATCTTCTCCTTCCCGAGCTCGGCCGCGAGCGTCCGCATGAGCTGGTGGAGCGCGGTCTTGGAGGTCCGGTAGCCCACCCAGCCGCCGCTCGAGTTCTCGGAAATCGAGCCCAGACCGCTCGAGATGGCGACGATCCGCGGATTCTCGCTGGCCCGAAGGTTCGGCAGGAGGGCCTGGGTCAGCAGGAGAGGCCCGATCGCGTTGACGCGAAAGTGACTTTCGAGATCCTCCGCCGTGACCTCTTCGACGGAAGGCCCGGCGACGCCCACGGCGGCGTTGTGGATGAGCAGGTCGACCGGCGCGCCCTTGAGCTTGCGGGCCAGGGCGGAGATGCTCTTCGGATTCTCGACGTCCAGAGCCTCGACCCGGGCACCCAGCCCGTTGAGCTCGCTGGCCGACTCGGGGGCTCGCGCGGTCGCGATGACCGTGTCCCCCCGCTCGGCGAGCTGGCGCGCGAGCTCGAGGCCGATGCCGCGATTGGCGCCCGTGACGAGGCTGGTCTGCGCCATATTCGCTCCTAGGCTACTATCAACGGCTCATGTCCGGAGAACCGACGCCGATTCCGCCGGAGTTCCTCGATCTCGTCGAGACCAAGAAGTACGACGCGCTCGAGTCGCTCTGGACCAAGCAAATGGAGGAAGACGCGGATACGCTTCCGCTCTTTTTCGGCGTCGCCGCCGCGGTCAAGAAGAAGGGCAACGGCCCGGTCGCCCTCAAGCTCCTCCGGTTTCTGGCGGAGTACCACCCGGAGGGCAGCGAGGGGCGGATTCAGACGCTCCTCGAGGTCGCGCGGATGTCGCCCAAGGATCCCGAGGTCCGCAAGGAGCTCGCCGCGTCGCTCAAGAAACGCTTCGGCGCCCATCCGGCCTTCGGCGCGGTGATCGCCAAGTTCCCGGTCGAGTCGGCGCCGGACCCGTCCGAGGTCGCGGGCCGCATCGCGCGCTGGCTGCGCTTCACTCCCGGCGGGATCTACTTCATGCCGGGGCGCGGCGCGGGACGCCTCGTCGAGATGAAGCCCGCGCTCGACGTGCTCCGTCTCGAGGTCCAGGGCACGAAGCTTCCGCTCTCGCTGGTCTCGGCGGAGAGAACGCTCGTCGAGCTTCCCGAGACGCACTTTCTCAGGCGCAAGGTCGAAGATCCGAAGACCCTCGTGGCGCTCGCGGAAAGCGACCCGCCGGAGGCGCTGCGGCAGCTGCTCGAGAGCTTCGGCGGCAAGTCGACCGTGCAGGAGGTGCGGGAGCACTTCTCGGGGTTGGTTCCGGAGGAGAAGTGGTCCGCGTTCTGGTCGGCCGCCCGCAAGCACAAGCAGGTCCTGGTCTCGGGCAGCGCCAAGTCGGCCGCCGTGGTCTGGAGCGAGAGCGCGGACGCCGCCGAGGGGAGCGTGCGCCAGGCCTTCGAGAAGGCCGCCCCGGCCGCGAAGATCGAGCTCGCGCGGAAACATGCGAAGCGTTCCAAGGCGCTGGCGGCCTTGATGACGGAGTCGCTGGCCGCCGAGGCGCGGCGGGCCGGTCGCAACTCTCCGGCGCTCGCCTGGGAGCTTTCGCAGGCGGCCGCGCGGCTCGCGCCCGGCTCTCCGGAGGCGTTCCCGGCGGACGAGCTTCTCGCGGTGCCCGAGCTGCGCCGGACCGTCGCCGACATCCGGGATCAAAGCGCGCGCGAGAAGGCCCTGGAGGCGGTTCGCGCTTCCCGCGCGGATTGGGCCGAGATCTTCATCGAGCAGATCTCCCGGGAGGACGATGCGCGCGTCCTGACCGCTCTCTTCGCCGCGCTCGGGGATCGGGCGTCCGACCTCAGCCGAAAGATCCTCCGTTCGCCGCGCACCGCCCCACGCGCCTTCGTGTGGCTGCTCGAACGGATGCACGCCGAAGGCCGCGCGGATTCGACCGCGCTCTTCGTGGCCCTGACCGACGCCATGCGCATGGACGAGTTCTCGAGCCTGCGCGCCCGTCTGAAGGAGCTCTTCGAGCCCGGCGGCCTCGCGGTCGCGCTCGTGCGCCTCGCGGCTTCCGAGGAGGAGGCGCGCGACCTGCTCCATGCCCTCGACCGTGTCGGGGGCCTCGAGGAGCATCGGCGCGCGACCGTGCGGGAAGCCCTGCTGATGAAGTTCCCCGAGCTGCGGGCGCCGGCACGGGAGTATCTCTATGCGACGGCCGCCGCGATCGAGGCGCGGCGCCAGGAGGTGTTGCACCTGAAGCAGGTCGAGCTCCCGGCCAACGCCCAGGCCATGAAAACGGCCAAGGAGCATGGAGATCTGCGTGAGAACTTCGAGTACCACGCCGCGCGGCAGAAGCACGAATACCTCTCGGCTCGCATTGCCACACTTTCCGACGAGCTCTCGCGCACGCGGGTTCTCGACCCGTCGAAGATCGATGCGAAGGAGGTGCGCGTGGGCACGCGCGTGCGCCTGCGGGGCGATGGCGGAGCCGAGCGCGACATCGTCATTCTCGGACCGTGGGACTCCAAGCCCGAGAACGCGGTGTATTCGTACCAGTCGGAGTTCGCTCAGCGGTTGCTGGGCGCCCACCCGGGCGACCGCGTGAACCTCGTGGAGGGCCCGGTCGAGATCGTCGCGATCTCCCCGTGGGCCTGAGGCTCGTCCCGGCGGCTGTTCTCGTAGCGATCCTGTTCGCCGCGACAGGGCTCGTCGCGGCCGCGTCGGCCGAAAACGCGGACAACATTTACCGTCTTCCGATCGGCGACCCGTCCCGACGCGACCGCGAGGTCCCGGTCGTCCTCGACGCGATCACGGACACGGCCACGGGAGGGCTGATCCTGCCTGCGGAGCTGCCGAAGCGGCTCGAAGGCGTGCGCCTGCTCCTGGTGGGGGAGAGCCATACCGACATGGACTCTCACCGGATCGAGTTGCGCGTCATCGAGGAGCTCGTGCGCTCCGGCCGCCGGGTCACCGTCGGTCTCGAGATGTATCCCTACGGCGCGCAGGCGGCTCTCGACGACTGGACTTCGGGAAAGCTGACCGAGGACGCGTTTCTCGAGGCATCGCGCTGGTACAGGAGCTGGGGTTACCCGTGGCCTTACTACCGCGACATCTTTCTCTTTGCGCGCGACCGGCGCCTCCCGCTCGTCGCGATCAACGCTCCGCGAGAGGTCGTCTCGGCGGTCCGCAGGAAGGGCTTCCAGGGACTGACGCCCGAAGAGGCCGCCCACATCCCGACCGATATCGACTCGAAGAACGCGGATCACATGCGCCTCTTCCGGGCGTCCTTCGGGGAGTCCGGCTTCCATACCGGCATGGACGACGCCGCCTGGCAGTCCATGCTCGACGCTCAGTGCACCTGGGACGCGACCATGGGCTTCCACGCGGTCCAGCCGCTGCGGGGCGACGAGGATCCGAAAGCGCCTGGAATCGTGGTCGTTCTGGTCGGCGCGGGGCACGTGCAGTACGGCATGGGCATCGAGCGCCAGCTCCGGAAGACGTTCCCAGGCCGGATCGCGTCGCTCATCCCCGTCCCGGTGAGGGACTCCAAGCTTGGCGCGATCGCGACCGTGCAGGCGTCCTACGCGAACTTCGTTTGGGGCGTTCCGCCCGAAACGGATCCGCTCTACCCCGAGCTCGGCATCGCCACGCGTGTCAGGGCCGAAGAGGGTCTCCTCGAGATCCTGGACGTCGAGACGGACTCGCCGTCCGCCGCGGCCGGCCTGAAGACCGGCGACGTGCTCGTCTCGTTCGACGGTGCGGCCGTGAAAGACAAGGAAACGCTCGCGAAAGCGATGGCGGGCAAGCGCTGGGGCGACGCCGCGGAGCTCTCGGTGCGGCGGGAAGGCGCGACGGTCACCCTGACGGTCCTGTTTCGCCGGCAGGCTCCGAAGCCTGTAGCGCCGTAGCGCCGGCCTCTCGTCAAGCTCCGAAGAGGGAGCGGCCGAGGGCCATGCCGGCGAATCCGGCGGCGAGGCACAGGAGCAGCGTGAGCGCCACATTGCCGAGGGCGAAGCGCCATGCGCCGTCCTCGATGTAACGAACCGTCTCCTGGTTGAAGGCCGAATAGGTCGTGAAGCCTCCCATCACGCCGGTCGTCAGGGCGAGGCGCAGCGTCGGGGAGAGGCCGGGGGTCGCCACGAAGATCTGCACCAGCAGTCCGACGAGAAACGATCCGAGGACGTTGACCCCGATCGTGCCGTACGGAAACGCCGGACCGAAGGCGACCAGCGCCCAGCCCGAGAGCAGGTAGCGCGCGCCGGTGCCGGCGGCGCCGCCCAGGCAGATCCAGAGGAAGCGGTTCACGCCGCGGCGGCCTTGAGTCTCTTTCGCCGGCGCGCCGAAAGCACGCCGTGCGTCGCCATGACCGGGGCGAACAGGAAGTAGCAGAGACCCGCGAGGCCGACCATCCGGAGCGGCGCCGTCACCGCCACGAGGCAGGACAGGGCACCGATGGCGACAGCGAGCAGGTGCGCGACGACGCTCGTCCGCGTGTCGAAGATCTCGAGGGGAGTGAGCTCGAGGACCGCCCGACGCCGGTAAGCGTGGACGTAGAGAAGAGCCATCAGGAGGTACAGGGCCATGAGGCCGGCGCCGTAGATCAGAAAGAGCGTCGGAACCTGAGCGTTCTCGATCACGCGCTCGGTGGCCCCGCCAGGGTGGACGATCTCGGAGGGGGTCCCGGTCACGCCGGCGAAGACGAGGTTGAAGACGAACTTGAGCGGATAGACGTAGAAGAGCGTCACGAAGAGCAGGGCGGCGTTCAGCCAGATCGTCGTGTTGTCCTGGAGGCCATACCGGCGGAAGAACACGTAGTGCTCCCTCCAGATCACGATCAGGAGCGCAAAGCAGACGCCGAACGAGAGGAAGCCTCGCATCGTCTCGGACAGCTCGTGGAACGTGCGCGGCACTTCGAGCGACACGACGAGGAGCGTCACGGCGAAGGCAAAGACCGCGTCCGAGAAGCCCTCGATCCTCGATATCTCGCCGCCCCGGAGGCGAAAACCGTGCCGGTCGCCGATGCCCCTGCCGTCGAGAGACTCGCGGAAGGTTCGTGTCATTGACGGGGAATACTAGACCGGTCCGGCCTGACCCAGGCTCAGCCTCGCGGCACAGGCTTCGGCGATGAAGAGGTCCTCGACGCCGAGACCCGTAAAGTCCGCGACGGTGATGCCGCCGCGGTCGAATGCGGAGGGAGCCGCGCAGAAAGCCCCGATCTCGATCGCGCGCGGATTCTGGTCCGGCGCATGCTGCAGCTCGCCGAGCTTCGCGCACTGGGCGAGGGAGTCCACGAGCAACAGCGACGCACGCCGGAGAATCTCCGCGTCGAGCTCCTGCTTTCCGGGCGTGTCGGAGCCCACGGCGGAGACGTGCGTGCCGGGACGCAGGTCTCCGGCCGAAAGCAGCGGTGCGCGCGACGCCGTCGCGGTCACGATGAGGCGCGCCGCGGCGGCGACCTCGGTGGGCGAGGAGGACGCCACCGCGCGCACCCCCGCGAGCCGCACGCCGATGTCGCGGGCACAGGCGGCGGCCCGCTCGGCGTTGCGGCCCCACACGTGAATCTCGGAGAGCGGAAGCACGGCCCGGTGGAGCTCGGCCTGGAGGCGCGCCTGGACGCCCGTGCCCAGAATGCCCAGGACGCGATCCTCACGCCCGAGCTCGCGGGCCACCATCGCCGAGACGGCGGCCGTGCGCAGGTCGGTCAGATATCCGCCGTCGTCGAAAAACGCGATCGTCTCGCCGGACTCCACGGAGACCAGCACGATCGAACCGTAGGGACGCTTCGCATAGGAGCCCGCGATCTTGAGCGCGAAGCGCGTCCCGCCCTTCCGATAGCTCGACTTGATGTGCACCTCGCCGCCCCCGCCGGAGGCGAGATCGAGGTGCATGGGCATCGGTGTGTCGCAGTCGCCGCGGGACTGGGCGACCACCGCTTCGCGCATCGCGGCGACGGCCTCGGCGGGATCGATCGCGCGGCGGATCTCCTCCGGGCCGACGACGCGCATCACGCGAGGATCCTCCGGATCGTCTCCAGGGCCACGTTGCGTCCCGAGACCACGGCGACGGCCGGCGCCTCGAGGCGCTCGATCTTGCGCTCGAGAATCGCGGCGATCGTGACCGCGGACGACGGCTCGATCAGGATCTGGTGGCGGTCGAGCATGAAGCGGACCGCACCGAAGATCTGCGCCTCGGTCAGCAGCGCAACGCCGTCGATACGGTCCTTCAGCACGGCGAAGCCCGTGCGGCCGATGCCCCCCTCGACGCCGCCCGCCGTGGTCGCCACCGGGGGCAGGCGTACGACCGCTTCTCCTCGAGCGAGCGACAGCGCGAGAGCGGGGGAGAGCGCGTGCTGGCACCCGATGATGCGCGCCTCGGGAAGAACGCTCTTGGCGTAGAAGGCGAAACCACCCGCGAGGCCCGCGCCGCCCACGGGCAGAAGAAACGTCCGGGCGTCCGGAGCCTCCTCCAGGACCTCGGCCGCGAGCGTGCCTCCGTTCGCGGCCAGGATGTCGTCCGCGTCGAACGCGGTGAGATAGAGGCGGCCCGAAGACGCGGCTTCGAGTTTCGCGAGCTCCTCGGTCTCGTCGAACGAGTCCGTGGCCGAGCGGATCACGACGGCTCCGAGCGCGAGGATCGCCCGGTACTTGGCTTCGTCGACGTTGCGCGGCACGTGGATCTCGGCGGGAATGGAGAGCTGTCGCGCGACATAGGCCACGGCCTTCCCGTGGTTCCCGGCGGAGCAGGTCACGATGCCGCGGCGCCGCTCCTCGTCGGAGAGACGCGACAGGACGAAGAAGGCGCCGCGAATCTTGAACGAGCCGGTGAGCTGAAAGCACTCCAGCTTGAGGGAGACCGGGACGCCGGCGTTCTCGGAAAGCGCCGGCGAGTCCTCGAGCGGGGTTCGCCGGATGCGGCCCTCGAGAGCACGGCGCGCCTCGTGCACGAGAGCCATGTCGAGCGGGGGCGAGGGCCTCATGCGGCGGGAGACACGGGTGCGCCGATCGCGCGCGCGATCTCACCGCGGACGCGCTCGGCGAGGCGCGGAGCATCGTCCGCCGTCAGTCCCGTGACCGGGATCGCCGGCAGGACCGTGACACTCGCGCTCGTGGGACGGAAGACCAGGGAGTGCTTGGGCAGCGTGTTCTCCGTTCCGGCGACGGCGAGCGGGACGATGTCCACGCCGAGCTCGATGGCCAGCCGGAAGGCGCCTTCGCGGAACGGCGCGATCGAGCCGTCCAGGCTGCGGGTGCCTTCCGGAAAAACGATCACCGAGCTTCCCCGGGAAAGCCGCTCGCGCATCGCGTCGAGGGCCCGGCGCGCGCTGTCCTTGTTGCCGCGCTCGATCGGAATGTCGCGCGACACGCGCATCTGCCAGCCGAGAAGCGGGATCTTGAAGATCGACTCCTTGGAGAGGAATTTCATCTCCCACGGCAGCAGGCACAGCAGGAACACGTCCGCGAGGGACTTGTGGTTGGCCACGAACAGGTGGGGACGCGCGGGGTCGGGATGGACGTCCTCGCCCACGTTCGCCTGGAAGTCCCAGAACGGGTTGATCCGTGCGGCCAGGGCGGCGGAGTGGCGCTGGAAACGGCCGACGCGATCGCGGTTGGGATCCGAGCGGTACGTGAACAGACGCATCGCCGCCACGAGCGGAGTCCAGAGGATGACGATGAGGACGCAGGCGGCCCAGAAAAGATAGGAAAGGGGCACCGCGACGATGCGCCGCTCGAGGAATCCGCGCCGCTTCTGCACTTCGTTCTCGGCGGCGATTCTAAAGCGAAGAGGGCGACGGAGCCTCAGTTGCACTTCCGCAGTCGAGCGCTCTTGCCGAAGGCGGCGGTGAGTGGGCGGGGCGGCCGAGGCGGGTTCGGCCGCACGACGACCAGCGTGAGCGTCTCTCCATCCACGCGTCCCGTGTAGCGGACCGCTTCCCCCTCGTCGTCGGCTTCGTTCTCGTCCATGCGCACGGGGCCGGGCCGTTCGCGCACGAGCCGGCCGGGCGCGTTGAACGCCCCGTCGGCATCGAGCGACAGCGGCGCGTCGATCGTTCCGTGGGCGCAGTCGAGCTCGATCCTCGCGCCGGAGGAGGTCACGTCGAGAGAGATGCCGACGCCGCCCCAGCGCCCGTCGGCGACGCGAGGGGCTGCGGGGGAGGGGGTGGGCGCCACGGCGAGGAAAGCGGCCAGAAGCGCGAACGTCACAGGTACGCTTCGTCGACGTAACACCAGCGCCAGTCCTCGCCGGGCTGGAAGGACTGGACGATGGGGTGCTTGGTGCCGTGGAAATGGGCCCGGGCGTGCTTGTTTTTCGAGGAGTCGCAGCAGCCGACGTGCCCGCACGTCAAACACAACCGGAGATGCACCCAGCGGTCGCCGATCTTCAGGCAGTCCTCGCAGCCACGGGAGCTCGGCGTGACGGGCCGGATCTGGTCGATGTGCGGGTCGGCGGGCATGAGAGCCTCCTGGACTCTCGGATCCTATGTCTCTCCGAGTGCCACGGTCAGGGTTTTCCGAAGCCGTTTTCCTGTTGCTCGCGGCGCGAATAGTCTCCTGAGCGAAGCGAAGGAGGAGGTTCGCGCCGCGGGAGCCGGAGCGCAGCGAGGGAGTCAGGCGAGCGGTCGAGCGCGCACCCGCGCGAGCCGATCGCCGGTGCGCCCGCAGGGCGCAGAGTCCCGAGCAAGCGAAGGCGACGGGCTAGTGGCACGTCCCGG
>Ga0207682_10001708_pt1 | contig 10045 bp, 7 predicted proteins | sample KBSM63metaG_FD_184332 | JGI IMG/M metagenome (GOLD analysis project Ga0207682, IMG submission 184332) | Miscanthus rhizosphere microbial communities from Kellogg Biological Station, Michigan, USA - KBS M6-3 metaG (SPAdes) (version 2) | ecosystem: Host-associated > Plants > Roots > Rhizosphere >...
ATCGCATTTTCAGTAATTTCTTCAATGCCGAGCGTGGCCATTGACCCATTTCCACACTTGCCAAGTGTGGGATGGCTTACGGGCGAAGTGCTAAAGCGAGGTTAACCACGCGCTCGGTGGCGTCGCCCCGACCGTCGCGCTAAAGGCGGCACCATGTTCATCGGTTTTGTCGAAGCGCTGCGCCGTGGCGGGATTCCCGCCTCGCTGAAGGAGCATCTGCTGCTCCTGGAAGCGATGGACGCGGAGGTGATCGGCGCCGAGCCCGAGCAATTCTATTATCTCGCTCGCGCAACCTTCGTTCATGACGAGAGCCAGCTCGACCGGTTCGACCGGGTGTTCGCCGAAGTATTCAAGGGCCTGGTGGGGACCGGCGGCGAGGAAATCAGCGCTGAAATCCCGGAAGAATGGCTGCGCCTGGTCGCCGAAGCCTATCTGACGCCCGAGCAAATGGCCGAAATCAACAGCCTCGGCAGCTGGGAAGAGATTATGGAGGCGCTGAAGGACCGGCTGGCCGAGCAGCAGGGGCGTCACCAGGGCGGCAACAAATGGATCGGCACCGGCGGCACTTCTCCCTTCGGCCATGGCGGCTACAATCCCGAAGGAGTCAGGATCGGCGGTCCCGGGCGGCACGGCCGGGCGATCAAAGTCTGGGAGAAGCGCGAATTTCGCGATCTCGACGGCACCCAGGAGCTCGGCACCCGCAACATCAAGGTGGCGCTACGCCGCCTGCGCCGCTTCGCCCGGGAAGGCGCCGCCGAGGAGCTCGACCTGGACGGGACGATCGACGGCACCGCGCGCCGCGGCTGGCTCGACGTCCATATGCGGCCCGAGCGGCACAATGCGGTCAAGGTGCTGCTGTTCCTCGATATCGGCGGATCGATGGATGGCCATGTCCACATGTGCGAGGAGCTGTTCTCGGCCTGCAAGACCGAGTTCAAGCACCTCGAGCATTTCTACTTCCACAATTGCATTTACGAGGGCGTGTGGAAGGACAATCGCCGCCGTCATGTCGAGAAGACGCCGACCCATGACGTCATCCACAAGTTCGGCCGCGACCATAAGCTGGTGATCGTCGGCGATGCGTCGATGAGCCCCTATGAAATCACCCATGCCGGCGGGTCGATCGAGCATATGAACGAAGAGGCGGGCGCGGTGTGGCTGAAGCGGCTGACCGACGCCTATCCTTCGGCCGCGTGGATCAATCCGACGCCCGAGGCCTATTGGGGGCACTCGGCGTCGACGGCGATCCTCAGGCGGCTGATGGATGAGCGGATGTATGGCCTCACCCTCGACGGCCTCGACGAAGCGATGCGCGAGCTGAGCCGGAAGCGCTAGTAAAGCAGGAAAGGCCGGCGCTCTTCTTCCCAGGCCTGCTCGTCCGGGATGGTGATCGCATCGAGGTCGCCGGGCCGGGCGGCGGGGTCGTCGACCCATTCCCTGAGAAGCTGCGAGCCGTTGATGACGTCGATCGGCAGCTTGCCGAAGGCATATTCGTAGGGGAAATCGCGCCAGATCTCATAGCCGGGAAAGAGCTTGCGAATGGCTTTGAACGCCAGCGACTGCAGGCGCCACGGCTTGAATGCGGCATGATCGTAGGCGTCGCCTTCCGCGTGGATATGCACGCCACTGCATAGCTGGTGGACATGCTTGTGGAAGGTCGGCTCGAACGAAATGTCGCGTAAGGCACAGCCGTCGAGCCATTGCGGCGCCAAGTCCCGCATGACCTTGATCACCGCTCGCGCTTCGATGTCGGGCGCGCCGAACAGTTCGAGCGGGCGGGTCGTGCCCCTGCCCTCGCTAAGGGTCGTCCCTTCGAGCATGACCGTGCCGGCATAGCAGCGGGCCATGTTGAGATTGGGCGCGTTGGGAGACGGATTGACCCAGACCCGGTCCGCCGGCCAGCCGAAGCCGGGGCTCTCGTCTGGGCGGTAGCCCTCCATCTCGATCACCCGATAGTCGACGTCGAGCTTGAAATGGTCGACGAACCAGCGGCCGAGTTCACCCAGCGTCAGGCCATGGCGCATCGGGATCGGCCCTGCCCCGACGAAACTTTCCCATCCAGGCTGCAGCGTCAGCCCCTCGACGGGCCGGCCGGCGGGGTTGGGCCGGTCGAGCACCCACACCGCCTTGCCATGCTCGGCGGCGGCTTCGAGCATGTAAAGCAGCGTGGTGATGAAGGTGTAGATGCGGCAGCCGAGGTCCTGCAGGTCGATCAGCACCACGTCGAAGGTCGACATCGACTGGCCGGTCGGGCGACGGACTTCGCCATAGAGGCTGAATACCGGGATTTCATGGACCGGATCGATGAAGTCCGGGCTTTCGACCATATTGTCCTGCTTGTCGCCGCGAAGACCGTGCTGCGGGCCGAAGGCGGCGGTGAGGCGCAAGCCGGCAGCGGCAAGAGCATCGAGGCTGTGGGTGAGGTCGCGGGTGACCGAGGCCGGGTGGGCCACCAGGGCGACGCGCTTGCCCTCCAGCGGGCGGCGCAGTTCCGGGTCGGCCAGGAGCCGCTCGACACCCAATTTCATTCTGCACTTACTCCATCGAACAGCAGGGAACGCACCGCGGCGGCATGGAAATCTGGCTTGCCCGGGGCAAAGGCGTTTGACCAGTAGCGGATCTCGCCGTCCGTCTCCTGGATCACCGCGGTCAAGCCGACATAGGCAGGGTTTGGGAATTCAGCTCCAATCTTAGCGCTGAACTGCAACTCATTCTTTTCCTGAAATAGTTCGGTTTCGATTCGAGCTTCGGTGTTGCTCATGCCTGACCGATATCCTTCGAATTCGTAAGCCGCCCACTGGCCCGACGGCGAGAAGTTATATTCGCGATAGGAGCCGCCCTCCCCGCTGACAAACAGCTCGAAACAGGTGGTCCGCCAGAGATTGTCGGCTTGAACGGGGTCGGCGGGCGGCGGGATGACCAACCTGGAGATGTCGCCGAGGATGCGGAAAATCGCGACCGCCCCGCCGTCCAAACGCTCAAGCTCGGCGTCGATCGAGTTGATCGCTCCAGCTGGGGCATCGGGGTGTCGGTAAAGGCTGGGCACCAACTAGCTATTGCCCGCTCCTCGCCCGCTTGCAACCGGCAGCTTCCTGGGTTGACTTGCGACGTAGTGTAATATATCACTAATACAGTGATGGGGATCCTTTAGCAGCTCGAGCGAGGGCAAAGCGATGGATCGAACAATTGCCCGGATCTGGACCATTGTGTGGAAGGTCGCGCTGGTCCTGCTGACCCTGCAGGTCGCGGCTGTCTCGGCACTCCGATATTTCACCGGGAGCGAAGCAGCGCCCGAGTTCATACTCGGCAATGCTTGGGCCAACGCGTTCCTCGTCATTCACGTCGCAGCCGGCGTCGCCGCGCTCCTGATCGGCCCGTTGCAGTTCGTGCGCCGCATAAGGGCGCAATTCCCGGCGTTTCATCGCGCTATCGGCCGAACCTATGTCGGCGCCTGCGCGATTGGCGCTCCGTCTGGCTTCATGCTGGCGCTCGGGACCAATGCGGGGCCAATCGCCGGTACCGGATTTGCGGTGGCCGCCTTGCTTTGGCCGATCTTCACCTATCTCGGAGTGCGGGCAGCGATCGAGGGGCAATTCGTCACACACCGCGAGTGGATGATCCGATCCTACGCCATCACCGCCAACGCGATCACACTGCGCCTGATGCTTCCCCTTGCGGGCGTGATGGGCTTCGACTTCTTCGCGGCCTATGGCGTGATTGCCTGGCTCGGCTGGATCACGAACCTTGTCTTGGCCGAGATCCACCTGCGTCGAACCCGGGGTTCGGTGATGATCGAGCGAAGGCTCGCCACCGCCTGAATCCAACTATGATGACGCGTGGGCGATTTGTGCTACGCGCCCGTTCATGACTGGCTACGGTTCCACCCTCCTCCGCCTGCTCGATGAGCGCGGCTATATCCACCAGGCGACCGATGCCGCGGGACTGGACGCCTTGGCGTCACGCGAGGTGGTGACCGGTTACATCGGGTTCGACGCGACCGCCCCCTCTCTGCACGTCGGCAGCCTGGTGCAGATCATGATGCTGCGACGGATGCAGCAGGCCGGGCACAAGCCGATCGTGTTGATGGGCGGCGGGACGACCAAGATCGGCGACCCCAGCGGCAAGGATGAGAGCCGCAAGCTGCTCACCCATGAGAAGATCCAGGAAAATATCGCCTCGATCCGCAAGGTGTTCGAGCATTTCCTGACCTTCGGGGACGGCCCGACCGATGCGATCATGGTCGACAATGCCGACTGGCTCGACCAGCTGGCCTATATCGACCTGCTAAGGACCGTCGGCCCGCATTTCACCATCAACCGTATGTTGACCTTCGATTCGGTCAAATTGCGGCTCGACCGCGAGCAGCCGCTGACCTTCCTGGAATTCAATTACATGATCCTCCAGGCCTATGACTTCCGCGAGCTGTCTTTGCGCCACAAATGCGTGCTGCAGCTGGGCGGGTCGGACCAGTGGGGCAATATCGTCAACGGCGTCGACCTCGGCCGGCGGATGGACGGGCTGGAGCTGTTCGGCGTCACCACGCCCCTCATCACCACCGCCGACGGGGCCAAGATGGGCAAAACCGCATCAGGCGCAGTGTGGCTCAACGCCGACCAGCTGCCTGCCTACGACTATTGGCAATTCTGGCGGAACACGGCCGATTCGGATGTGGTCAAGTTCCTGAAGCTGTTCACCGACTTGCCGCTCGAGCGGATCGAGGGGCTGGCGAAGCTTGAAGGCCAGGCGATCAACGAGGCCAAGATCGAACTCGCCAATGAAGCGACGGCCATGCTGCATGGGCGCGAGGCGGCCGAGGCTGCGGCGGAGACGGCGCGGCGGACCTTCGAGGAAGGTGCAGCCGGCGGGGATTTGCCGACGCTGCAGGTGCCCGAAGGCAGCATCGGCGTGGTCCAGGCGCTGACGGGGCTAGGCTTTGCGGCGTCGAATGGCGAAGCGCGGCGCAAGATCGGTGAAGGTGCAGTCAGGCTCAACGGCGAGGCTGTCAGCGACCCGATGCTGGTGATCGATGTTGGCGGCGCGCCGGTGAAGCTCAGCCTCGGCAAGAAGAAGCACGGGTTGCTTACCCGCTCCTGAGCAATCCGACCGCCGCGTCGCGTTCGAACAAGTAAAGGCACAACCGCGCGGCCTGGCCTCGTTCGCTGGCGAGGCCGCCGTCTCGGTCGAGCAGCAGGCGGGCATCGCCCTGGGCGATGGGCGCAAGTTCGGCGACGTCCTCCTGGCTGGCGACCTTGAACTCGATGTCGCCCGACTGGCGGGTGCCGAGTACCTCACCAGGTCCGCGCAGTTTCAAATCCTCTTCGGCAATGCGGAAGCCGTCGTTGGTTTCGCGCATCAGGGCGAGGCGCGCCCGGCCCGTCTCGCTCAATTGCTGGCCGCGGAGCAGGATACAGCGGCTGGCCGCGGCGCCGCGGCCGACGCGGCCACGCAGCTGGTGGAGCTGGGCGAGGCCGAACCGCTCGGCCCCCTCGACGATGATCAGCGAGGCGTTGGGCACGTCGACCCCCACCTCGATCACCGTCGTCGCCACCAGCACGCCGAGCTCGCCATTGGCGAATGACGCCATGACGTCATCCTTGTCCGTGCCCTTCATCCGGCCATGGACCAGGCCGACGCGGTCCTCGCCGAAGCGAAAGCGCAGCAGCTTCGCCCGCTCTTCGGCCGCGGCGGCGTCGATCGCCTCGCTCTCCTCAACTAGCGGGCAGACCCAATAGGCCTGGCCGCCCGCCGACAGGTGCCGGCCGAGGCCGTCGATCACGTCGCCTAGCTTGGCATCGCTGATCACCAGAGTCTCGACGGGCGTGCGGCCCGGCGGCATCTCGTCGATCCGGCTGACATCCATCTCGCCATAATGGGTCAGGGTCAGCGTGCGCGGGATGGGCGTGGCGGTCATCGCCAGCAGGTGCGGCGGATGCTCGGCCTTTTCGGCGAGCAACAGCCGCTGGGAGACGCCGAAGCGATGCTGCTCGTCGATCACGATGAGGCCGAGCTTCTTGTAGGCGACATGCTGCTGGAAGATGGCGTGGGTGCCGACGAGGATGTCGATCGAGCCGTCGGCGAGGCCCATCAGGACGGAATCACGAGCGCGGCCTTTCTCGCGGCCGGTCAAGATGGCGATGCGGACGCCGATCGCCTCGCACTGGCGCTGCAGTGTTGCATGGTGCTGGCGGGCGAGGATCTCGGTCGGGGCGAGCATTGCCGCCTGGGCGCCGGCCTCGACTGCCTCCAGCATCGCCAGCAGCGCAACCAGCGTCTTGCCCGAGCCGACATCGCCCTGAAGCAGGCGGAGCATCGGCTTGTCTTGCGCCATATCGCCGCGGATTTCGCCGACCACGCGCTGCTGGGCGTTGGTCAGGCGGTAAGGCAATTGCAGCTTTCCGCTGAGGCGGCCGTCCCCCTGCAGTGGCACCCCTTTCTTGCGCCGCGCCACCTGGCGGAGCAGCATCAGGGCTAGCTGATTGGCAAAAATCTCGTCGTATGACAGTCGTTTACGGGCGACTGTTGCGGCTGGATCGGAATGAATTTCGGCCAGTGCCGAGCGCCAGGCAGGCCAATGATCGCGGGCTTGTTTCGACGGCTCGATCCATTCGGGAAGCTCGGGCGCGCGATCGAGAGCGGTCAGCGCCAGTTCGCGCATGCGTTTGTTGGAAATGCCTTCGGTCAGGCCATAGACCGGCTCGCGAAGCGCGACTTCCGCGGCCTTGGCGGGCTCAAGCACCTCGGGATGGACGATCTGCCACTCCTGCCCCCATTGATCGAGCTTGCCGATCACGGTGCGCTTCTCGTGTAGCGGCAACTGCTTCTTCGCCCAGGCGGGATTGTTGAAGAAGGTCAGGGTTAGCGTGTTGTCGTCAGAATCGCGGGCAAAAATACGAAGCGGCGCCTTTCCCGATCCGACCCGAACGTCCACGGGGACGACGTCGAGCACCACGATCCTGCCGAGCAACGCCTGGCTGGCGTGGGGAGCGCGGACGCGGTCGATTGTCCCAGTGGGCAGATGATAGGCAAGGTCGATCGCCCGAGTGAGGCCGAGCTTGGCCAGCCCCTTGGCAATGCCCGGCCCGACGCCCTTCAGCGCTTCGACTTCGGCGAACAGCGGGTTGAGCACGTCGGGGCGCATCGGCGCGACACTAGCGAGGAGGAACGCAACTGCCTACATGGGCTCTTCACGAACCCGCTGCGATTCCGCTGCGGGTCAATTTGCGTTGGAGGATAGCCGTTCGTGGATGACGTGCTGAGGGCGCTGAAGTACCGTGCCTGGCATCGCGGGACGCGCGAGGCGGACATGATGATCGGCGGCTTTTTCGACGCGCATCATGGGTCGTGGAACGCGCATGAGCGAGCGCTGTTCGCCGCGCTGCTGACCGAGCAGGACGTCGACATCATGGCCTGGGCGATCGGCACGCAGGACGTGCCGGAGCGTTATCAGGGACCCATGATGGACGCCTTCAAGCGCCTCGATTTCATCAGGACCGCCAAGTGAGCGAACCGCTAAACCGCATCCTGAAAGCGCAGTCGCCGCTGACGCTGGCCGGAGTACCGGCGGGTTTCCTCCCGTGGCTCGCGGCCGACCTTGCGCGGGCAGCGCACGGCACTGGAGCCGGCGGGCGGGCGGTGATCATCGCCGCCGACGAAGCGGCGATGCGCGCGCTGCAGGACACGGTGCCGGTGTTTGCGCCCGAAGTGGAGGTGCTGAGCTTTCCGGCGTGGGACTGCCTGCCGTACGACCGCGCCTCCCCGGCCCTGAGGGTGATGGCGGAGCGGCTGGCTACGCTCGAGAAGCTGCAGGGGAAGCGCAAGGGGCCGCAACTGCTGCTGACCACGGCCAATGCGGCCACTCAGCGGAACCTGACGCCGTTCCGCATTCGCCAGCTGACCCGGCGGCTGGCCGAAGGCGAGCGGATCGAGCGGGACAGGCTGGTCGAGCTGCTGCAGGCCAATGGCTACCAGCGGACCGATGCCGTCCATGACGCCGGCGAATATGCCGTGCGCGGGTCGATCGTCGACCTGTTCCCGGCGGGCGAGAGCCAGGCGCTCCGGCTGGACTTTTTCGGCGACGAGATCGAAACGATGCGCAGGTTCGACCCTGCAGACCAAAGGTCAATCGGTAAGGCAGGCTCCTTCACCCTGATGCCGGCCAGCGAGGCGCTGCTGGACGAGGAGACGGTCAAACGCTTCCGCGCCCGCTACCGCGAGCAATTCGGTGCCAATGCCACCGGCGACCCGCTCTACCAGGCGATCAGCGACGGGCGGCGGCTGGCCGGGATGGAGCATTGGCTGCCGCTGCTCGAGGAAAAGCTGGCCACGCTGTCCGAACATCTCGGCGAGGATGACGTCATCGTCCGGGATGCCAACACCGACGGGGCGCTAGAAGCCCGGCACGAGGCGATCGAGGATTATTTCGCCAATCGCGAGAAGGCGATGGTCGCCGAGCCCGGAAGCTATCGCCCGCTGGCGCCGTCGGCGCTGTACCTGTCGAGCAAGGAGTGGCGCGGCACCGTTGCCCGACGGCCGATCCATCTGGCGACACCCTTCCAAGAGCCGGAAAGCGACAAGGTCATCGACTTCGGCGTCGACGGACCGCGCGACTTCGCGCCCGAGCGCACGCAGGGCGCCAATGTCTATGAAGCCGTCACCAAGCATGTTGCCAAGCTTCGGAAAGACAAGAAGAAGATCGTGCTGGCGAGCTATACGGCAGGTGCGCGCGAGCGCCTTGCGGGGCTGCTCGAGGATCATGGCCTCAAAAGCCTGAAGCCGGCTGAAAGCTGGCAGGAGGCGCTTGGGTCGAGGACCGACGCGGCATTGATCGTGCTGCCGCTCGACCATGGCTTCACCGGGCTGGAAGTGGCCGTCCTGACCGAGCAGGACATGCTCGGCGACCGGCTAGTGCGGAGGAAGAAGCGTCGCAAGAGCGCTGACGCGTTCCTCGCGGAACTGGCTGCGCTGACACCCGGCGACCTGGTCGTGCACATGGAGCATGGCATCGGCCGCTACGAAGGGCTGACGTCGGTGATGGTCGGCAAGGCGCCGCATGACTGCGTCGCCCTCTCCTACGCCGGTGGCGACAGACTTTATGTGCCGGTCGAGAATATCGACGTTCTGACGCGCTATGGCGGGGCCGGCGACGGCGCAAACCTGGACCGGCTGGGCGGTGAAGCCTGGCAGCGGCGCAAGTCGCGGATGAAGGAGCGGATCCGCGAGATCGCGGGCGAGTTGATCAAGACCGCTGCGATCCGCGCAACACGGCCTGGCCAGGTCGCCGAGGCGGACTCGACCTTGCCCGAATTCGTCGATCGCTTTCCCTATGAGGAGACCGACGACCAGGACCGGGCAATCGCCGAGGTGCTGGAGGACCTGGGCAGTGGCAAGCCGATGGACCGGCTGGTTTGCGGCGATGTCGGCTTCGGCAAGACCGAAGTTGCGCTGCGAGCGGCGTTTGTTGCGGCGATGGCAGGATACCAGGTGGCGCTGATCTGCCCGACCACCCTGCTGGCGCGGCAGCACTACAGAAATTTCGTCGAGCGGTTCCAGGGTTTTCCGATCGAGATCGGGCGGCTGTCGCGGCTGGTGCCGGCGGGCGAAGCGAAGACGACCCGCGAGCGGCTCGAGCAGGGCAAGGTCGATATCGTCATCGGCACCCACGCGCTGCTGTCGAAATCGATCAAATTCAAGAAGCTGGGGCTGGTCATTGTCGACGAGGAGCAGCATTTCGGGGTCGCCCACAAGGAGAAGCTCAAGGCGCTGAAGGAGGATGTGCATGTCCTCACCCTTACCGCCACGCCGATCCCCCGGACGCTGCAAATGGCAATGTCGGGGCTGCGCGAGCTCAGCGTGATCCAGACCCCGCCGGTCGACCGGCTCGCGATCCGCACCTATGTGGCGCCGTGGGACGCCGTGGTGATGCGCGAGGCGTTGCTGCGCGAACATTATCGTGGCGGGCAAAGCTTCCTGGTCGCGCCGCGGATCGCGGACCTGCCGGATCTCGAAGAATGGCTGCGCGACGAAGTGCCCGAGGTGAAGGCGGTTA
>Ga0207682_10001709_pt1 | contig 10045 bp, 9 predicted proteins | sample KBSM63metaG_FD_184332 | JGI IMG/M metagenome (GOLD analysis project Ga0207682, IMG submission 184332) | Miscanthus rhizosphere microbial communities from Kellogg Biological Station, Michigan, USA - KBS M6-3 metaG (SPAdes) (version 2) | ecosystem: Host-associated > Plants > Roots > Rhizosphere >...
CGCGGGCGCACCAGGTCGCTGCTCCATGAAGTAGCCGCGGTAGAGAACGTCGCAAGTGTCGAGCGCGACGCTCAGGTAGTACTGCGAAGCGCCATCGCCACGTTTTGCCGCCTCATGAATGCGCTCGGCAAATGCCCAGTAGTCTTTGGAGGCGCGAAATTGCTCTCGCACGTCAGGCGTCGCGTACTGGTCAGGCCGACCTTGCTCAACCTTTGCGGAGGCATCCTGCCGCATCACCGGAAGTTCCTGTCTGGAATCGGCATGATTCGTGGCAAGGGCCTCGCCAGCGCTCGCGCGGGAAGCTTCCGGAGTGGCGCTGCCGCTACCTGACCACCACCAGATTGCCGCGGCGATGGATGCGATGGCGATGAGAACCCATGATGCGCGTTTCAAGGTGCAGCCTCGGCCAACTTGAACTCATGGATGAACGGAGCCAATTGCGTCGCCGGGTTAAATCGCCTCTATCAGCTTCTCGTCGTCGTTCTTCGGAGAGTTCACGCGCGCGCTCACCTTGTAGGTGAGGAGCTGCTCGCCTGGAAACTGGACGAGCGCGGCCCTGGCCTGCTCGGGAGTTCCGCTCAACCAAGTGCCCACATCTTCCATGTGCAGGATGGCCGGCATGCGCTGCTTTTCACTGTGGAGCGCCGCCATGAACTCGTTCGCCGGCAGCGTGATGATGGTGAAGCTTTCGACTACCGTTCGATCTGCTTTTACGGACCGGTCCCATAGCGCGGCGAATGGCATGACTTCCTTGTTAGCCAGGCCGATGAACCAGGGTTGCTTGGGCGCATCGGGAAACATCTGCCACTCGTAGAATCCCGCCGCCGGCACGAGGCAACGCTGTCCTTTCTTCCACGCGTCACGAAACGCGGGCGCTGTCTCCATGGTTTCGATGCGAGCGTTCTCAGTGGGAAACTTCGGGTTCTCGCCTTTGAGGAAAGGCGGCACGAGACCCCACCGCATCATCACGCCTTCGCGCTCGCCGTCGTCAGAGTCTGCGGCCATGCGCACCACGGGCACCTCGCGCGACGGCGCGACGTTGTAACTCACCATGTTCTGCCATTGCAGCCGCTTCACATCGAAGGCCTTCTCGGCTTTGGCCTGCTGCGCAAGGATGAAACGTCCACACATCGGGACAGCTTAACGGCCGGCGCTTGACCGTAGCAAACCCCGCAGCCAGCATTAGGCAAAGCTCTCGGGAGACACAAAAATGAAAAGCGTACTCGCCGTGATCGGCGGCAAGCTGAGGCTGATCGGGTCAGACCCCGTCTCCGCGTAATGGGGCCTGACCCCATTTCCGGGCGCGTCGATGCCGCGCTTGCCTGGCTCGAGAAGCACTCGAAAAAATCCATTCGCGATGGCATGGCGCGATACGCCATTCCGAACGACAAAGCGCTCGGCGTGCTCATGGGCGACATCCAGAAGCTCGCCAAACAACTCGGGCGGGATCACGCGCTAGCGCTGGCGTTGTGGAAGACTGACGTTTACGAAGCGCGCATGTTGTGCGCTTTCGTCGATGAAATCGAAAAGGTCACGCCTGCGCAGATGGACGCGCAGGCGCGCGATTTCGACAATTGGGCGATATGCGACACGCAGTGCTTCGCGCTCTGGGTGCAATCGCCGCATGCGTTCAAGAAAATCAGGCAGTGGTCCGGTCACAAAGCCGAGTACGTAAAGCGCGCGTCGTTCGCGCTGCTGGCGAGCATGGCGTTGAAGCACAAGACATCGACCGACGCCGACTACCTGCGTTGCCTGCCGCTCATCGCGAAGGCCGCGAGTGATGAGCGCAATTTCGTGAAGAAAGCCGTGAACTGGGCGCTGCGCGGAATCGGGCGCCGCAGTCTCAAGCTCAACAAGGCGTCGATTGCGCTCGCGAAGAAGTTGGCTGAATCGGAAGACTCGGCACCGCGCTGGATCGGCAAGGACGCGCTGCGCGAGCTGACGGGCGCGATCGTGCAGAATCGCCTGAAAAAATAGTGGGGCCAGCTTATTCACGCGCACACGCCACGACTTCACTCACGAAGGGTTCGCCCGCCACCCGCGCGGCTTGCGATGGAACGCGATCTCCACCTCGAAACTGCGCGCCTGGCATTTCGAGCATCGCAGGCGGGTGCAGGCTTGTTTGAGCGTGACGTTCCACCCGAGGATGTTAGCCAGCGTGCGCGGGTCTATCTCGCGCCCATGCCGGCATTGACGGCACGTGACACAAATGACGTAAGACCCTGAGTGATCTGACAGTTTGTCGATGGTGCTGGCCGGGAGGGGCATGCCCACATTTTTTCCGCTGCGCACGGCGACGTCCATTCAGTACTGAAGTCACGCGACCACTGTATGCGGCGGGTTCCTGTTTGCTACGCTTCCGTACATGCTCAACAAGACTGTTTTCATCGAACGATGCAGCTCCCTCGACCAGCCGGGCTGGCTGGAAATGCGCGTGGCGCTATGGTCAGACGCCACCGCCGACGAGCATCGAGGTTACATGGCGATTTGCCTTGCTCAGCCGGAGCGATTTCTGCAGCTCATGATGTATGACGAGCGCCACCATCCCATCGGGTTCATCGAAGGATCCATTCGCAGCGACTACGTGAATGGCACCGAGACGTCGCCCGTGGGATTCGTCGAAGGCGTCTATGTGGCACCCCCGATGCGGCGCCAGGGTGTTGCGCGCCGGCTATACGACGCGATTGGCGACTGGGCGAAGGCACGCGGCTGCCGCGAGCTGGCGTCTGATGCGCTGCTGGATAACGAATCGAGCCAGCGTGCGCACCGCGCACTTGGGTTTCAGGAGACCGAACGCGTGGTGTACTTCACAAAGAAGCTGTGAATCCTTTTTTTCGTCCCGCTACTCGGCGGTGAAGCGAAGCTTCGAGAAAACCGCGCGCGGCGCATCGCCGCAGTCCACACCGCCAGCGGCGCCCGAGCGTTGCACCTTCTCCACGTTGATGGAGCACACGCCGATGTCGATGGGCGGCACGATTCGCCCGTTGAGCACCAGATAGGGGACTAGGCTCGCACCTTCTGTCCCTTCGGCGACCGGCACACGAATCAATAGATATCGATCGTCGCCCGATCCGTATTCAAGCAGCGCCGTGCGCACGCCGTTCTCGTATGAATAGAAACCCGGTGTCACGGAGTGGCGGCCGCTCGCATCGAGCGGCAGCGAATACTCGCGTCCGGCGTACGTGAACGTGGCCGAGCCCGTCTTGAACGTGGCTTCCTGCCGGCGAGCGCCCTCGCCCATGCGCGTGTTGTGCATGCGGCGGCCCGCGGGCACTGTTGCAGACGTCACGCCGCCGGGAAGTTTCACCAGCGTCAGCACGGCCACCGGCGTCCCCGAGGCAAAACCCACACGCTGCAGGTAGATAGACAGCTTTTGGCCGGGCGGATACACGTCGAATCCGAGACCGCCGGGCAGACCCGCCATTAGCCAGTATTTCCTGCCGGCCTGTTCGAATTGCAACTCAGGCAGTTCGCCACCAAAGAACATGTCGACGAGCTCGCGTGATTGACCGCGGCTCCCCATCCACGAGCTGATCAATGGCCGGAAACGGCTCGAAGGCTGACGCTTCTGGCCCGTGAACGTTGCCGTGGTGGAGTACCACTGGCCTGGCGGCGCGAGCTCGGCTTCATCGTTCTGCGAACGCGCAGTGCCGCCCATGATCTTCGCCAGCGTGGATGGCGCGTATGCCGCCTCATCCGTGTCGCTCACGTCAGGCTGCGCCGCAGCAACGCCACACGCCAGAAGTGCCGCGACCATGCAGGCGCGGACACGCCACGCCATCAAGTCTTCGCTCCGCTGAAAATCGCTTCGATGTCGCCGACATTGTTGGGGCGCACGACGCGTCCAATCTCCGCGCCATTCTCGAGATAGACCAAAGTCGGCCATAGCTTCACCTTGAAGGAACGACCGAGCGGCCTGCCTTTGCCATCTTCGACTTTGATGTGCCGCACGGTGGGACGCTTGCCCAATGCAGCGGTGATATCAGCTTGCGCAGCCTGGCAATAGCCGCACCAGCTCGCACCGAACTCGATGACGGTAGGTTGCGCCGATGTGTCGATTTCCTGACGAGTTGGTTCATCCATCGCGTAATCCTAGGTGAAAATATGAAGGGTGAGTATCAGACTTTTGTTGTTAGCACTTCGGGCCGCGCCTACGTACAACTACTGCCGGCTGTCTCTGGACAACGACAAACGACAGGGAGAATCTCTTCCATTGTTGTGGAGGGTTCATGGGTACTAACAATGTTGTCCTTATCCACGGGTTATGGATGACCCCGCTCAGCTGGGAGCACTGGGCGAACCACTACACGGAGCGAGGATACAGCGTGTATGCGCCGAGCTGGCCTGGTATGGAACGCGACGTCCGAGCCTTACGTCACGCTCCTGAATCGTACGCGGATATCGGTTTCAAGCAGATCGTAGACCACTACGAAAAGCTAGTCATCGATCTCGAACACGCGCCGATTCTCATCGGGCACTCCTTCGGCGGACTCGTGGTTCAGGCGTTGTTAGACCGTGGACTCGGGTGCTGCGGCGTGGCCATTGCATCGGCCCCCATCAAGGGTATATGGACTCTTCCCTACTCCACGATGCGCGTGGTCACGCCGCAGTTGCTTACGATGCACAACCACCGCTGCGCCGCGCTCACGCCGGCGCAGTTCCACTATGCGTTCATGAACACCTCCTCGCGCGAGGAATCCTTTCTCACTTACGAGCGCTATGCCGTGCCCGGGCCCGATCGCGTGCTGCTGCAAACCGAGCTTGCGAATTTCAACCCGTTCGCCGAGACCATGGTCAACACGCGGCGAAACAACCGCGCGCCGCTGCTCCTGATCGCGGGCAGCAAGGATCACCTGATTCCCCCGCGAATCGTGAAAGCCAACTTTCGCGCTTATCGTCATTCCACCGCGGTGACGGAATACAAGGAGTTTCCCGACCGTACGCACTTCATCATCGGTCAGAGCGGCTGGGAGGAAGTGGCCAACTTCACTCTCCGCTGGGCGCGCGGCCAGGAGGTGCTGGTGGAGCGCGAACAGCGGCGCATTGCGCGCGAAGTGCGCGCGCGCCAGGCCGCATAATGGGGTCAGGCCCCGTTTTCCAGGAAATGGGGCCTGACCCCATTTATTCACTTGGCCATCGCAAGGCCGACCAGATCCAGCAGCACGTGCGCCACCATCAGTGGCCAAAGCTGCCGCGTGCGCGAGTACGCGTAGCCATAGAGCAGGCCCATGGGCACGACGGTCATGATGCCAATTGGGCCCTGGTACAGGTGGTAGAGCAGGCGCACCACCACGCTCACATTGATCGCCGTCCACATGCCGCGCCGCGCGGTCAATGACGTGATGATGTACCCGGCGACAAACAACTCCTCGAAAATTCCGTTCACGACCGACACCAGGAACACGAGCTGCATGCTCAAGTCCGGATCCACTTTCGGCGCGCGCGCAGCGGCGGCCTCGAGGTCGTAATCGAAAATGATCTGCGCGATGTATTGCGCGCCGATCACCAGCCCATAGGTGATTGCCAGCAACACCACGCCTGCGGCCGTCCCGCGCCAGGAAAACGCCAGGCCAAACTTCTCGAGCGTCCAGCCGCGAATGCGCAGGAACCACGTGAGGAAGCCGAGCTGTATCACCTCGAAGATGATGGTCGCCAGCAACTCCGCATTGGTGAATACCGGCGCCGCGCTGTCGCCCGGCGTACCGAGCGCCATGATGGAAGCGAAGACAGGAAGGCCGAATGCCCAGGTGACGACCACGAGGAACTCGACACCAGCCGGAAGCCGGCGAATCGCTTCTTCCAGTGGATTCACTGCAGATCGACCGCTGGCAGTATGTTGGACATGGGGCAGTGAGCTTACACTTGTGCGCATGCACCGCACCTCATCGTGGACCCTGCTAGTCCTCTCAGCAGTGGCAGCTCCTTTCGCGACTGCGGACGACATTCTCATCAAGACCCGCGACGGCGCCACGCTGTCGGCCACGCTGGTCCTTCCGACTCCGAGGCCCGAAGGTCGGATCCCGACCATCATGGAGTTCGACATTCTCGCGAATCCGGAGGCGCACCAGAAGCTGGCCGAAGAGTTCGCAGCGCGCGGCTATGCCGGCCTGGTGGCAGACGCTCGCGGCAAGCGCCTGAGCCCCGACAAGATCGAGCCCTACGAACACGAAGCGCGGGACACCCATGCGGTTCTCGACTGGATCGTCAAGCAGCCCTGGAGCGATGGCAAGGTGGGCATGATCGGCGCGAGCTACTCGGGCTTCACGGCATGGGCCGCGACCAAACACAGGCATCCAGCCCTCAGAGGCATCGCGGTGTCGGCCGCTGCGATCCCCGGCCAGGGGCTGCCTATGCACAACAACGTGTTCCTGACCGCTAACTACCAATGGCCGTTCTACGTCACCAACAACAAACTGCTCGACGATGCGGTGAACGAAGACCGCCAGCGCTTCTGGAAGCTTTCGCGCGACTGGTTCATGAGCGGCCGCCCCTTTCGCGAGATCGACGCCGTGGATGGCACACCGAACCCGCTGCTGCAGCGCTGGCTCATGCACCCGTCTTACGACAAGTACTGGCAGAGCATGGTGCCGTACAAAGACGACTTCTCGCGCGTGAATATTCCGGTGCTCACCATCACCGGCTACTACGACGATGGCCAGATCTCCGCGCTTCAATACCTGAAGCAGCATCTCGCCTACGGCCGGAACCCCGAGCACTACCTGGTGATCGGCCCGTACGATCATTTTGGTACGGGCTGGAGCAAGAAGCCGGAAGTCGTGCGCGAGTACGCCATCGACCCGGTGGCGCAGTTCGATTCGCAGGAATTGAAACTTCAGTTCATGGACTACGTGCTCAAGGGCCAGCCGAAACCAGCGCTGCTCGAGAACAACATCAACTATGAGGTGATGGGTGCGAACGTGTGGCGCCACACGACTTCACTCGGCGCCGTGCATGGCGGCGTGCCAATGCGGCTGTATCTCTCGTCGCAGAAAAATGAAGGGCTGCTCTCGCTGGTCAACCAGCAACCACCTGCGGGATTGATTGCCACCAACGAAGTGGACTTCAATGACCTCAAGGTGAAGTTCCACAATTTCCACTACTACCCCTTCCCTATCGTGCAGGGGCCGTTGTCGTACGTCACCGAGAATGTTTTCCTGAGCCAGCCGTTCGAAGCGGCAACGGTGATCAGCGGTTCGTTCACGGGCGAACTTGCCGTGATCATCAACAAGAAAGACTTCGACCTCGGCGTCACGGTGTACGAGGCCATGCCGGGTGGAAAGCTGTTCCACCTGGGATACGCGATACAACGCGCGAGTTACGCCGAGGACCCTACCGATCGGAAGCTGCTCAAGCCGGGCAAGCTTCAAGTGGTGAAATTCGAAACCACCATGGTGAGCCGGCAGATGTTGCCGGGCTCGAGATTGTTAGTGCTGGTGGATGCGATCAAGAATCCATCGGCGCAGGTGAACTACGGCACCGGCAAGGACGTGAGTGATGAGTCGGTGAAAGACGCCGGCGATCCACTGAAGATCGAAATCCAGGGTGGCAGTTTCTTCGAAATACCCCTCGACAACTCCTTTGGAGGGAAACCGGGTAAATGATTTCGTCCGCCTTCACTTCGCAAGATTTCCGGCGAACGACGCATCGTCCGTGCACTGGTACTCGCGCGTGACCATCCACAGGTTGCAGTTCGAGCCGTTCATGTTGCTGCACTGACGCAGCTGGCCGTCGATGGGTTCCGCCTTGTCGTAGCCCCAGCCATTGCAGCGGTTGATGGCCGCCTGCATGGCCTGCTCGTCGCTGAGCGCAGGCTGATGAAATTCCGGATATTCGTAGGACAGCCGCACCACGCCATGCTCACGGTCGGCGCCGGAAACACCCCAATGGGGAGTGGTAGCGCAGCCGCCAAGGCTCAGAAGCAGCGCGGCGGCGGCGAGAATCGGGAAAGTGCGGGAAAATTTGACCACGGATGCAGATTGCACCGGCGGCCCTTAACAGTTCCTGAATCGGGAGGACTGATTACGCGGCGAAGTCGTCCCTGTCTTCGCCGCGCCCTGTACGCCCTTCCATCCTGGAAGACCGCAGCAGACTTTTGTCCATGGGTCCAACGTCCTGCGGGCCCATATGAGTAGTGTCGCTAGGGGATTGAATGACTCACTTGCGGGACGTGAATCTGACCAACGGGACGAATATCCCGCGCAACTGTTAAATGACAGCCTGTCAGGTACGCAATGGCAGGCTGCGCAGGCGATTTCCGGTCGCGGCATAGATCGCGTTGGCAAGAGCCGGAGCCGCGCTCGGAATACCCATTTCGCCAGCGCCTGAGGGTTTCCGGGCGGAAGTGATCAGGTGTGCCTCAACGGTCGGGGCATCCGGCATGCGCATCAGCCGGTAACTATCGAAATTTGACTCTCGAATTCGCCCATCCTCGACTGTGATCTGCAGACCGTTCGCCGTGGACAAGCCATCGATCGTGCCACCCTGAAGCTGCGCCTCGACGCCGGCGGGATTGACGACCATTCCTACGTCCGCCACACATACGCAGCGCTCGATCCGCCAGTCAGCGCCGTGGGAGGCAACTTCGATGGCGTGCGCGGCGTAGCCCCCGAAGGTGAAATGGCAGGCGAGCCCGATGCCGCGCCCCTTGGGAAGCGTGCGGCCATAGCCAATGCGACGCGCGGCTTCGCTGAGCACCGCGGCCAGGCGACCGGTGTTGAAGACCGGTCCCCCATGCTCGCGGTACTCGAGATCGCGCGGCGCCCCTAACATCTCGAGCCGCAATTCGAGCGGATCGCGTTTCAGCGCCGCCGCCACCTCGTCAACGAAACTCTGCGTGGCGAACGATGCGAAGGTGTGCAGCGGCGCGCGCCACCAGCCGCGTGCCAACCCAAAGTCCACGTTCACGAATTCGGCGAGATAGTTAGGAACGCAATTGGCCGGGAAGCCATCGATGTCCAGCGTGCCCACCCAGTCCGGATTGTCGGCGCGGTCGGCGCGGTACTTGCGCGAGGTGGCGGCGACGCGATGCGACCAGCCGGTAAGACGGCCATCTTTGTCGACAGCGGCTCGCAGACGCTGGACACCGAAGGGACGGTAGAAATCGTTCTGCAAATCGTCCTCGCGCGTCCACATCACCTTCACCGGCTTGCCCACTGCCTGAGCGACGAGCACCGCTTCTGCCACGAAGTCGTTCTCCAGCCGGCGACCGAACCCGCCGCCCGAGCGCGGCAACTCGATGTCGATGTTGAGGCGCGGGATGCCCGTCATCGCGCTGATCATGCGCGAGGCGCCGCCCGGGCTTTGCAGCGAGGCGATGAGCTTCACGCGGCCACCGTCAATGTGGATCGTCGCGCCCGGCGGCTCCATCGTCGAATGCGCGAGGAACGGCACCTTGTAGTCGGCCTCGATGGTCTTCGCGGCCGTGCGCCATGCCAGTTTCATGTCGCCGTCGCTGCGACCGGTCTGGACGTTGTCCTCTGCGGCCACCGCCGCGCGCGCACGCGTCTCGAGCGCCTGCGTTGAATCCTGCGCCCACACGCCCGCTGTCCATTCGATCCTGAGTGCCTCGCGCGCCTGCAGCGCCGCCCAGGTGTTGTCCGCGACCACGGCGACACCCGCCGCCAGATTGCGCACGAGGTCTTCAGTGGGCTTGGGTCCGGCAATCGGCACGATGGCCCTCACGCCGCGCATCTTCTTTGCCGCGGAATCGTCGAGGGTGCGCAGCGTGCCATCGAAGTACGGTGAACGCGCAATGACGGCGTACAACATGCCGGGAATCTGCGCGTCGATGCCATAACGTGCGCGGCCGCTGACAATGTCCGCGCAGTCGGCGACCTTCGTCGGCTTGCCAATGATGCGGAACTCCTTCGGATCCTTGAGAACGTATGGACCCGCGGGCATCGGCACGATCGCCGCCGCGCGGGTTGACAAGGCGCCATAGGTGGCGCTGCGCCCGTCCGGATGCCACACCGTGGCGTCATGAGTCTTGAGATCGGCGCCGCTGGCTTTCCATAGTTGGGCCGCGGCCGCGACCAGCAGCGTTCGC
>Ga0207682_10001711_pt1 | contig 10044 bp, 12 predicted proteins | sample KBSM63metaG_FD_184332 | JGI IMG/M metagenome (GOLD analysis project Ga0207682, IMG submission 184332) | Miscanthus rhizosphere microbial communities from Kellogg Biological Station, Michigan, USA - KBS M6-3 metaG (SPAdes) (version 2) | ecosystem: Host-associated > Plants > Roots > Rhizosphere >...
CCGGTGGCGGGGCGCATGCCCGGCCACATGAACGTGCTCCTGGCCGAGGCTGGGGTGCCCTATGACCTGATTTCCGACCTCGAGGAGATCAACGCGGAATTCGAAACCGCCGACGTGGCGCTGGTCATCGGCGCGAACGACGTGGTGAACCCGGTCGCGCGCACCGACAAATCCAGCCCCATCTACGGCATGCCGATCCTCAACGCCGACAAGGCCAAGAACGTCATCGTCATCAAGCGTGGCCAGGGCGCGGGCTTCTCAGGGATCGAGAACGGCCTGTTCTTCCTCGACAACACGCGCATGTTGTACGGCGACGGCCAGAAGGCCGTGGGCGAACTCGTCAACGGCATCAAGGCCGCCGGATGAACGCTTACCGAAGGGTCTTGTTGTTCAACCGACGCCGGCGCTTCGCCGGCGTTTTCCGATGTGGGGCGCAGCCCCTGGGAAGTCCTGACTAAGCATGGTCGCGGTGCTTGGCGAAGGACATCTTGTCGAGCACGCCTAACAGCACGGCGGATACGACGAAGGTCATGTGCAGGATGACGTACCACATGATCTTGTCGTTATCGGTCGTTTCGGCCTTCATGAAAATGCGCAACAGGTGGATCGAAGAAATCGCGACGATGCTGACCGCCACCTTGAGCTTGAGGGTTCCAGAATCCATCTTCCCGAGCCAGCCCAGCGTGTCCGTGCCCTTGGCGTCGATCGTCGACACGAAATTCTCGTAGCCCGAGAACATCACCATCACGATGAGACTGCCCACCAGCGAGATGTCGATCAACGCGAGCACCTTGAGCACGAGATCGGCTTCGCCTTTGACCAGCACCTCGGCGATCAGGTGATAGGCCTCCTGGAAGAACTTGACGCCTAGCGCCAGCAGGGCGAGCGAAAGGCCGAGGAAAATCGGCGCCAGTATCCAGCGCGATGAGAACAACGCTTTCTCGGTGACTGCTTCCAGCTTGGATCCCACGTGTACTCCGAAGGTATGAGGCCGCGCGTATTGTAGCCACAGAAAGGCGCTTGGTAGTCTGCCGCCCCATCGCGGAGGAATGCCCATGATCACCAAACGAGACCTCGCCGCCGCGGTCATCGCCGCCAGCATCACCCTGGCCTGTGTGTCGATGGCCGACGAGCCGGGCAAGCTCCTGGACTCCACTGCGTGGAACTGGAGCGATCTCACAACCAAGAAAACCGACGTGGGTGAGTTGCGGTCCGTGGTGCGTCAGCCAACGCGCACGCTCGACGAGCTCGAGATGCACATCACGACACTCAATCCTCACACCGCCTCGCACCCGCCGCACACGCATCCCAACGAGGAGATGGTCATCGTCAAGGAGGGAACCCTGCAGGCGCACGTCAATGGCAAGGAGATCGTGGTGGGGGCCGGTGGCGTGCTGTTCTATGCGTCGATGCAGCCGCATGCGGTGCAGAATATCGGTGATACGCCCGCGACCTATTACGTCATCAACTGGGCCAGTCCCGGTACCAAGACCAAAAAGATTCCGCCGACGCCGGCGCCATCGACCGCCCAGTAGTTAGTTAGCCGGGCGGGCGCCCCTGGTGTTCCATCCGCTTCCGGCGGCGCTCCAGCATTCGCTGCCGCTCTTCCGGCGTGGCGTTCTGCCAGCGTTCGCGCAGGCGCTGGCGCTGCTCTGGAGTGAGTTTCTTCAGTCGATGCAGGTTCTCGCGCACCCGCGCCTGCTCTTCAGGCGGCAGCTTCTTGAAGCGATGGTAGCTCTCCCGCGCGCGCTCACGCTGCTCGGGGCTGAGCTCACGCCAGTGTTCGAAGCGCGCCTGCGCCCGCTGCCGCTGTTCAGGCGTCATCGTCAGCCAGCGTTGCGTGCCGCGCAGCAGCCTTTGCTGTTGCTCGGCAGGCATGGAATTCCAGCGCTCGGCGTGACGCGCGAGCACTTTCTGTTCTTCGGGCTTGAGCGACGTCCACGGCGTCAAAGCCTGCGCGTCGATCGCGGCGGGGGTTTCGGCAAAAGCACGTCCCGCAACCGCGCATTGCATGCCGGCGGCGAACAACGCGACCAGCGCAGCCCGCCGGGTGCAGCGAAAGTCACTCACTTTGTTTCTTCCTTCACGGGCGCCTTGGGTTTCGTGCCTTCGAGTGCTTCGATATCCGTCTTCGCGAGGACCTCGGTGAGATCCTCATCCTGAGTTTCATCGTTGACTTCATCGATGCCGCCCAGGAACTCGAGCAGCTCCGCGTCGGGTTCGGTCGGCTTCGGATCACTCACGACTCAGCCTCGCCGGCAGCCCATTCGTAAAATTCGAGATCTTCACCATCGTCGACGAAATCCTGCGCTTCCGCATCGGCCAGCAGCTCCAGGTCATCCACGGGACTCACGACCGGCGTCGGCGCCGTTCCGGTCGGCTGTCCCGACCAGATGACCAGCGCGAGCACCGCCACCGCGGCCGCCGCGCCTGCCGGTACATACGCACGCCACCAATGACGCGCCGGCTGCGCGAGCTGCGCCAGTGCCGCATGACGTGCCTGCGTCAGCCGCGACCGCGTCCGGCCATCGAGGCGCCCGGCGCTTTCCTCGAGAACTTCCTGCGTGCGTTTTTCGAACTCTTCGGTCATGGCGTTTCCTTAAAACACTTCGCCCAGTTTCGCGCGCAGATTCGACAGCGCACGAAAATAATGGGTCTTCACGCTGCCTTCCGAGCAGCCCATGGCGGTTGCCGTTTCACCCACGTCGAGACCTTCGAGATTTCGCAGCAGGAAAGCCTCCTGCTGGCGTGGTGGCAGGTCGGCCACCGCGGTTTCGAGCACGCCGATGGCTTCATCGAGTTCGAGTCGCCTGGCGGGTCCCGGATCGTGGCTCGGCGCCTGGGAGACCGGATCGGAATCCTCCTCGTCGTCCGCGTCTCGTGCCGGCAGCCACGCCATGATGCGTCCGCGCACTGTGCGCCGCCGCTGCATGTCGCGGATGCGATTCGCGAGGATGCGATAGAACAGGGGCCGCCACTCGGAGGCATCGCGCGATGAGTACGACTGCACCAGCTTCATCATCGAATCCTGCACGGCGTCGAGCGCGTCGTCGTCATTGCGCAACCCGAGCTGCGCGATCTTGAATGCGCGCTTTTCGACGCTCGAAAGAAACTGATCGAGGGCGCGGCTCGTCGTCATTAAATCCTGGTCCCGACTCCGCTCGCCCCCAAAATCGGGCGTGCTATAAACGCCGGCGAGCGTAACAAACGCGGTCATGAGGGGTGTAACGCACTCGCGGACCGACCGTTGACCGGCTGCTTCACACATTGCGGTTCCGTGAATCAGGAACTTACGAACACTCGTGGAGAACCGGTGTCATGAGTACGCAATAAGGCAGCCCCGCGAGCCTGTCCATTTTCATAACTGCTTGTTTCGTTTGCATTCGTTCATATGTGGTCACGATTCGATCAGGGAAACGGGAAACTGCAAAAAAGCAGCGTTTTTGTAAGTTTCAACCTACTCCATCCACAGACTTATCCACACGCACTGTGGACAACCTGAAACGTGACCTCTTGACGACACCGGTGATATTGCGCATCGCGCTTGATACGCCTTTGCGACGACTGTTCGATTACCTGCCGGCGCAAGACTCCACTGTGAAAGTGGAACCCGGCATGCGCGTGCGAGTGCCCTTTGGCCGTCAGCGGCTGGTGGGTGTGGTGCACTCAGTGGCCACGACGTCGGAGCTGCCACAAGAAAAACTCAAATCGTTGCTTGAGGTCATCGACGCGGATCCGGTGATCGACGCACAGGTGATGCAGCTGCTCGAGTGGGCGGCGCAGTACTACCACCATCCGCTTGGGCTCGTGATCGCCGCAGCCCTTCCGAAACTCGCTCGCGAGGGTTCGCCAGCACGCGCACTCACCGAACGGTGGTTCGCCACCGACGCGGGAATCGAAGGGCTGAATTCATTGAAGCGCGCACCGCGGCAGCGTGAACTCCTCGAGCTTCTGCGCAGCGGCGAGGGAGTCGCGGCCGATGCGCTCGCGGAGCAGTTTGCGGGCTGGCGCACGCTCATGCGCGCGCTGGTGGATCGAGGATTCGCCTCGTCGTCCGAGGCACCCCAGTCGTCATCGCAGGATCCGGGCACAGAGCTGCTGCGTGGCACTGGACCGCCCTTGAGCGATATCCAGGCGGTGGCCGTGGAGGCCATCGACGCCGCGCAGGGGCGCTTCGCGCCCTTCCTGCTGTATGGCATCACCGGCAGCGGCAAAACCGAAGTCTATTTGCACGCGGTGGAGCGCACCCTTCGTCGCAACCGCAGAGCCCTGATTTTGGTGCCGGAGATCGGACTCACGCCGCAGCTGGTCGGTCGCTTTCGCGAACGTTTCGCCGTTCCGGTCGCGGTGCTTCATTCCGCGCTCACCGATACCGAGCGCCTCGCCGCCTGGCGGCAGTGCGTCTCGGGAGAAGCGCGCATCGTGCTGGGGACGCGTTCGGCGGTGTTTGCGCCAGTCGCCGATCTCGGCATGGTCATCGTCGACGAGGAACATGACGCCTCGTTCAAGCAGCACGAAAGCGGGTTCCGCTATTCGGCCCGCGACCTCGCCATCCTGCGCGCGCAACGCGCCGGTGCCCCCGTGGTTCTCGGATCGGCCACACCATCGCTCGAGACGCTCCAGAATGTGGAAAGCGGCAAGTTCCAGCGACTGTCCCTGCCTCGGCGCACCGGACAGGCGTTGCCGCCGCGTGCGGCGGTCATCGATTTGCGCGAGCACGCCGCACGCCAGGGAATTTCCACCCCGGCGGTCGAGGCAATCCAGCGTCATCTCGCCGATGACGGCCAGGTGCTCGTGTTCATCAACCGGCGAGGCTACTCACCCACGCTGGCCTGTACGGCCTGCGGCTGGATCGCGCCCTGCCGCGACTGCGATGCGCGCCTCACCGTGCACCTGGGCGCCTCGCGCCTGCGCTGCCACCATTGCGGGGCAGATGCGCCCCTGCCCGAGACCTGTCCGCAGTGCGGCTATGCGGTCAAACACGTGGGCCAGGGCACGGAGCGCGTCGAGGAAACGCTGTCGAAGCTCTTTCCGGATGTCGCCCTCGCCCGCCTCGATCGCGACGTGGTGCGCAAGCGCGGCGACATGGAGGCGGTAGTTAGCAGGATCGCCAGCGGCGAGGCGCGCATCCTGGTCGGCACGCAGATGGTCACCAAGGGCCACGATTTTCCGAGCGTCACGCTGGTCGTCGTACTGAATGCCGACCAGGGCTTGTTCAGCACGGACTTCCGCGCGCCCGAACGCCTGGCACAGACCATCATCCAGGTGGCAGGCCGGGCCGGTCGCGGAACCAAACCCGGCGAGGTGCTCATTCAGACCGAGTATCCCGAGCACCCGCTGTTGCAGAGCTTGCTCAAGGACGGCTACGACGGGTTTGCACGGGCCGCTCTCGCCGAACGCGCGGCGGCCCACTGGCCGCCGTTCGCTCACGTGGTTGCGCTGCGCGCCTCGGCGACGGCGTTGGCACCCGCGGTGGAATTCCTGCGCTCGGCACGACAACTCGCAGGGCGCACGCGGGACCTCAAGTTGCTGGGCCCAGCGCCCGCCGCGATGACACGGCGCGCGGCGCGGTACCACGCACAGCTGCTCATCGAGGCCGCGGAGCGCGCACCCCTGCATCGCTTGCTCAATGAATGGCTGCCGCGCGTGGAAGGGATCAAGACCCCGCGCGATCTGCGCTGGTCGCTCGACGTGGATCCGCTCGACCTGTTCTAGCTACTTCGGGACCTGAGCCGTCGCGGGTTTCGATTCGTTCAGGGGCTCGAATTCCAGGTGTCGAGACGGGCGTTCTCTTCGCCCTCGGCGTCGAGCGCCGCGCCTTCCATCCGGGCTTCGATGATTCGCAGTATCGAAGGTGGCAATGCCGCGCTCGCCTGCTGCATTCCGGCTTCAGGCCCCGGCGACGATTCGGTCGCCGGAATCTGCCATTCGGAATCGACGCGACAGGCTAGGCCGGCCGTGTGCGCGGCCCGCAGCACGAAGCTTCGGCAGTAGTTCCCGTCGTGCGTCTTGAAGGTGAGACCGATCAGCACTCGCTCTTCACCGCTTTGTTGGCTCGCGAGCTGGCTTTCGAGTGCGCGGGCGAGCTCGCCCCGGGCCAGCAAACCGCCCTTGCCCGCCTCGAAGAGCCCTGAGTTTCCCGGCACGAGCAGGCGCCAGGAAAGCAGCACTCCGAAAAGCAGGCTCGCCGCCATCGCGATCCACTCTCGGGCACCCCAAGGCGGACTCGGCGCGCGCGTGACGCGCGCGGGAAACTTGATCACGTTGCCACGAGCAGGAGCGTCGGCGCGCGTGCCGACACGCGCAGCAGCTTCGAGACGCTCCGGAATGGGCTGGTCCAGCACCCGGGAAAATGCGCCGGTCATCCTGGCGCGCAGTGCTTTGTGTTCCTGCACGCGAAGCGCAAGGCCCGGGTCCTGCGCAATAGCGGCCTCGATCTGCGCGCGCTGAGCCGCATCGAGCTCGCCGTCGGCGTAGGCCATGAGGGTTTCGTCGTCGAATTTCACGCGATGTCTCCCCTGGCTTCCTCGGCAAGCTCCGCAGCGAGCGCCGCGCGGCCTCGCGCAAGTCGGCTGGTGAGCGTGCCCATCGGTATCTCCAGCACTCCTGCCGCCTCTTTGTACGACATGCCCTCCACCAGCACCAGCGCGACTGCCAGGCGCTGCTCCTCGGGTAGTTTGTTCATCGCCTCCGACACTGCCCATAGGCCGGCTTCGGTATCGATGGGTGAAACCGCCGGGTGGTCGCCGCTGTCTTCGGGCAACGCGACTTCGCCGCGTCTGCGTCGCGTGCGCAGATTGTCCAGCCACGCGTTTTTCATGATGCCAAACATCCAGCTGGCGAGATTCGCGCCGGGCCGAAGCTGATCGAGATGGCGCCACGCGCGCTCCACCGCGGTCTGCACGAGATCGTCGGCATCGTGCTGGTTGCGCGACAGCGAACGCGCGAAGCGTCGCAGCCGCGGAAGCAGCAAGGCGATGCGTTCACCGATTTCCTCCGACGTATCACTCATGGTTTCATGTTCGATAATACGTCTGGCGAGGAGATTTTCTTCCGTGCGTATCCGGGCATTCATTCTCGTGACCTGGCTGGCGATTCCGGCATCGGCACAGGTGTCCTTGCCGCGCGTGGGCGTGCCGGAACTACCGGTGCACGTGCCGATTCCGGACGCAGGCCGCCTCGACCCTATCTTTGCCACGCTGACCCAGGCGCGCACGCTGCGTGCGGAGCGGCTCTTGAGCGAACACCGCGCCGAGCTCGACCGCAGCCCGCCGGGCGATCTGATCGTGCGGGCCCAGGTCGTCGGCATCGACATCACCGAGGAGGCGCTGGCGCGTGTGCAGAAGGCGCAATTCGTGCTGGTGCGCACGCGCGAACTCGTCGATCTCGGCGTGAAGATCACCGTCCTCCAGACACCGGAAGGAATGAACGCGAGCCACGGACTCAAACGCCTGCGCAAGCTGGATCCCGACGGCACGTATGACTACAACCACGTGTATTTCGATAGCGGCACGGAAGTCGCGGACGCAGCACCCCGAGCGAAGACTGAATCGAGGGTGCTCCACCCCGGGCCTGGCCGCGTGGGACTCATCGATGGCGGCGTCGACCCTATGCATGAAGTGTTCGCAGGTATCCGCATCCATCACAACGGCTGCGACGGCAATGTCGTGCCGAGTCCGCACGGCACGGCGGTCGCGGATCTGCTGGTCAGCCGTAATGCGGTGGGCGAGATCTTTGCGGCGGATGTGTACTGCGGCGAGGCCGCGGGCGGCGCCGTCGACGCCGTTTCCGCGGCGTTCGGCTGGATGGCGCGCGAACGCGTAGCGGTCATCAATGTGAGCCTGGTCGGTCCTCGAAACAAACTGATGGAACGCGTGGTGAAGACGTTGGTGAGCCGCGGCCATCTGATCGTCGCCGCAGTGGGCAACGATGGCCCCGCCGCACCACCACTCTATCCGGCGTCCTATGACGGCGTAATTGGCGTGACTGCCGTCGACGCGAAACATCACGTGCTCATCGAAGCGTGCCGCGGCAAACAAGTCGACTTCGCGGCGCAAGGTGCGGACATCCAGGCCGCTGCCGGCGCGCCGAATATCTACGTGCCCGTGCGCGGCACTTCGTTCGCCGCGCCGATCATCGCAATGATGTTCGCCACGGATCTGGTAACACCCGATCCGGTGCAGGCGGAAACCGCGCTCGCGAAGTGGAAAGGAATCGCGAACGATCTCGGCAAGCCAGGGCGCGACGACGTTTACGGCGAGGGCGAGCTTGGAGACTTCCGGGACTCGATGCTCGGCAACACCCATAAATAGAGTGGGTTAAGTTAAATAGAATTTTCCTGCTCATCCTGGGAAGAAAATCACCTCGCCGGTCGTAGTACCTCCTGAGAGCTGCGGATGTTCCGCGGCACGCAAATCAGCAACTCAGGAGTACGGACATGAACATCAAACAATTGATCAAGCCGGTCGCGGTGCTCGCGTTCGTCTGCGGCGCCCCCACCTTGCACGCGCAGATTCTTGGCGGAAATGCGGGTGGCGGGCTGGGTGGGTCGCTCGGCGGCACGCTCGGTGGCGGCATGGGTTCCATCGGTGGCATGGGCACGGGCAACGGTACGGGCGCCATCGGTGGCAGCATCGACCGCACCGACGCACTGCGACGTCACGTCACGAGCGCCGTCGGGCGCACGCGTGACACCGCGGGCAAAGTGCACGATCAAGTGTCGAACTCGGCCGCGACCATCGGCGGCACTACCAACGGCGCGGTGAGCTCGGCGACGAACGGTGTCTCGGGCAGCACGAACACTGCGGGCAATGCCAGTGGTTCGTTGCCTGGTGTGAGCGGTGCCGCGAATGGCGACGCGGCGGGCGATCTCACTGGGTCACTCGACTCGGTGAAAGACGCTGCGCCCACAGCGCCGGAAGCGTCGCCGACCGCACCGGCCAGTGAACCGAAGCCGCACGCGAAGGCGAACGCCAGCGGATCAGGTTCGCTGACGAGCGCTCTCGACGCGCCAAAAGCCGAACAGGCGAGTGCGCCGACAGTGCCGCACAACTTCACCTCTCCGGTGAACGTCAGCGCCAATGCGAACGCCAACGGCAGCGGCGACGCGTCGATGAGCACCCATCAGCCGCAGTAATCGCAGGCGGGCAAAGGAAAGCGGCGGGATCGTCAAATCCCGCCGCTTTCCGTTCAGCCGAGTGATGCGTCGATCAGGTCTTCGGTTCCGGACTTTGGCCGTGATGTGGCGCGCCGTTGCGGATTTCTTCCTTGCTCAACTGACCGTTCTTGTCGACGTCGAGCGTGCTGAAGCGTTCCGCGAGCCGCGGCATCTTCGATTGGACTTCGTCGAGTGACAACTGGCCATCGCTGTTGGCGTCCGCTTCCTTGAATCGTTGTTCCATCTTTTCCTTCATGTCGCCGTGCATCTCGTGGCGAGTCTCACGAGCCTGCTTCAGCTCGTCCTGCGTCACGTAACCGTCTTTGTTCTGGTCGAGCTTGTCGAACCATTCACCGGAACGGGCAGCGCCGGCAGCCGTCGCTTCGGCCCGTGAGACGCGACCATCGCCGTCGGTGTCCGCATGCATCGAGTCGTGAGGCGCGTCAGAGCGGGGGTTGTCGCCCGCCATAGCGGCACCGGCCAGCAGTGCTGCCAGGCCCAGGCTGCAGGTAAAAAGGGTGTTCTTCATCGAGGAGTCTCCTAATGCAAATGAGGCCTGCACGGGAATCAACGCCCTCGCCGGCCATTGGTTTACAGCCGGGCGTTTACAGGTACGAGACTTGTTAAGATCGCGCCGGTTTAACCGAGTTCCAGACAGGTTCCCCCCGTGAAATCCGACCTTGAGTGCCTGCTTCGTGAGGCGCTGCGCTCACTTGTTCCCCTGGTTTTGTCCGAGCCGGCTGATCCCGCGCTGGTCGTGGTCGAGCGCGCGCGCGATGCGCAGCATGGCGACTTCCAGAGCAACATCGCGATGCGCATTGCGAAGGCGGCACGCAAGAACCCGCGCGAGCTGGCACAGGCGCTGGTCGCGGCGTTGCCGTCGAATG
>Ga0207682_10001712_pt1 | contig 10043 bp, 12 predicted proteins | sample KBSM63metaG_FD_184332 | JGI IMG/M metagenome (GOLD analysis project Ga0207682, IMG submission 184332) | Miscanthus rhizosphere microbial communities from Kellogg Biological Station, Michigan, USA - KBS M6-3 metaG (SPAdes) (version 2) | ecosystem: Host-associated > Plants > Roots > Rhizosphere >...
AGCGCCGGCTTGCCGTTATCCATCGTCGGATGGAAATGATACGGCGCATCGAGGTGCGTGCCGTTATGGGTCGAGATCGCGACGTTCTCCACCGCCGGGCCCGCGCCGTCGGGAAGCTGGTCCTTCCTCACGCCGAACACCTGCATGAAATTCAGCGCCCCAGCGGCGTGATCGACATAGTTGATCTGCGGCAGCATGTAGGGCGGATCGGAAACGATGCCGGCCTTCAGGGCGACTGAAATATCGACGATGCGGCGCGGCATTCACGTCCTCCCGGTTTTGTTGTTCGGCGGCGTCAGCCCGACGTTTTCGGATCGGCTTCGCTGTAGAGCTGGTGCACGCTCGCGGCCTCGGCCGGCCGCTCGCGCGTGATCTCGACGCCGACGCTGCCCGAGCCGGTGTCGAGCTTCTCCACCCGCACCGAGACGTTGGCGGCGCGCGGATGCGCCAGCACGGCGGCCGCGACCTGCTCGGCCAGCGTCTCGGCGAGTGCAATGTGACCGCGGCCTGCGATCATGCGGATCGAGTCGGTGATGACGTCGTAGGACAGCACGTCGCGCATGTCGGCCGGCACATCGGACGGACGCGCGACGCTGACCTCCACGCTGAAGCGGACCTGCTGCAACTTGTCGCGCTCGCGCGTGTAAGTGCCGATGCGCATCGGCAGCACGAAGTCGCGCACGAAGATGCGGTCGAGCTCCTTGCGCGCTTCCGCGGCGCGCGGCGCCGCGAGGCGGTAATCGACCTTCGCGGGCTTGCCCCGCGAGCGCCGCTGATCCTGCGGGATCAGCGCGCGGATACCGTCGATGGTCGCGGCGTCGAACCTGAACGCCAGAATGTCCGGATCGAGCAGCAGAAGCCGCGGAACATCCGGCAGCTCGAGTGCACCTCCGAGGCCTGCCATCATGCCATGGGCGCGGACCAGGTCGATGAAGTCGGCGAGCGCCGCGATGTCGAGGACGTCGAGCAGGTTTCGCCCGCCGCCCGTGTTCAGGATCACTCCGGCGAAGCCGTTCGCTTCCATCGAGGCGATCGTGCTCTCCTCGGTGCCGTCTTCAGCCAGCATGATTCCGAGGACGTTGGCCCGGCGCGTCAGCGGGGAGGCGGCCTCGATGATGTCTTGGCTCTGGCGCGACAGCACGCGGATGTATTCGGCGCCCGCGTCGGCCAATGCCTCGGCCTGTGACGCCTCGCTCGCACCGGCGCTGACGCTGCGGCGGCCGGCGACAGCGCCAAGGACCGCGCGCACGCGCTCCGGCGGCGCTGCGCCCTGCACGTCGATGATGTCCACGCCGCGCGCGACCGCATCCTCGGCCTCGGCCGGTCCGGTCACGCTGGCGAGCAGGAAAGTCATGCTCAATCGTACTTGATGTAGCGCTGATTGGCTGGCGGGCCGGTGAGCGCGCCGCCGCTTTTGCCCGGCTGCCACTGCACCAGCTCTTCGATCTTTTTGGCGAGCTCGAAATCCTTGTCGGTGATGCCGCCGGCGTCATGGTTCTGCAGCCGGACTTCCACGCGCGGGAAGGTCGCGAGGATGTCCGGGTGATGCCATGCGGCTTCCGCGAGATGGCCGATCGCGTTGGTGACCATCAGCGTCGCACGCCAGCTCCCGGTCTCGTAGGTGCGGCAGATCTGCCCGTCGGCGAAACGCCAGCGCGGCAGCTCTTGGCTGAGCCGCTCGGCGATCTCGTTCTCCGAATAGGTGCGTTCCTTCGGCATGGCTTGGCCCTTTTCTTGGCCTTTCACGGTTCACCGTGGGATACGGCACGGCGGCATCCGCGCCAAGCCCTGCCCGTCGCGGGACCGCCCGCAGGCGGGCTCGGTCTTTGATGCTAACCCCTTCGCTGGCTGGCGGTTTCGCGACAGCTGCCTTCCATGCTACCCCCCGCGCCGATGGACAAGGTGTTCTCGATCGCCCCGATGATGGAATGGACTGACCGGCACTGCCGGTTCTTCCATCGCCTGCTCACGCGCCGGGCGCGGCTCTATACCGAGATGATCACCACCGGCGCGGTGCTGCGCGGCGACCGGACGCGTCTGCTGGCGTTCGATCCCGCCGAGCAGCCGGTCGCGGTGCAGCTTGGCGGCTCGGACCCGAAGGCGCTGGCCGACAGCGCGCGCATCTGCGCCGACGCCGGCTACAGCGAGATCAATCTCAATGTCGGCTGCCCGTCGGACCGCGTGCAGGAGGGCCGCTTCGGTGCCTGCCTGATGGCCGAGCCTTCGCTCGTCGGCGATTGCGTCGCCGCCATGAAGGCCGCGGTCGCGCTGCCGGTCACCGTGAAGTGCCGCATCGGCATCGACCAGCAGGACCCCGAAGAGTCGCTCGACACGCTGACCCGCACCGTGGTCGCGGCCGGCGCCGATGCGCTGGTCGTGCATGCGCGCAAAGCCTGGCTCGACGGACTTTCACCCAGGGAGAACCGCGATATCCCGCCGCTCGATTACGATCGCGTCTATCGGCTCAAGCGCGCATGGCCTTCGCTGCACATTTCGATCAATGGCGGCATCGCCAGCGTCGAGGAGGCCGCGCGCCATCTTGAACATGTCGACGGCGTGATGATGGGCCGCGCCGCCTATCAGGAGCCGTGGCGGCTCATCGCGGTCGATCCGCTGATCTACCGCGAACCGGCACGCTTCGCCTCGGCACGCCAGGCGCTTGAAGCGTTTTTTCCCTATGTCGAACGCGAACTGGCGCGCGGCACGCGGCTGCATGCGATCACGCGCCACATCCTCGGCAGCTTCCACGGCGTGCCGGGGGCGCGCGCGTTCCGGCGGCATATCGCGACGCAGGCCGTCAAGCCCGGTGCCGGCATTGCGGTCCTGCGCGAGGCGCTGGCTCAGGTGATGGACGCGCGCGCCGATCTGGCGCACATCGCGGCGTAGCTTTCATTCGCCACATGCTCCGCTCATTCTCGCGCAAGCGGGAATCCAGGGCCAAGGACTGGTCCCCGCGCTGTAGTTTATCCCCGACCTGATCGGGGACGGGGACGAGCGGAGGATTGGTTTCGTTTTCCCGGGAATGTTCTCATGATCGCTGGCGTCTCGTACGCCGAACTCGCCTGGCTCGCGGCGATTATCGTCGCGGGCGGCGTGCTTGCGGGATTCCTCTCCGGCTTGTTCGGCATCGGCGGCGGCGCGATCATCGTGCCGGTGCTCTACGAGGTCTTCCGCGTCGCCGGCGTGCCGGACGAGATCCGCATGCAGCTCTGCATCGGGACGTCGCTCGCGATCATCGTGCCGACCACCACGCGCGCCTATCTGGCGCACCGCAAGCGCGGCGCCGTGATGCCCGACGTGCTGCGCATCTGGATGGTCCCGATGGTGATCGGCGTCGGTGCCGGCGCGCTGCTCGCGGCATTCGCCCCGCAGGCGCTGTTCAAGATCGCGTTCGTGTTGCTCGGCGCGATCATCGCGGCGCGTCTCCTGCTCGGCGGCGACAAATGGCGGCTTGGTAGCGACCTGCCCGGCCGCGCGGGCATGATCGCCTACGGGCTCGGCATCGGGCTCGCGGGTTCGCTGATGGGGGTGAGCGGTGGCTCGATGTCCACCATGGTGTTGACCCTCTACGGCAAGCCGATCCACGCGGCGGTCGGCACCGCGGCCGGGCTGGGGGTGCCGCTCACCATCGCGGGCACCATCGGCTACGTGATCGCGGGGCTGCCGCAACAGGAGCTCACCCCGCCGCTGTCGCTCGGCTTCGTGTCGCTGATCGGCGTCGCGCTGATGGCGCCGGTGTCGAGCTTCGTGGCGATCTTCGGCGTGAAAGTGGCGCACGCGCTGCCGCGCCGCCAGCTCGAGATCGCATTCGGGATGTTCCTGCTGCTGGTGTCGATCCGCTTCATCGCGAGTCTGATCTGAGGGGGGGCAGGGCAAACGGCCGGTCTGCATGAAAAATCCAGCAAATCTCCAGCCCTGCTGAAAGTCTTGGCGCAGGCGATGCGCGACAAGCGCAGGCATGGAGATGCCGCATTCGCGGCGCTCTCTAGCAATGAAGGAGAAGACCCATGGCTCTGCGCAAATACATCATCGAACGCGATATCCCCGGTGTCGGCACGCTTGAACGCGATCAACTGCGCGGCGCGGCGGCCAAGTCGAACGAGGCACTCGCCAAGCTCGGCCCCGACATCCAGTGGGTCGAGAGCTACGTCGCCGAGGGCAAGACGTTTTGCGTCTATCTCGCCAAGGACGAGGCGATCATCCGCAAGCATGCGGAGATCAGCGGCTTCCCGGCCACGAAGATCACCGAAATCCGCAAGATGATCGATCCGACCACCGCGCGGCCGGACTGAGGCCGGCTTGCGGCCCGCACATTGGCCGCAGCGCGCGGATCAAGCCGGCAAGATCAGCAGATCGCGCTCGGCGCGCACGACCTGCCGCGGCGCGCTCCGCGGCAGGAGCTGGCGGATCGGCCGGGCGACAAGCTTTTCGAGCTGGGCCTCGTTCTGCGGGCCGACGAATTTGATCGCGAAGCCCTCACGAAAATGCCTGACGACCCGCCCGACGCATGACCCGATCGCCAGCGGCATGCCGAGGTCGGGCTGCACGTCGGCGGAGACCGCCGCGCCGGATGCCGACATGTCGATGATGAAGCAGTCGCGGTAGGTGCCGTCGGCGAAGATCACGGTTGAATGAGGGGTTTTCGGAATGATCCGCCCGTTGTTTCTCGTCTCGATGACGGACGGGTCTTTCTGCTTCTTCTCGAGCCAGGTGAGTTTGCGCGCAAGCTTCTCGCGCTGCGCCTTGTCGGTTTCCAGATCAACCAGGAAGCCGCCCGCAACCGTGTCGGCGATCCAGCCCTCGAGCTTGCCGAAATCGCCGAAATACGAGACGACCCGCTCTCCGACCTTGCCGACGACCGGGACGCTGACCAGCATCCGGAACGGCGAGACCCGGGTGGTGCGGCAGGTGAATTCGCGGCGGTTGCCGTGATGGTCGTACCAGTTCGCCAGGCTGTAGTGTCCGCCGACCATGACGTTGACGGCACGCTGATTCAGGAATTCCTGGGCCGACACGGCGAACTTCTCCTCGCGGGGTCCTGTGGTATCCCAATATAGCCGGAGGTAGTTTTGTGGAGGATAACGAAGAAAAAGTTCCAATCCTTGTGGTAATCCAATAGTTGGATTGCAGGCAGAAATGACCTCCCCTAACGATAGCTCTTCGCGCGGTTACTTGTAACCGCGCAGCACCAGCCGGTCGCCGCGCACCTCGGAGCTTTGCAGCCGGTTGAGGAAGCTCATGCCGAGCAGGCTGGTGCGCAGTTGCCCCGGTTGCGCGATCAGCGCCGACACCGAGCGTTCCTCGATCGCGCCGATTACCATGCGATCGAGCGTCACCGGTGCGGCGCGCGTTCGCCCGTTCGCGGTCTCGACCGGTATCGAGTAGTTCAGGAAGTCGAGCGGTAGCCCCGCGGCCTTGGCGGCCTCTTGCGTCAGCACGACAGCGCTCGCGCCGGTGTCGTACACGGTCGCGATCCGCGCGCCGTTGATCTCCACGACGACCTGGAATTCGCCGCGCTGGCCGCGCACGATTTCGACCGTCGTGCCGCGCGACACCGCGCGTCCCGGCATCAACTCGGAGAGCACGCGCTCGCCGACTTCGCGCAGATCGTGGCGATAGGTGTAGCCGACCGCCAGAAGCAGCCCGATCACCACCCACAGCATCGCGGCCTGGAAGGCTTCGGCCACGCGGTCGCGAAACAACGCCAGCACCGCTCCGCCGATGAAGATCAGCAGCGCGATCTTGTAGATCAGCGAGGCGAAATCGCCGGTCTGGAAGCCCGCGACGGTGCCGGAATCGTGGCGCAGTACCAGCACGAGAAGACCGATGCCGATCAGCAGCAGCAGGAACCAGAGCAGACGGCCGCGCACGATCGCCTCCTCAGGAGCCGCTGCGCGCGAGCGCGCCGGTGTCGAGCCGCTGCGGCAGCTCAGCCATGATCGCCAGCCGCTCGCTCTCGCTCAGCGAGGCCCATTGCGCGATTTCGGCAAGCGTGCGGCCGCAGCCGTGGCAGAGCCCGGAGCGCGGGTCGATGGTGCAGACCTTGGTGCAAGGCGAGGAAATCGGCATTGCGCGAGCGATCGTTGAGTCGCCCGGCACCATAAGGGCGCGGTTGCGGAACGCAATGCGTCACGCGCTGCGAGCCGTGGGCTGCCGTGCGGGCCGCTCCTGTCCCGGCTGGATCGACGGCGAGGGCTCCTGGTAGGGCCCGAGCGCCGACATGACGCGCTCTGGCGGAAACGTGATGATGACCTCGGTGCCGAACCGCACCTTGGACTTGAGCGTGAACGTGCCGCCATGCAGGTCGACGAGGTTTTTCGCGATCGGCAGGCCAAGGCCGGTGCCTTGCTCGGCCGACTTGATCGCGTTGGTGCCCTGACCGAACGAGGCGAGCACGATCGGGATCTCGTCTTCCGGAATGCCGGGGCCGTTGTCCTTGACGCTCATGTATTGCCCGCCGGCCGCGGTCCAGCCGACCTTGAGCCACACCTCGCCGCCCTGCGGCGTGAACTTGATCGCGTTGGACAGCAGGTTGAGACAGATTTGCCGGCAGGCGCGCTCGTCCGCCCACAGCCGCGGCAGGTCGTGCTCGAACATCTGCTGGATACGGATGCCGCGGTTGCGCGCGCGCAGCTGCAGCAGATGGTTGCAGTCGCCGACCACATGGGCAAGGTCGACCGGCTCTTCGTTGAGTTCGTAGCGGCCGGCCTCGATGCGCGACAGGTCGAGGATCTCGTTGATCAGGTTGAGCAGATGGACGCCGGAATTGTGGATGTCGCCGGCGTATTCCTTGTAGGTCGGCACCGCGTGCGGGCCGAACACCTCGCTCTTCATCACTTCGGAGAAGCCGAGGATGGCGTTGAGCGGCGTGCGCAGCTCATGGCTCATCTGCGCAAGGACGCGCGACTTGGAGATGTTGGCGGTTTCGGCGCGGCGCCGGGCCTCGTCGGAGATCGCCTTCGCCTGTTCGAGCTCGCCGATCAGCGCATCCTTCTCGGCGCGCGCCTCGAGCGTCGCGAGCGTGGTCGAATAGAGCCGGTGCGCCAGCATGGTGAAATAGGCCTGCGCCGTGATCGTCATCGCGGCAAAGATGTAATTGTGCACGCCGCCGCGCAATGCGAAGTCGAGCGCCACGGCAATCGTCACCGGCGCGGTCGCGGCGAACATCGCGAGCGGCAGGCTCGAGGCGAGCATGCTCGACACCGCGACCACCAGCAGCATCACGAACAGCATGAAGGTCGAGGCGCTCTCGTCGGCGCGTACGACGGCGATGACGTTCGACATCCAGGCGACGCCGAACAGCAAATCGAGCACCACGAAGCGCACGCGCCAGCGCGCGACGTGGGCGCAGTCTTCGGCCTGGTTCAGGAATTTGCGGCACTGCGCGATGACGACGCCATGGATGGCGAACACCGCGAGCGTCCAGACGCCGGCGAGCACCATTCCGCTCCACAGGCTGGACAAGGCACCCACGCAGGCGACCAGCAGCACGATGGCGATCGAGGCAGAAAGGCGGTTCTGCGCGAACTGGCGCAACAGCTGGTAGTCAAAAGCCGGCGTCCCGCTGGTCGAGGTCAGCTTGTCGCGCACGAAGCGCACGCGTTTGGTCGCGTCGCGCCGCTGCGCTGCTGCGGCCCGTTCGGCCGGCGAGGTAATGCCGAGCTCCTGGCTCGTCATCGCGGTCATGCGGGGACGCCCGGTATCCGGTGAAATGCCGGCCGTTTGTGCATCATAAACCTTAAGGGCGGGCTGAAAGACTTGGTTAACGGGGCGTTGCGTGGCACCAGGCGCGAGGCAAACTTCGCCGGCGATCACAACGCGTTACGGCTTTCCACGCCGTTCGATCATGCGCTAGGTTGAACCTACGGATCGAGGGACCCAATGAAACTTTACGATGGTGGCCGCGCACCCAACCCGCGCCGCGTGCGCATCTTCCTGTCCGAGAAGGGCATGTCGATCCCGGTCGAGCGGATCGATCTGGCGGCGCTAGAACACAGGACCGCGGAATTCACCGCGCTCAATCCGCTGCAGCGCGTGCCGGTGCTGGTACTCGACGATGGCACGGTGATCACCGAATCGATTGCGATCTGCCGCTACATCGAGGGGTTGCGGCCACAGCCGCCGCTGTTCGGGCGCGGCGCGCTCGAGGAGGCGCTGGTCGAGATGTGGAACCGGCGCGTCGAGCTTAATCTCTATCAGGCCGTGTCGGCCGTGTTCCGTCATACGCATCCGGCGATGAAGGACATGGAGGCCCAGGTGCCCCAATGGGGCGAGGCGAACCGGCCGCGCGTGTTCGAGTTCCTCGCGCTGCTTGATCGCGAACTGAAAGACCGTATGTTCATCGCCGGCGACCACTACACCATCGCGGACATCACAGGACTGGTCGCGGTCGACTTCATGCGGCCGGCGAAGCTGATCATGCCGGAGGAATTCGTCAATCTGCGCCGCTGGCACAATCAGGTCGGTGAGCGCACCAGCGCGACGGCTTGATATGCGTCTGACGATTGTCGGCTCCGGCGATGCGTTCGGCTCCGGCGGGCGTTTCAACACCTGCTTTCATCTGGCGGCGGTGGGGAAGAGTTTCCTGATCGATTGCGGTGCCTCGACGCACGTTGCGTTGCGCGTGCGTAATATCGATCCGAACACGATCGACGCGATTGTGCTGACCCACCTGCATGGCGATCATTTCGGCGGCATTCCGTTCATCCTGATCGATGCGCAGTATCTCGGCCGGCGCGAACGCCCGCTCACCATCGCGGGGCCGCCCGGGACGCGCGAGCGCGTCCACGCCGCGCTCGATGTGTTCTTCGCCGCATCGTCGAAGACGCAATGGCGCTTTCCGCTCACCGTGTTCGATTTCCCGGTCGGCGTGCAGACCGATGTGCTCGGCCTCTCGGTCACCAGCACCGAAGTGGTCCATTTCTCCGGTGCGCCGTCGACCGCGCTGCGCATCACCGACGGCAAGGTGATGCTCGCCTATTCGGGCGACACCGAATGGACCGATGCGCTGCTCCCCGTCGCCAAGGGCGCCGATCTCTTCATCGTCGAATGCTACGAATACGAGCGCGCGCTGTCCGGCCACATGCGCTGGCTGACGATCAAGCAGCGGCTGAAGGACTTCGCGGCACGGCAAGTGATGCTGACGCACATGAACCCGAACATGCTCGCGCGCATCGACGAAGCGCGGCAAAGCGGCGTTCTGATCGCGGAAGACGGGCTGACGCTCGATTTGTGAAATTACGCGCCGTCACTGCCGGAGCCGCTGCCGTTTCTTCTCGCGCAGCATGCGGAACGGCAGGGCCGAGATAACATTTGCGCACGCATTGCGCACGGCCTTTCAGGTCGAGCCGGAAGGGCGCGTCCGCCGGGACATACCAGCTGTTGATCCCGGTCTGCCGCATCCAGCGATAGCCGCGCGCGACCAGATGGCGGTGCAGGTCAAGGCTTTGCACGACGTCCTCGATCAGCGGCAGGCGCGGCCGCCAGCCGGCGAGATCGAATCCGGCAAGCACTTCGACGTCGTGGCCCTCGACATCGATCGACACGAAATCGAGCGGCTGCGGCGCTCCCGCGTCTTCCAGCACCTGGTCAAGCGTCATGATTGGGACTTCGACGCTGCCGGTGCGCCGCACGCCGGCGACATAGAAATCCGCATCGAGCGTGGACTGGATGCCGGCGACATAAAGCGTCAGCGTCTTGCCGCCGTTTTTCGGTGTCGACCAGGCGACCGCGTAGACCTTGGCGCGCCGCGCACGCCGCAATTGCTCGGCCAGATCGGGCTGCGGCTCGACCAGCAGCCCTGCCGTTCCAACGCCCAGGATTGCGATCCGTCCTGTGGCGCATTGCGCCGACATCGACAAAGAAGCCGGTCGCGGTGTTGCGGAAGAAGTCCGCTTTCAGCGCCTCCTCGCTGCCCGCCGGGAAAACAGCGCCCCCGATCCGTTGTTCGCGCCGTGATGTCATGAGGCCCAAGCTTGCCGTTCTGTGCAGCGGTGCAGGCACAGTTAGCCGCCGTACGGCAAGAAGTCGAATGGGCCTCTCCG
>Ga0207682_10001714_pt1 | contig 10038 bp, 9 predicted proteins | sample KBSM63metaG_FD_184332 | JGI IMG/M metagenome (GOLD analysis project Ga0207682, IMG submission 184332) | Miscanthus rhizosphere microbial communities from Kellogg Biological Station, Michigan, USA - KBS M6-3 metaG (SPAdes) (version 2) | ecosystem: Host-associated > Plants > Roots > Rhizosphere >...
GTTGACGCAATGCGCGAGGTCAAGCCGCCATTGAGTCCCGAAGCCGTCATTGCAGACGCGTGATGCCGCCGCGCTACTCCGCGGCGACGAATTTCCCGGCAAAGATGGTGCGCCAGCGCTTTCCCGTGACGTAGAAGACGCCGCTCGCCTTGTCGTAAGCGATACCGTTGAGCACGTTGTGCTCGCTCTCCGTCACCTGCTTCTTGTCGGCGTCGGTCATCGAACGCCAGAGCGAGCCCAGGTCCGCCGTCGCCTCGATGCAGCCGCTTGCCGGATCAATGCGCAGGATCGTGTTAGACTTGAAGATGTTGCCGTAGAGCTTGCCGTCGATCAGCTCGAGCTCGTTGAGGCCGGCGACCTCGCCCGGCCCGTCCGATTTGATCTTCACTTCGCGCGTGATCGCGAAGGTCTGCGGGTCCGCGAAGAAGAACGACGGCGTGCCGTCGCTGAAAATCAAGCTCGTGCCGTCATTGGTCAGTCCCCAGCCTTCGCGCGGATTGGGCATCGTGCGCTTGAGCTTGCCTGCGAGGTCGTAGACGTAGACCTCGTGCTCGGTGTAGGTGAGCTGATAGACCTCGTCGTTGAGGATAGTCAGCCCTTCGCCGAATACCTTCGTGCCCTGGTCGAGCAAATTGGTCACAGTGCCGTCGGGCGCGATCGTGTTCAGCCCTGAGCGGTAGCCTCCGGTGCTTTCGAACAGCCTGCCGTCGCGCCATTCGAGCCCCTCCGTGAAGCCGACCTCGCTGCGCACGATCTTGCCGGTCACCTCGAAGCGCAATGGGACAGGGCGCGCGCAGTCGGTAGCGTGTGCCGGTGCGGCGAGGAAGAGTGCCAGGAGAGCGATTGGGGCACGGAACATCCCGGCATTCTACACCGGCCGGTCCCCCTTCGTCACCGTGAGCGTGCGGTTGTCGACGCCGGGAAGCATTTTCGCCGGGTCGCGCGTCACCACGATGTCGAGCACGGTCGGGCTCGACGTGTTCTCCAGGCCTTCGCGCAGTGCGCCGGACAGCTTCTCCGGATCGTCGACGCGGATGCCCTTGCAGCCCATCGCGCGCGTGATCGCGGCGTAATCCATCTCGACCAGATCGGACGACTGGTAGTTGCCCGCGCCGAACATCGAGTGCTGCAGTGCCTTCACGTAGCCGGAGGCCGCATTGTTGAACACGCAGAGCACGAAGGGAGTGCCTGCGCGGCGTGCGGTCTCCAGTTCGCCGAGCGTCATGTTGAACCCGCCGTCGCCGGTCAGGCCGACGACGCGGCGCTTCGGCGCCGCAAGCTGCGCGCCCATGCTGCCGGGCAGGCCGTAGCCGATCGAGGCGAAGCCGCGGTCGGCGATGAAGTGCCTCCCGGCGCGCTTGGTGTCGAAGCACAGCCCGCCCCAATGGCCGGCGAAGCCGCCGTCCGCGACGAGGATCGCGTCGTCCGGCATGATGGCGTTGAGCTCGCCCATCAGGCGGCCGACATTGATCGGCGTGTCCTTGGACTTCAGGCGATCCGCCGCACCTTCGGCCCACTTCGCCATGCGCGCCGGCACTTCGGCGCACCAGGGCTGGCGCTTCGCGCGCGCCGTCCCGCCATCGGACAGCGCTGCGGCGAGATCCTGCAGCGCGAGCCGCGCATCGGAGACGAGCGCCACGTCGGTGCGCGTGGTGCGGCCGATTTCCTCGGCAAGGATATCGACGTGGATCAGCGGCTTACCCGGCGGAATGAGCTGGAAGCGCCGCGTCGGGATTTCGCCGAGCTTGCAGGCGACCACGATCAGCGCGTCGGAGGCTGCGATCAGATCGTTGGCGATCCGCGAGTAGCGGCCGAACAAACCCGCGGAGAGCGGATGGGTGCACGCGATCGCGCCCTTGCCGGACATCGTGTGCGCGACCGGAATGCCGAAGCCCTCTGCGAGCGCGAGCAGCGCGTCGTAACCTTCCGAGATGTGGATACCGCCGCCGACGAGCAGCAGCGGACGCTCGGCCTTGGCGATGATCTTCGCGGCGCGTTCGAGTTCGTCCGGATCGGGCCGCGTGCGGCGCGCCTGCGCCTTCAGCGTTCCCTCATCGACCCAGAAATCCGCCGCATCGAAATCATGCTCGCCGTGGCAGACGTCTTCCGGCACGTCGAGCACGACCGGTCCCGGCCGCCCGCTCGTCGCGACCGCGAAAGCGCGGCGCAGCAGCTCCGGAATGCGCTTGGTTGCCTCGACGCGGATCAGCTCCTTCACGGCGGGACGCAGGATTTCGACCTGCCGCGCCTCCTGCGTCATGTTCTTCCACGCATGGTCGCGGTTGGCGTCGCCGACGATCGCGATTTGAGGCATGCCGGCATTGAGCGACTCGACCAGCGCGGTGACGAGATTGGTCGCGCCGGGACCGAGCGTCGCATCGCACACGCCGGGGCGGTTGGTGACGCGCGCGTAAGCATCCGCCGCGAACGCGCCGCAGCGCTCGTCGTTGATCAGGTAGTGGCGCAAGCCGAGCGCGCGCATCGCTTCGTAGAAGGGGAGAAGCTGGAAGCCGCCCATGCCGAACATCGGGCCGACACCCGAAAGCTTCAGCATTTCGGCGAGCGCCTGTCCGCCGTTGAGCTTGCGGGCGGAGTTGGAAACGGGTGCGGTCATCGTTTCAGGTCCTTCACGCGCGCCGCGGCGAGGCGCGCCACCAGTTCTTTGGCCGATATGCCGATCTCGCCGCCGCAAAGCGCCGCGCGCGCATTCACCGCCGAGACGAATCCGTCATGATAGGTCGATTGCCCGTCGCCGATGCGCGCGCTCCAGGCGCTGACGCAGGCGCCCGCAATGCCGCGCGCCTCGAGCACCGGCAGCCGCGCAATGCCGGCGTTCTCGATGCCGAAATCGGCGTCGTTGTAGATTGCCGCGAACACCGGGATCTTGATCGCGGTTTCGGGTTTGCCGCCGAGCAGTGCGCCGTGCGAGCCGGTCGCGACGATGTGGCCGGCGTCTTCCGGCAGCACGAGCCCGGCCGAATCGATCGCATGGACGCGCACACCCGGCGTTTGCGCCTCCGTGAGGCGAAAGCGCCGCTCTTCGCTCGCCGGCGGGACGGGGCAGGGCGGCAAATTGGCACGCTCCAGCCGCGCCAGCGCGTCGGTCGCGCTCATGCCGGGCGCGACGCCGGCCTGCGCGGCCAGCGAATTGACATGCGAGATCAGCCCGCGCGCGAAACAATCCGCGCCGTCCCCGATGCGCGCCGAGCGATGACCGATGGTGGCGGCCGCGACGCCGAGTGTGTCGAGATAGGTCAGCCCACCGATGCCGGCGCGCTCGCGCCCGACGCCCGCGTCGCACAGGATCACGGCCTTCACGCCGGCCTTCGCCGCCAGATACGCCGCATAGACGCCGCCGTGCGAGGCCGCAATCGCGGCGCGCCCGCGCGCATCGGGCGGAAACACGGTGACGCTGTCGAGGATCAGTGGGGACATGCTGCCTGCGTCAAGCCCGCGGCCCGCATGAGTGGCTTGCGGGGCCATGACGTTTTGCCCTAGTGGACTTTCCTGCGGCGTGTTCAAACATGCCGGGACCCTCCCGCGCAAGCCGCGCTTCTTCCGGGCGAACTCATGAGCGAACCTGGCGACAACCTGCGCCGCCTGACCGGCCTCTATAGCACCATGGCGCGCATCCGCGCCTTCGAGGAGACCGCGCTCGAGGCGCACAAGGCGGGCGAAATCCCGGGTCCGCTGCACGTCTCGATCGGGCAGGAAGCGGTCGCCGCCGGCATCTGCGTCAATCTGCGCATCGACGACCGCATCACCTCGAACCATCGCGGACACGGCCACGCCATTGCCAAGGGCGCTGATCCGAAGCGCATGATGGCGGAGCTTTACGGCCGCGCGAACGGCTATTGCCGCGGCAAGGGCGGCTCGATGCACATCGCGGACTTTTCAGTGGGCATGCTCGGCGCGAACGGCGTGGTGGCGGGCGGCATCCCGATCGCGGTCGGCGCCGCCCAAGGGTTGAAGATGCAGAAGTCGGACGCGATCGCGACCTGCATGTTCGGCGATGGCGCGATCAATCGCGGGCCGTTCCTCGAAGGGCTCAATTGGGCGGTGCTGTACAAATTGCCGGTGCTGTTCGTGTGCGAGGACAATGGCGTCGCGGCCTTCACGCGCAGCGAAAACGTCACCGCCGGGCCGGGCGTGGTCGACCGCGCCAGGGCGCTGGGCGTCAAGGCGATCACGGTCGACGGCAACAACGTGATGTCGGTCGATGACGCGGCGCAGAGCGCGGTCGCGGCCGTGCGGCGCGGTGACGGCCCGCATCTGCTGCACGTGCGCACCTATCGCATCACCGGCCACACCTCGACCGATGCGGCCGCGTGGCGGCCGGCCGAGGAGGTGCAAGAGGCGCGCTCGCGCGATCCGATCGCGCGGCTCGGTGCGGTGCTGTGCGAGCGCGGCGTGCCGGCGACCGATCTCGGCAAGATGCTCGACGAGGCGAAGGCCGAGATGACGGCAGCGCGCAAGGACGCGAACGCGGCGGCGTGGCCTGAAGCGAGAGTTGCATACGAGGATGTGCAGGATACGGGGGCGGTGGCGTGGTCGAAGTAACGCTGATCGAGGCGTCGCGCCGCGCCGCGCTGCAGGAAATGCGGCGCGACGAGCGCGTGTGGGTGCTCGGCGAGGACGTCGCGCGCGGCGGGCTGTGGGGCCAGTACAAGGATTTCCTCGGCGAGTTCGGCGAGCAGCGCGTCGTCTCCACGCCGATCTCGGAGTCGACCATCATGGGCGCGGGACTCGGCTCGGCGCTGGTCGGCATGCGGCCGATAATCGAGATGCGCATTTTCGATTTCGTGATGTGCGCGATGGACGAACTGGTCAATCAGATCGCCAAGATCCGCTACATGTTCGGCGGGCAGGCCAAGCCCGCCGTGGTGGTGCGCATGCCGCACGGCATGTGGCGCAACTCGGCGGCGCAACACTCGCAGATGCTGGAAGCCTGGTTCGCGCATCTGCCGGGCGTCGTGGTGGTGACGCCGTCGACCGCCGAGGACACCGCGGGTCTTCTCGTGCAGGCGATCCGTTCGGACGATCCAGTGCTGTTCTTCGATCCGAAGGACCTGTTCGGCGTGCCGGGCAACATTACCGACCCGATTGAGCCCATTCCCTTTGGCGTCGCGCGGCAAGTCGTGGAAGGCAACGACGCGACCGTGGTGTCGTGGTCGGCCGCGATGCCGGTCGCCACCAAGGGCGTCGCGATGCTCGCGTCCGACAAGATCCAGGTCGATCTGTTCGACCTGCGCACCATCTGGCCGTGGGATCAGGAGGCGGTGATCGCCTCGGTGAAGAAGACCGGGCGTCTGCTCGTGGTGCATGAGGCGGTCGAGGTCGCGGGCTTCGGCGCGGAGATCATCGCCACGGTCGTCGACAAGCTCGGACCCGGCGCGATCAAGGCCGCAAAGCGCCTCGCCGCGCCGCGTATCCCGATTCCGTTCGCGCCGCCGCTCGAGGCCGAGGTGCGCGTGACGCCGGAGAAAGTGGTCACCGCGGTCAAGCAGCTGATCGCCGTGTGAGGCTGCGCGCGAAGGGGAGGCCGGGAGGTCCGATCTTTTGCATCATGCGTCGGCAACGATTGCGCCAAGCAGCGATGCCTCCGTGGATTCGCGTGGGGCGAACAGCTACGACTTCGTCCGTTTCTGTGCCGCATCCGCCGTGCTGTTCAGCCATCACTTCGATCTGTCCGGACTGCCGGAGCCGCAGGTGCCGGGTTTCGGTGAGGACTTCGGCGAGGTCGCGGTCGAGGTGTTCTTCTGTCTCAGCGGCTTCCTGATCTGCCGCTCGCTGCAGAAATCGCCCGGTTGGACCCAATTCGTTGCGGCGCGGTTCCTGCGGATCTATCCGACGCTCGCGTTGGCGCTGATTGCGAGTTCTGCGGCAACCTTGGTCTGGTACCGCAACTATCCCAATCTCGGGCCACACCTCGGCTATGTCGGCGACAACCTGCTGCTGTTCGTGAACGGCGTCACGCAGATCATTCCCGGCGTCTTTACCGACGCGGCGCGACAGGACGTCAACGATCCGCTCTGGACCTTGCCTTACGAACTCTGGCTCTACGCCGCGCTCGCGCTGATGTTCGCCTTCGGTGCGAGGCGAAGTGCAGTCGGCATCGTCGCCGTCACGTTGCTTGTCAGTACGGCCTGGGCTGCGACCCCGCTGATCGACGACGTCGATCTTGGTCCGTTGGAAAGCCGCGAGCTGTTCCGGGTTGGGTCATATTTCATGTCCGGCGCCATGCTGGCGGTGCTCTGGCCGTGGATCGGGCGGCACGCCGTCGTGATCGGAGCCGCAGGGTTGATCTCGGTTCTGGCCCTGCGCAATCTGCTGCCGATCGATACGTTGCTCCATTCGCTCGCGCTTGCTGCAGCGGTCGTCGGTCTCGGCAGCTCCAGCATCATGGCGTGGTTTTCCCGGGGCGGCGATGCCTCGTACGGCATGTACGTGCTCGCGTGGCCGGTGCAGCAATTCGTATTGCTGCTGATCGCGCCGTTCTGGCTGTCCCTGCTTGTGGCTTTTCTGGCGACTACCGCGCTCGGCTATGCGACCTGGCATGCGTATGAAAGGCGGCTCATGGCGTATCCCAAACGCCTCGCGGAGCGGCGAAGGTTCGCCATCTGATTGTCTGATGCCCGGGCCTTGCCCCTTGCCCGGCGGCGCCCGCTATGATGAAACCGAAGGAACCTAAGACCTTCCATGGCCGGCCTCAGACCGGCGCTCAAAACCGTCCCGGAGGACGCCGCAATGATCAGGACGACCCGTCGTACCCTTTTGCTCGGTGGCGCAGGCGTTGTCGCGATGCCGTGGGTCTCGCGCGCGCAGCAGCTCAAGGCCGAATACAAGCTCTCGGTCGTCGGCAACCGGCCGATCCCGCTCTCCGAAGGCGCGTTCCAGTGGGCCGAGCTGGTCACGCAGCGCACCAACGGCCGCATCAACGTCAAGGTCTATCCGGGCTCGCAGCTCGTCGGCGGCGACCAGACCCGCGAGCTCGTCGCGATGCGCCAGGGCATCATCGATTTCACCGTCTCCTCGACCATCAACCTCTCGCCGCAGGTCAAGGAGATGACGCTCTATTCGATGCCGTTCCTGATGCCGAACCACAAGGCGTTCGACGCGCTGATCGGCGGCGAGGTCGGACAGGACCTGTTCAAGATCATGGCGACGCGCGACGTGGTGCCGCTCGCCTGGGGCGAGAACGGCTTTCGCGAGTTGTCCAACTCGAAGCGTACCGTTCGCAAGCCGGACGATTTGAAGGGCATGAAGATCCGCTACGCGGCCGGGCCGATCTTCGCCGACGTCTTCAACGCGCTCGGCGCCAACCCGCTGCAGATGAGCTTTGCGGATCTGCAGCCGGCGCTCTCGACCGGCGCGGTGGATGGGCAGGAAAACCCGATCAACCTGTTCCTCGCCTTCAAGATGGACACGCTGGCGCAGAAGCATCTGACCATCTGGAACTACTGCGCCGACGCCGGACTGTTCCACGTCGCGAAGCCGGTCTGGGACACGTTCTCCAAGGCGGATCAGGAGATCATCACCGAGTCCGCGCGCGAAGCCGGCAAGCGGCAGATGGCGTCGGCGCGCAAGGGCATCGGCGTCGACGGCGATACCTCGTCGCTCGAAGAGGTGAAGAAGCGCGGCGTCGAGATCGCGGATCTCACGCGCGACGAAAAGGCCGTCTTCGCCAAAACGACGCGTCCTGTGTTCGACAAGTGGGCGGCCACGATCGGCGCCGATCTCGTCAAGAAAGCGGAAGCCGCAATCGCGAAGACGGCGTAGTTGCGCGTCGTGCCCCGCGAACGCGGGGCACCCGCCTTCGGGCGATGAGAAGGGCGGGAGGGGCGCTTGTCTGAATACGATCCGTTGGCGCTGCAGGTGAAGCCGCGCACCCGGCTGCCGCTGAAATTCGAGGAAGTCGCGGTCGCGGCCGGCATGGCGGCGATCGCGCTGATCACCGCCATCAACGTGGTGGTGCGCTATCTCACCAACATCTCGTTCGCCTTCACCGAGGAGTACTCGGTGGTGCTGATGGTGCTGGTGACGATCCTCGGCACATCTCTCGCGATGGCCGGCGGGCGGCACATCAGGATCGAGTACTTCACCTACTTCCTGAGCGCACGCGGCCGGCAGATCGCCGAGATCGTCGCGATGGTGCTGGTGATCGTCTGCTTCGGCATCATCATGGTCTACGGCTTCAAGCTCACCTGGGACGAGTATCGCTACGACAGCCTCACGCCGGGTCTCGGCGACCCGCAATGGCTGCACACCGGCTGGCTGCCGCTGCTCTCGCTGTTCGTGATCGGACGCGCGGCCGGCCGCATCGTGCGCATGTGGCGGGGAGAGGACGCGTGATCGGTACGTTCCTCTTCGTCGCCTTCGTCATGATGCTGCTCGGCGGCGTGCCGATCGCCGTCGCGCTCGGCCTCGCCGGCACGCTCGCGATCTGGTTCGGCGGGCAAAGCATCATGGCGGTGCCGACCAACGTCTACACCGGCATCGCCAAGTATCCGCTGATCGCGATCCCGATGTTCGTGCTGGTCGGCTCGGTGTTCGACCGCACCGGTGTCGCGCTCCGCCTCGTGCGCTTCGCGACCGCGCTGGTGGGAGCGGGGCGCGGCGCGCTTGCGACGGTGGCGATGATCGTCGCGATGATCATCGGCGGCATTTCCGGCTCCGGCCCCGCGACCTCCGCGGCGGTCGGCGGGGTGGTGACGCGCAGCATGATCAAGGACGGCTATCCGCGCCCGTTCATCGCCAGCGTGGTCGGCGCTGCCGCCGCAACCGACATTCTCATTCCGCCGTCGATCGCTTTCATCATCTACGCCGTGATGACGCCGGGCGTCTCGGTGCCGGCGATCTTCGCGGCCGGCATGTTCCCCGGCATCCTCGCCGGACTGATGATGCTGATTCCGATCATCGCGATCTCGATCATCAAGGATTTCGGCGGCAAGTCGAAGAGCGACGAGCGGCTGCATATCTGGCAGACGTTCAAGGAGGCATTCTGGGGACTGCTCGCGCCCGTTGTCATTCTCGGCGGCATGCGGGTGGGGGCTTTCACCCCCACCGAGGCCGCCGTGATGGCGGTGTTCTACGGGCTGTTCATCGGCTTCTTCGTCTACCGCACGCTCACACTGCGCGACGTCTACGAGATGCTGGTGGAGGCGGGCGAACTCTCCGCGCTGATCCTCATTGTTGTCGCGCTTGCTTCGGTCTTTGCCTGGGCGACCTCGACCATCGGCGTGGTGCAGCCGATCGCGACGACGATCGTCGGCTTCGGGCTCGGCGAGTACGGCACCATCGCGCTGCTGATGATCGCGCTCATCATCGTCGGGATGTTTCTCGACGGGGTGTCGACATTCCTGATCCTGCTGCCGGTGCTGCAGCCGATCGCCGCCAGCTACAATTGGGACATGGTGTGGTTCGGCGTGATCCTCACCATGAAGATCGCCATCGGCCAGTTCACGCCGCCGCTCGCCGTCAATCTCATGGTGTCGTGCAAGATCGCGCAGGTGCCGATGGAATCGACGATTCCATGGGTGTTCTGGATGATCATCGCGATGTTCGGCGCACTGGCATTGGTGGTGGTGATTCCCGATATCGCGCTGTGGCTGCCGCGCGTGCTCGGTTATTGACCGGCAAAATCACCTTATCCCACATTACATATTGTTAACTTGCCCGAAGCGGCGCGGCGTGGCGGGATACGCCTGCGTCTGCTGGTGCGCAATCGTCGCCCCCGCGTGCTGGTAGAAGCGAATTGCGGGATCGTACTTCGGTACGGTCCCGCTTTGCGTTTGGTGGTCTTCGTTTGCGCACGATCTGATTCCGAAAGCCGGTACCCACTTTTCGGGATCGTGCGCTCAGCGTGCGCCAGGTGGCGCGACGTCGACGCCGACGAGGCCCGCGCGGGCAATCGCATCTGCGATCAGGCCCGAGCCACGCGCCTCGTCGATGAATTTCTCCACGATCGCGAGCCGCGCACTATTGCCCTTCGGCACGATCACCGCCTGCTCGACACCGTAGAAATTATCCTGCACCAGC
>Ga0207682_10001715_pt1 | contig 10036 bp, 6 predicted proteins | sample KBSM63metaG_FD_184332 | JGI IMG/M metagenome (GOLD analysis project Ga0207682, IMG submission 184332) | Miscanthus rhizosphere microbial communities from Kellogg Biological Station, Michigan, USA - KBS M6-3 metaG (SPAdes) (version 2) | ecosystem: Host-associated > Plants > Roots > Rhizosphere >...
GGAATGGGATCGACCGTCTGTCGGATGGGGCGTCGGACGAGGACCGGCAGGCACTCGAGCAGTTCCTGGCCCGTGTCCGGGCGACCTGCCATGTCCAGACCGCCTTCGACCGGGCGACCGCGGCCTACTATGCCCCGATGCAAGGCCTTTCGCTTGGCTCGCCGCCGGATTGGTGGGGACACTTGGATGTCGAGAAGTGGGCAGAGCTGCTGGCCGAGGAGCCGGCGGTATCCGGCGACATCATCATGGAGTGCACCAACGCCATCGCGGCGCTCGCCAAGGCGATGCCGGCGATCGTCCTCGACTCGGTCGACCTCCGCTTCTCCACGAAGGGCGGGGAGCCCGCGGGGGCCCGGGTGGCAGTGGAGCGCTCGCCGGCAGGCGGGGCCAAGGAAGTAGGGCAAATTGATGCGGATACGGACGAAATTCTGTCCGATCCCTCACCGCCGCAGCACAAGAACCCAATAAGCTACAAAGCCTCGGCGAGTGGCTTCAAGCCGGGCTCGATGAAGGTAGTCTCGCTGGCGACCTGGCAGCCAGGGATTCTGGTTGCGGCTCGCCTTGCGCGAAAGTTCTCGGCGCCGCGCAAGCCAGCCCGATCGTCCAGCAGGAGTGGGGCCGACTGGGAATCCAGCCTGACCTTGCCCGGCCCCGGCCGCTACGAGCTGCTCGTATTCGTTTCGCCAGGCATCGAGCTCAATGCCTCCGCGACATCGGTGACCGACCAAGGCGACGGGAGGGCTGAGGCTCCGTCGACGCTTAGTGTGCGGGCGCTCCGCGACCCAATCTACCAGGTCGAGGTCGAGGTCGATGGCAACCTGCAGGTGGACTTCAGGTTCGGCACGCCGGGGCGCGACGGTTCCGTCTCGCGCGAGACTTGCCGCGTATACCTCTCATGCGAGGACGTGCCGGAGGTCGGATGTCGCAGCGAGTTCGAGCGACTGATCAGGGCAAACCGGCGACAGCTCGAATCCTTCGACGCGAAGGCGGTCATCCAGGTCAACCGCTCCGTCCGGTCGACAATGCTCCAGGACTGGCTGCTTGCTCCGGAGATTGCGGGCCGGTCCTACCAACCGATCGTTTTGGCGGAGGACTATGGCAACCACTGGGCGCCACCGCTTTGGGGCGATGCTGGCGGCCCGGTGATTTCCGCCGGCTCGTTCATTTTCGACCCGCGCCCTTCGCCCGATGAGTTCGACCCACCCGAGGCCTTTGTCGCGGCACGCGAGGAAATCGCGCGGCGGGTCCGGGGCGACGGCGACCAATCAGGCGTCTTTGAGATCGCGCGCCTAGGCGAATGGGCCGCGCGCGACGAGGAGTTTCGGGCGACCGTCGAGCGCTATGTCGACGCCTACCAGTCTTGGCTGTCGGCGGCGCCGGACATAGCCTGCTGGTGCGATGTCATAGCGGTCGCCTCTCTCGATGGAGGTGGTCGCAGCCTGTCTCGCGTTCCCGATGCCATCTTGTTGTCACCCTTTCACCCGCTGCGGCTTGGATGGCATGTCGTGGCACAAGGCGTGCTCTCCGAAGCAGACGAGCAAGGAAGGCCTTGTCCGGCCGCCAGCGTGCTGGACCCCGACTGCGTGCCTGACATCATGTCGATGTCGATCAGATCGCCATCGGGAATTGACCAGGTCGACTACCTCGCAGTCGAGAACGGAACTGATTATTGGGCTGTCCTCTGGAATGCTGCGAGCCTTGCCAGCCTCCCCCGACGCTCCATGAATGCGCCCTTCGGCGACGAGTTCGGCGTTGGCGTCGGCGGCATCTCCGTGGGCTTCAGCGCCGCGCAAGTCGTGCGAGCGCTCGACGATGTCTCGGAACTGCTTGCCGCCAAGGCGGTCATCTCGGTAGCCGTTTCGAGCGCGGGTGGCGCTACCAACGCCTGCAACGAAGGACTGATCGAGTGGTGCACCACTCGGTTCCAGGATGATGCCAAGCGCCCTCGCTCGCGGTCGACCGGCCAAAGGTTCATGGAAGTCTTCGACGACAGGACCGACGAGGCCCGGCCGGACGACGCCAAGATCGCTAATCTCTCGGAGGACACCAGGAACGCCGTCCGCTGGTTCGCCGGGCAACCTGCGCAAAGCATCCCTGACCTCGGCATCATCGCCCAGCTGGACATGACCGAGCCCGGCGCGGCCATTGTCGAGCAGCGCACGCCGCTCGGCTTCGGCGCACTTGCGCGGCATCGCATCCGCCGGCAGCTACCCCGTATCTTCCTTCACGAATCCCGGCAGTCGACACCTCCCGAGCAAAGTGGCGAAGTGCTTGCCGACAAGGTGGGCAACCTCGCCGCGGCGCTCGAGAACCTTTCCGCCGATCGCGTGGGCTTGCAGTTCGCGCCGAACGTGCACGAGGTCCAGCACATGCTCCAGGAACGGCGCACTGACTTCGTGGCGGTGTCTTCCTCCGCCATCGATCCTGCCTGCTTCCTTGGGGGATGGCTGGAGGGCGCGTACCTTTGGGACTACGAGCTTCCCTCCTATTCCCACCGCTCTGGCGACGCGAACGGATATTACCTGCTGTCGCAGGTCACTGACGCGGATCGCGAGGCGCTAGCCAAGGCGCTCGCGCGGCTGCCGGGATGCGAGGGCATCGAGCCCGAGAAGGTCAAAGATGTCCTGCTTGAGGTCGCGCGACGAGGGATCCCCACCATCAAGGGGTTGGCCGGGGATGATGCGGGTGCGACCGGCGACCTGGGTGTTCTGGTCGGGGTTCGCTTGCTGCAGGACCGGTTCCGGGCAGGGGCACCGTTCGCAGGTGGCGTCCTCCCAGTCCTCAAGGGCAGCTCCGACGAGCCCTCCATAGCGCTCGTGGTGCCGGTCGACCCGTTCCGTGGATACATTGGTGATCTCTGCCGGACGCTTGGCAAGGACCGCAAGGACCTGGCTCTGCTCCGGCCAGACTTGATTGTCGTTGGCATTGATTTCGCCGGCGGCCCGCCTCGCATCAAGCTCACGCCGGTTGAGGTTAAGTGCCGGCCAACCGCAACCTTTGGCGCAGGCGACGCCGTCGAGGCTCTGGAGCAAGCGAAGGCGCTATCCGCGTTGCTGGGGGCTATGGCGCCCCATGGCGATCAGCCGCGGCTATGGGCGCTGGCCTTCCAGCACCTCGTACTGTCCATCATCGGGTTCGGCATGCGCGTCTACAGCCAGCAAGACGATGTGAGGGGCAACTCTGGCCAATGGGCGGAGCTGCACGAGCGCATTGCACGAGCCGTGTTGGACGGTACCGACTGCATCGAGGTGGATGCCCGGGGACGCCTGATCGTTGTCGATGAGTCGCACTCGAGCGCGCCCCGGGACCACGATGGCGACGGTTTCGACGAGACGATCGTGATTGGCCGCGAGGATGCAGGCAAGATCGTGGCGGGCGACCCGGCAGCCTTCTACGGGATGGTCCATGCCCGCCTTGGGGAATGGGAGCTCATGCCCGCCAGCCCCGGGCAAGGCGGTCTGCCGGCCAGCCCTGCCATCCCTTCACCAGAGCCTCCAACGGATGACGCGGGAACTGTGGCGGGGCAGCCGGAGGACATCCCGCCGCCTGAGATTACCCCTGAGCTGGCGAGCCCAGCCGATGCTAGAAAGGACATCGGGGTTGACGCAACGGCTGCCCTCGCGGCGGACGAGGGACAGGGCGTCCTCCTACAGGTCGGTCGAACTGTAGACGGCTTCAAGCAGCGCGAACTTTCACTCAACATATCCGATACGCGGCTGAACCAGCTCAACATGGGCGTTGTCGGCGACCTTGGGACGGGCAAGACCCAGTTGCTAAAGTCGCTCATCTGCCAGATTGCCGGTTCGGGCCCGGCAAACCGTGGCATCCGGCCTCGGTTCCTGATCTTCGACTACAAACGGGACTATAGCAGCGAGGACTTCGTCGCGGCCACGGGCGCGCGGGTGGTCCGACCGCACCGGCTCCCGCTCAACTTGTTTGACACGAGAACGCTCGGGGATGTCCCGACTCCTTGGCTAGACCGGTTCCGCTTCTTCGCCGACGTGCTGGGCAAGATCTACCCGGGCATCGGCCCGGTCCAGCGGGACAAGCTCAAGCGGGCCGTGCGCGAAGCGTATGACGCGTCGCCGCATGGAGCGCCACCCACGCTCCGCGATGTCCATGAGGCCTACTCGGCGATCCTAGACGGCAAGTCCGATTCGCCGATGGCCATCATCGACGACTTATTGGACATGGAGATCTTCGAACCAGACCAAGCGCGGACGGTCCCATTCGACGAGTTCCTGGACGGCGTCGTCGTGATTGCGCTCGATGCACTCGGACAGGACGACCACAGCAAGAATATGCTCGTGGCCGTAATGCTAAACATGTTCTACGAGAACATGCTGCGCACGCCAAAGCGACCGTTCCTCGGCCGCGATCCGCAGCTGCGAGCCATCGACTCCTACCTGCTAGTGGACGAGGCCGACAACATTATGCGGTACGAGTTCGACGTCCTCCGCAAGCTGCTGCTGCAGGGCCGTGAATTCGGGACGGGGGTCATCCTAGCCTCGCAATACCTCCGGCACTTCAAAGCAGGCGCGACCGACTATAGGGAACCGTTGCTCACCTGGTTCGTGCACAAGGTGCCAAACGTGACCGCCTCCGAGCTGGCCGCGCTCGGCCTTGCCGCAAATGCCGGGGAAGTGGCCGAGCGCGTCAAGACCCTCGGCAACCACCAGTGCCTTTACAAGTCCTACGACATAGGTGGGGAGATTATCCGGGGCTTCCCGTTCTTCGAGCTGCTGCAAGCACGGCAAGCAGGAGGGGAGTAACGGCCGCCGTGGCCGATTTCCTATCGCCCGAACAGCGCTCCGAAAGGATGTCGCGTATCCGCTCAAAGGACACATCCCCCGAGCTCGCGTTGCGCAGGGCCTTGCATGCGCTAGGACTTCGGTTTCGGGTTCACGACAAGCGGCTGCCCGGGAAGCCGGACATCGTCCTGCCCAGATTCAAGACTGTCGTGCTCGTCCATGGCTGTTTCTGGCATCGTCATGCCGGATGCAACGTGGCCACCACGCCGAAGAGCAACACGGCTTATTGGCAGGAAAAGTTCGACCGGAATGTCCAGCGCGACCAACTCAACGCAGCTGCGCTGGAAGCGCTTGGCTGGAAAGTGGTCACGGCCTGGGAGTGCGAGCTTGGGTCGCAGCGGAAAATCAACGAGGCAGCGATGCGTATCGCAGCGGAGATCGGCCATCAGCCACGCCTGGGTGCATGATCTTTTAATGAGAATAGCTACAAGTCGAGAATCGCGGGCATGCGCCGGACCTCATCGACAGACCATGCCGTACCTGGGCGAATTCAGTGGCGGCGACCCCTAGATGCCTGAGGATGTCCCGCCTCCGTGTTCACGCTCAAGCCCAGAGACTATTATCCGCGAGGAAAGGCATACTGTGGCACTCGGCTGCCGGCCGACGCTCGAGCGAGCGCCCGTCAGGCGCGAAGTTGCTGCCAGTTCGATGAGCAAAGCGCTTTAGCGCGGTTCGAAAGCAGAAGCCTGGCAAGGGCCTCTAGGCCTGCTCCTGCTCGATTGTGAAACGCAGGTTTCCAATGGTCCAAATACTGGATGGCTCGGGCAGATGCTCCTCCTCTTCCGGAGTGCTCAGAGCCCTCAGCTCCTCGATCAGATCACCTGTCGTGGCGTCGACTGCTCGCTCATGAAGTCGAGCTATTGCCGTGACGAGCTGATTCCAGTTGGTGAAGGTGGCATCGTCGCCGGCTACAACGAGTCGGAGCGAATGCGCGTAGTGCCGCGTAAGGACAAGCAAGCTGATCTCGGGTCTCGTCGAACCCCGCGGCAGCCGAAAGGTCGCGCGAAGTTCGGCCGCGCTGGCGGCTGCGAGCCATGACCGCACCTTGCGGAGCCAGTCGGTCACCTGCTGATTTCAATCGGCCAGTCCTCGCCAGCATCGTGGCGAAATCGGCCCCGTACGGATCCTGATGCTTCAGCTGCGCGAGGATCACGCGGTCGCCCGGTGCCTCGACGATCACCAGATCGATATCCGTCAAAACCCTGCCGGCCTGCCTCAGCTTAATGTTTCCCCGGAATTGCAGCGTCGGAAGCACCGAGCGGATCGCGCTCTCGACCGATCTCTGCATCACCCCTTCCCGGGCCCGCTGTGCCCGGTCGTACTCCTTCGGAAAGCTGTGCTGCAGCGAATTCAGGAGGAACAGCATGACCTCATCGCTGGTCGCGCCTGCGAGGGGCCTGATGACATGATCGTCAGAGCACTGGATCAACGGCGCGATCGGTGCTCCCGGCCGATCGAGCAGCGCCAGATTGCGCCTGCTTATGGAAAGCACGTCGAAGATGATCCGCACGTCGTCATCGGTCACCGGCACATGGCCTTCGAACCGCTCGCCGAACTGATTGATGAACTCTCGCAGCCCTTCGAGAAAGCCTGCGGTCTCGACCGACACGGTGAGAACGTCCTCGATCCTGATCGAAGGCTCCTTTTCCAGGAGCGCTCGCACGAATGCACGGTGCTTCATTGCCACTGACACGATGAAGATCGCCGCGAGGTTGTAGTTCGCGAATGTCACGCCACCGAAGATCGTCGAGAAGTGGAAGGTGTCGAAACCCTTAGCGAGCAGCATGTCGTTGTAGGCGTGCCCGAAGAAGTAGAAGTCCAGCGCAGGGTCGGCCTCGTAGCCGATGAAGTGCTTCGCGAACGGATAGACCAGATTGGTAAGCAGGGATCTAACTTCGTCGCCGACGCTGAAACGCTAAATTCGCCGGTAAATTCCCCTTGAATCGGGAAATGGGTACTGCGAGGAACGCGCTCGGAGAATCCCATCGAATTAGGGCGCCGCGGCCGGGTTCAAAGGCCCTCCGAGGTACCGCCCAATCCTGAAATCGGCGCAGAACTGCGCCCTTTCCCTCGGCGTGTCGAGCGCGCCCGGGCAATTGCTGACTAACTGGCGGGGGCGTAGTCATTCGAACCTTCGGTACCGAATTGATTCGGTACTGGCCGGCATGTCGACAGAGAATTCCGGGCAAAATTCCGTATTCCCAGTTCGCATCTGACTCTCTGCAGTACCGAACCGAACTGAAAGCGCGCGAATTTGCGCCGAAAATCAGCTAATTCTCCATTTATCTGAATTACTTAGGACTGCGTGGCGGAGCGGGAGGGATTCGAACCCTCGATACGGTTTTGCCGTATACTCACTTTCCAGGCGAGCGCCTTCGACCACTCGGCCACCGCTCCGCATAGCACTGGAACGCGCCCCTCTAGGGGGCGGTGCCGCCGAGGGCAAGCTGAGCGATTTCGAGCCGGCCCTCTCCGGCCGGCGGCTCGGAAATCGCCGTTCAGAAACCGCCGCGGAACGCCTCGATCTGCTTCGCCAGCGCGATATCCTTCTCGGTGACGCCGCCCTCGCTGTGGGTCGAGAGCAGGATGTCGACCCGGTTCCAGACGTTCGACCAGTCGGGATGATGGTCCGCCTTCTCCGCCGCCAGCGCGACCCGGGCCATGAAGGCGAAGGCCGCGCCGAAATCGGCGAACTTGAAGCTCCTGGCGATGCCGCCCCGGCCGGCGTCGAACGTCCAGCCCGGAAGGCCGCTCAGCGCCTCGTCCCGCTCGCTCTCGCTCAGCACGGCCATGGCCCTTCCTCCTTCGCCCCCGCCCCTTTATGTCGCGAAGCATGGGTACGGGTCAAACCACTGCGCCGGACGCGGCGGCGATCGAGCGGCTCGCGGACGCCGCGATCGCGCGGCTGCCGGAACGTTTCCGCAAGCATCTCGCCAATGTGGTGCTCCGGATCGAGGAGTTCGCCGAGGACGAGGTGCTCGAAGGGCTCGGCATCGAGGATCCGTTCGAGCTGTCGGGCCTTTATAGCGGCCGCTCCATGCGCGAGGAGAATAGCTGGGCCTCGGGCGAGCTGCCGCCGATGATCCACCTCTACCGCCGGCCGCTGCTCGACGAATGGGTCGAGACGGGGGTGAGCCTGGAAGACCTGATCACCCACGTCATCGTCCATGAGGTCGGCCACCATTTCGGCTTCTCCGACGCCGACATGCACGCGATCGAGGAGCAGGCCGGTTGAATTTGCTGCTGCAGCTCGACGCGGTCGCCTGCCGGCGCGGCGGCAGGCTGCTGTTCGAAAGGCTGAGCCTGAGCCTTGAGGCAGGCGAGGCGGCGCTGGTCACCGGCCCGAACGGCGCCGGCAAATCGAGCCTGCTCCGCCTCGCCGCCGGCTTGCTCCGGCCCGCCGCGGGCAAGGTCGATCGCGCCGAGACGGCGCTCGCCGACGAACATCCGGCGCTGGACGAGCGGCAGCGGCTCGGTGACGCCCTCGCCTTCTGGGTCGACGACCCCCGCCCCGGGATCGAGGCGATGGGGCTGTCGCACCTTGTCGAGGTGCCGGTCAGGCTGCTGTCCGCCGGCCAGCGCAAGCGGGCGGCGCTGGCGCGGGTGATCGCCGGCGCGGCGCCGCTCTGGCTGCTCGACGAGCCCGGCAACGGCCTCGACGCCGACGGCCTCGACCGGCTGCGGGCGGCGATGGCGGGGCATCGCGCAAATGGCGGCGCCATCCTGGCCGCGTCGCACCAGCCGCTCGGCCTGGAAGGCGCCCGCCCGGTGGTGCTCGGATGAGGGGGCTGATCCGGCGCGAGCTCAGGCTGGCGGCCGGCGGCGGCGCGGCGCTGCTGCCGCTGGTCTTCTTCCTGCTGGTGGCGACTTTGTTTCCCTTCGCGGTCGGCCCGGACGGCGTCTTGCTGGGCCGGACCGGCGGCGGCGCGCTCTGGATGGCGGCCCTGCTCGCGGCCCTTCTGCCGGTCGACCGGCTGGTCGAGCCGGACCGCGCCTCGGGCGTGCTCGACCAGCTCTTCCTCGACGGCGTCGGCGAGGAGAGCGTCGCCCTCGCCAAGCTCGCCGGCCACTGGCTGAGCTTCGGCCCGCCGCTGATGCTGGCGGCGCTGCCGGCGGCGGCGCTGATGAAGCTGCCCCAAGAGGTGCTGCTCCGGCTGGAGCTCGGCCTGTTGATCGGCACGCCGGGCCTCGCTGCCCTAACCCTCGGCGTCGGCGCGCTCACCGCCGGGCTGCGGCGCGGCGGCGCCCTGGCCGGGCTGCTGCTGCTGCCGCTGGCGGTGCCGCTGCTGATCTTCGGCGCCGGCTTTGTCGAGCGCGGCAACGAGGCCGGCGCGCTGCAGCTGCTCGGCGCGGTCTCGCTGCTGCTGGTTGCCGGCGCGCCCTTTGCCGCCGGTGCCGCGATTCGGGCGGGGCGCGACTGATTTCTTTCGTCATTCCAGCGAAAGCTGGAATCTCCTTGCCTTCACGGTGGGTACTGGAAAGTGGGATTCCAGCTTTCGCTGGAACGACGGGTCAGGAGCGGCTCCAGCGGGCGAAGATCGCCGTCGGCAGCAGCAGGCCGCGGCCCTCCTCCCGCACCGCCATGTCGCCGCATTCGACTTGGCCGCCGAGATCGGCGAGCGCCTGGCTCAGCAATTCGCCGATCGCCAGCGCGGACATGCGCACCGCGTACACTGTGAGGACCAGGAAGCGGCTCTCCGAATCGAGCAATTTGCGGCAGTCGGCGATCAGCCCCGGCAGCCCTTCCTCCAGCCGCCAGACCTCGCCGGCCGGGCCGCGGCCGAACTTGGGCGGATCGAGGATGATGCCGTCATAGCGCCGGCCGCGGCGCACCTCGCGGGCGGTGAACTTGGCGGCGTCGTCGACCAGCCAGCGGATCGGCTTGTCCGCCATGCCGGACAAAGCGGCATTGACCTTGCCGGCCTCGACCGACTTCTTCGAGGCGTCGACATGGGTGAGGCGTACACCTTTGGCGGCCATGGCGAGGGTGCCGACGCCGGTATAGCCGAACAGGTTCAGCGCTTCGGACCCTTCGCCCAGGCGCTCGCGCATCCAAGCCCATTGCGGCGCCATGTCGGGGAAGAAAGCGAGGTGGCGGAACGGCGTCGCCTGGGCCCGGAAGCGGACCTCCTCCCAGGAGAGGTCCCAGCCCTCCTTCGGCACGGGCCGATCGAACCGCCAGCGTCCGCCGCCTTCCTCGTCGGAGCCGGGGACGAACTCGCCGT
>Ga0207682_10001717_pt1 | contig 10032 bp, 11 predicted proteins | sample KBSM63metaG_FD_184332 | JGI IMG/M metagenome (GOLD analysis project Ga0207682, IMG submission 184332) | Miscanthus rhizosphere microbial communities from Kellogg Biological Station, Michigan, USA - KBS M6-3 metaG (SPAdes) (version 2) | ecosystem: Host-associated > Plants > Roots > Rhizosphere >...
GACGATGACTCCCTGGTGATCGACTTCAACCACCCGCTCGCCGGTCAGCCGGTGACGTTCGAGGTGCAGCTGATCGGAGTGCTGTGATGGATGACGCCAGAGGCCTCGAAGAGATCGTGCTGGCGGAGCCGCGCGGCTTCTGCGCCGGCGTCGACCGCGCGATCGAGATCGTCGAGCGCGCGCTGACGAAGTTCGGCGCGCCGATTTACGTTCGCCATGAGATCGTACACAACACCTACGTCGTCAACGACCTGAAGGCGAAGGGCGCGATCTTCATCGAGGACCTGGCCGACGTGCCGCCCGGCGCGACGCTCGTCTTCAGCGCACACGGCGTCTCGCAGGCGGTCCGCAAGGAGGCGGCAGCGCGCGGCTTCAGCGTCTTCGACGCGACCTGTCCGCTCGTCACCAAGGTCCATGTCGAGGTCGCGAAGCTGCACAAGGAAGGCTACGACTTCATCATGATCGGCCACAAGGGCCACCCTGAGGTCGAGGGCACGATGGGGCAGCTCGCCGACGGCATCTACCTGGTCGAGGATGTCGACGATGTCGAACGTCTGCAGGTGGCCCAGCAGGATCGCCTCGCGGTCGTCACCCAGACGACGCTGTCGGTCGACGATGCCGCGCAGATCCTCGCAGCGGTCAAGCGGCGCTTTCCGAAGGTGCGTGAGCCGAAGCAGCAGGACATTTGCTATGCAACGCAGAACCGGCAGGACGCGGTGAAGATGCTGGCGCCAGGCGTCGACGTGCTGATCGTTGTCGGCAGCCCGACCAGTTCAAACAGCAACCGCCTGCGCGAACTGGCCCAGCGGCTCGGCACCGACGCCTACATGGTCGACGCGCCCGATGATCTTCAGGCCGCCTGGTTCGAGGGCAAGCGGCGAGTCGGCCTCACGGCGGGCGCCTCGGCGCCGGAGATCCTCGTCAAGCAGGTGATCGAACGTCTGCGCGCGCTCGGTGCGGTCTCGGTGCGCTGCCTGCCCGGCGTCGCCGAGACAGTCCACTTCCCGTTGCCGATGGGCCTCGGCGATCGTTCGATGGGCCTGACAGCGCGCTAGCGCAGCGGCGAGGAAACGCTAGCGGGCGATGCGGCGGTGCAGCCGGATCGGCTGCGCCTGCGCCCGGTCGGCCGGCTTCGTCGCGTGGTCGCAGCCGTCACAACCGCAGCCGCTTGCCGCTTGTGCATGGCGGCGCAGACGCGCAGTCACGATCGCCGGCCAGCGCACCTGAAGCAATTGCTGCGCGAGCCGGCGCCGGATGCCAGCCGGCATCAACGTCCAGCTGGCGTAGACCGCGCAACCGAGCACGAGCACGGCGACGACGAGGGTCTGGATCAGCATCGCATCAACCTCCGAGCCACAGCGTGATGCGGTACGTCGCGAACGCGGCGACGTAGGCAAGCACGAACAGGTAGAGCGCCATCAGCAACGGGTAGCGCCACGAGTTGGTCTCGCGCTTGACGACCGCCAGGGTCGACATGCACTGCGGCGCGAACACGTACCAGGCGAGCAGCGAATAGGCGGTCGCGAGCGACCAGCCCTGGGCGATGACCGGCGAGAGCGCGTCGGCGACCGCATCGCCGGCGGCCGACATCGAATAGACCGTGCCGAGCGCACCCACCGCGACCTCGCGCGCCGCAAGGCCCGGCACCAGCGCGATCGAGATCTGCCAGTTGAAGCCGATCGGCGCGAACACGTGCTGCAGCGCCTGACCGAGCCAGCCGGCGATGCTGTACTGGATTGCCGGCCCGGTGGCGTCGGGTGGCGGCGCCGGGTAGCTCGAGAGGAACCACAGCAGCACCATCAACGCGAAGATGATGCCGCCGACGCGGCGCATGAAGATGCGCGCGCGCTCCCAGAGGCCGATCACGAGGTTGCGCAACCCGGGCAGCCGATACGGCGGCAGCTCGAGCATCAACGGTTGGTAGCGGCTCTTGATCCAGATCCGCTTGAAGACCCACGCGACCGCCATCGCCGACACCACACCGGCGATGTAGAGGCCGAACAAGGTCAGCCCGCGCAGGTTGAAGCCGCCGATGCTGCGCTCGGGCACGAAGGCGCCGATCAGCAGCGCATAGACGGGCAGGCGCGCCGAGCAGGTCATCAGCGGCGCGATCATGATCGTCGCGAGCCGGTCCTTCCAGTTCGTGATCGTGCGCGTCGCCATGATCCCCGGGATCGCGCAGGCGAAGCTCGACAGCAGCGGGATGAAGGCGCGGCCCGACAGGCCCACCTTGCCCATCAGGTTGTCAAGCAGGAACGCGGCGCGCGGCAGGTAGCCAGAGTCCTCGAGCAGCAGGATGAAGACGAACAGGATCAAGATCTGCGGCAGGAACACGATCACGCTGCCGGCGCCGGCGATCACGCCATCGACCAGCAAGCTGCGCAGCGGGCCCTCGGCCATGTGCGCGGTCGTCCATCCGCCGAGGCCGGCCATCGCTTCCTTGATCGCGTCCATCGGCACGGCCGCCCACGAGAAGACGGCCTGGAACATCAGGAAGAGGACGACCGCGAGCAGCGCGAGGCCCCAGACCGGGTGCATCACGACCGCATCGATGCGGTGCTGGAAGCGCGGGAACTGCGCGGCCTTCGGCGCGACCAGCGCCATGATCCGACGCACCTCGTTCTGCAAATCGGCCGACGAGCGCGCTTCCGGCACGCTGGCCTCTGCGGCCGCCGCCGGCAGCACGTCGCCGAGTTGGCTCTGCAGCAGCGCGAGCAGGCCGGCGTGGCCATCGTGCTTGACTGCGACGGTCTCGACGACCGGGCAGCCGAGCTCGGCCGACAGCCGCGCGACGTCGATCGCAAGGCCCTGCGAGCGCGCCACGTCGGCCATGTTGAGCGCGACCATCAGCGGCCGGCCGAGCCGCGTCAGCTCGAGCACGAGGCGCAGGTTCATGCGCAGGTTGGTCGCATCGACGACCGCGACGATCGCGTCGGGCGCGGCCTCGCCGTGGCGCCGTCCTTCGATCACCTCGAGCGTGATCTGCTCGTCGGGGGTCGCCGGCGTCAGGCTGTAGGCGCCCGGCAGGTCGACCACCGAAACGGTCTGGCCGTTGGCCAGGCGCAGCGTGCCGACCTTGCGCTCGACCGTGACACCGGCGTAGTTGGCGACCTTCTGGCGCGCACCGGTCAGCAGGTTGAAGAGCGCCGTCTTGCCGCAGTTCGGATTGCCGACCAGCGCCACGCTCCAGGCCGGCGCGTGATAAGGCGAATTGAGCGCGTGCGTCATCGTGGCGTGGTGCTCGCCGGCGTCGGATAGCCCTCGACCTCGACCTCGACGCACTGCGCTTCGAGCAACCGAAGCGCGAACATCGTTTCGCCGATCAGCACGGCGAGCGGTTCGCGGCCGCCCGGGCCGCGTCGCAGGAGCTGCACCGGCTCGCCCGGAATGAAGCCGAGCTCGCCGAGGCGTCGCAACGCCACCGCGTCGACTTCGGGTGAGGCCGACACGACGCGGGCCACGACGGCGCGGGCACCGTCGGGCAGTTGGTTCAGCAGCGTGGTCGGCATCATCGGCGTAGCGGTTTTCACACGGGCAAAATCCCGAACGCAGTTGCGAATGAGATTGTCTCTCATTTGCGCGGAACCCCGGACACAAGCCCCTTCGAGCCCACCGTTCGTCCGGGATCAGCGCCGTCGGGCCGGCTCAGAACGGCTGCCTACAATTCCGCCTCCCATGCACTCCGAGCGCCGGCGTCCCGCCCGGTGCCTGCCCATGCTCGACATCAATCTGCTGCGCAAGGACCTGGCGCACGTGGTCCAGCGCCTCGAGCGCCGCAAGGCCCCGCAGCCCTTCCTCGACGTCGAACGGTTCAGTGCGCTCGAGAACGAACGCAAGGCAATCCAGACCCGCACCGAGGAGCTGCAGGCGCGCCGCAACGCGCTGTCGAAGGAGATCGGCCAGCGCAAGGCAAAGGGGCAGGACACCGCCGAGACGATGGCCGAGGTGGCCAGCGTCGGTGATGCGCTGAAGATCTCGGCCGAGCGGCTCGAGGTGATCCAGGCCGAGCTGTCCGAGATGCTGATGGCCGTGCCCAACCTGCCGGACGACAGCGTCCCGATCGGGCCTGACGAGAAGGCGAACGTCGAGGTCCGGCGCTGGGGCACCGTGAGGCAATTCGACTTCGAGCCGAAGGACCATGTCGACATCGGCGCGCCGCTCGGCCTCGATCTCGAGCTCGGATCGAAGCTCTCGGGTTCGCGCTTCTCCTTTTTGCGCGGGCCGGTCGCCCGGCTGCATCGCGCGCTCGCCCAGTTCATGCTCGACCTGCAGACCACGGAGCATGGCTACGTCGAGTGCTACACGCCGTACATCGTCAATCGCGAGGTGCTCGAGGGCACCGGCCAGCTGCCCAAGTTCAAGGAAGACATGTTCTGGGTCACGCGCGGTGGTGACGAGGAGCAGGGCGAGCAGTACCTGATCTCCACCTCCGAGATCTCGCTGACCAATTCGGTCCGCGAGCAGGTGCTGGCGGCCGAGTCGCTGCCGATTCGACTGACCGCGCACACGCCATGCTTTCGCAGCGAAGCCGGCAGCGCCGGACGCGACACGCGCGGGATGATTCGCCAGCATCAGTTCGACAAGGTCGAGATGGTGCAGATCGTCCATCCCGATGCGAGCGAGGCGGCGCTCGACGAGATGGTCGGTCATGCCGAAGCCGTGCTGCAGAAGCTCGGCCTCGCGTACCGCGTGATGCTGCTGGCTTCCGGCGACATGGGCTTCGGCTCGGCGAAGACCTACGACCTCGAGGTCTGGGTGCCGGCGCAACAGGCTTATCGCGAGATCAGCTCGGTATCGAACTGCCGGGCCTTCCAGGCGCGGCGCATGCAGACCCGCTACAAGAACGCGCAGGGCAAGAACGAGTTCGTGCACACGCTGAACGGCTCGGGCCTTGCGGTCGGTCGGGCGCTCGTCGCGATCCTCGAGAGCTGCCAGAACGCCGACGGGTCGGTGAGCGTTCCGCCGGCGCTGCGGCCTTACATGGGCGGGCTCGAGGTGCTGCGGTCATGACCGACCACGCAACCACCCGCAGCGAGCTCGCGAGCGAGCTCCTGTGCACCTACGACGCGGCTGGCAGATTGCCGCTGCTGACTGCGCGTCCGAACGGCGTGGCGTCCCTGGGCGAGGCTTATGCGATCGCCGACGAGACGCGGCGCCGCCGGCTCGAGCGCGGCGAGGTGCAGCTCGGCTACAAGATCGGCTTCACCAACCGCAGCATCTGGGCGCGGTACGGCGTGCACGCGCCGATCTGGGGGCCGGTTTGGGACGGCACGGTTGCGCAGATCGAGGGCACGCGCCACACGGTTTCGCTGCGCGGACTGGTGCAGCCGCGGCTCGAGCCGGAAGTGATGTTCGGCTTCGCGCGAGCGCCGACGGCTGGCATGGACTTGCAGGATTTGATCGGCTGCATCGAATGGGTCGCGCACGGCTTCGAGATCGTGCACACGCACTTCGACGACTGGCGCTTCGCCGCACCCGACACGGTCGCGGACTTCGCTTTGCATGGTCGGTTGATGATCGGCCCCCGCGTCCCGATCGCGCGCTGGGCGGATCCGCGCCGCGAGCTCGCCGCATTGCACATCGCGCTTCTGCGCGACGGCCGTGTGATCGACGAAGGCGATGGCCACATCGTGCTCGACGGGCCGCTGGACGCACTGCGAACCTGGATCGATGCGATGCACGAGCAGGTGCCGCGCTGGCCGATCGAGGCCGGCCACATCGTGACGACCGGCACGCTGACCGACGCCTGGCCACTCGCCTCTGGCGAATGCTGGCAGACGGTGTTGAGCGAAAGCCGCCTGCCGGGTCTCGAGCTGCAGGTCGAGGCCTGAGCGCGCGACGCCGCGTTGCTAGAATCATCGGCTCGGCACTGACCCGCCGAGCCCGCAGGTGACCTGTCGGAGAGGTGGCAGAGTGGTCGAATGCGCCAGACTCGAAATCTGGTTTACGGTTTCACCGTAACGTGGGTTCGAATCCCACCCTCTCCACCAGACCTCCAGTAAAGACAAGGCTTCCAAGGCCTTTGGACGATCTACCCACCTTCCGACCCACCAATACGGTTGCGGTCGGATTAGCGGCTTTCACACGGACGGGGTCGCAGGTTCGAAGCCTGCACCGCCCACCAATCAACGTCATCTGTAAGTGGTTGAGGGCAAACGGAATTGCCCTCCCGCAGGCCGGTGACCTGCGTCGATTGGCAGATCGACCGGGGGCCCGAGTATGAAAAAAGTATGGAATTGACTGATTCGGCTGCCTGCGGTGACACGGTCCCGGAATCAGGTCGCGTGTCTGCGTACCGCTGCCGGCTCTCCCTGGCTGGCCGAGCGACTGGCGTTGACACCGGTTCGAGGTGGAAGCTGGCAAGCGCCTTCAGCGTTTCTCGGAGTCTGCGGGTCTGCGGGAAGCTGCGGCATTACCGCTCTGATGCTGCTTCCCGGTGGCCACCTGTAGGTTCCGAATCTCCAGGGTTCCGGCAACTGGCTCTGCGTCCGAATAGCGCCCCCGGGCGACCTCTCCTGTCATGCGGTAGGACGTCCTGCGACGTCTACCCGCTTCGTCTGTGAACCACCAGAGCCAGAACTCAGTCGGCTTGTTCATGAAGGCAGCTTCAGGTCATCCACCCACCCGATCACAACACCGAGGAAGATCCATTGCAACGCGGGCCTAGTCATCGCCACGCACGGACACAGGCCCAGCCTTCAGCACGGCATCCGCGCGGTCCCAGCCGCGCCACCAGGCATCCGCGAGCGCTTGCGTGGTTGGCGACCGAGGCTGCAGGTGCGCGAGATACGGGTTGGACTCGCGTTCGTCCTTCACCTCACGGGCGAGGGCCCCAAACGACTCGGCATCGGCTTCCGCCGTTGAGCCGACAGTCATGCTGGCCAGCGCTTCGTCGATTGGGCCAGCTCGGCGATGGTCAATCCCGTCGCGGCTTCGAGGTGTTCTCGCAATCTGGCGCGGTCCTTTGATTCCATAGGAGTGCCGGCGTCGGTCGCCAGGCGCCCAATCTCGAAGCGAACCATGTCTAGCTTCATGAGCCTCTGGTTGTTGTGCAGGCCGACGATCCGCTGGACGGCCGCGATGTGCATGTTTTCGGCCGGCGCGGCAGCCTTGGACGCTGGTCGCTTGTTCGTCGCCACGGCGTCAGAAGCGCATGGAAACGGCCAACCAGATTGCGCCTGCGAGCCCAGCCGTCGACGCGAGTGCTGTGAGCACAACCCACGGGGATCGTTGACGACGAGCGACCTCCAAGCCTGTCCAAACGGCCAAAAGAACCGCACCGCCTACGATGGTGCCGCCGAGGAGGATCGCGTATATCAGCCAGTCGGCTGCGTTCAGGCGTAGCGGCGGGTACAGATCCGCGTAGAGGCGCTGATGGAGCTTAGGGGCCATGCGCTATTTGGACACCGCGCGAGCCGCTCTGGATGGTCGATCCATCCCTCACTTCGGTGGACGGGGCTCACGCACAGAAGGACGGCCCGAGCCGGTCGCACCGTCTGCCGTCTCTTCCGCTTGGGCCCTCCTCGACACCGACGCCTTTTGCTGTGAACGGCGTGGGATGCGGGTGCTCAATATCAAGCAGTAGTGATTGGCACCGACCTCTCAGCGGAGTAGCGGAATGAGATTTTCTACCCTCACCGGCTTCAGCAGCGCATGGTCGAAGGCACCGTTCATGGAGACGACCTCGAACAAGGGCACATGTCCGGTAACGGCAATCATGAGTGGCGCCTTGCTGCCAAGGGCACTCCGAATTCCGGCTGCCGAGACCACGCCGTTCATTCGCGGCATCTCGATGTCCATGATCACCGCATCGGGAGTCCGCTGGCCTGTTACGGCTGCCAGCGCTTCCTCGCCGTCAAACACCAGCAAGATCTCAACCGGTGGCGGGACAAGCAGCCGGAGCAAGTCTCCTAGCGTTTCCGCCGTGTCGCGGTCGTCGTCCGCTATGACCAAAAACACTTGATGCCCTCCGGGTAGCTAGGGACTAGGGGCAATATTCGCACCCAAGACGTATCCTTGCCTGAGGTTCATGCGGCTGGCAGACTTCATCGAGAGAAATACAGAGGCGATCCTCGAGAAGTGGGAGTCGTTCGCGAGGACGTTGCTGCCCGCCGCGGCTGGGCTGGACGTGGCCACACTGAGGGACCATGCAGCGCAGATTCTGCAAACAGTCGTTCTGGATTTGAGGACAACCCAGAGCCGCAGTGAGCGCGTCGCTAAGTCCCGAGGCGAGGCTACTCGCCCGCTGCAAACGCCGGAGACAGCCGCCGAGACACATGCAGTGCTGCGCGCCAGTGGCGGCTTCTCGATGGATCAGATGATTGCGGAGTATCGGTCGCTTAGGGCGGCCGTGCTCGAACTGTGGGCGGGTTCGGACGAGCCGGAGCCCCAAACGCTTCGCGACGTTAACCGATTCAATGAGGCCATCGACCAGGCCGTCGCCGAGTCGGTCCACTTCTTCTCCCTAGAGAGCGAACGTTGGCGCGCCGTGTTCCTAGGCGTTCTGGGGCATGACCTTCGCGGCCCGCTCAACGCGATCCTGCTGACCTCGCAGCTGGCGTTCCAGATGAGTACGGGACGGGCCGTTAACGAAGTGAACGCACGACTCATCCGGAGCGGCGAACGGATGAAGAGGCTGCTCGACGACCTACTCGACTACAGCCGATTCTCATTGGGAGTAGGGATCGACATGGAGCGGGTCCCTGTTGATCTTGCCTCGGCAGGCCGAGAGGAAATCGACATCTTGCGATCGGCTTGGCCCGCCACGATCTGATGCTGAAGGATGCGCACCCGTGGAATGTCCTTTTCGATGGCTGCCGGCCGGTTTGGATTGACCTTACATCAATCGTCCCTGCAAATGGCAACCGCACCTGGCCGGCTGAGAGCGAGTTTTACGATAACTGCGTCCACCCCCTTCTCCTCATGGCGCGAGGCCGTGAAAAGCTCGCGCGCTCGATCATCGCCGAAAGCGAGATCGTGCAACGAACTGATCTCGAAATGGTCGGCGGATCGCGGTCGTTGCTCGTCGATGTGACCACGGCGGTGCTGAGTCGCGTCCCGGAACAAAAACGCCGGGTGGTGCGGAAGACCTTACGACCTTTACGCTCTGTTCTCGGCAACAAGAGCAAAGGCAGCCCGGAGATTCCGCTCTTAAAGCGTCTCGAGCAAATCAGAACCGAGGTTGAAAACATTCAGGTGCCGTTCGCCAAATCGCAATCGTCGCAATTCAGCTTTCAGCCTAACGAGAGTTGGAATGCCAAACAACGTAGTTTGCACCAGATCCTGAGCGAAAAAACCCCCCGCACCGTGCTCGACATAGCGAGTGGCTCCGGTTGGTTTAGCGAATTGAGCGCTCAGTTTAGCGACGCTGTCGCAGCATTCGACACCGATCCCGCAGCCGTCGCTGGCTTGTTCGCCGCCGCCCGTGCCCGCGATCTGTCCGTTCTGCCTTTGGTGATGGATTTCACTCGACCCTCGCCGGCGCGTGGCCTGGCCAATCATTCGCACCTCGCAGCGACGGACCGTTTCGCATGCGAGATGGTCCTGATGCTCGACTTTCTCCATCACCTGGTCTTCTACTACCGCCGGCTCGGTCTGGACGAAATCTGCGATGGGCTGGCGATGTTCTCCCAACGTTGGCTGGTCGTCGAATTCACCCCGGGCGACGACCCGGAAGTCGGGTCGCTCTGGTCGGATTGGTTTGCCAAATACACGCTTGATAATTTCAAGCGGGCGCTCCACCGGCACTTCCCTAAAATCGAGGTCTTGCCGTCGCATCCCAATTCTCGTGCCTTGCTGCTTTGCGAACGGTGAGAAGGATTCTCCGATCAACCGCGAGGGCATTGCTCCCACGCGCCGTTTTCGAGCGCCTCCGCCGCGTCTGGCACCAGCAGCGGTTTGGTCCGGCGTCAATTGACTTCGGCGATTTGCGGAGAACGACGCCAATCGCCCGGGCCTTTGGTTACCCACGTGGCGAACCGATCGATCGCTATTTCATCCACAAATTTCTCGCCCGAAACAGCGGCGCGATTC
>Ga0207682_10001719_pt1 | contig 10031 bp, 7 predicted proteins | sample KBSM63metaG_FD_184332 | JGI IMG/M metagenome (GOLD analysis project Ga0207682, IMG submission 184332) | Miscanthus rhizosphere microbial communities from Kellogg Biological Station, Michigan, USA - KBS M6-3 metaG (SPAdes) (version 2) | ecosystem: Host-associated > Plants > Roots > Rhizosphere >...
GGTAGATGATGAGCTTGTCGCCGGGCTTCGCACCTAGCTTCTGCAGGTGGAACAGGATGCCGATCGCGCGCTCGTACAGCTCGCCGTAGGAGAGCGTCCGCTCGCTGTTCTCGCTTTCGAGATAACTGATGGTGCGCTTGACGGTGCGGTTGAGGGTCAGCAGCTCGCTGAGGGTTTCTGCCTTGGTAATCATGTGCGTCGTTCCAGCTTCATCATCAAAGGATATTTGGTGCGCAGGTTGATGTGCGCCTCGATCTCGAGCGGGCGGTCGGGCACGTATGTGAGCCGGTACCGGCGCGCCACCTTATATAAGTGCATATACATTTCATATAGGGCCAGAGTCTCACCTATGCAGTGCCGCGGGCCCGCGGCAAACGGCATATAGGCGAATCGTGGACGCTCGTTTTCGTGCGCCGCGTCGAAGCGCTCGGGACGGAAAGCGTCCGGTTCCTTCCAGTAACGCGGGTGCCGGTGCAGTAGATAGGGGCTGAACAGCACGTCGGTGCCGGCGGGGCAGGCGAAGCCCGAGAGCACGTCGGGTTCGATCGTGCGGCGCGCGAGCAGCCAGCCCGGCGGATAGAGCCGCAGCGCCTCATCGACGACATTCTTCGTGTACGAGAGTTGCTCCATGTCCGCGAGCGCGGGTTCCCGCTTCTCCTCGGAGGCGTCGATTTCGGCGTGCAGCAGGGCTTCGGCCTCCGGGTTCTGCGACAGCAGATACCAGGCCCAGTTGAGGCCGCTCGCGGTGGTTTCATGACCGGCGACGATGAGCGTCATGGCTTCATCGACGAGCTCCCGGTCGGACATGGGCGCGCCTGTTTCCTTGTCGCGCGCATCCATCATCATCTGCAGGAAATCGAAGTGTTCGCTTTTCTCGTCGCGCCGGCGTTGGGCGAGGGCGCCCACCAGTTTCGCGAGCTGGCGAAATTTGTAGGCGAACCTGAGGTCGCGCGCCGTTTCCTTGGTGACGATGTCGAAGGGGTTGCTGCCGAAATCCTTCTCGAGCCGTTCGAGGTCCGTGCCAAATATCGACAGCAGCACGATTTCGAGCGTGAGCTCGCTCATGTCGTCGGTGACATTGACCAGTTCGCCGCGCGCGGCCTGCGCCTCCCATTTGGCGATGAAGCGCTCGTTGCAGGCGTCGATGAGCTTCGAGAATTCGGTGATGACACGGCGGTGAAACGCAGGCTGCATCATGTAGCGCTGGCGCTTCCACAGGTCGCCTTCGCTGGTCATGATGCCGTGGCCCAGCAGGATCTTGACGCGATCCATGCCCGAGCCCTTGGTGTAGTTCTTGTGGTTCGATACCAGCACCCGTTTCACGTCGTCAGGGTGGTTGATGACCCACATGGGGGCGCGCCGCCCGGGCGAATAGAACCGGTAGATGTCGCCGTAGCGGGCAAACAGGTCGGTCAGGATGTGAATGGTGTCGTCGACGCCTTCGATGTCGAACTGCAAGTCCGCTTCGGGAGGCAGCCGCGCGGGATCTTCGGTCAGTTTGTCCATAACTCCTGAGCAGGCGGCGCACGAATGAGGCAAAAGGCGCGCGTATTGTATCGGGTGCCTTCGTTGCAGGCCCACGCCGTTTCGCCGACAATCCGCGCCTCTTTTGCCGGCGCCTACCGGATGCCAACAGATCCCGAAGACGCAGGTGGACTGCGCAACACTCTCTATAAGAAGGAGACCCGGTCGAAACGTCGGATGACTCCGGTGCGTCGTTTCGCCTGGCGAATGGTCTCGTCCATCGGCGTGTTCCTGGTGAAGACCTTCTGGCGCAGTTGCCGCGTGGTACGCATCGTCGGCGATGAGCACACCGTCGAGGCGTTGGCCAAAACCCCATCGCTGATCCCGGCTTATTGGCACCAGCACCAGCTGTTTTGCGCGAAATACCTGTTTGATCAGGCCGCGCGCAATCTGAAGTTAGGGTTCCTCATCAGTCCGTCGGTCGATGGCGATATCGGCGTGATGGTGGTGGCGAAACTCGGCGGGCATTCGATCCGCGGTTCGACCACGCACACCGGCGCCCGCGCGCTGCGCGACTACTACGAGGCGCTCGTAAAACAAGGTCTCTCGCCGGCCATCACGCCCGATGGGCCGAAAGGCCCGAGGTTCGTCTTCAAGCCAGGCGCCATTCTCCTGTCGCAGATGTCGCAGCGGCCGATCCTGCCCATGGCCTACTGCGCAAGCCGCGCCACGCTGTTCCAGTGGGACAAATTCGTGCTGCCGTGGCCGTTCTGCCGCATCGTGATCGCCATTGGCCCGCCGCGCCAGGTCCCGCGAACTCTTCAACCTGCGGCGCTCGAAGCGCTGCAGAAGGAGATGGCACTGGAACTCAAACGACTTTTCGGCGTGGCGCGCGATGCGCTGCAGGCTGAAAATTCGAAGGCGGCCGCATGAGCGTCGACTTTTCGGTGGTGGTTCCGGTCTGCAACGAGGCCGAGAACGTCGAGCCACTGGCGCGTGAGATCGACGCCGCTCTGAACAACCGCGCTTACGAAATGATCTTCGTGAACGACGGCAGCACCGACGAAACCGCCGCCATCCTCAAGAAGCTCAAGAGTTCGCTGCCGGCTTTGCGCGTATTGAGCCATTCGTTTCGCAGCGGGCAGAGCGCTGCGGTGGCGAGCGGTGTGCGCGCGGCACGTGCGCCCTGGGTGGCGACGCTCGACGGTGACGGCCAAAACGATCCTGCCGACATTCCCAGGCTCATCGAGGCACGCGATGGGCCTGAAGGCCGCGGGGTGCAGCTAATCATGGGTAATCGCAAGGCCAGTCGCAAAGACACGGCGTTCCGCAAGCTCCAGTCAAGCGTTGCCAACGGCGTGCGCAGTAGTTTGCTGGGTGATGGCACGCCCGATACGGGTTGCGGCATCAAGCTCTTCTCGCGCGAGGTGTTCATGGACCTGCCGCGCTTCGATCACATGCATCGCTTCCTGCCGGCGCTGTTCCAGCGCCATGGCGCCCGCGTCGTCTCGGTGCCGGTAAGCCACCGGCCGCGCACACGTGGCACGTCGAAGTACGGGATGCTCAATCGTCTCTGGGTGGGCATCGTCGACATCGGCGGTGTCATGTGGCTGCGCCGGCGATACAAGTCCGGGCTGCTGGTGCGCGAAGACTGAGCTATTGAGGAGCGTCCCATGATGAGAGGCGTAATCGGCGTCTACTTTGGCGTTGTCGTCACCCCGTGGAAGCTGGTCGGCATCCTCGGAGCATTGATGTTCGCGGGCCGCTGGGTGGTACAGGCCTGGGCTACCAAACGCGCGGGTAAACCATCGATCCCACGCAGCTTCTGGATCATCAGCCTCATGGGCAGCGCCATGGTCACGTCCTATTTCGTGTGGGGCAAGAACGACGCCGTCGGCGTGTTGACCAATCTGCTGCCGGCATCGGTGGCGTTCTACAACCTCATCATGGACATCCGCGCGAGTCGCGCAGGCCCCAATGCCTGACATCGGTTTACTACAACGATCACGGCCGCGCGTTCCGCCGCGCGCGCTCGTGCCTGAAGCTCCCGCAATGCGCGTGGCGCCGACTCGCGACGTCGCCGCGCCCTTCGCCGCGCCCGTGGCCGGTGCCATTGCCATCATCAGTGCAGCTCCGGCCGCGGTGGCAGTAGTTAGTGCGGCCGCACCCGCGTCCGATGGGAAGGCGTCGGTGCCGGATGGCACGCCGCCGATGGTGAGCGCCGGCGACCTGCCGCCCATTCGATTGAGCGATCTGCTGTGGCTGGCGCTGGCGCTGTTCGTCATCGTGGGCACGGGCCTCGGCATCCGTGACCCCTGGCCGGCGGATGAACCGCGATTCGCGGCGCTGGCGCGCGATATGGCGTTGTCGCACGAGTGGCTGTTCCCGCGCGTGGGCGGCGATCTCTACCAGGACAAACCGCCACTGTTCTTCTGGCTGCTGGCGATCTGCTTCAAGATTTTTGGTTCTGTGAAGGCCTCGTTCCTCGTGCCTTCGTTTCTCGCCGCGGGCGGGATCCTCTTCCTGATCTACGATTTCGGCCGTCGCAGTGTGAGCCGCGAGGCCGGGCTCGCAGCCGCGTTGATCACCGTGTGCACGCTGCAGTTCCTCATGGTGACGCGTGGCGCCCAGATCGATGCCACGCTGTGTTTCCTCACTACCCTTTCGCTATACGCACTACTGCGGCATTGCCTGCTCGGGCCGGCCTGGCGTTGGTACTTCCTCGGCGGATTCGCCGCCGGCGTGGGCATCTTCACCAAGGGCGTCGGCTTCCTGCCCGTGCTGGTGCTGATTCCGTACTTCGCTTTGCGCGCCGCTCGCTGGCAGGGGCTGGCGGACATCAATGCGGGCAAGGGTGGCTGGCGCTGGTGGCTCGCGCCGCTCGCGATGCTGCTCGCCGTGTCGCTGTGGTTCGTGCCGATGCTGCTCGCCGTCGAGATGAGCGGTTCGCCCGATTATGCCGCCTATCGAGACGAGATCCTTTTCAAGCAGACCGTAAGTCGTTATGCCGCCGCGTGGCACCACGTGAAGCCCTGGTATTACTTCATCGTCGAAGTGATCCCGGCACTGTGGCTGCCCTGGAGTCTGCTGTTGATCTGGCTGGTGCCGCGCTTCAAGGCCGCGTTCCACGAACGCAACGCGCGAGTGTGGCTGCCGATCTTCTGGTTGCTCATCGTGTTGCTGTTCTTCTCGGTCAGTCCCGGCAAGCGTGGCGTCTATTTGCTGCCGGCGCTGCCCGCGCTCGCGCTCGCCGCGCTGCCTTTCCTGGAGTCGCTGCTATCTCGCGTGGCAGTGAAGCGCGCGGGCTTCGTGCTGGCTGGTTTGTTCTTCATCGCCGGCGCGGTGTTCGCCATTGGCTTGGGCGTGCACGCGCAATTCGCAGTGAAGGCCATCGAAGCGGCCAGTCTCGGCAGCGCCACGGCGTTCTATGTGTACCTGGCGCTATGCGGTGCCGGGCTCGCGTTCGCCTACGTGCGTGCTCCGCTCGCGGCATGGCCCGTGGCGCTGGGCTCCCTGGCCATCGTGTTCTCGTATTTCATCGCTCCCGCGATGAACGGCGAGCGATCGGGCTCGGATTTCGTCCGCGCGATGCTGGCGCAGGTGAAATCCGGCGAGCAGCTGGCGCTCGTCAACTACAAGGAACAGTTTCTGCTGTATCTCGATCGACCGACGGTGAACTTCGGTCATCGGCGCTGGCAGGAAGGTCCGCAGGAGTCACACGACGCGGCTGCATGGCTGAATGCAAAACCAGATCGCGTGTTACTGGTGCCGGAACAGACACTGAAGCTGTACCCATGTTTCGTCGCGAATTTGACGAATGTCGGACGCAGTTCGGACGAAGACTGGTTCCTCGTGCGCCCTCCAGCGGTGCAGAGCTGCGTCGAGAGAGGCGATGCAGCGCGTGCGATTTCTTACGACGTCAACCTTCGTTGAGATTTAACACTGTACAAATCTTGAGCATTCGCTCGCCATTCCTTCGATACAGCATGCACTTAGCTTGTGTTCCTAAAAACTTGTGACAGAATGCTTTGCAACTTTGGGAGGACGCTGGTGTTGGAATCTGTGGCCCGAGTCGGCGCGGCACACGGATCTACGCTGTAGCTTGCAAAAGAGTGGCACAAGCACCTGATCATCCTGGTGATCTGACCTCGTCGGACGTGTTCTCGACGGGTGTGTGGTCAGCGCGCGGCGGCAAGCCGACCTTGGGCGTCGATATCGCCTGCACCAAAATATCCATCGACCTCCAGAACATGCGGCGTGGCGCGGTCGAGTCCAGCATCCGCGACAGCCTCAACTCCCTGCGCGACGCCTCCGCCGTGGACACCGCCTTCGTATGGCTGTTCTCGCCGGATGGCACGACCATCGACGAGGTGTATTCCGCGCACGGCGCGCTCGCGCAATGCCGCGTGGAAGCCTGGCGTAGCGCCACCATCGACACCTATCCGTGGCTCAAAGGCCGTCTCGAACACCTGCGCCTTTCGGAGATCCGCGATACCGCGGCGCCGCGCAGGGATCAGGTCATCGAGAGTGCGCGCCTCGCGGAGCTGCAGATCGGCTCGGTGCTCATGATTTCCTTCCGCGTGGGCAATGTGCCCGCCGGCATCCTCGGGCTCGCCAATGCGCTTCCGCGCGGCGCCTGGGACGTGAACCTTCAGTTGCTGCTCAAGCTGCTCGGCAATTCGCTGGGTGCGGGACTCGAACGCCTGCGCGTCGAAGGGCGCCTGAACAAACTCGAAGAACGTCTCGAGCTCGCCCAGGGTGCGGCCAATGACGGCCTTTGGGATTTCGACATCGAGAGCAACGAAGTCCACTTCTCGCCGCGCTGGAAACAGATGCTCGGCTATCCGGTCGACGCGATGCTCGACTCACCCGACTGGCGCAGCCTGGTCCATCCTGAAGACATGTCGCGCGTGCAGTCCGCGATCCGCGATCACGTCGCCGGCAAGTCGCCGCTTTTTGAATCCGTGCATCGCATGAAGCACCGCAACGGCGACTGGCGCTGGGTGGTGAGCCGGGCCAAGGCGCGCGTGGATGAACATGGGCGCCTGCTGCGCCTGGTCGGTGTCGAACTCGACATCACCGAACGCAAACTCTATGAAGAAGCGCTCTTTCGCGAGAAGGAGAGCGCGCAGATCACGCTGCAGTCCATCGGTGACGGCGTCATCACGACCGATGCGAACTCAACGGTGGATTACATCAATCCTGTGGCCGAGCAGCTCACCGGCTGGCGGCTGGAAGATGCGATGGGCCGGCCCATCGAAGAGATCTACCGCGCGTTCCACGAAGAAACCTGCGAGCCGCTCGAGAATCCGTTGAGCGTGTCGATCCGCCGCACGCGGCCGATCAAGAGCGTGCGCCCGATGCTGCTCATTCGCCGCGACGGCAACGAGCTGTACGTCGAAAGCACAGCGGCCCCGATTCGCGACGGCGCGGGAGCGGTGTCCGGCGGCGTGCTCGTGTTCCATGACGTCACCGAGAGCCGCGAACTCAACCGTCGTCTCTCGTACCACGCGTCGCATGACTTACTCACTGGCCTCGTGAATCGCCGCGAGTTCGAGAGCCGCGTGGAAAGGGCGCTCAAGAGCGCCAAGGCGCGCGAGAGCTCGTACGCGCTGTGCTACCTCGACATCGACCAGTTCAAGATCATCAACGACACCTGCGGACACAGCGCCGGCGACGTGTTGTTAGGCCAGGTCGGCGCACTCCTGAAGTCAAAGGTTCGCTGGCGAGATACGTTAGCCCGCCTCGGTGGCGATGAGTTTGGAATTCTTCTCGAGGCCTGCTCGCTGGATGAAGCGCTGCGCACCGCCGAGGTGATGCGCGAGGCCGTCCGAAATTTCCGTTTCACGTGGGAGGACCGCGTCTTCCGTCTCGGTGCATCCGTGGGCGTGGTGCCCATCGCTGCCGACAACGAAGACGTGGCGTCGATCATCTCGGCGGCCGACAGCGCTTGCGCCGCCGCCAAGGAAGGCGGGCGCAACCGCGTCCACAGCTTCGCCGAGAACGACATCGAGCTGATGCGCCGCCGGCGCGAGATGCAATGGGCGGCGCGTATCAATGCCGCGCTGGAAGAAGGCCGCTTCGAGCTGTATCGCATGACGATCCAGCCGCTGCAGCGCGCCGAGCCCGGCCAGCACTACGAGCTGCTGCTGCGCATGCGTGATGAATCGGGGCGCATGGTATCTCCGGACAACTTTATTGCCGCCGCGGAACGCTATGCCCTGACTCCGGCCATCGATCGCTGGGTCATCGAGAATGCATTGCGCTGGCTGGTGTCGGAGGCCGACGAGCGCGAGAAGCTTGCCATGTGCTCCATCAATCTGTCGGGGCAGAGTCTGGGCGACGACAAGTTCCTGCCGTTCGTCATCGAGCAGTTCCAGAAAAGCGGCATCGATGCGTCGAAGATCTGCTTCGAGATCACCGAGACCGCGGCCGTCGCGAGCTTCTCGCAGGCCAATCGCTTCATCCAGTCGCTGAAAGAACTCGGCTGCCGCTTTGCACTCGACGACTTCGGCACCGGCCTGTCGTCGTTCGGTTACCTCAAACATTTCCCGGTGGACTTCCTCAAGATCGACGGCAGCTTCGTGCGCGAAATCCTGCACGACCCCATCGATCGCGAAATGGTGCGTTCCATCAATGAAATCGGCCACCTCACCGGCAAGAAGACGATTGCCGAGTTCGCCGAGAACGCCGAGATCATCCAGATGCTCACGTCGCTGGGCGTCGACTACGCGCAGGGTTACGGTATCGCGCAGCCGCAGCGCGTTCTGAAGGCCGTCAACTCTTAGTCAGGTCTGCGGCCGCTCTTGATGCCTAGATGACCGAAGAGCAGTTCTGGGAAATCGTCGAGTCCACCAAGGCGGACGCCGGTAGTTCATTCGACGGGCATTTCAAAGAGCTCGTGGCGCGCCTTACGACTCTCGAGCCAGAAGAAATCGCCGCATTCGACCTCAACTTCGACATCTTGAGCATTCGCGCGTATTCGTGGGATCTGTGGGGTGCGGCCTATGTGATCCATGGCGGTTGTTCAGACGACAGTTTCACGGACTTCCGCAGCTGGCTCATCTCTATGGGCCGAAAGGTCTATGAACGGGCACTCGCTGACCCCGAATCGCTCGCCGACATCGAGCTCGGGCCTGATGGCGAAGAGGATGTGTTCTTCGAAGTTTTCGGCTACGTGGCGGCAACGGCCTACCGGGCCAAGATGGGTAAGGAAATGAGCCTCGTCGTCACGCCGTATCCCTCGGACCCCAGCGGCGAGCCATTCGAAGAAGATAGTGACGATCTGGCGCGGCGATATCCCAGGTTGTTTGCCAGGTACGGAAACGAGTAGTCAGCCAGTCGCGCGTCGCGCGTAGCGTATGATCCGCCGTCAACGGGGGTGGTCGTGCGCAAATCTTTCCTGGGTCTCGCAGTGCTCTTTGCGTGTAACTCGGCCGGCGCGCAGTCGCTGCTCTGGTACGACAAGCCCGCCACCGATTGGGAAAAGGAAGCGCTGCCCATCGGCAACGGACGCATCGGCGCCATGGTGTTCGGCGGCGTCGACTCCGAACGCCTGCAGATCTCGGAGAAATCTCTGTGGACCGGCGGGCCTGGCTCCGAGGGCGGCTACGACTTCGGGCTGCCGGCCGAATCGCAGGCCGAGCTCATGCGCTCCATCGGCAAACAACTCGCCGAAGGCGCGCAACTCAAACCCGAAGACGTGGCGAAGCAGCTTGGCCGCAAGATGCACAACTACGGCGACTACCAGAGCTTCGGCGATCTCATCCTCGAGCGCGAAACCGACGGCACGCCGGTAACTGACTACCGTCGCGAGCTCGATCTAGACAGCGCCACTGCGCGCGTGTCTTTCAAGCAGGGCGGGGCCGGGTACCGTCGCGACTACTTCGTGTCCTATCCAGACCAGGTGCTCATTGCGCGGTGGTACAGCACCAGTGCGCAGAAAGTGCGCGTGAGATTCGCCGTGCCCGACAACCGCACGCGGGAGATGCGAGTCGCGGGCACCGGGTTTACGGTGTCGGGCGCATTGAAGTCGAACGGTCTCAGATACGCCGCCGACCTGCGCGTGATTTTGGAATGTGGCACCGTGACGGCCGATGGCGAAGCGCTGCGCATCGACACCGAATGTCCGTTCACCGTGGTGCTGGCCGCGCGAACCAACTACCAGATGAAATATCCGGAGTACCGGATGCCGGTGGGCGATCCGGCAGCCATCGCGTTCTTCGAAAACGCGGCGGTGGGAAATCGCCACTATCAAAGGCTCGCGATCGCTCACAAGCAGGATTACCAGGCACTGTTCCAGAGAGTCTCCCTGACCCTGGACGCCGGTGCGCCGAAGATGGCTACCGACAAGCTGCGCGCGCAATACGGAAGCGGCAATGCTGTCGCGGATCGTCAGCTCGAGCAGCTGTATTTCCAGTACGGCCGCTATCTGCTCATCGCGTCGTCGCGCGCTGGTTCGTTGCCGGCCAACCTGCAGGGAGTGTGGAACGACAAGGCCACGCCGCCCTGGAACGCCGACTACCACGTCAACATCAATCTGCAGATGAACTCCTGGCCGGCAGAAG
>Ga0207682_10001720_pt1 | contig 10031 bp, 7 predicted proteins | sample KBSM63metaG_FD_184332 | JGI IMG/M metagenome (GOLD analysis project Ga0207682, IMG submission 184332) | Miscanthus rhizosphere microbial communities from Kellogg Biological Station, Michigan, USA - KBS M6-3 metaG (SPAdes) (version 2) | ecosystem: Host-associated > Plants > Roots > Rhizosphere >...
GGTGCAGGAGCCGATGAAGACGCGATCGACCTTGATTTCACTGATCGGCATGCCGGCGGTCAGTCCCATATAGTGCAGGGCACGCTCGAGATGCACGCGCTCCTCCCTGCTCGCCGCTTGCGCGGGATCCGGTACTCTGCCGGTAATCGGCAGCGCGTCGTCGGGTACCGTGCCCCAGGTCACCATGGGCGCGATGTCGGAGCCGTTGAGCGCGACTTCCTTGTCGAATTTCGCGTCGGCATCGCTCGGCAGGCTTTGCCAGATCTTGAGCGCCTGCTCCCACTGCGCGCCGCGGGGAGCGAACTCGCGGTCTTTCAGGAATTTGTAAGTCGTGTCGTCAGGGGCGACCAGGCCCGCGCGCGCCGCGGCTTCGATCGACATATTGCACACCGTCATGCGCTGCTCCATCGTCATCGCACGTATCACCGCGCCCGCGTATTCGATGACGTGACCGTTGCCGCCGCTGATGCCGATCTTCGCGATGATGGCGAGGATAACGTCCTTAGCGGTAATGCCCGCGCCGAGCTTGCCGTCGATCGTCACGCGCAGCGTTTTCGGCTTGCGGTACCACAGCGCCTGCGTTGCCATCACGTGCTTGATCTCGGAGGCGCCGATGCCGAATGAAAACGCGCCGAACGCGCCGTTGGTCGTCGTGTGCGAATCGGCCGCCGTGATCACCATGCCCGGCTGCACCAGGCCCAGATCCGGGCCGACGACGTGCATGATGCCCTGGCGCTCGGTGTCTTCCATGCCAATGAACGGCAGCTTGAAATCGCGTGCGTTGCGCTGGAGCTGCTCGACCATGTTGCGAATCTCAGGGTCCTTGATGCCGGCGAGGCCGCCCGCGCGATTCAGCGTCGGCAGATAGTGGTCCGAAATCGCGATCTGCTTCAACGGCCGCCGCATCGCGCGCTTGGCGAGCCGCAATTTGTCAAAAGCGTAAAACGGCCCTTCGTGCACGAAATTGCGATCCACGTAGATCAGCGCTTCGCCGTCGTCGCGTTGGGCGACGACGTGGCGGTCCCAGATCTTGTCGAACATGTTGCGTGGTTTGTTCACGGTGATAGTCCTTCAGGTAAATGAGTTAAGCGACGGCCGGCAGCATCGCCGCCGCACTTTTGTAGCGGATGATTTCCTTGGCATCCTCGGTGATGCGCGGATTGTCGCGCAGCAGCTCGACGTCTTTGTACTTCATGCGGCCGCCCGGATCGTCGTGCGGATAGTCGGTCGCGAACAGGAACTGCGATGCGCCGAGCAGCTCGACTGACTCGGGCAGCTCGGGCTCTTCGGTTTCGATCGTGAAAAAGAGATTTTTTTTGAAGTATTCACTGGCAGGCTGCTTGTTTTTCACTTCGTATTCGGCAAGCGGGGTCAGGCGCTTGCCGGCTGAAAGGCGTTCGCTGACGGGCACCACGCGGCGGTGAAAGCGCGCAGTTGCATCTTCGTCTTCGTAATTGAGCGGCGGTTTCACGAACGCGGCGTCGAGCTTATCGAGCAGCGGCTTAATGAAAGCGCTGCCCGCTTCGGTAAACACCATTTTGAGATTCGGGAAATCGTCGAAGAGCCCGCTCGTGCACAGCGAGGCAAGGCTCATCTGGCCTTCGGCGGGGCATAACGTATCGAGGCCGTCGCGCTGGAAGATCATCATGTTGCTGATGCGGTGGCCGTGCTGCACGTTGTGGAGCACGATTGGCATGCCCAACTCCTCGGCGCGCTTGAAGAATGGCCACAGCTCACGATGGCTGCCGAGCGTTTCGGAAAACTGGTGCTCGCGCACGGGGAAAACCTTGTCCATCGCGATGGCTTGGAAACCGTTCTTCTTTGCCCATTCCATTTCGGCAATCGCGGTGGGCACGTCCTGCAGCGCGACGAGCGCCGCGCCGATCAACTCGTTCGGGTATTTCTTGAGCAGGTTCATGATCGCGATGTTGTGCGAATGCGCCATCTGGAACGCGAGTTCCGGGTCGAGCGTGTAGTTGAAGTAGATCGCCGAGAACTGGCTGAGCAAAATCTGCTTGTCGATGCCGAGCTTGCGGAATTCCTCGAGGCGCACATCCATATTGGACAGCCCCAGGTGCTTCCCGCCCGCACCCGGTGGCGGCAGCGGCGTCGTGCCTTTGACCTGGAAGTTGCCCGGGAAGCTCCATTTGACGAGCAGCCCGTCCTTGTCGTATTCGAACTGCGGACGCTGGTCGGCGGTCGGGCCTTCCATGTAGTCGTAGATGTCGCGCGGCAGTATGTGGGTGTCCATGTCGATGATCATGTGTGGCTCCTGCGTATGAATGCTGGCAATTTATTTGACCGTGATGCCGGTCGCTTTGATGACTTTGGCCCACTTGTCGGTTTCGGCCGCCAGAAACTGGGCGAATTTATCCGAGGGCATGGTGTCCGGCTCGGCGCCAACGTTGTTGGTCAACTGATCGGAAAACGCGCTGGTACTGGAAATCTGCACGATGTCGTCGGACAGCTTCTTAAGCACCGCGGGCGGCGTCTTGGCCGGCGCAACGTAGCCGTACCACGAACCCGCCGCGTAGCCGGGCACGCCCGACTCGGCGATGGTCGGCACGTCGGGCATGATCGGCGATCGCTTCTCGCCGGTGGTCGCGATCGCGCGCAGCTTCTTCGCATTCACCGGCGGCAGCAGCACCGGTATCGGCGCGATCGTGATGTCGACTTCGCCTGAGATCAGGTCCGTGATCGACTGGGAGTTGCCTTTGTACGGAATCTGGGTGATGTCAGTATTGGTCATGCTCATGAACAGCGCGGTGGCGAGATGGGTCGAGCCGCCGATGCCCGCTGATGCATAGTTGAGGCCGCCGCGCTTCTTTTTGGCTAGCGCGATCAGGTCTTTGACGTTTTTCACCGGCACCGCAGGATGCACGACGAGCAGGTTTTGCGTGGTGGCGACGAGCGCGACCGGCACGAAATCCTTGCGCGTGTCGAAATTTAATTTCGTATAGAGCGACGGCAGATAGGCAAACGACGAATTCGCGAGCAACAGCGTGTAGCCGTCGGGCGCGGCATTGGCGACGAGCTCGTTCGCGAGCAGGCCGCCCGCGCTCGGCCGGTTGTCGACGAACACCTGCTGGCCGACTTTTTCGCTCAGGCTGCGCGCAACCAGCCGCGACACGAGATCGGCGGTGCCGCCGGCCGTGTAGCCGACTACGATGCGGATCGTTTTGGCGGGAAATTGCTGTGCGTGCGCGGGAGTCGAGGCCCAGCCCGCGATTGCGGCCGCGGTTGCGGCAGTGAATTTCAATGCGATGAATCTACTGCGCATAATTTAATTTCAGTCCGGTTAAATAGTGGCGGTGCCGCCGCCGTCGACCTGCAGCGCGACACCCGTAGTGAAGCTGGCGCGATCCGACGCGAGAAACAAGACTGCCTGCGCGACTTCCTGCGGGCGGCCGAGCCGTCCGAGCGGCGGATTGCGCTTGGCATCGGCCTTCTTAAGATCTGAATTCTTCTGCGCGATCGCGTGATGGCGCGCCGTGTCGATTGGACCGGGGGCGACGGCGTTGATGCGGATATTGCGCGGCCCGTATATGTCGGCGAGCCCCTTGGTCAGCGTATTGACCGCGATGTTCGCGCACGACCCCGGCAGATGCGCGGGGGTCGGCTGGCGGCCGCCGCGGCCGCTGACGTTCACAATGCTGCCCGCGCCCTGCGCGAGCATGTACGGGATGACGGCACGCATGGACCGCATGTAGCCGTAGAGCTTGGTCTGCAGCACGGTGTCCCATTGGGCGTCGGTGAGCTCCAGAAAATCACCGAAGATCGGCGCCGCCGTGCAATTGACCAGGATGTCGATGCGCCCGTGCTCGCGTGCAATCGCTTTGGCGACGCGATCGACCGAGGCGCGCGAGGCGAGATCCAAGCTCGCGACGCTGACGCTTCCGGGGGCGACTCGCCCGATGTCCTGCGCGGTGTTCTTCAGATCGCGCGCCGAGCGCGACGACATCACGACGCGTGCGCCGGCGAGGGCCAGTTCGCGCGCGATCGCGCTGCCGAGCGAACCGCGCGCGCCTATTACCCACGCGACTTTGTTATCGAGCTCGCGCGTCGGTTTTTTTGAGCTTTTCTGCTTTGCCATGGTTAATCGACCTTGATGGACGCGGCTTTGGCGACTTTCGCCCACTTCACTATATCCGAGCGAACCAGCGCCGCGAACTGCCCGGGCGTATTGGTGACCGGATCGACGCCGAGATCGAGCAGGCGCTTGTTGGTCGCGGGATTTCTCACGATCATGACGAGCGCTTCGTTGAGTTTCGCCACGATCTCTTTTGGTGTCGCAGCCGGCGCGAGGATGCCGTACCAGGTGCTGATGTCGAAGCCGGGGAGGCCCGATTCGCTGGCGGTCGGCAACTTCGGAAACAGCGGATGGCGCTCGAGCGTGCACACCGCCAGCGCTTTGAGCCGGCGCGCTTCCACGAACGGAATCGCGGCAGGCATGGTCTGGAACACGAGATCCGCTTCGCCGCTCACGACGGAGGCCAACGCCTGGCCGCCGCTCTTGTACGGGATGTGGACCATTTTCGTGCCCGCCATCAGATTGAAGAGCTCCGCGGACATGTGATTGAAACTGCCGCTGCCGGAGGTCGAATAGCTGAATCGCTCGGGCTTGGCTTTTGCGAGCTGAATGAGCTCTTTGACCGAGTTAGCGGGGATGGACGGATGGATGAGCAGCAGGTTCGCGCTGTTCGACACAAGGCTGATCGGCGCAAAGTCCTTCACCGGATCGAACGCGAGCTTCGAGTAGATGCTGATGTTCATCGACTGGGTTCCCATCGAGCCCAGAAACAGAGTGTAGCCGTCGGGCGCCGCGCGCGACGTCATTTCCGCCGCGATGTTGCCGCCGGCGCCGGGCCGGTTGTCGATCAGCACCTGCTGGCCCCAGCGCTCGCTCAAGCGGTCGCCGATTACGCGCGCGAGGATGTCGGTGGTGCCGCCCGGCCCGAACGGCACGACGAGGCGAATCGGCTTGACGGGATAGTCCTGCGCCGGCGCGGGCAGCGCAGTGCAGGCCGCCAGCATTGGAAGGATGTAACGCGCGAAATTCATGCTCTGCGCTCCCGCACGCGCAGCGTGGCGAACAGCGCACCGAGATCGGCGCGGTTCTCGAGATCCATCCATTCGCCGATCGCGCGGCGCGCACGTTTCTTCGGAATCACGCGCGTGGCGAGCCCGGTGAATTTCGCAAACACTTCATCGTCGGTCAGCGGATTCTTGTGATGACCGCGCGGATAGTCGGTGGCCGCCACTTTCTTCTCGCCGCTGCGCGTGGTGATTTCCACGCGCGACGGGATGAATGCGTCGAATTTTGCCGTCAGGGCGGGGTCTTCCGTCACTTTCACCCGATCGGCCATTTGATGCATCGCCGGGTTCGCCAGGTAGCCGGGCGCGAAAAACTCGTCGCTGAAGCGGCCTTCGAGCAGCACGCCCGCCAGCATGAACGGCAGGCTGTGATCGGCTGTCTCGCGCGTCGCCGGCCGCCACTTTTCGGGCTCGCTGCCGATTTCGCTCCACGCGAACCAGTAAGTAAAGACTTCGACGGCGACGATGTCTTCCGCCTTCAGTTCCGAGCGCAGCTTGAGGGCGAGCCCAATCGGCGCCTGCGAGTGGTATTCGGACAGGAAATATTTGATATTTGATTTCGATATCGCGTAAGGACCGTCGCCGCCCGCGAGTTCGGGCAGCTCGAACTTGCCGACCAATTCGCGCAACCCGTGCCCGCCTTCGATCACGCGGTCCGGCCCGGTCATGCCTTCCGCCGCAAGTAGCGCCGCGAACACGCCGTTGCGCGTGCCGTTAGCCGCCGCGCAGCCTTTCCACATCGAGAGCTTGCCGCGCCGCGTGACTTCGAGCGCGAGGTTGGGCGTGACGGCGAGTGCGACGGCCTCGGCAATCTGGTCGCGCGTAAGGTTCATGATCTTCGCCGACGCCACCGCGGTCGCGACCGCGGTGTAGAACGCGTGGTCCATGCCGCTCTCGCGCATGACCTTGGCACGGAAAAGCGCCAGATAAATTTCGTACGCGAGCACCGCCGCCGTAATCGCGGCCGCCCCGTCGGCATCGCGCGCGTGCGCCATGGCGAACACCGCGGCGAGCGTGTCGCTCGGATGGCCGCCGCCACCCGGATAGGTGTCGTTGCCGTCGAGGTAGCGGAACATGACGCCGTTCGCGAACGCGGCCAGCTCGGGCAGTGCGCGGTGCGCGGTGCCGAGCACGCAGCTGCCCTGCGGATCCTTGACGCGCATGGCGACGCGGCGCGCGATCTGCGAAGGCTCGTCGTTGTACGCGCCCAGGCCGCAGCCGAGCGTGTCGATCATGCGGCGCTTGCAGTCGTGCACGACCGGAGCGGGCAGATCGGCAAACTTGAGTGCGTGCGCATAGTCGGCGATGCGGGAGACGTTGGGGTCCATTGCCGCTACAGAATGCCGGCAAAAAACTTGCTCATGTCGGGCACGCTCTCGATATTGCGCACGCGTTCGATCAGACGCGCTTTCTTTTCGGCGTTTAGCGGCGCCACACCCGCGGCAAAGCACGCGTCGAGTTTTTCCTGCAGCGCGGGCGTGGCGGGCGGATCGTCCGGGCTCCACGGGAATTTCTCCGTGGTGCGCGCGAGCGCGCCGTGCTGTCGTGTCATGATTTTCACGGAAGCCGGCGCGCGCGAGCTCTTCAAAGTATCGTCGACGACGATGCGGACGCGCTCGGTGATGGGCTTGATCGCCGGATCGAGTATCGCTGCATCTTCGAGATCGGCGACGCTCATGCGCCGGCGCAGGAGCGCGCAGGCAATTGCATACTGCACGCTGAACTGCGCGGACACCTGCGGATTGTCGCCGGGATTGAACGGCGCGCCGACCAGCCGGTGCATGAAAGTCGAATGCGTCACTTCTACTGCGGTCACGTCGGCGGGCTTGAGGTCGTGCTCGCGGATGAGCCCCAGCGCGGCTTCGAGCGAGGCATGGCTGCACGCACAGCACGGGTATTTCTTGATCGCGGTGTTCTCGTGCTCGAAACGCTGGCCGAGACCATCGAGGATCTTCAACGGATTGCCTTCCTGGTACAGCGCAAAGAGCCCGAACTTGCCTTCGATTGCCTCGCGCGGCGCCGTGATGCCGCGCTGCGCTAATTGTGCCGAGAACACGCCGGAGCGCGCCGACAGCGCGCCCTGCAGCCGCTTGGTCAGCGCCTGCTCGATGTTCGATTGCTGCGTGCCGGCCGCCTGGGAGAGCGCAATGCCGAGCGCGTGACGCGTCGCGGTCGCATCGAGCTTCAGCAGCTTGGCCGCGGCGGCGGCGGCGGCGAACGGGCCGTAAATCGAAGTCGTGAACCACCCTTTGTGCGTGCCGGTGATCGCGCTGCCGAAGCGCGAACTCAAATCGCTGCCGATTACGTATGCAGTGAGAAAGTCTTTGCCGCTCGAACGTTCGCGCTCGGCCATCGCGAGCGCCGCGGGCAAGGCGACAATCTCGGCGTGCACGGTGTTGACGCCGTCGTAATCGAGCGCGCCGCCGGATATGCTGTTAAGGAATGCCGCGGACGCGACCGGCAGCTTCCCGCCGTATCCCCACGCCGAACTGTCGCCACGGCCGCCTTCTTCGGTAAGCAGCGCATGCGCTTCAGGCGCGCCCGGCGCGGTGGTCCCTGCCCAGCCGACGGCGAGCGTGTCGAGTATCAGCGTCTTGGCGGCCTGCACCGCGCTCGCAGGCAGTTGCGAATAATCGAACGCCACGACGTGCTCCGCGATGCTTTGCGAAATCGAGCGGGCATCGCCCGCGGCGGCCCGCGCTGTATTCGTTGTCATTGGATTTCCTTTTTAGTCTTGACGTGCGCGCGCGGCGGCTGCGCCGGCGATTTTGCCGAACACCGAGCCCGACATGAGCCCGCTGCCGCCCGGATAATTCGTGTAGAAAAGCCCGCCCACCAGTTCACCGGCCGCATAGAGTCCCGGAATTGGCCGGTCGTCGACGTCCTTGACCTGCGCGTCGGTATTGACCTTGATGCCGCCGAACGTGAACGTGATGCCGGCGGTGATCGTGAAGGCTTCGAACGGCGGCTGGTCGAGCGTCGTCGCCCAGTTCGATTTGTTGATTGCGAGGCCGCGCGTCGAGCGGCCGTCCTTGCTGTTGGGATCGAACGGCACCGAGGGCTGCACCGCGGCATTGTATTCGCGCACGGTTTCCAGGAACTGGCTGCGGTCGATGCCTTCCATCTTGTCCGAGAGCGCTTCGAGCGTGTCGGCGCGTAAGCGCGTCGCCTGCTTCATCCGGTATTCGTCGCGCAGGAGATGCAGCGTTTTGCTGTCGAACACCTGCCATGCGAGCTGCTGCGGCTGCTTCATTACAGCGAGCCCGCACTTCACGTAGGTATACATGCGGAAGTCGGCGCCTTCGTCGAAGAAGCGCTGACCGCCGGAGTTGACCATGATGCCAAACAGGTAGCTGTTTTTCTGGAACGCGTCGCCGAGCGTAATGTCGCCGTAGTTCGGCGTGTTGATGTCGGTCGGCAGGATGTGGCAGCCCGACCAGTTCCCGTACGGCATCGCGCTCGCGTCGAGCGCCATGCGGATGCCGTCGCCGGTATTGAAGCGCGAGCCGCGCACTTTCGCGAGATCCCAGCCGGGGCCGAGGTAGCGCGCGCGCATTTCCGAGTTGGCTTCGAAGCCGCCGCACGCGAGCACGACGCTTTTGCTGCGGATATCGACGGTCTTGCCGTCGATGCGCACGCGCGCGCCGTGCACTCCGCTGTCGTCATGGATCAGGTCCAGCGCCCGCGCGTTGAAGTGGATGGTCACGCCGCGGTCGCGCGCAAGCTTGTAGAGCGCTTCGATGAGGCCCGGCCCGCCGCCCCATACTTCGAGCACCACGCCGCCGGAAAACGTGAAGCGGCCGTTGACTTTGTACGCCTGCTTGCCGTACTTGGGCATGTAGCGGATGCCCATCGAGCGCAGCCACATGACCGTTTCGTAGCTGCGCTTGACGAGCAGCTCCGCGAGATCGGGATCCGAACGGTAGTCCGTCACGCGCGCGATGTCGTCGAAGAACTGATCTTCGGGATAGCTGCCGAATTCGGTAATGGCTTTTTCGTCATCCGTGAGATCGGGCACGACTTTCAGGATGTCTTCGCGGCCATTGAAGGCGAACCGCATCGAGCCTTCGGTGAAGCGGCTGTTGCCGCCGCGCTCGTCTTCAGGCGCGCGCTCGAGCACCATCACGGAGGCGCCGGCAGCGCGCGCCGAGAGTGCTGCGCACAGCGCGGCATTGCCCGCGCCGACCACCAGCACATCGCAGTTAAGGTCTGCCACCGTCAGGCCGGGAAATGCCGGAACTCGACGTCGTCGTCGCGGCCGATCTGGGTGATGAGATCCACTTCCCACGTCAAGTAGTCTTTCATCGCCTGCTCGCGGTTTTCGGTGCGGTCGTGCGCGCGCACCCACACGTCGTCTATGGTGTCGGTGAGATGCGTCAGGCCCTGCTCGAGCGGCAGGCTCTCGCGCTTCCATGCAGCGGTGCCGCCGCTCAGCACTTTGACCGGCGCACCGGTGAGCTGCGCGACTTCGGGTGCGGCAAGCTGGGCGACGATGCCGTCCGCCGACGTCAATACGAAAGACGCGGGCTGCGGAATTTTCTGCAGGTTGGCGGCGAGATTCGCACGGATCGCGTGCCACGCGCCCGGAATGTGGCCTTCGCCGTATTTCGGCTTGCTGTCGAGATCGATGACCGTGACGCTGCCGCTCTCGACTTCGCGTGCGAGCGCGGAAGGCGCGATCACGTCGGTTTTGATTTTCGCGAGGCCGAGTACTTCGACCGGCGCGGGCCCTTTCAACAGCGGACCTGAGCTCAAAGCGTCCTTGACGACATACACGTCCTTCCAGCCCATCTGGATCAGCCACGACGCGGTCATCGTCGCGCGCACGCCGTGATCGTCGATCAGCACGATGCGCGAATTGCGCACGCCCGCGAAGCTGTCGGTGGTTTGCACGAGCTGGCCGCCGGGCGCCGAAATCGTCGAATGCAAATGGCCCT
>Ga0207682_10001722_pt1 | contig 10027 bp, 9 predicted proteins | sample KBSM63metaG_FD_184332 | JGI IMG/M metagenome (GOLD analysis project Ga0207682, IMG submission 184332) | Miscanthus rhizosphere microbial communities from Kellogg Biological Station, Michigan, USA - KBS M6-3 metaG (SPAdes) (version 2) | ecosystem: Host-associated > Plants > Roots > Rhizosphere >...
AACATCCACTTCGTGCTGGTCTCGGCGCAGATGGGTGGCGATGGCCCGACCGCAATCGATGCCGCGGGCAAGCTCGACGCATCGCTGCCCGATACGGTGATTGCGCAGTTCGCAGTGCTGGAGCCCATCAAGGCCGCGCCTTACCTGGCCCACGCGCTCTTCAGCGCACCCGATACGATTCTCGCCTTGAAGACTCCGCCCAAGGAGCAGGTGCTGACATCCGCGTTGGCACACTACGCACGCGCGCTCGCCTTCGCGGCGAAGAAGGACGCGAGCGGAGCACAGCGCGAGATCGACGCCATCGCCGCCATCGAGCAGACCGCCGACTTCAAGCCCTATACCGACTGGGCCGTGCCGGGCAAAGAGATCGTGCAGACCGCGAGCTTGGTCGCGCGCGCACGTCTCGCCGACGCGCAAGGCGACCTCCCCGCGGCAGCGAAGGCATACGAGGAGGCAATCGCGATCGAAGACGCGCTCGCCTACATGGAGCCGCCCTTCTGGTACTACCCGATCCGCCAGTCACTGGGCTCGGTCTACCTGCGCCAGGGCAAGCTCGATGAAGCCGAGAAGGCCCTGCGCGATTCGCTGGCTCGCGTGCGCAGCAATGGCTGGGCGCTGGCTGGCCTGGCGGAGGTCTACAAACGCAAGGGCGACACGAAGGAAGAGGCATTGGCGCGTCAGGCTTATGCGCGTGCGTGGCTCGGCGGCGCGGCGCCTGATATCGCTCGGCTGTAGGCAGTTCAGTCGATTCCCGGCGTGGCCGCGAGTGTCAGCGTGTCGTCCGCATTGAGGGATTGCCCGCACGCCCACCGCACTGGATAGCGCTGGCCTTTCACCTCGATCTCTCCCTTCACGCGCAGCCCTTTCCAATCAGTTCCGCGTGGCAACGGGAATTTGGCCTGTCGCACTTTTCCGGGCAGAGGATAACCGGCATCGAGCCCGCCAGTAGCTAGTGCGCGCCCTGCGGAGTCGACAATGCTGATGCGCAGCACGCCCGGAACGCCCGCGATCCCATCGTTGACCAGACCCAGGATCAAACCGGCATCATCGCCCGCATCGTACGTCCACACCCATGACGGCCTCACGCGATACCCGATCGAGCGCGCGAGATTGTTGATGGCGTCGGGATATTTCCCGTAATAGCTCTGGAGTCTCTCGGCGAGAATGCGATGCCAGTTCCACAGAGAGAAGTAGCAGGCTCCCACGTCGCGCACATGGCCGATGACATTGTCGGTGAGAGGAACGCCTTCACTGAGATGAAGGCTCGCAGGCGACCCGTCGGCATTGGGCACCTCCACCGTGACGCCCGTCCATGCTGGGCGATTGCTCAACGCCTCGATCTGCTCGTTCTCGATGAAGATCGTGTCCGTACGCAGCCAGTTGTGGCTGCGTACGGTGCGCTCGAGCAGATCAAAATTCCCGACGTGGCTGAAGTCGGGCTGCGTGTTGGTCGCAAGCGGAGTCTTCTTCCAGTACTCGAGCTGCTTTTCGAACATGCGTACGAAAGTGCCTTCGGCGGTCGCGTAGTCAGGGAAAGGGTTTCGTTCGAGCGGCCACGTGTGCCCTTCACCCCAGAAACCGTACATCGCGGTGTCGACATACTCGACTTGCGGGTGGCCGTCGTACTCGTGCGCAAGAAGGCCGGTAAGCTCGTTGAATGCGGACTGGAACACTGGATTGTCGTAACGGGGCTCGTATCTCCTGCGGTTCTGCCACTCGCCGAGCTCCACCATCGGCACCCGCTTCGCGAGAAAGTCGGGCAGCGCCAAACCTTCGACATCGGGATTGCTGATCATGATGCGTAGACCCAGGCGTTTGTCGTAGCGCTTCGCGAGATCAAAGGCGATCTTCCAGTGTTCGCACAGATCGAGGCGGCCCGGCTTGCGCTGAACGTCTTTCCAGTTCACCCGAAGGTACAACTTGGTGCCCAGCGGAAATCTCGCGAGATCCTCCAGAGATTTTTCAAGCGCCTCACCGCGCTTTACAGGCGGCCCGACTTCGTCACAGAGATAGGTGATGAGCCCCATGCCGAAGCCGGGGATGACTTCTTTCGAGGCAGTCGTCGCCATGACAACCTGCCAACCCGCGAAGCGATCGGTGGGGAACGGACCTTGATAGAGTCGATCCGTTACGGACGGACCTAAGCCGAAATCGAATCCGTCAAAGTTGTGAACCGCCGCCGCGCGTCCGCGCGTGCTGGCGATCAGCGCCGTGGCGGCGCCGGCCTTGATGAAATTCCGCCTTCGCATTCTTTCTCCCCCAGCGTTCTCGAGCGTCGGCCAATCCGGCGCGCCTCTCGAATATCAGTCATCGGGGAAGGCGGTAAAAGTTGCTTTCGATTCCTTGCGTTTGAAGCGCTGTTCACACCATGTCGACGTGCAGCAGATAGCCGAATCCAGGCCCACTCAGCGACTGGGTCAGTTCGAGCCGACGCCTGGAGCAGATCTCCTCTTCGCCAGCTCTTCGGTCGCCAGCTTCTGTGCAGTCGTCAGCGCGTCGGCCGCGGCGACCTTTACGTCGGGCGCGACTCCAATACCTTCCCAGTTCGTCAGCGTGATCGGGTTGATCGCGCGCGCGAACGGCACTCCAATCACGAAGCGATCGTCGATGCGTTCGCCCCGTACTGGGTGTGCGCCCCCGCCCGTCGTCTCTCCAACGATGGTTGCCCGTTTGAGGTTCTTCAAGTTGTAACTGAACTCCTCGGCGCCGGAGAACGTTCGGGACGATGTCAGCACGTATGCCGGCGCGGCTGCCATCCGCTTGCCGGGCACGACTGGAAGAGTCCAATACTGTTGTGTGGCACCGGTTCTGCGAGTCCAGATGTCGTTCAGATGCGTCGGCTGATCGAACAGATAGGTCGAGATCAGCGCGATCATGGCCGGGTGGCCCCCACCGTTGTCGCGCAAGTCGAAAACAATCGCGTCAACGTTCGCCAGGAAATTCATTGCGGCGATCGCAGTCTGGCCGCATAGGCTGGGGTCAGCAAACATGTTGAACTTCACGTAGCCGACATTCCCGGCCAGCAGCTCCACTTTTTCGAAGCCACAGTTGGTGCGTTCGGTCATCTTGCGGTTTTCCGCAACCTGCTGCGGACCAGGCGTGTCAAGATCGTCCGGATAGCGGGCCGCGCTGAAGTTAACGCGGAGATGCTTGTCGTGACTCGCTTCCTGAAGGTGAGTGGTCAGGAGCGCCGCGAACTTCTCACCGTCCCTCACCTTGTCGTACTCGCCGCGCTTCTGGTGACCTCGAAGCGCTTGCTCCATCTTCTTTGCGGTCTCCGGGAATACATAGTTTTCTTTCAACTTCGCGATCGACCCGGCGATAACCCGATCTCGATCGTCCGCATCGATCTCAAAACCGATGATTGCCGCGCCCGGAGGAATCGCTCTGAGGCCCGAGGTCGTCACCTTGGGAGGGTCGGAAGGGGTTACATCGAATCTTCCGAGGGCGCGCGTGTCGCTGGCGCGCTCCTGGACCAGATACTCGATATGCAGTGGTTCACTCTTGTGAATGCCGACGAGATCGAATCCACCCGTGCGCGCGCGGAACGCCATCGCCGCGTCTGGCGGAAGATCGGGCGCCGGCTCGTACTTCTGCTGGTAATCGCCGAAGCGGGCTTGGTCGCCACTATTGAAGGCTTCCAGCCATGCGGCGAGCACGCGTCCGGCGGCGGTTTCCGGAATGGTCACTTGCGCCGAGTGTACTGGCGATACAGCGAGAATCGTGGCGAGGGCGAGAGCGGCCTTCAACCTGAGACAACGCAGACTCTTGGAAGTCATGCACGAACTGGACATCCGGTTACTCCTCGGAAGGTCCCGACATTACGGAACGAGCAGACAATTAGCACGACGATCGACGGGCGCCAATTGTCTCCATCACGCCTGTTCGCGCGGGTCCCATCCCGTTGCGTGCCCCTGCTCCAGATCGTCGAGGACGCGCATCTCCCGCGATTCGAGTGCGAAGCCGAAGATGTTGGCGTTCTCCGCGATGCGCGGCGCGTTCACGGACTTTGGAAGCACGACCATGCCGTGTTGAATGCCCCACCGAAGCAGAACCTGGGCGTTCGACTTCTTCACAGCCTGCGCCACCGAGGTTATGACGGCGTGGTCCATGAGAGTTCCGTGGGTGAGCGGGCTGTACGCCTCCACGACGATGCGCTGCGCTTCGCAGAATTCGCGCGTCTCACGCTGCTGAAGGAACGGGTGCACTTCGATCTGATTGACCGACGGCGGCAGGCTGGCGTGCGCGAGCAGTTCTTCGAGGTGCGGAACGAGGAAGTTGCTCACGCCGATCGCGCGCGCCCGTCCCTCCGCGTGCAGCTTCTCAAGCGCTCTCCATGAGTCCAGGCGTTTGCCTGCGACGGGCCAGTGCAGCAGATAGAGATCGACGTAGTCGAAACCCAACCGCGTCAGGCTGGCGTCGAATGCCCGGCGAGCCGAGTCGTATCCCTGATCGGCGTTCCAGAGTTTGGTCGTGACGAACACCTCCTCGCGTTTGAGTCCGCTCGAACGGATCGCCTCACCGACCTCGTGCTCATTTCCGTAGGCTTGCGCCGTATCAACGTGTCGGTAGCCGAGGCGCAAAGCCGCTGCGACTGCGTCGTGCGTGCTCTTGCCGCGCGCCGCCTTCCAGACGCCGAGGCCGATCTGCGGGATCGCGGTGCCGTCCCTCAGTGGCAGTGATGGAATAGTTGGAGCGCTATTCATTGTGCCGCCCTTGTTTACCTGTAGTTGATGATCACATCAGAGTTGGCTTGCGGCCGCTGTGCCAGCATCATAGCCTCGAAAAAGCAGCAATCACTGAGTGGCAGCAATGTCTACGAATATCCATTTGTCCCTGCGACGCTTGAAGAATTTTGGGCCGGTCAGCGTATTGACGCTGATCGCCCTTGCCGGCGAGGTCTTCGCCCAGCAACCGCCACCGCAGCCGCGTGATTACTACGTGGGAACTCCCGGTGTGGGTCTGCCAGTCGCGCCACCCGCGCCCGCGACAGGCAACGACACGCCGCCGAACGCGTTTGCGCCGGCCTCCAAGAATGTCCGCATGTATGGCGCGCTCTATTCCGTCGAGAGCTGCGTCTATGATCCGAGCCGCGGCGTGATCGTGGCGCCTTCGCGTGGAGTGGGCCAAGCGGTGCGGGCGAATGACGCCTGGATCGCCTTCGTCAATCACGACGGCAGCGTGCACACGCCGCGCTGGATAGGCATTCAGAACGCTGGCGCTGAACGTGACAGCATGACGCCGCCGCTCGTCTTGAATGAGCCTTTCGGCAGCTTCCTTCACAAAGGCGTGCTCTACTTCGCCGATCGCGACGGAGGTACGCCGGACGCGACAAAGCCCGGCGAGAACATTCCGAGCATTGCTGTCGTGCGCACGTTCGATATGGCGACGGGACGCCCGCTCAAATCGGTCACCGTGCCGGGATCGCCCTGGTTGAATGACATTACCGTTGCCGCGGATGGCACGGTGTATGGCACCAATACCGGCGCCGCCGACAAGCCGGAAACCTGGGTCGTATGGAAGCTCACGCCGGATGGCCAGGCCTCTGTGTTCGTACAGGGTGCGCCGCTCAACATACCCAATGGAATCGAAGTGGACAGCGACGGCAATATCGTCGTGGTCAATATAGGTAGCCCGGACGTGATCACATTCGCGCCGGACGGCCACGTCGTTCGGACGGAGCAGGCCGCACAAGCCGGGAATGACGGGCTCGTAATCATGCCCGACGGCGTCAAATTCGTATCGAGCGTGAGACTGGGCGGCATCTCGATGATAGCGCCAGGCGCGCGCGCCAAACTGATCGCCGAGAACATCCCTTCTGCTGCCTCGATGTGCTACGACTCAGGCGCCAACCAACTAGTGATTCCCATGAATGCCAACAACGGCCTCGCCTTCGTTTCGCTCAAGGGCATATGGTCTCCTCGGCGCTCGTCACGAAGCTAGTTGCAGTGGCCCGCGGTCAACTCTCCTCGGGGGCTCGTAGTTAGAAGATTTCCGCTCTGTTGGCGACTACGTCGCCGGCGTGGGCAGAGGGCCTGCCGGCAACGGCGAGAAGTCCTTGAACGTGCAGATGTTGCCGTTTACGCCGATCGCGGTGAACTTGTCGAAATTCCGATAGCTATCCGTAACCAGCGAAAAGTCCTTGGCATCCTTGAGTCCGGGACAATCCAGCATGAGCTCCATTTTGAAGTTCTTTCCGGTTTCGTCCGCGACTTCCAGTGTGTGTTCATTCAGGTAGCGAAAGCTGGTGATGTGCGTGAGGTCTATGGACTGCACCAGCGCGTCCTGCGCCGGCGGGGCAATGCGCGCATACATCTTTCCATCGTCGATGTCGTTGTCGCGTAAAACCACCAGGCTTGCCCCGACGATGGCCAATGCACCCGCAATGCCGATGATTCGATTCAGTTGCTTCATCATGATGTGTTCTCCTTCGTCTTCGGTAGAGCCGTGACGCGCGAGCCCGCCGCGGTAGCTCGCGGGTATCGCGCGTAGCACTCCCGGCCTACTTTGCGACCTCGCCGAAACGCGCAACGAGCGCCTCGCCACGCGGCAGCGGCACCGCAGGCTCGACGCGAACGTGTTTTCCGGTCACCGATTCGCATTCACCAACTGCAACCTCGCTCTGCGTGTCATCAGCGAACACCTTGAGCGGCACGGAGCCTTTGAATTCACCGACACACACCCGGTAGGTAGAGACTTTGTGGCGATGAGCGAGCAGCAGCTTTTCGCCGGTTTCCAGCTCGAACTCATGCCGCAACCCCTGAAACTCCTGCTTCGCGGTAACCGTGATCGGGGGCGGCGTCTCGGTGGTGGCAGATGCCATCGAAGTAAGCCCGCTCAGCGTGGCGCCGACGGCGAAGATTGCGATGGATTTGAGATGATTTCTGTTCATGGACATTCACTCCTGTTAGCTGACAAAAAGAAGTTGCTACTGGTACCAGCGAACTGATGCCAGAGCATCGGGAACTCGTTTGAGATAGGCCATGGCGCGCAGACATGCGTTGGGATCAGAGTCCTGCGGCACAGGAGCGATGACGCGCCAGGCGCTGACCGGATGCGCAACGGACTCCGTCAGACCAGCAAGACCGCAAGACGGCGCACTGGAATCGGACGGCAGCCCGGTTGTGGCTCTTGCCTCTACGACCACCTCAGGCAAAGCGACTTCAGTTGGTGAATCCAGTCGGAGCGAGGCCGGCTGTTTCGGATTGCTCCTGAGCGCCGCCTTTTCCGTCGTGCCAGGTGACGCAGCAGACTTGTCGGTTTCACCCTTCTTTGGCGGCGCATCGCTGGCCTGCAGCGAGCGGAAGAAGCATCGATCATTGTGGTCCAGGCGGATCGAGCTCCATCGACTTAAGGTGCCGCTCAGGTCAGGAACAAAACTGATTCCGGCTACAACTGGCAATGTCGTGCACTGCGACGAGAAACTCGCGTAGTACCAGCCGCCGTTGGCCGCCAGGATCCACATGCCTTTGCTTCCGTCCGCGCGCCAGTCGCGAACGCCGTTGAGATTGGTAAAAGGAATTGATGCCTGGGAGAACCCGGTGGGCGGCACTGTTGCAGCACTACCGGCCAGGGGCGCGAGGAAGAGCAGAGTGCCAATTGCAGCGCCTCCAACGATCCAGCGAATCCAGCTTTTAGCGCGACCAACCATGACTGCCTCCAGTGCGTGACCCGGTTTCCCGAGTAGGCGGTGCCGTATTGGCGCTGCGCCTTGGAAGACATCATCGAGGTCCCTGGTTGGCAGGAGATTTCAACGCACCGCCCCTTTATTGCATTTGTAAGAGCGCCAATCCGCATCTGGCGGACTGAAGGTGACTGGTTGTGCACCCGACGCCATCCGGACGCGGCACCACGACGAGCTAACTACACTGCCTGGAGCACTGCCAATTTCATCTGAAACATTCTCCGCGAAACTGGAAATACAGCCGACGCGAGCGCGGAGGACCCTGTGAATCATCGACAGCACAGCAGGAGAGACGCCATGATTTTCAGGACACATCCAAGATCCCGCCTGTGGGCCGGAACAGTGGTTCTGCTTGCGATCGCGGCAGCACCGACCTTCGCCACCCCTCTCGACCAGATCACGGTGGAGGCAGCCAGGATCACGACCAAGGAGGTCGGACGGTCTTCCATCGGTGCGCCGTACGAAGAGATATTCCTCAACGCTCACGCCAGCATGACCGGGCTCGACCTCTCGACTACGCAGGGCCTCGCCGAGGCTCGGAATCGAGTTCACACTGCTGCCCTCTCCGCCTGCAAGCAGATAGGCCGGCTCTATCCGCTGTCCGAACCCAGCGACCGCGTATGTGCGTCAACTGCTGAAAGCTCAGCATTGGTCCAGGTGCGCGCGCTGGCGCTCGGCGAGCCGACGCCGCTTCGCGTGCAAAAATTCGACCTGCCGGTATCCTGATCGGGAACTTGCACGGCTTCGCTTCGATGTGAACTCGCCCGAGGACTATCATGCTTGCAGGCGCAATCAGGACGCATCCAGCGATGGAAACCGTTTTCCCACACATTCTCGCGCTCGACGATGACGCCGACATTCGCAAGGTGCTTACCGAATATCTCGGCGAGCAGGATTTGCGAGTGACCGCGGTTGCCACCGGTCGCGAGTTGTTCGCCGTGCTCGCAGCCGAGCCTGTCGACCTGCTGCTGCTCGACCTCCGATTGCCCGGAGAGAATGGCCTCGACATCGCGCGCCGTGCCCGCGAGTTGTCGCGGGTGCCCATCATGATGCTGACAGGACGTGCCGACGAAGCGGATCGTGTCATGGGTCTGGAACTCGTCGCCGACGACTACGTAACGAAACCCTTCAGCCCGCGCGAACTGGTCGCACGAATCAGGGCGGCGTTACGGCGCTCGCAAGCGATCGAAGCCGTGACACCGAAGGACGATACGCTGCGCGCGTACCGCTTCGCGGGGTGGGAACTCAATGTGCGGCTGCGCCGCCTCACGGCTGCCGACGGCCGGCAGATCCCGCTCACCAACAACGAATTCAGTTTGCTCGCGGCGTTTCTGTCATCGCCGCAACGCGTGTTGACTCGCGATCAGCTCCTGGAGAAATCACGGCTGCACAGCATCGAGGTTTACGACCGTTCTGTCGATGTCACCATCCTGCGTCTGCGGCGCAAGATCGAACTCGATCCTTCGAATCCAGTGCTGCTGACAACGGAACGCGGTGCGGGCTACTTGTTTACTGCGGCGGTCAGAGTCATCCGGTAAATGGAAACCCCGAGACTCGCGCGCCGGGTGATGGTTGCTGGCCTCGCGCTCATCGCGATGATCATCCTGGCCGAGGGTCACGGTGCGTGGCTCGATCGTCGAGAAACCCTTGCTGACAACGAACACGCACAGAAGGCTCTTGTGAGGCTGCTGGAAGAACAGGCCGCCCGCATGATCCAGGAGACGGACGTCGTCCTGTCGGACTATGGCCAGTGGGTCGCATCGGCAGAGGGGCGCCAAGCTACCCCGGAGCAGTTGCGCGAACGCCTTCAGACAGATGTGATGCGTCTTCCGTTCGTCGCTTCGGCTTCACTCGCTGGCGTCAACGGCCGTGTCTTCGCGACCACGCGCAATGCAGATCCAGGCAGTGAGGTCGTCGAGATTCCCGCAACGGCCTTGACGAATACCCTTTACATCGGCGCCCCGTTTGTTGGTCCACTCGATGGAAAGAAAACCTTTGCGGTCAGCAGGCGGATCGTCGCACCCAACGGCGGGTTCACCTGCGTCGTGGCGGCGCACGTCGCCTTCGACTATCTCACGACGTTTTATTCGAACGTGGATTTGTCCCCCGACACGAGTATCCGGCTGCTTCGAGATGACGGAGTCGAACTCACCAGTTACATGGGAGACGACGCAACACAGCCTGACAAGTCGACCGCGACTCGAGTCGTCGTGCCCCCGCTGGAGCAAGGTGAAAAACTGGCCTATCGAGTTTCCGGCGGCCACGAGGAAGTCGCCGCAATTCATCGAGTCGAAGGCTATCCGCTTGTCGTCGAAGTAACTCGGCCGTTGAACAGCGTCCTGC
>Ga0207682_10001724_pt1 | contig 10024 bp, 9 predicted proteins | sample KBSM63metaG_FD_184332 | JGI IMG/M metagenome (GOLD analysis project Ga0207682, IMG submission 184332) | Miscanthus rhizosphere microbial communities from Kellogg Biological Station, Michigan, USA - KBS M6-3 metaG (SPAdes) (version 2) | ecosystem: Host-associated > Plants > Roots > Rhizosphere >...
GATCGAGAGCCGCGTGAACCAGTGGCGTTTCTCCATTGTCATCGCCCGCGAAAGCGGGCGATCCAGCAATCGCCGAACGCGATTGCTTCACGAGAATCGCGGCTCGCTTCTACGCCGTTTACTGGATGCCCCGCCTTCGCGGGGCATGACGGGCCGAAAGTCATCGTTCTCACTCCACCAGCACCACACCGGCGTCGGCCGCCCACGACAGCCATACGCGGTCGCCCGCATGGATCGTGCGCGTCGCCTCGTTCATCACCGCGGCCTTCAAAACGAGCCCGCTGTCGAACCGCACCTTGTAGAGCGAAGTCGCGCCGAGATAGCCGATCTCGCTGACGGTCCCGGCAGCGCCGTTCTCCGCCGCGCCATTCCCCGCCAAGCCTTGCGGCTGCGCAGGCGCGATCGCAATCTTTTCCGGCCGCAGCGCGACCGCGACCGGCATGCCCGGCGCCACCACGGTGCTCGCGGCGACGCGCAGCTTCATTCCCTCGCGTTCGAGAAGGACAAAGGACGGATAGACCGCGCTCACCTGCGCCTCGATGAGGCTGACGTCGCCGACGAAGCCGGCGACCCAGCGCGAGTTCGGCCGCTGGTAGACCGCCTCCGGCGCCCCAGTCTGAACGACGCGGCCGTGATCCATCACGGCAATGCGGTCCGCGACCGTCATCGCCTCGTCCTGGTCGTGCGTGACGATCACGAAGGTGGTCTGTAGCTTCTGCTGCAACGCTTTCAGCTCGAAACGCGTCTCCTCGCGCAGCTTGCGGTCGAGCGCGGCGAGCGGCTCGTCGAGCAGCAGCACCTTCGGGCGCTTGGCAAGCGAGCGCGCGAGCGCGACGCGCTGGCGCTGTCCGCCCGACAATTGATCCGGCTTGCGCCCGGCGAAGCCCGCAAGCCGCACCAGCGCCAGCATCTCATCGACGCGAGCGGCGATCTCATCTTTCGGAAGTTTGTCCTGCTTCAGCCCGAACGCCACGTTGCCGGCGACCGTCATGTGCGGAAACAGCGCGTAGCTCTGGAACATCATGTTCACCGGGCGCCGGTAGGGCGGCACGCCGGCGAGGTCCTGGCCCGCGAGCAACACGCGGCCCGCGTCGGGCGCCTCGAAGCCCGCGAGCAGACGCAGCAGCGTGGTCTTGCCGCAGCCCGACGGACCGAGCAGCGCAAAGAACTCGCGTTCATGGATCTCGAGCGTCACGCCGTCGACGGCCGCAAAATCGCCGAAGCGCCTGGTGATCTGCTCGAAGCTGACGAGTGCCGCCATGCGGCACGCTAATCATATTTGGCCGCGGTGCGAAACCGGCGCGGGACCGGCAACGTCAAATCATCTGCCCGGTCGCTTGGTCGTCTTCGGCTTTCGCGGCCGGCGCCGTGGGCGCGGTCGGTGGCGCAATCATCTTCTGCACCGGCTCATAGAACAGCTTGCGCGGCTCCGGGCCGTAATAGTCGCCGAGCCGCACCATCGCGCGCGGGCGCGTCAGGATCGCGACGATGCGGTCGAGCAGCGCCTTGCCGGAAACCGGCTTCTTGAGGAATTCGTTGACGCCGAGCCGCGAGGCCTCGATCACGCGCCAGCGCTCGACGTGGCCGGTGAGCATGATGATCGGCACGTCCGGCACCGGGAACACGCCGGGCGAGCGCACGATGCGCACCAGCTCGGCGCCGTTGAGCAGCGGCATTTCCCAATCGAGAATGACGAGATCGGGCGCGAACATGCGGATCGCTTCGAGGCCCGCGATGCCGTCGGGCGCCTCGTGGATGTTCTTGACGCCGATGTTGACGAGGATGTTGCGCACGACCTTCCTCATGTACTGATTGTCCTCGACAATCAGTACCGAGATCGATTGCACCAGCTTGTCGATGCGGCTGCTCGCCACCGAATTCATCGCCTCGTCCCTGCCCGTGCGGCGAATAAAGCAGGCCCGCGTGAGAGCGGCGTAAAACCGATGCTTACAATTGTCGTCAATTCGGATGATCGCGCGGAGACAGAAACCGTTAGCCCTAACGCGCTGTCAACGTGCGGCGCACCGCGTCCTGCCAGCCGCGCCATTTGCGCTCGCGCGTCGCCGCGTCCATCGCGGGCGTGAAGCGGCGGTCGAGCTTCCAGGTCGCCGCGAAGCCGTCGAGGTCGGGATAGATCCCGGCCTTGCGGCCCGCCAGATAGGCTGCGCCGAGCGCGGTCGTCTCCATGAACATCGGGCGGTCGACCGGCACGTCGAGGATGTCGGAGAGGAACTGCATCGTGTAGTCGCTCGGCGTCATGCCGCCGTCGACGCGCAGCACGGTGTCGGTCTCTTTCGCGGCCGGCCAGTCGGCGCGCATCGCGTCGAGCAGGTCACGGGTCTGGTAGCCGACCGCTTCCAGCGCGGCGCGGCTGATCTCGGCCGGGCCGGACTTGCGGGAGAGCCCATAGAGCGCGGCGCGCGCCTCCGGGTCCCACCACGGCGCGCCGAGCCCGACGAAAGCGGGGACCATATAGACCTGGTCGGCCGGATCGGCATGCGCCGCGATCGTGCCGGTTTCGGCCGCGGTCGCGATCAGCTTCAGCCCGTCGCGCAGCCATTGCACCGCCGCGCCGGCGATGAAGATCGCGCCTTCGAGCGCGTAGGTGCGCTTGCCCTCGAGCTGGTAGGCGATGGTGGTGAGCATGCGCGCGCGGGATTTCACGGGTGTATCGCCGGTGTTGAGCAGCGCGAAGCAGCCGGTGCCGTAAGTCGACTTCATCATGCCGGGCTTGAAGCAGCCCTGCCCGATCGTGGCGGCCTGCTGGTCGCCCGCGATCCCCAGAATGCGCACCGGCGCGCCGAGCAAATGCGGCAGCGTCATGCCGAAATCGCTGGCGCAGTCGCGCACTTCGGGCAGCAGCGAGGCCGGAATGCCGAACAGCTCGAGCAGTTCCTTGTCCCACTGCCCGGTGCGGATATCGAGCAGCAGCGTGCGCGACGCATTGGTGGCGTCGGTCGCGTGCACCTTGCCGCCGGTCAGGTGCCAGAGGAGATACGTATCGACCGTGCCGAAGGCGAGCTTGCCGGCATTCGCGGCCTCGCGCGCATGCGGCACGTTGTCGAGCAGCCAGGCGATTTTCGTCGCCGAGAAATATGGATCGAGCAGCAGCCCGGTGCGTTCGTTGACGAGCTTCTCGTGGCCGGCGCGCGCGAGCGCCGCACAGGAATCGTGCGTGCGGCGGTCCTGCCACACGATCGCGTTATGGATCGGCTTGCCGGTTGCACGGTCCCACACGATCGTGGTCTCGCGCTGGTTGGTGATGCCGATTGCGGCGACGTCCTTCGCTTCCACGCCCGCGCTCGCCATCGCGGCGCGCGCGGTCGCGACCGAGGTGGTCCAGATGCCTTGCGGATTGTGCTCGACCCAGCCGGGCTGCGGGAAAATCTGGGCAAACTCGAGCTGCGCGAATCCGACCGGCGCGAGCGCGTCATCGAACAGGAAGGCGCGCGTCGAGGTCGTGCCCTGGTCGATGGAAATGATGTGGCTCGGCAATGTCGCCTCCGCGCAAATCGTCAAATCACTCGGCCGCCGCGCGGCCGCCGGTTTCCGTGAATCGGGTCAGCGCGGCGACGGCCTCAGGGCCGAGCCGCAGTCCGAGCTTGGATCGTCGCCATAGCACGTCGTCTGCGGTTTCGGCGAATTCATGGCGCATCAAGTAGCGCACTTCCGCGGCGGTGAGGTCGCCGCCGAAGCGCTCGCCGAGCGCGGCCATGTCGCGCGCCGCGCCGATGATGCGATCGAGCCGCGTCCCGTAGGCGCGGGTGAGCCGCCGCGCGTGCGACTCGGCGAGGAACGGCCACAGACCGCGCGCGCGGGCGACCAGCGCGTCGATGCCGTCATGCGGGAAGTCGCCGCCGGGGAGCGGCGCATCGGCGGTCCACGTCGCGCCCTGGCGCAAGGTCGGCGCGAGCTTGCCCAGCGCCGCCTCGGCCAGCGTGCGGTAGGTGGTGATTTTGCCGCCATAGACGGTGAGCAGCGGCGCTTCCTGCGGCTTGCCGTCGAGATCGAGCAAGTACTCGCGGGTCAAATTCTGCGCGCTGCGCGCGCCGTCGTCGTAAAGCTGGCGCACACCCGAATAGGCATGCACCACCTGGTCCGGCGTGACGCCCTTGCGGAAATAGCCGCTGACCGCGCCGCACAGATAGTTGATCTCGGCCGCGCTCGCGGTGGGCGTGGAGAGGTCGCCGCGAAAATCCTCATCGGTGGTGCCGATCAGCGTGTAGTCGTGCTCGTACGGAATGGCGAAGACGATACGGCCGTCGGCATTCTGGAAGATGTAGGCGTGGTCGTGCGCGTAAAGCCGCGGCACCACGATGTGGCTGCCCTTGACGAGCCGCATGTGGCCGGACGGCGGCAGCCGCAGCATGCGGTCCGCCACTTCCGGCACCCACGCGCCCGCCGCGTTGACCAGCGCGCGCGCCGTCACGGTCTCGCGCTTGCCGCGCGCATTGAGCACGAGCTGCCACAGATCGTCCTGCCGGTCGGCGCGGATCAGCCGCGTACGGGTGCGGATCGACGCACCACGCTCGGCGGCATCGACCGCGTTGAGCACGACGAGGCGCGCATCGTCGACCCAGCCATCGGAATAGATGAAGCCGCGATGGTACTCGCGCTTGAGCGGCTCGCCGACGGTGTGATGCGTGAGATCGACGGTCTCGGTGCCGGGCAAAATCTTGCGGCCGCCGAGATGGTCATAAAGAAACAGCCCGAGACGCAGCATCCAGGCCGGGCGCAGCCCGGAATGATGCGGCAGCACGAAGCGCAAGGGCCGCGTCAGGTGCGGCGCAATGCCGATCAGCACCTCGCGCTCGATCAGCGCCTCGCGCACCAGCCGGAATGCGTGGAATTCGAGGTAGCGCAGGCCGCCGTGGATCAGCTTGGTGGATTTCGACGAGGTGCCGGAGGCAAGGTCGTTCTGCTCGATCAGCAGCACCGACAGGCCGCGCCCGGCCGCGTCGCGCGCGATCCCGGCGCCGTTGATGCCGCCGCCGATGATGGCGAGGTCGAAGTCAGCCATGCGCAGCGCGAGTCCTTGAGCCTTCCCCCGGGCCTGAGGTGCCAACCGGGGCGGGCGAGGTCAAGCTTCGCGTGCTATGAGAGGACCGATCAAACGGAGCCGCCATGCCTCCCCGCCTGCTCGTCTGCGAAGGCAATACCGCCGAACTGCGCGCCAAGCAGGTCGCGGCCGGCGGACAGATCATGAGCGACGGCTATGCGGACCTGCTGCGCGAGCTGCTGCCCGGCGCGGTGGTCGACATCTGCTACCCGGCCGATCCGGGCACCAACCTGCCGATCGGCGGGCTCGAAGGCTATGACGGCGTCGCGATCACCGGCTCGGCGCTGAATGTTTGTGATGGCGGGCCGGAGATCACCGGGCAGATCGAGCTTGCGCGCGAAGTGCTGAAGGCGAAGACGCCGCTGTTCGGCAGCTGCTGGGGCCTGCAGGTCGTGACTGTCGCGGCAGGCGGCACGGTGCGCCCCAATCCGAAGGGCCGCGAGATCGGGATCGGACGACGCATCGCGCTGACGCAAGCCGGGCGCACGCATCCGATGTATCGCGGCAAGGGCTCGGTGTTCGACGCCGTCACGGTGCATCTGGATGAAGTGGAGATTCTCGCGCCCGGCACCACGGTGCTGGCGGCGAACGCCCAGTCCGACGTGCAGGCGGCCGAGATCGTCGTCGACGGCGCGGTCGCGTGGGGCACGCAGTACCACCCGGAGTTTTCGCTCGGCGACATGGCGGCGATCGTGCGCCGCTATGGATCACGGCTGATGCGAGAAGGCTTCTTCGCCGACGCGGCGGCGCGCGACCATTACGTGGCGGACCTCGAGACGCTCGACCGCAACCCGGACGACAAGCCGCTGGCGTGGCGCTACGGCATGGACGAGACCGTGCTCGACCGACGCGTGCGCTCGACCGAGATCGCGAACTGGATCGCGCATCAGGTGCTGCCGGGGCGGGCCACAAAAGGACGAGGCTGAAAAATGGACTACCGCGACCGTCATGTGGTGGTGACCGGCGGCACCGGCGCGCTCGGCACCGCGGTGGTCGGCGCACTGATCGACGCCGGCGCGGCGTGTCACGTGCCCTATCGCAGCGAGGACGAGGCGCAGCGTTTCCCGCATCGCGACAGCAAGCAGGTTTCTCTCGTCGCGCTCGGCGATCTCTCCGACGAGGCGGCGGTGAACACGTTCTACGCCGGGATCGCGAAACTCTGGGCCTCGATCCACATCGCAGGCGGCTTTGCGTTTGCCCCGATCGAGAAAAGCGACAAGGCGCTGCTGATAGGCCAGATCGAGAGCAATCTGGTCTCGGCGTATTTGTGCTCGCGCGCGGCAGTGAGCGCGTTCCGCCAGGCCGGCGGCGGCGGGCGCATCGTCAATATCGCGGCGCGCCCCGCGCTCGAGCCGCGCACCGGCGCGAGCATGACCGCCTATACGGCGAGCAAGGCCGGATTGGCCGCGCTGACGCAGGCCTTGGCAGAAGAAGTCGTGAAGGACGGCATCCTGGTCAACGCGGTCGCGCCCTCGACCATGGATACGGCGGCGAACCGCAAGGCGATGCCGAAGGCGGATTTTTCCGCATGGCCGAAGGTGGAGGAGGTTGCGGCGACGATATTGTTTCTCGCCTCGCCGGAGAACGCCGTGACCCGCGGCGCCATCGTGCCGGTGTATGGGAGATCGTGACTCCGCCGTCATCCTGAGAGCCTGTGAATCTATCGATTTTTGCGTTTTTCGCCATGAGTCAAATCAAGGACTTACGGCCCGCAAAAACATCGAAACTCGAATAGATTCACAAATTCTCAGGGTGACGGGGGAGAGATGGGCGCGGAACACCCGATCCAGCGCTGCAGCGCGCGGGTGATCGGCCTTTCGAACCACAGATACGACAGGCACGCAGCGGCGATCGAGGCGCCGATCAGCGCCAGCGCGTAAAGCCACGGCATCAGCGGCGTATCGAGCGACGGCATCACCCTGCGCACGGCCGGAATGACGATCGCGTGCACCAGATAGAGCGAATAGGACGCGTCGCCGAGGAAGACGAAGACGCGCGACACCGGACTGGGTGACGGCGTATCTTTCGCGAGCGCAAGCGCCGCGACGAGCATCGCGCCGGGCACGCCCCATTCGAGCGCACGCCACGCCACGAATGGTCCCCACAGCGCCGAGGCCGCATAGGCGGCGAGCGCGGCCACGATCAGCAACAGCGAGGCCCAGCGCGGCAGGCGCCTGCCGTCGCGCCAGGCGAGCGCGATGAACATGCCGAAGCAGAATTCGAGGATGATCGGGCTGAACCAGAACGCGAACGGCTGGCGCAGCGGCACGAGCAGGCCGAGCGCGACGAGCAGCGCGAACAGTGCGGAGATCACGAATATCGCGCTGCGGCGCGGCAGCATGATGGCGAGCGCGAACACCGCGTAGAAGAACATCTCGTAGTTCAGCGTCCAGCCGAGCGCATGCACCGGCGCCATCGCGCCGTTCGGCAACGGATACGGAATGAACAGGAACGACGCGATCACGCCCTCGGTGGTGATGAAGGGCGGCGGGAAGATGCGGTGGGCGACGTAGACATAGCCGACCAGGATCGCGGTCGCGGCCCAGTAGAGCGGCACGATGCGGGCGAGCCGGCGCAGGAAGAACACGCGGCTCGCGCCCGGCTGCGCGAACAGGCGCTCGGAGGCATAGACCATCACGAAGCCGGAGATGACGAAGAACAGGTCGACGCCGCCGGCGCCGACCACGAACTCGCCGAACGGGACGGTGACGCCGGTCTTCGCCGCGACCTCGTGCGCAGTGTGATGCAGCAGCACGCCGAGTGCCGCGACCGCGCGCAGGATCTGAATCGATAGCAGCGACCGGGTGCCGCCACGCGCCTCCGCGGGTGCGGCGCTCTCAGACAAGCATCGCCTCGACGAGATACGGGCCGGGCGTGGCAAGCCCGCGCGCGACCGCCTTGTTGAAGTCGTCCATCGTGTCGACGCGCTCGCCCGGCACGCCCATGCCGCGCGCCAGCATGACGAAGTCGAGATCGGGACGCGAGAGGTCGAGCATGTCGAGCGCCTTGCGGCCGACATTCTGCGCGCCGACATTCGTCAGCTCGTGACGCAGGATCGCGTAGGAGCGATTGTTGAAGATCACCGTGGTGACGTTGAGGTTCTCGCGCGCCTGTGTCCACAGTGCCTGGATCGTGTACATCGCGCTGCCGTCGGCTTCGAGGTTGAGCACCGGCCGGTCCGGACACGCGACCGCGGCACCGACCGCGAGCGGCATGCCGATGCCGATCGAGCCGCCCATGTTCTGCAGCCAGGTATGCGGATGCGCCTGGCGCGTGGACGGGAAGAAGCCGCGCCCGGTCGAGACGCCTTCGTCGACCACGATGGCGTTCGCGGGGATCAGCGCGCCGAGCGATTGCGCCAGGGTCGCGGCTTCGATCCTGCCGGTCGCGAGCCTGGGCGGATCGTACTTCGAACCCTCGACCGGCTGCGTCGCGCCGAGCTCGTCGGCGAGCCATTCGAGCGCGTGGACGATGTCCTCATCTTCCTTCGCCAGCGTCGTGAATTGCGCATCTTTCGGTGCCAGGAGACTCGGCTTGTCCGGATAGGCGAAGAACGCGACGGGCACGCGGCTGCCCGCGAGCACGATGTGCTTCACGCCTTCGAGCGTCTTCAGCGCCTGCTCGACCGGATAGGGAATGCGCTCGATGGGGACGCGCCCTGCCCCACGCTCCATGCGGCGGTTGAAGGTCTGCGCCAGGATGCGCGCGCCGGTCTTCGCGGCGATGCGGCCGGCGAGTTCGAGGCCCTTCTCGCGCAGCGCCGGCCCGGTGATGAGCAGCACCGCCGGCTCGCCGGAACGCAGCGCGCGCGCGGCGTCCTTCACGGCGTCTTCGCTCACTTTCGCTCGTTCTGGCGCGGCCGGCACCGGCGCCGGGCCCGAGCCTTCGTCCCACGCGGTGTCGCCGGGAAGGATCAGCGTCGCGACCTGCCCGGGCGGCGTCATCGCGGCCGCGATGGCGGCGGCGCCGTCGGCCGCGACGGTCATGGCGGTCGGTGAGGTCTTGACCCAGCCGGAGAACGGCCTGGCGGCGGTCTCGATGTCAGAGGTGAGCGGCGAGTTGTAGTCGCGGTGGTAGGTGGCGTGATCGCCGACGATGTTCACCAGCGGCGTCGAGGCTTTCATCGCGTTGTGGATGTTGGCGAGGCCGTTGGCGAGGCCGGGGCCGAGGTGCAGCAGGGTCGCGGCCGGTTTCTCCGCCATGCGCGCATAGCCGTCGGCGGCGCCCGTCGCCACGCCCTCGAACAGCGCCAGCACGCAGCGCATGCCGTCGACGCGGTCGAGCGCCGCGACGAAATGCATCTCCGAGGTGCCGGGATTGGAGAAGCAGACATTCACGCCGCCGCCGACCAGCGTCCGCACCAGACTTTCCGCGCCGTTCATTTATGTTGTCCCTTGCGCTTCGCTTGCGCTGTCCCAATCCGGCCGCACGATTCCCTTGACGCCCGCGAACGCACCCTCGACCAGCTCGGCATACAGCATGCGCGCGGGGTCGACCGGCCCGTCGAGCTTCACCTGGCCTTGCGGAATGAGCTTGAAGCCGACGCGCGCGTAATAGGGCTCGTCGCCGACCAGCACCACGAGCCTGTGCCCCTTCGCCCTCGCATCCGCCATCGCGCGCTCCATCAGCACCTTGCCGATGCCGCGGTCGCGGAACGGCGGCTCGATGGTGAGCGGTCCGAGCAGCAGCGCGGGGGTTTCGCCGATGCGCACCTGCGTCAGGCGGATCGAGCCGACCAGAAGCGTGCCGATCCGCGCCGTGAACGACAGGTCGAGCCGGTGCGCCATCTTCTCGCGGATGCGGTAGGCCGTGCGCGCATAACGGCCGGGGCCGAAGGTGCGCTCGTGCAGGCGCTCGATCGCGCCGGCGTCCTCGGGCTTCTCGGTCAGGATGGTGAGCGAAAGGTCGGCCATGTGTGCCCGCGCCGATTAGCATTTGGGTGGGACGAGGTCCATCGTTTGCGCA
>Ga0207682_10001726_pt1 | contig 10018 bp, 6 predicted proteins | sample KBSM63metaG_FD_184332 | JGI IMG/M metagenome (GOLD analysis project Ga0207682, IMG submission 184332) | Miscanthus rhizosphere microbial communities from Kellogg Biological Station, Michigan, USA - KBS M6-3 metaG (SPAdes) (version 2) | ecosystem: Host-associated > Plants > Roots > Rhizosphere >...
ACGTGGCGCGCGACGCCGTGGTCGAGACCTTCAACTTTCTCGGGCTCCTCACCGGCTCGCTCGGCAAGATCGGCTTCGACATCATGCTGATGATGATGACCGAACTGGGCGAAGCGTTCGAACCGTTCGCCAGCCATCGCGGCGCGTCGAGCACGATGCCGCAGAAGCGCAATCCGATCTCGTCGGAAATCCTCGTCGCCAACGCCAAGGCGGTGCGCCAGCACGCCGGGTTGATGCTCGACGCAATGATCCAGGATTTCGAGCGCGCCACCGGCCCGTGGCATGTCGAGTGGATGGCGATCCCCGAAAGCTTCATCCTCACGGCGGGCTCGCTCGCGCAGGCGAAGTTCATGCTCGAAGGCCTGGTGGTGGATGAGGCGCGCATGCGCGCCAATCTCGACCTGACGCAGGGGCTGATCGTCGCCGAGGCCGTGATGATGGGGCTCGCGCCGCATCTCGGCCGCCAGCAGGCGCATGACGTCGTCTACGAGGCCTGCCGCGACGCGCTCGGCCAGGGACGTTCGTTATTTGACGTGCTGGTCGCGAACCCGGCGGTTTCCGGCGCGTTAGCGCAGGATCGGCTGCGCGCGCTATGCGATCCGGCGAACTATCTGGGGTCCGCCCCACGCATGGCAGAGGCGGTTGTGCGGGCCCCGCGCCCGGCCTAGGATCGCGACAGTTTGCCGCGCGTCCTTTTGCCGAGCAGGGGACAAATGCCGGCAATTACGGAGGAATTCGCCCCGGCCGCTGCGCGCGGCGGGCTGCCCACAGGAGTATCCCCATGAAACTGTCCCGCCGCGATTTCGGTCTTTCCGTCGGCGCCGCCGCCATCGCCACCGCCTACGGCCGCCCCGGCTGGGCGCAGGCCCCGGTCGTCATCAAGTACAGCCACGTGGTGGCGACCGATACGCCGAAGGGCAAGGGCTCGATCCGGTTCAAGGAGCTGGCCGAGAAGTACACCGGCGGCAAGGTGCGCATCGAGCTCTACCCGAACTCGTCGCTCTACAAGGACAAGGAAGAGATCGAGGCGCTGCAGCTCGGCGCCGTGCAGATGCTCGGGCCCTCGACCGCGAAGTTCGCGCCGCTCGGCGCCAAGGAATTCGAGGCGATGGACCTGCCGTTCGCCTTCGCGGACGACGCCGCGTACCTGAAGACCATCAAGGGCGACCTCGGCAAATTCCTGTTCAGCAAGCTCGAGTCCAAGGGCATCAAGGGCCTCGCGTTCTGGGACAACGGCTTCCACATGGTCTCGGCCAACAAGCCGATCCTCAACCCGGCCGATTTCCAGGGGCTGAAGGTGCGCATCTCCGGCTCGAAGGTGGCGGACCAGTATTTCCGCAAGCTCGGCTCGATCCCGCAGATCCTCGCGTTCTCGGAAGTGTACCAGGCGCTGCAGACCGGCGTCGTGGACGGCTGCGAGAACACGCCGTCGAACTATCTGTCGCAGAAATTCCATGAGGTGCAGAAGCACATCACGGTCTCGTATCACGCGCACCTGCAATACGCCGTGATCGTGAACTCGAAATACTGGGCCGCCTTGCCGGCCGACCTGCGCGGCCAGCTCGAGAAGGCGATGAACGAGGCGACCGACTACACCAACGAGATCGCCGGGAAGGAAAACGAGGACGCGCTCAAGGCCATCAAGGACTCCGGCAAGTCCGAGCTGCACATGCTCACGCCGGAGCAGAAGAAAGCCTGGCAGGTCGCCATGCAGCCGACCTGGCAGTGGGCCGAAGGCCGCGTCGGCAAGGAGGTCATCGCGATCATGCAAAAGGCCGCGTCGAGCTAAGCCGCGCCGATGACAGACTAGAGTCACTCGTTTGGCCGGGAGCAAACCGCTCTCGGCCATTCTTGCATCCGGCGACACCATTGGGGGCGTCATGTTGGGAAAGATCCTCGATCATCTCGAAGAGTGGCTGATCTCCGCGCTGATCGCCGGCGCCACCTTGCTGATCTTCTTCGCCGTGGTGCATCGCTATGGCACCGGCCTGTCGATCGACTTCTCCAAATGGGCGACCGCCAAGGGCCTCGACACGCTCGCCGCCATTTCGATGAGCATCTTCCAGTGGTTCAGCGCCTGGGACGTGTCATGGGCGCAGGAACTGTGCATCATCATGTTCGTCTGGATGGCGAAGTTCGGCGCCGCCTACGGGGTGCGCACCGGCGTGCATGTCGGCGTCGATATCGCGGTCAACCAGCTCGAGACGCCGTCGAAGCATTGGGTGATCCTGTTCGGCCTGACCTGCGGCGCGCTGTTCACCTTCATCATCGGCTCGTTCGGTACGCGCTTCGTGCTGCAGATGTACGAGACCGGCCAGCAGTCGAACGATCTCGAAGCGCCGATGTGGATCGTCTACATGGCGATTCCGGCCGGCAGCTACCTGATGTGCTTCCGCTTCGTCCAGGTCGCGCTGGCGTTCCACCGCACCGGCGAACTGCCGCACACCGACGAGAGCCACGTCGAGGGGGTCGAGCCGATCCCCGAGGAAGTGCTGGTCGAGGCCGGCGTGAAGCCCGACGTGGCGCATGCGGGCGGAGGCGTGCGATGAGCACCGCCGCGATCACCCATCCCGTCGCGCCCAATCCCGGCAGCCAGGGCATCGGCCGTGGCGGCATCATCATCATGGCGATGCCGCTGCTGCTGATCGCCCTCTGCTTTGCCAACTACTTCCACCTCATCACGATCCCGCCCGGGCCGCGCGTCATCATCATCTTCGTGCTGCTCATCTCGATGATGACCACCGGCATGCCGATCTCGATCGCGCTCGGCCTCACCGTGCTGATCTTCATCTTCACGATGACCGAGGTGCCGATCGACGCGGTGGCGCTGAAGCTGTTCACCGGTATCGAGAAGTTCGAGATCATGGCGATCCCGTTCTTCATCCTGGCGGGGAATTTCCTCACCCACGGCGGCGTCGCGCGCCGCATGATCGATTTCGCCACGTCGCTGATCGGCCACTGGCACGGCGGGCTGGCGCTGGCCGGGATCGTCGCCTGCGCGATGTTCGCGCTGGTGTGCGGATCGAGCGTCGCGACCGTGGTGGCGATCGGATCGATCCTCCTGCCCGCGATGGTCAAGGCCGGCTATCCGATGCGCTTCGGCGCGGGCGTGATCACCGTCGCGGGCTCGCTCGGCATCCTGATGCTGCCCTCGATCCCGAAGGTGATCTACGCGGTCTCGACCAACACCTCGATCGGCGCGCTGTTCGTCGCCGGCCTGCTGCCCGGCACGCTGCTCACCCTCATGCTGTGCACCGTCACCTGGTTCCTTGCGCGCAAGCACAATTACCCGCGCATGCCGCGGGCGAGCTGGGCCGACAGCGCGCGCGCGTTCCGCGACAGCATCTGGGGGCTGCTGCTGGTCGTGATCATCATCGGCGGCATCTACTCCGGCATCTTCACCGCGACCGAGGCCGCGGCGGTGAGCGCCGTCTATGCGTTCTTCGTCGCCGTCTACGTCTATGGCGAGATCGGGCTCAAGGACGTGCCGCGCGTGCTGCTGCGCTCGGCCAACTTGAGCGCGATGCTGCTCTACATCATCACCAATGCGGTGCTGTTCTCGTTCGTGCTCGCCAACGAAAACATCCCGAACGCGCTCGCCGACTGGCTGATCGCGCTCAATCTCGGGCCGTGGGGCTTCCTGCTGGTGGTCAACCTGCTGCTGCTGATCGCCGGCAACTTCATGGAGCCGTCCTCGATCATCCTGATCATGGCGCCGATCCTGTTCCCGACCGCGATGCGGCTCGGCATCGATCCGGTGCATTTCGGCATCCTGATCGACGTCAACATGGAGGTCGGCCTCTGCCATCCGCCGGTCGGCCTCAATCTCTACGTCGCCTCCGGCATATCGGGCCTCGGCATCACCGAGCTGACCAAGGCCGTGATGCCGTGGCTGCTCACCATGCTGGTGTTCCTGGTCATCGTGACCTACTGGCCGTGGCTCACTTTGGTAGTGCCGCGCGCGATGGGAATGTTGTAGCGATGCCCGACGGGGCGCCGCTGCCAATAACAAACAGGACAATCTGACATGAGCGATCTGGTCGGGATCCCGACGATATTCATGCGCGGCGGCACCTCGCGCGGGCCGTTCTTCAAGGCCGACGATCTGCCGCAGGATGCGGCGGCGCGCGACCGCGTGCTGCTCGCCGCGATGGGTTCGCCCGACATACGCCAGATCGACGGGCTGGGCGGCGCCGATACGCTGACCAGCAAGGTCGCGATCGTGTCGAAGTCGACGCGCCCCGGGGTCGATGTCGATTACCTGTTCGCGCAGGTCGATATCGGCAAGCCGATCGTGGACACCAATCCGTCCTGCGGCAACATGCTGGCGGGCGTCGCACCGTTCGCGATCGAGGCCGGCCTGTTCCCTGCCGCTGACGGCGAGACCCACGTGATGATCTACAACGTCAACACCGAGGCGCGCATCGAGGCGATCGTGCAGACGCCGGGGCGCCAGATGAAATACACCGGCGACGCGCGCATCGACGGCGTGCCCGGCACCGCGGCGCCGATCGTGCTCAACTTCATGGACGTGGTCGGCTCGATCTCCGGCAAGCTGCTGCCGACCGGCAACACCCGCGACGTGATCGACGGCATCGAGGTGACGTGCATCGACGTCGCGATGCCGATGATCATGATGCGCGCGAAGGATTTCGGCCTCACCGGCTACGAAGGTCGTGCGGAAATCAATCCGAACAAGGAACTGTTCGCCCGCATCGAGAAGATCCGGAAGGAGGTCGGCCAGCGCATGGGCTTCGGCGACGTCTCCGACAAGGTGATCCCGAAAGTCGGCCTGCTGTCGCCGCCGCGCGACGGCGGCACCATTGCGTCGAGGTACCTGACCCCGCACGCGCTGCACGCCGCGCATGCCGTCACCGGCGCGGTGTGCGTCGCCTCGGCCTGCGCGCTCGAAGGCACCATCGCGCATGAGCTGGCGAAACCCGACGACGCCAATCCGCGCACCATCTGGATCGAGCATCCGTCCGGCCAAGTCGACGTGCTGCTGCAGACCAGGGGCAAGGGTGCCGACATGGATGTGGTCGCCGGCACCCTGCGCACCGCGCGCCCGATCATGAAGGGCGAAGTTCTCGTCCCCAGAAGGGTGCTGGAGGGATAGGTTATCCTCCGCTAAGGAGACATCCTCCGCTCATTCCCGCGCAAGCGGGAATCCAGGGCCAAGAACTGGGTCCCCGCTTTCGCGGGGACGAGCGGATCATGTTGGGGGAGCCGATGCCGATTTCCACGCGCCTGACCGAATTGCTTAAAGTGCAGCATCCGATCCTGCTCGCCCCGATGGATGTCGTGGCGGACGGCAAGCTTGCCGCGACGGTCAGCAACGCCGGCGGCTTCGGCATCATCGGCGGCGGCTACGGCAACGAACACTGGCTGACGCGCGAGCTCGACGCGGCGGGCGCCGCGCGCGTCGGCGTCGGCTTCATCACCTGGAGCATGGCGAAGAACCCGCGGCTGCTCGACATTGCGCTGGAGCGCAAGCCGCCGGCGATCATCCTGTCGTTCGGTGACGTCAAGCCGCACGCGCACAAGATCAAACAGGCCGGCGCGCTGATGATCTGCCAGATCCAGACGGTCGAGCAGGCCAAGGACGCGGTGGCGAACGGCGCCGACGTGCTGGTGGCGCAAGGCGCCGAAGCCGGCGGCCATGGCGTTGCACGCGGCACGTTTGCGCTGGTCCCCGCGGTGGTCGATGCGGCGCGCGGCATTCCGGTCGCGGCGGCAGGCGGCGTCGCGGATGGGCGCGGGCTCGCCGCCGCGCTGATGCTCGGCGCCGACGGCGTGCTGGTCGGCACGCGCTTCTTTGCCACGCAGGAGGCGGTCGGCGCGAAGTCCGCCAAAGAAAGGATCGTCGCGGCGAGCGGCGACAAGACCATCCGCAGCATCCTGTTCGACATCGCGCGGCGCAACGTGTGGCCGGCGCCCTATACCGGCCGCGTGCTGCGCAACGACTTCTCCGAGCGCTGGCGCGGGCGCGAGGCCGAGCTGATGCAGCATCAGGCGGCGGAATCCGCCCGCTACGACGCGGCGCGCGGGGTCGGCGATTTCGATACGGCGGCCGTCATTGCCGGCGAGGCGGTGGATATGATCTCCGACATTCCGCCGGCCGCCGAGGTGGTCGAGCGCATCGCGAAGGAAGCTTCGGCCTTGCTTGCCGGCTCGAACCGCTATCGCGTGTCGGGATAGCGAGCCGATCAGATGAATCATCTCCGCTCGTCCCCGCGAAAGCGGGGACCCAGTTCTTGGCCCCTGGATTCCCGCTTGCGCGGGAATGAGCGGAGCGCGCTGCAGCGCCGGCGATCCAACACATGACTCCCGAAAGCCCCTGGCTCACCACCCTGCGCGGCTTTGCCCGCTACGGCGATCGCGTTGCAGTGTCGTCGCGCGGGCGCACGCTGACGTTCGCGCAACTCGCCGCGCAGGCCGATGCGGTGCGTGCCGCCGTGATCGCGGCGGGAGCCAGGCCCGGCGAGCCGGTCGCGGTCCTGGCGCGCAACGGCCCGGGCGTGGTGGCGGCGGGCTACGGCGTGATGGCGAGCGGCGCCGCCGAATTCGTGGTCGACCTCAATCTCGGCCCGGACGACGTCGCCTATGCGATGCAGATCATGGGCGTGCGCCGCGCGGTTGCGGAGCGCAACGAAGCGCATCGCGTGGCGTCGTTCGGGCTCGACGTGCTGATCCTGGAAGACGTCCTGGCGCGGCCGCCCGCGTCCGTCGCGTCGCCGCCGTTCGAGCCGCGCGCCTGGGGCAAGGCGATCATGACCTCGGGCACGACCGGACGCCCCAAAGGCATCATCCATCGTCACGACCGCCGCTGGTACGCCCATGTGCTGCTGCGCGCGCATCTGCCGTTCGTGCCGGGCGCGAACGACCGCGTGCTGCTGATGACGGCGTATGCGCATGGTTCGGCGCTGGTGACCGCCGCGTGGCTCGAAAGCGGCGCCTCGGTCGAGCTGATCGACGGCGTCGATGTCGCCTATGCCGACGACCTGTTTGCGCGCGGCGAGCTCACCGCCGTGTTCGCGCCGCCGACCGTGCTGGCGAAGCTGGTCGAGGGCACGCGGCACACGCGCATCGATGGCATCAGATGCATCTTCTGCGGCACCGCGACCCTGCAGCCCGCGCTGTATCACGCGGCGGCCAAACTGTTCGGGCCGGTGATCCGCGTCACCTACGGCAAGTCGGAGATGTTCAATCCGATCACCGTGCTCGAGATCGACGAGGCCGCCGACTATTACCGCGACCTTTCGACCCTGGATGCGGTCTGCCTCGGCGCGCCCGCCGCCGGCGTGGAGGTCGTGGTGCGCGACGAGACCGGCCGCGCCTGTGCGGCAGGCGAGCACGGCGAGATCCATCTGCGCAGCCCGCACATGATGATCGGCCACGTCGACGGCAACGGCTTCCACGAACTGGCTGAAGGCGAGTTCCACGCGACCGGCGATCTCGGCTATCGCGACGACCGCGGGCGGTTGTTTCTCGCCGGGCGCGCGCACGACGTGATCAAGACCGGCGGCTACAAGATCTATCCGGAGGAGATCGAGCGCGTGCTGCCTCCCGGCGTCGCGGTGGTCGGCATTCCGTCGGCGCATTGGGGCGAGGTGATCGTCGCGGTCGCCGAGAGCGAAGGCCACGGCGAGGCCGTCGCCGCCGCAACTGCGGGCCTGGCGCGCTACAAGCAGCCGCGCGCGTGCCTGGCGATCGAGACGCTGCCGCGCAGCCTGCAGGGCAAGGTGCAGCGCGCGCGGATGCGCGAGATGGTGCTGGCGCGCTACGTCATGACCGACGGGCCGTATCCGAAATTTGAACCGCGCTAGTTGCTCTGGTATGGCCACAGCCCCACAACGGCGCACCGAATGAGCGAAACGCCTCCCGAATTGGCCGCCGCAAAGCGCGAGATCGATCGCCTGCGCGCGGAGAATTTCGGCCTCAAGCGTTCGCTCGCCGAGCGTGAGCGCCAGATCGGCGATCTGCTCTCCACCACGTCGTGGCGGATCACGGCGCCGCTGCGCACGCTGGTCAACGCGCTGCGCAAGCGCCGCTTGCTGCGCCGCATGCCGGCGCCGCGCGGTCGCGGCGCGACCTTCGAGATCGAGCGCCACGAGTATCAGCGCTGGGTGCAGAGTTATTCCTCGGTCGATGCAGCGATGCGCGCGGATCTTGCGTCGGCCGTCGAGGCGCTCGCCGTGCGACCGCTGATCTCGGTGATCATGCCGAGCTACAACATCGATCCGAAGTGGATGCGCGAGGCGATCGAGTCGGTGCGGCGGCAAATCTATCCGCACTGGGAGCTGTGCGTCTCGGACGATGCCTCGACAAGCCCCGGTGTGCGCGAGCTGATCGAAAGCTGCGCGGCGCAAGACAAGCGCATCCGCGTGACCTTCCGCGCCGCCAACGGGCATATTTCGGCGAACTCCAACACGGCGCTCGATCTCGCCAGCGGCGGCGCCTACGTGGCGCTGCTCGATGCCGACGACGTGCTCACCGAAGACGCGCTGTTCTGGGTCGCGCACGAGATCGCGCGCGATCCGCAAATCGACATGATCTTCTCCGACGAGGACAAGATCGATCACGAAGGCCGCTTCGATCCGTACTTCAAGCCGGCGTGGAATCCCGCGCTGATGCTCGGGCAGAACGCATTCTGTCATCTCGGGGTCTACCGCCGCAGCCTGGTCGAGCAGGTCGGCCGCTTCCGCGAAGGCTTAGAAGGCGCGCAGGATCATGACCTGGCGCTGCGCTGCGCCGACGCGAGCGCGCCCGAGCGCATCCGCCACATCCCGCGCATTCTTTATCATTGGCGCGCGACCGCGCAGTCGACGGCGGCGACGCTGGAGACCAAGCCCTATGCGGTGAATGCCGGCCTGACCACGATCGAGGATCATCTGCGCCGGCGCGGCATCACGGCGCGGGTCGAGCGGGCGGGCAATTTCTATCGGACCGTCTACCCGGTGCCCGAGCCGCCGCCGCTGGTCAGCATCATCGTGCCGACGACGTTGCGCAACGCGGTCACGCAGCGCTGCCTGCAATCGGTGCTGGACAAAACCCATTACGGGAATTTCGAGCTGCTGCTGCTCGCGACCGAATCCGACCTCGCGGCCGGACGCACGGCATTTGCGGCGTTCCTCGGCGAGGCGCGCGTGCGCGCGCTCACCTACGAGGCCGGCTCGTTCAACTATTCCTGGGTCAATAATTTCGGCGCCGCGCAGGCGCGCGGAAGCCTGCTGTGCTTCCTCAACGACGATGTGGAGGTCATCAGCGAGGATTGGCTCGATACCCTCGTTGCGCGCGCAAGCCTCGACGGCGTCGGCGCGTCGGGTCCGATGCTCTACTATCCGACCGACCAGATCCAGCATGCGGGCGTCTTGCTCGGCGTCGGCGGCGTCGCCGACCACGCGTTCCGCACCGCCCCGCGCGGGCAGGCGGGCTATTTCTCGCGCGCCGCGCTGGAGCAGGATTATTCCTGCGTGACGGCGGCCTGCGTGCTCGTGCGCCGCGATGTCTTCGAAAAGATCGAGGGCTTCGACGTGGACCTGCCGACCGCGTTCAACGATGTCGACTTCTGCATCCGCCTGCGCCGCAGCGGCGCGCGCGTCATCTGGACGCCGGCCGCCGAGCTCTATCATCACGAGTCGCTGACCTACGGCTCGCACAACTCGGCCGGGCGCGCCGCCCAGTTCGAGCGCGACGTGCTGGCGATGCGCGGCCGCTGGCAGCACATCCTCGACCGCGACCCGGCCTACAACCCGAATCTCAGCTTCGACCGCGAGCACCAGTTCCAGCTGGCGGCGCCGCCGCGCACGCCGTTCGCCACCGGCGCGGTCGACCTGAGCAAGCCGGTCTCGCGCACCTCGCGGCTCGAATCCACCAGCGCGCGGCGCATGTCGACGCGCTGCTCGATCAGCACGGCGAGCAGCCACGAGGCGATGCCCATCGCGACGATCCACGATTTCAGCGCGAGCGCCGTCAGCGAGGCATTGGCGTCGATGAAGGGACCCAAGCCCCTGCGGCT
>Ga0207682_10001727_pt1 | contig 10016 bp, 9 predicted proteins | sample KBSM63metaG_FD_184332 | JGI IMG/M metagenome (GOLD analysis project Ga0207682, IMG submission 184332) | Miscanthus rhizosphere microbial communities from Kellogg Biological Station, Michigan, USA - KBS M6-3 metaG (SPAdes) (version 2) | ecosystem: Host-associated > Plants > Roots > Rhizosphere >...
CAGATCGTTTTTATCCGAACAGGAAGTCGTTTGCGTGCAGATTGCTCGCATTGACGTTCTGCAGCGTGATCTCGTGGCCAGCCCCGAGGCTGATCACGGTGTCGGCACCGACCTGATGCATGGCGGCCTGCACTGCCGCGAAGTTCGCAAACACTCCGCCGTCGAACTCGATGCGATCGCCTCCCCCGAAGTCGGTCACGGTATTTACACCGAAGGAGGGGCCGAACACGAAGGTATCGTTGCCGCTCCCGCCGGTCAGGGTGTTGTCGCCGGTGCCACCGTCGATCCTGTCGTTACCGTCGCCGCCATTGATGGTGTCGTTGCCGGGGCCGCCATTGATGGTGTCGTTGCCGTTCCCGCCGCTCACGGTGTCGTTGCCGTCTCCGGCATTGATGACGTCGTTGCCGTTGCCGCCGCTGATCGTGTCATCCCCGGCGGTTCCGTTCAGGGTGTCGTTGCCGTTGCCGCCAGTGATGACCTGGCCGATCGAGGCGACGTTCACGTTGACGGTCCCGGTCTCGGTCACGCCTCCGGACGTCACCGTGTAGCTGAAGCTGTCGGACCCGGAGTAGCCCGCATCGGGCGTATAGACGGCGAAGTCGTCCGTCGCGTCGCCCGGCGTGCCATTGTTGTTGATCGCCACGGCGCCATGCAGGCCCTGCGTGACCGCCGTGATCGCGCGGCCGGCGTTCTCGAACGTGTCGTTCGCCAGCAGGGCGAGGCTGTTCGCGCCGGAGTTTTGGTTCACCGTGACGCTGTCATTGACGATGTCGGCGACCGCAGTGACGGTGATCGATGCAGCGGCGGCGGCGGCGCTGTTCTCGGAGCCGTCGAAGGCCTTGTAGGTGAAGCTGTCGGGCCCGTTGTAGTCCGCGGTCTGCTGGAAATAGACCGTCGCGCTGTTCCCCGATCCCGGAATCGTATCATTGACCGCCAGCGCCGATCCGCCGCTGGCCGTCAAGAACAATTGTCCGTGTCCGGGGAGCGAGGCGAGCACAAAGTTCAACGCGTCGGCGTCGACATCCGCACCGCTGAGCGTAATCGCGATGCGCGGCGCAGCATCCTCGGCTCCTGACGCCGATGTCGCGTTCGCGGTGGGCGTGTCATTGACCCCCGCGACATTGATCGCCAGCAGGTCCTGATCCTGTTCGTTGGCCGGACCGCCGGTCAGGCCCGGATCGCTGCCGGTCCCGCCATTGTCGCTCGTGGTGATCGTCAGCGTGTCGGCGCCGCTGAAGTTCGCGTTGCCGGAATACTGCAGCCCGGTCGCGTCGGCGAGCGTGGCGTTGATCGCGTTTTGCGTGGCGGTCAGTGTGACGGTGCTCGTGCCGCTTCCGGAGACGCTGGCGCCAGCGAGGCCGCCGGCCACATCGGTACGGACCGTCAGCGTCCCGTGAGCAACCGACAGTGTGACCGTCATCGTCTGAAACGCCGGATCCGCATCGGCATCCGCGATCGCGAGGCCGTTGATCGCGAACATGGTGTCTTCGTTTCCGCCCGGGCTGCTGACCGGAAACTGGTTCACCGGCGCGTCGTTGACCGCATCGATGGTGATGGTCGTGGTGCTGGTGTTCTGCCCCTGGCCGGCGGGCACGTTCTGCGAGCCGTCGCTCACCGTCCACGTCACCGTGCGCGTCGTGTTGTTTCCATAATTGGTCGGATTGTCCCCCGTCGCGTAGTAGCCGAGCGCAGCCATCACGGTGTCGTAGTTCGCGATCGTGTCGTAGCCGGACAGCGTCAGCTTTTCGGTGGCGCCGTCATAGCTGACGGTGATGTTGGTGCCGGTGAACGTGCCGCTCGTGCGTTGCACCAATCCATCCAGGACGAAGAGGTGATCGTCTGCATTGCTGTTCTCATTCGACGAGAAGGTGCCGCCGGTAATCTGGATCACGGCGCCGGTATAGTATCCGCCGTCGTCGCTGCTGGAGAACGAGCCCGAGACCGTGATCGCGCTGCCTTGCTCGACGGCGTGCGCGCCCGGGTCGGTGACCGCGAGAACGGGCAATTCATTCCAGACCGACGCGCCGGGATGAGCACCGGTACCGGTCGGCGTGGCCCCTTCAAGCTGTTCCAGTGTGTAACTCGCGACCAGGCTGCTGAACGAGTGCCCGTCTTCGCTGAGTTGATAGACGAGCAGGTGGTTTGCGTCGGCGGTCGGATCGTTCGGAGCGCCGGTACCCGGCGCATCGTAATAGGCCGTCGAGATGTAAAGCTGATGCGTGGCAGGATCGAGCGACAGGCCGGTCGGCACGCCGGCGAGATTGAGATTGTCGAGATCCGCGATCTTCGTCGCCGTGCCGCCGGATATCGGCATGTACCAGATGTGGCCTTGCCCCGGATCGGCGAAATCGAGTGTCGTGAAGTAGATCAGGCCTCTCTCGTCGTCGACCGCGATGTTGCCGATGATGCCGTTGCTCGAGTCTGCGGGGAATTGGGTGTCATCGGTCAGTTTGGTGACGGTCGGGTTCGCCGCCGTGTAGTCGCTGACGACATAGATCGCGTTGGTCGGCGCGAACGGTGCAAACGGTGCAAACGAGTAGTTGTTGTCCCAGTCGGTGTAATAGAGCTTGCGGGTGGCGGTATCGATTTCGAAATTGGTCGCGTTGACATAGTTGCCGCCCGTCGACGTCCCCGTGATCAGAAAACTGGGGGATTGATCGAAGGCCGCCGTCGCATCGAGCACGCCCGTCATCGGGTCGTAGCTGATCTTGACGATACCGGTGTGGTCGAGGTCGGTGTCCCACCGGTTGGCGAACACGATGTGGTTGATCGGATCGACAGCGATTGCGTTGACGAGTTCGCCGAGCGATGCATTGCCGATCTGAACGGTGGCGATCAGGGCATTGTCGCTGATCCGATAGGAGTTGATGGAAGTGCCGTCGGCGCTGGCGACGAAATAGTATCCGGCGGCCGTGTCGACCCCGATCGCCAAAGCAGTGTCGCCGGTCGGGCCGACTTGCGTGATCGATGTGCCGTCGGAGTTGAGATAGCCGGCGACCTGTTTGTCGCCGAGATCAAGCGTCGTGTACCAGAGCTGGCCAGTAATCGTCACGATGCAATCCTCCGGAGTTCCGCTTGCCGCGCGCGCGAACGCGCGCGTTGACGAAAAGCGGTTTCGTTATCCCAGTTTTTGCCCCGGTTATCTTAACGAGATATTTGTTACATTTACAAGCCCATGTTGTGTCATAAAAATGACGACACAAGCCGAACCAGCCGCAGTGAAGCGCGGCCACGGCGGAGGCCAAAGCGGAAACTAAAACAGGCTGCCCTGTCCTTCGCCGCCGCCGCTGCGGCGCGAACGCGGCCGGATCGGCTGGCGCGGCTTGACCGGCCGGCCGTGCGCTTCGGTCGCGGTGGCGGCGACGCGCCCGTCCGCGAACTCGATGTCGAGCGCCTGACCGGTGCTCACCGCCGCCGCACTGCGGATCGGCGGGCCCCCGGGTTCGCGCACGAGTGCAAATCCCCGCGCCAGCACACCCTGATACGAGAACGCGGCGAGCAGGCGGTCGGCGCGCTCCAGCGATGCAAAGCGCCGCTCGATCAGCCGCGCGACGCCGACCGAGCCGCGCTCGAACAATGCCGCGATGCGTTCGCGATCGCGCACGATGCGCTGGCGATGCGCCGCGATGTTGGAACGCACGGCGGCATCAAGCCGACCGCCGACCGCGGCGAAATGCTGGCGGCGCTTGTCGCGATGCACCTGGGTGCAGCGGCGTGCCCGCGCAATGAGATTGCCGACACGCTCCTGCTCGGCGCGCACCCGGCCGCGCAGCAGTTGCGGCGCGAGCTTGGTCGCGCATTTCAGGAATTCCTTGTGGTGGATCTCGGCATTGGCCTTCAGTGCGCGCGGCAACCGCTCCGACAATGCATCGAGCTTCTGGCGCGGCACCGCGAGCAATTCGTCGGCGCCGGGCAGCGCGCGTGCCGCGGCGCGCAGTTCGGTACGGCGATTGTCGAGCCCGCGCGCCCAGCACGAGAGCTGGCGGCGCGCAAGGCTGTCGATTTGAGCGATCAGATCGACGCGCACCGGCACGGCCATTTCGGCCGCCGCGGTCGGCGTCGGCGCGCGCCTGTCGGAAGCAAGATCGATCAGCGTGAAATCGGTCTCGTGCCCCACGGCTGAAATCAGCGGGATCATGCTTTCGGCCGCGGCGCGCACAACGATCTCTTCGTTGAACGACCACAAATCTTCGAGCGAGCCGCCGCCGCGCGCCACGATGATCAGGTCGGGACGCGGCGTGCGTCCGCCCTCGGGCAGCGCGTTGAAGCCGCGGATCGCGGCCGCGACCTCCTCGGCCGAGCCCTCGCCCTGTACCCGCACCGGCCAGACCAGCACGCGGCGCGGAAAGCGGTCCGCGAGGCGATGCAGGATGTCGCGGATCACCGCGCCGGTCGGCGAGGTGACGACGCCGATCACGGTCGGCAGATACGGCAGGAGCTGCTTGCGCGCCTCGTCGAACAGGCCTTCGGCGGCGAGCTTCTTCTTGCGCTCCTCGAGCAGCGCCATCAGCGCGCCGATTCCGGCCGGCTCCAGGCTCTCGATGATGATCTGGTAGGACGAGCGGCCGGGATAGGTGGTGAGCCGCCCGGTCGCGATCACTTCCAGCCCCTCTTCGGGCTTGAAGCGGATGCGCCCGAACACGCCCTTCCAGATCACGGCGTCGATCTTGGCGCCCTCGTCCTTGAGCGCGAAATAGACGTGGCCGGAGGAATGCGGCCCGCGATAGCCGGTGATCTCGCCGCGCACGCGCACGAAGCCGTAGGAATCCTCCACGGTCTTCTTCAGCGCCGCCGCAAGCTCGCTGACGCTCCATTCCGGGATGTTGACGCGAGGCTCGTTCATTGCCGACTCAGATAGCCCCTTCGCAGGGCCGCGGGCCAGCCTAAATCGCCGCCCGGTGAAACGAAAATCCGCCGCGACCGTAAAGGCTGAAGCGGTCTATCCTCGGGGCACCATGCACCCCGTCGTCGCATTCCTGCTCAACCTGCTGGCCCTCTACGCGGCGATCGGCGCCGTGACGGCGGTTGCGTTTGCGCTGTTCGGCGTGACGCGGGTACAGCCGGCCTCCGTCAGTGCCGGCGCGCGCATCCTGATCCTGCCAGGCGCGATGGCGCTGTGGCCCTACGTGCTGCTGCGCTGGATCAAGGCGAAGACACCATGACGCGCGGGCATCGCACGGTCCATCGCCTGCTGTGGCCAGCGCTCGCCGTGATTGTCGCGCTCGGCTTCACCATGGCGCTGGTGCTGCGCCCGCCTCCGGAGCCGCCGGCACAGTCGGAGCCGCCGAAATGAGCGCCGGCTTCCAGGCGGTGCAGTGGAACAGACGCAAGCTCGTCTACGACGCGATCTTGGTCGGCTGCGTTGCGCTGTTCATCGGCACGTTCATTACCGTCGGCGCGCTGCGCAATCCGCCAGCCGACCAGCCGGCCTGGATCGGCCTGCGCATCAAGGCGCTCGGCACCTGCGCGTTCGTGATGCTGACGATCATCCTGATGATCGGTCCGCTCGCGCGGCTGAGCCCGCGCTTCCTGCCGCTGCTCTACAACCGCCGCCATTTCGGCGTGCTGACGTTTCTCGTCGCGCTGATGCACGCGTATTCGGTGGTCGACTGGTTCGCCGTGCAGGGCGCGATGGGCGACCTGATGAACGAGATGACCGGCAGCCCCAATTACGGCAGGTTCATCGGCTTCCCGATCAAGGCGCTCGGCCTGTTCGGCCTCACCGTGATGTTCCTGCTCGCCTCCACCAGCCATGATTTCTGGCTCGCGTTCCTCACACCGCGCGTATGGAAGGCGCTGCACATGGCGCTGTATGTGGCCTATGGCGTGCTGGTGATGCACGTCGCGCTGGGCGCCATGCAGGAGGACCAGCGCGTGTTCATCCCGCTGCTGCTCGGCGGCTCGTTCGCGCTTGTCTGCGCACTGCACGTCGCGGCGGCGTGGCGTGAGCGCGAAGCAACGCAACCGCACGATGGCTGGCTCGCGGTCGGCCCGCCCGGCTCGATCCCGGACAAGGCCGCGCGCATCGTGACGGCGCCGGACGGCGAGCGCATCGCGGTGTTCCGGGACGGCAGCCAGATCGGCGCGCTGACGAACCTCTGCGCGCACCAGAACGGCCCACTCGGCGAGGGCCGCATCATCGATGGCTGCGTCACCTGCCCGTGGCACGGCTACCAATACCGCCTCGAGGACGGCTGCGCGCCGCCGCCCTTCACCGAGAAGCTCGCGACCTACCGCGTGCGGCTGCGCGACGGCCTGATCGAGGTCGATCCGCGCGCGCTGCCGCCGGGCACGAAGGCCGCAATCACCATCGGCGCGGCGTAAAGCGCGGTTACGCGCGTCTTTGACGCGCTATGGCGAAACCGCGGCCGAATCTTGCTACATCAGCCGCCATGAACATCCTCCTCCTCGGCTCGGGCGGGCGCGAACACGCGCTCGCCTGGAAGATCGCCGCCTCGCCGCTGACCACGAAACTCTGGTGCGCGCCGGGCAATGCCGGGATAGCGCAGGAGGCCGAATGCGTGGCCCTCGACATCTCCGATCACGCGGCGGTGGTGGCGTTCTGCAAGGCGAACAAGGCCGATTTCGTCGTGGTCGGACCGGAGGCGCCGCTGGTCGCCGGGATCGTGGACGATCTCGAAGCCGCCGGCTTCAAGACCTTCGGCCCGCGCAAGGACGCGGCGCGGCTCGAAGGCTCCAAGGGTTTCACCAAGGATCTGTGCCGCGCGCACAACATTCCGACCGGCGCTTATGAGCGCTTCACCGCGGCCGAACCCGCCAAGGTTTACGCGCGCAAACAACAAACACCGGTCGTGATCAAGGCCGACGGGCTCGCGGCCGGCAAGGGCGTGATCATCGCCGAGACGATCACCGAGGCCGAGGCCGCGATCGACATGATGTTCGGCGGCGGCCTCGGCGACGCAGGCGCCGAGGTGGTGATCGAGGAATTTCTCGTCGGCGAAGAAGCCTCGTTCTTCGCGCTGTGCGACGGCGAGACCGCGATCCCATTGGCGTCGGCGCAGGACCACAAGCGCGCCTTCGACCACGATCAGGGCCCGAACACCGGCGGCATGGGCGCCTACTCGCCTGCGCCGGTGATGACGGCCGAGATCACCAAGCGCACGATGGACGAAATCGTGCTGCCGACCGTCGCTGCGATGCGCCAGATGGGCGCGCCGTTCAAGGGCGTGCTGTTCGCCGGGCTGATGATCACGGCCGACGGCCCGAAGCTGATCGAATACAACACGCGCTTCGGCGACCCCGAATGCCAGGTGATGATGCTGCGGCTGATGTCGGACTTGGTGCCCGCGCTGATCGCGTCGCGCGATGGGCAACTGAAAAATTTCGACCTGCGCTGGTACGACGAGGCCGCGCTTGTCGTCGTGATGGCGACCAACGGTTATCCGGGCAATTACGGCAAGGGCTCGGTGATCGGCGGCCTCGACGCCGCGGCCGCGATGGACGACGTGCAGATCTTCCACGCCGGCACCAAGACGGACGGCGGCCGCATCACGGCGAACGGCGGCCGCGTGCTCGGGGTTGCGGCCACGGGGAGTTCGGTGCGTGAGGCGCAGGCGCGCGCCTATGCGGCGGTCGACAGGATCGACTGGCCGGGCGGGTTCTGCCGGCGGGATATCGGGTATCTGGCGATCAATAGGGAAAAGGGAAGCCTTTGATCCGGTTTGAAAAACGCAGTATATACGACATCCGGCAATAGTATATATCGAGGACGCAATGGGCATCCTGATCAAGCGTGCCGAGACGGAAGAAAAAATTCGCGAATTGGCCGCGCGCACCGGTGAATCGATTACCGACGCCGTCGATCGCGCGATTGACGAGCGGCTCGCAAAACTCGGCCCACGCAAAGCAAGCGGTCGGATCGATTGGGCGCGGCTCGACGCCCTGATTGCGAAGGTGAAGGCCGCGCCGGCGCTCAACGAGGGAATGACCGACGACGAGATCATCGGATACGACCAGCATGGCGCGCCACGCTGATGGTGGTGGATACATCCGCGCTGATTGCCATCCTGTTCGACGAACCGGAAAAGCCCGCCTTTGCTTCGGCCATCGATGCCGCCGCGGATCCGAAGGTATCCGCTGTTACGCGCGTGGAGGCGATGATGGTCTATCTTGGCCGCCGCCAGAGTGATCCTGCGGATGTCATCGCTCTTGTCGACATCCTTGGCCTCAAGACGATCGACGTCGATCGCGCGCAAGCTGACAAAGCGCTCGACGCATTCACGCGGTTCGGCAAGGGCGGCCACCCGGCTCGGCTCAATCTCGGTGACTGTTTCGCGTATGCACTTGCGGCAACCCTGAACGAACCACTGCTGTTCAAAGGCGGCGATTTCCTCAAGACCGATATCGTGCCAGCTTGGCGCCCATAACAAGCTTTCGGGAAACGCCTCATGACCAGCATCGACCGCCAGGCGGCCTATACCGGCACCAAGGACGTGTCTGCGCCGCTGCGCTTCGACACCGCGCGGCTCGAGGCCTATCTGGCGGCGAACGCAAAGGGCTTCGAAGGCCCGCTGAGCGTGAAGCAGTTCCGCGGCGGGCAGTCGAACCCGACCTACTATCTCGAGACACCGGCGCGCAACTACGTGCTGCGGCGCAAGCCGCCGGGCAAGTTGCTCCCCTCCGCGCACGCGGTCGACCGCGAGTTCAAGGTGATCAGCGCACTTTACAAGCAGGGCTTCCCGGTCGCCGAGCCGGTGGTCTATTGCGCCGATGAGAGTGTCACCGGTACGGCGTTCTACGTGATGGGCTTCGTCGCGGGCCGCGTGATCTGGGTGCCGGAGATGCCGGACTCCAACCCGCAAGAGCGCACTGCCGTGTTCGACGCCATGAACGCGACCTTGGCGCGGCTGCACTCGTATGAGCCGTCCGCGATCGGGCTGTCCGATTACGGCAAGGGCGAGAACTACGTCGCGCGCCAGGTCGACCGCTGGTCGAAGCAGTACCGCGCCTCGGAGACCGAGAAGATCGACGAGATGGAGCGCATCATGGAATGGCTGCCGGCGCATCTGCCGCCGCCCGCGCCGGTGCGCCTCGTGCACGGCGACTACCGGCTCGACAACATGATCCTGCATCAAACCGAGCCGAAAGTGCTCGCGGTGCTCGACTGGGAGCTGTCCACCTTGGGCGATCCGCTCGCCGACTTCACCTATCACTGCATGCAGTGGCACATGCCGCATTCGGATTCCGGTGCCGGCACCGGGTCGCTGGTCGGGTTCGACCTCGCGGCGCTCGGCATTCCGTCGCTCTCCGACTATGTCGACGCCTATGTGGCGCGCACCGGGCTCGATCCGCGGCCGTATCTGGCGGTCTACTCGGCCTACAATTTCTTCCGCCTCGCCGCGATCCTGCAGGGCATCGTCGGGCGCGTGCGCGACGGCACGGCGACCAATGAGAATGCACCCGCCCGCGCGCAAATGGTGCGGCCGCTCGCCGCCACCGCCTGGGAGTTCGCGCAGCAAGCGGGCGCTAAATGAGCGCGTAACGTGAGCGCGAAAACCTTCGCGCTCGCGCTCGGCGCCGGCGGCGCGCGCGGGATCGCCCATATCGCGATCGTCGAGGCGCTCGACGAGATGGGCATCAAGCCTGCAATGATCGCCGGCTCCTCGATCGGCGCGGTGATCGGCGCCGGCTACGCGGCAGGGCTGACCGGCCGTGTGATGCGGCGGCATCTTCTGTCATTGGCGCATGACCGCAGCGAGGTGCTGCGCCGCGTGATGGCAACGCGCGCGGTGGCGTGGTCGGAGATTCTCGGCGCCGGCTTCGGCAATCCGCTGGCGGTCGATGGGACGAAATTCTTCGAGGCGTTCATCGGCGAGTTGTTGCCCGAGAGTTTCGCCGATCTGACGATTCCGCTTGCCGTCGTGGCCACCGACCTGCATGCGCGCGAATGCCTGACCTTCAACGAAGGCGCGCTCAAGCCTGTGCTCGCCGCCTCGATGGCGGTGCCGGGACTGGTGCGCCCGGTGGAGGTCGACGGCCGCGTGCTGGTCGATGGC
>Ga0207682_10001729_pt1 | contig 10011 bp, 4 predicted proteins | sample KBSM63metaG_FD_184332 | JGI IMG/M metagenome (GOLD analysis project Ga0207682, IMG submission 184332) | Miscanthus rhizosphere microbial communities from Kellogg Biological Station, Michigan, USA - KBS M6-3 metaG (SPAdes) (version 2) | ecosystem: Host-associated > Plants > Roots > Rhizosphere >...
ATTCCCTCGGACAAAACATCGAGGGGAGTGAAATCGAAAAGCCCGAACGTCAGCGGCAGAACGAACTTGACGCCGAGAGTGTCCTTGTCCACCGCGCGAAACTCTTTCTCATACGTGAAGCGGTAGATCTGCAGGGTGCGGCCATCGAAATCGTACACACCGGAGCCGAGATCGGTTGCGAACACATAGTTGAGAGACTGGCCAACCGCGCCGTCTTCCTTCGTCTGCGCCGCGGTTTGCGCGTGTGCCGCGCCGGCGAGCAACAGCAGCGCAAGCGCGTTGATCACGCCATCGAATCGCACCATGTTTCCATCCGGACGAAAGAGGAGCAGACAATGCCACAGCGCGCGTCGGCGGAGTATTGATTCAAGCTTGCGGAGCGCAGGGGCGCGATCCTTGGCGCCCGTAGATCAGGCGCTCTTCGCGGAGCCACCAGCCTTCGCCGGACGGTTGCTGCTCACATCGTCCGTGTCGCGCGAGCTCCTCGACCATTGCAGTGAGCGGCGTGCGCTGAAGCGCACCATCGGCCACCGCGAAGACGCCGGCTTCATAAGCACCCTCCCCGACGGTCAGCAGGGAGTTCCAGTCGAAACTTCCAAACATTGCCCACGCGGTCACGGCCCGTATGTCCACACCGCGGGCCTCGAGCTCGCAACAAATCGTCCAGGCGTCGTGCAGCCAGCGCATTTGCTGATCCGGCGTGCAGCCGATGTGGACTTCGGCGAGTGCGACTGGCAATCCGTAGCGTTGCGCAGCCTCGACGATGATTCGGCGCAGCGACGTGCCCGCGGTTTCGAGGACGCGCACCGCGTTGATGTCGGCATACTGCTCGCGGCCGTTCCCGCCCCAATGACAAGGCGGATACCGCCCGATGTCTTCGTCGAGGAACCGGTCACTGGTCACATAGTGGTCGATGCCGATGACCGCCGGCGGACACGGGTTGTCAACGAACCAGGCCAATTCATCCGCGCCGATCCCGCTGCCGCGCAGGTACCCGTACAGTGCGTGTCGCGGGCCAACTAATCCGCACAGCAGATCCCATGCGAGCCAGCGGCGATGATTCTCGAATTCGGCCTGGTAGGCGAGGTTTTCCGTGCTGTAGATAGTGCCGAGATCGTCCGTCTGCAGCAGTTTGGCGCGTGGATTGACCTCGCGGATGGACCGCATGGCGAGCACGGTGGCGCGGCATTCATTGAGCAGTATGCGCGCGAAGCTGCGCGCGTCTCTCGCATGCGGATGCCACAATCCGTACAACCCGCTGAACCGCGCGGTAGTCAGCGGTTCGTTGACAGGGGTATACCATTCGACCCACGGAAACCGCGCCGCGAGCCGGCCCGCGTAATGCGCAAGTCCTGTCGCAAAGTTCTCCGCGAGCAGTTCCGTATGATCCGGTCCGCAGCCGTGATGCACGAGTCCGGCGATGGGCTCGATCCCGAGCGCGCGCATCCGCGGCAAGCGTTCGTCCGCAAACGCCCAGTCATACTCCTCAGGCGAACCGGTGGCGGCCCGCTCCCAGAGCAGCGGATATCGCAGCGTTCGAATTCCGAGCGCAGCAATCCTGTCGAGATCGTCGCCACGCGTGTAGTGCCCGTTCAGCGCAAGCTGATCGAAGCGTGTGCCACGCACGCGATTCAGTGAGCATTCGATGCCACCCCAAAGCTTCATGTGCGGTTCCGGCGCTCACGATGCTTGCGGGCTCACCGCTGGAGGCGCCAGCAGCCGTGCCCCCTGGAGCGGCGTATCCGACCACAGCTTCGCAGCAAGCGCCATCTCAACGCGCTGGGCAGCACGCTTGCCCGCGATGAACGCATGGTCGGAATTGTAGTATTCCCACTCTGCGTAGCGGCCAGCGAGCTCGATGTCGCGCGATCGCAGCCACTCCCGAATGATCTCGACGTTTTCGGCGCGCGCGTGGTCGTAGACGACGTACGCATACGGCATGTCGACCATGTTCCGGGCAATGACCCGGTCCTCCTCCGTGATCATTCCCACCCGAATGCAGTCGGCAATGCAGCGCTCGATGAGCGCATCGCCATCGCAGGGCAATGGCTTGTGAGCCGAATACGTGATTTCGCAGGTGAGCCCGAATCCACCCGGCGGATTGTTGTGAGGGCTCGCATTACCCTGCACGAATATGCGATGGAAAACGCTGTCGCCGGGGTAATAGATCCAGTGTTTGTCGGTGAGTCGCTCGCGCGCGATGCCGAGATTCACGCAACGCACCGAGACGTGGCGCAACGCAGCCCCCGCGGTACGGATTCGCGCCGGCGCCTCCTCGCCTAACATCCGGACCAGCACCGGCAAAGGTACTGTCGATACCAGCTTTTCGTAGGCATAGGTATCGCCATCGGCGAGCGTCACCCGGCGTTTCGAGGGCGATACGCGTGCCACGCGGGCATTGAGGCGCAGTTCGCCATGCAGTTGCGGAATGAACCCGTCCATCAACGCCTGAAAACCGCCACGCAACGGATAACCGAAACGCGCATTTGGCCCCTGCGGTTTCGCAACGGGCCGCAATGCGCCATCAATCATTTCCTCGAGATTGGGCAGCGGCACGCGCCCGCCGAGCCAGGAAGTTTCCATTTCCGAGAGCGGAACGGCCCACAGCTTGCGGTTGTATGGCAGCGCGAAGTGCTTGGCCACACCCTTGCCCCATACCCCGTGAATGAATTCCTCGAAATTGGCGAATGGGCCGGGACCCTTGCTGCCCGCCTGTTTGGCCGGGCGCAGTCGGACAGTACTTTCGGCGATGCCATCTGCACAGCAATCGGTGATGGATTCCGCCTTGCATGCCGAAGCGCCCGAGCCCGCAGACGCGACCTGCTGCTGCTGCGCGAGCGGGCCGAAGCGCGCCTCGATGGCGCCGACGATACATTCCTTGAGCACCTCGGGAGGAAGGCCATACAACGCCCCCTGGAATGGATAACGCGTATAGGTCCCGTTGCTGTAGATCCAGGCCTCGCGGTCCTGCCAGTGCACGTTGTCGCCTAACAACATGGAGTACATCCCGTGCACGTAGGGGTCATTGGAGAACATGATGTGACCGGCGAAATCGAACGTGAAGCCGTTGTCCTCGATGGAGCCGCACCAGCCGCCCACTTTGTCGCGCTGCTCGAGCAGCACGCTGCTTTCGCCGAGATGATAGGCAGCCGACAGGCCCGTCGGTCCCGCGCCGATGATGACCGCGCTGCTGCGCCGCGTGACGGCGCGCTTGTTGACAGCGGCGCCCTCGAGCAACCGATGCGTCGAATGCGCCGGCTTCTCAATGAGCGCGCGCATCTTCTCCGCAGTTACATCCCAGGACGTAGCGTTGACCACGCTGCGCATCATCGCAATGCGTTTGTCGCGCACGTCGGCGCTCTCGTGCAGCGCATGTTCGCAGGCGCCCACGAATGCCTGCGCGTGCCGGCCAACCTGCACGATGTGCCCATAGGGCTCGACGACGTCGACGACCGGCGTGCTGACAATCGGCTTTTCCGCTGCCATGTACTCGAGCACTTTGGTCGGGCTTATGTATCGGGTCGCTTCGTTGATTGCGAACGGCAACAGGCACACGTCCCAGCCGGCCAGGAACTTCGGCAGATCGGCGTAGGAACGCTGCCCCAGGTAGTGGATGTTGGACCGACGGGGCAACCTCGTCGGATCGATCTTCACCACCGGACCCACGAGCACTATTTCCCATTCGGGATGCGCATCCGCGGCCAGCGAGATCGCGACCGGATCGAATCGCTCGTCGATGACACCGAAGAATCCGAGGCGGGGGCGGCCGAGCGCGCGTTGCTCCTCGTGATCGATGCGCGGATCCAGCGCCTGTGCGAAATGATCCCGGTCGACACTGCTCGCGAAACAATGCACGTTGGGGTGCAGCGCCTGTTTTGCGCGATAGAGGCTGGGGCCGCCGGTGAAGACGACGTCGGCGGCCTTCATCAGCGAAGCCTCGCGGCGTAGCAGCTCGCGCGGCGCATTCATGAACGCGGAGAGCTCATCCATGCAGTCATAAACGACCCGCGAGGGTTCCAGCCGCTGCAACAGAGGTAAAGCCATTGGCGTGTAGAACCACACGACCGGTGCGACGAGACCGCGGGCCGCTACGAGATCTTCGAGCAATTTTTGCAAAGTCGGAGTCTGCGTGTCAGTGAAACCCACTTCCGCTATCGGCGTGTACGGCCGGCAGACGAACAGGTTTGGCACGGGTTCCGTGACCTCAAGCCGCGGCGGGCCATCCTCGTAGACGGGTTCCTCGAAGAAATAGACCCGGTAGTGTCGCGCAAGGCGCGTCATCAGATGCTGGGGACGCTGGAACACAAAATCCCAGCGCAAGTGAGAGAAAACGATGAGTGGCTTCATGATCGGTCCGCGAGTTGATAGTTGGTTGGCGTAGGAGCAGTCTGCTTAAAGCGGCCAGCCGCGTTATGTAGGCTCGCGTCAAGTTCACTAACTAAAAATTTCTCGACGCATGCAGGACCTGTCTTATCCTCGCCCGCAGTTGCGACGTTCGCAGTGGCAATCTCTGGACGGCCCGTGGCGCTTTTCTTTCGACGACACGCTCGCGTGGCGCATTCCGGAAGACGTCACGCAATGGACGCACACCATCGAAGTGCCCTACTGCCCGGAATGCCCGCGCAGCGGTATCGGCGATCAGGGTTTCCACCGCGCGGTCTGGTATGAACGCGACTTCGAGATAGATCCCCAACTACTCGAAGGTGGACGCCTGGTCATCCTGCATTTCGGGGCCGTGGATTATCACGCGCGCGTCTGGATTAATGGCGTCCCGGTCGCCGAGCACCAGGGTGGCCACACGCCTTTCAGCGCCGACATCACGTTTGCGCTCGCGGCCGACGGACTGCAGCGCCTGACCGTGTGGGCGGAAGACGATCCCCAGGATCTCGAAAAGCCACGCGGCAAACAGGATTGGCGGCTCCATCCGCATTCGATCTGGTATCCACGCACTACCGGCATCTGGCAGACCGTATGGTTCGAGATCGTGCCGCGAACCTTCCTGGGCTCGCTGCGCTGGACGCCCTCGGTGGAACGCTGGGAAATCGCCTTCAGCGCCTTCACGGCCGGTCTGCCCGCAGCGGACCTGCGCATCGAGATCCGCCTCGACTGCGGCCCGCGCATGCTCGCCCACGATACCTACGCCGTCATCGGCGGCGAGGTGCACCGGCGCATGAGCCTCTCCGACCCGGGAATCGATGACTACCGCAATGAGCTGCTGTGGTCACCAGAACAGCCAACCCTCATCGAAGCCGAGATCCGGCTGTTGTGTGGAGACGAAGTCCTCGACGAAGTCCGTTCTTATACGGCACTGCGCTCGATTACCGTACAGCGTGAAAAGATCATGCTCAACGGCAGGCCCTATTCGATGCGCCTGGTGCTCGACCAGGGATACTGGCCTGACACGTTCATGACGGCGCCCTCGGAACGCGCCTTGCGCGAAGATGTGGTCCTCGCCCGCTCCATGGGCTTCAACGGCGTGCGCAAGCATCAGAAGCTCGAGGATCCTCGCTACCTCTTCTGGGCCGATACGCTGGGCCTCCTGGTCTGGGGCGAGATGCCGAGCGCCTATCGCTTCACCTCGCGCTCCATCAACCGCCTCATGCGCGAATGGACCGAAGCGCTGGAGCGCGACATGAGCCACCCATGCATCGTCATCTGGGTCCCATTCAACGAAAGCTGGGGTGTGCCCGAACTATCCACTACACCTGCACCACGGGATGCCGTGGCCGCGTTCTACCACCTCACGCGCACTCTCGATCCTTCTCGCCTGGTGGTCGGCAATGATGGCTGGGAGAGCTCGGCCACCGACATCATCGGCATCCACGACTACGATTGCGACCCCGATCACATGCACGTGCGCTATGGCCCGGAAGTGACTCCGAAGGAAGTGGTAGATAGCCGATGGACCGCCGGCCGGTTGCTGACGCTCGATGGATTTCCGCATCGCGGCCAACCCATCTGCCTGACGGAATTCGGCGGCGTCGCGTACATTCCCGGGAGCACCGACTACCGCGACCCGAGCTGGGGTTACTCGCGCGCTCTCACGCAGGAGGAATTCGCGCGCATGGTTTGCGGGGTGATCGAGGCCGCGCGCACCACCGGCATGTTTTCCGGCTTTTGCTACACGCAGTTCGCAGATACGTTTCAGGAGGTCAACGGCCTTCTGTACGCCGACCGTACGCCGAAAATCCCGATCGAAATCATTGCCGCATCCGTCCGCGGCCCGAGCAAACGCTAGGACGCAAGCTCTTCTCTAACTTGGGGTCGCTCCGAGCTGCGAGACCTTTTTCTTGAGAAGGACTCCGACGAGGATCCCCGAGAGGATTGCGGCCAGCGTGGCCTGAAGAATGGCTTTCATGCCGTGCAGCGTGCTTCACGCGAGCAGCGCGCGCTGCAAGCCGATGCCATCGCGCCGCGTGGGCTTCTTCCTATCGTTTGGCGGAGGGGGTGGGATTCGAACCCACGGTCCTCGTGAGAGGACGCCAGTTTTCAAGACTGGTGCATTCAACCGCTCTGCCACCCCTCCGGGGACGCGGATTGCGGGCGCAAAGTACTGGAAAGCCCACGCGCGGTCCAGCCGGACGCGTACGGTGGTAGCGCGACCTGCGACGGTTCGGCAGACTCGAACCCATGGATTTCTGGCATGGTTTTGCCGTCATCACCGTGGTGCATCTGCTGGCAGCGGCTTCACCGGGCCCCGACTTCGCCTATGTCACGCGCCAGTCGCTCGTTCACGGCCGCAGGGCCGGATTGCTTGCGAGCGCGGGCATCGCGCTCGGTCTCTCGATCCACATCGTCTATTCCGCAGCCGGCCTTGCCGCCGTCATCGCCCACTCGGCTCACTGGATGACTGCGATCAAGCTCGCCGGTGGCTGCTACCTGCTCTATCTCGGCATCCGCGGATTGCGGGCCGGTGCGCGCGCCGCTCCGGGCGACATTCCGGCGCGCGACCTGCCGGCCTCGCCGCTACGCCAGATCGCCGGGGGTTTCTTCTGCAACGCATTCAATCCCAAGGCGCCTATCTACTTCCTCGCGCTGTTCACGGTGGTGCTATCGCCTGGCCTGCCGCTGCCGACGCTGCTGGCCTACGGTGCGTGGATCATGTTGCTGCAATGGGCATGGTTCTCGCTGGTCGCCACGCTGTTCGCACATCACGCGATTCGCAACCGGCTGTTAGCCGCACGGCATTGGATCGACCGCGCTTTCGGCGCCGCCATGGTGGCGCTCGGCCTGCGCGTGCTGGCTACTGCACGCGATTGATCGCGGTTGAGCGTTGGCCGCCTGAGGACATCCTGGCCTCACAACCCTGTCCCGCGTGTCTCGTTCAGGTCCTCGCACGACAAACCCGCCAAACAACCCGCCAATAGTCGCGCGGGGGAGATTCTCTGATTGACAGCGACGCCGTGCGGCATAAGCTCGGTCGCGCGTCTTTAAGCACAGTCTCGATCATTGCTGATGGCAAAGGATTTTCGCCATCGACCGTCAAGGGCAAGGGACATGGATATGCGAGCGCTGATTTACCAACGCGATATCTCTTTCGCGCCCCTGCCACCACGGTCTGCGCACTAGAACCAACTTTCGTTCAGGTCTTGTTAGATGCCACAGGGGGAACCACATGACTCTTCGCTCGAGAATTACCCGCGTGCTCGCGGTGTTCATGGCGCTGTTCGCGCCGCAACTGTTCGCACAATCCTTCAACTACGGTGAGGCCCTGCAGAAGTCGCTGTTGTTCTATGAGGCACAGCGCTCCGGCGACCTGCCGGCCACCAACCGCCTCAACTGGCGCGGCGACTCCGGCATGCAGGACGGCGCGGATGTCGGCCGCGACTTGACGGGTGGCTGGTACGACGCCGGCGATCACGTGAAGTTCGGGCTGCCGATGGCGGCTTCCGCCACCCTGCTCGCGTGGGGCATCGTCGAAAATCGCGCCGCCTACGTGTCGACTGGCCAGCTCGACACCGCGCTCGATCAGTTGAAGTGGGTCACCGACTACTTCATCAAGGCGCACCCGAGTGCTAACGAGCTTTACGGACAGATCGGGACGGGGGGCCAGGATCATGCCTGGTGGGGACCTGCCGAGGTCATGCAGATGGCGCGGCCTGCCTTCCGCATCACCAGCAGTTGTCCCGGTTCAGATCTTGCCGGTGAGACGGCCGCGGCGATGGCTGCAGCTTCCCTCGCGTTCCGCCCGACCAATGCCACTTACGCGAACACGCTGCTGTCACACGCACGCCAGCTGTACACGTTCGCCGATACGTTCCGCGGCAAATACTCCGATTGCATCAGCGATGCGCAGGGCTACTACAACTCGTGGAGCGGCTACAACGACGAGCTCGTGTGGGGCGCCATCTGGCTGTACCGCGCCACCAACGAAACCGCATTCCTCGACAAGGCGCAAAGCTACTACGCCAACCTCTCCAACCAGCAGCAGACCACGATCAAGTCGTACAAGTGGACCCATGCCTGGGACGACAAGTCCTATGGCAGCTACGTGTTGTTAGCCAAGCTCACGGGAGCCGCGCAGTATCACAACGACGCGCAGCGTTGGCTCAACTGGTGGACAGTCGGTGGTACCGCGCTCGGGGCCGACGGCACGCGCGTGAACTACAGTCCCGGCGGTGAAGCCGTGCTCGACCAGTGGGGCTCTCTGCGTTACGCCGCGAATACGGCCTTCGTTGCGCTGGTGTACGCCGACTCCATCACCGACGCGACGCTCAAGGCGCGCTACCACGATTTCGCCAAGCGCCAGATCGACTACGCACTCGGGCAGAATCCGCGCAACGCGAGCTATGTCGTGGGGTTTGGCAACAACCCGCCGCGCAATCCGCACCACCGCACCGCGCACGGGTCGTGGACCGACCAGCTCACCTTCCCAGTCGTGAGCCGCCACATTCTCTATGGAGCTCTGGTCGGTGGACCCAAAGCTCCTGACGATGCCTACGCGGATGATCGCGGCGACTTCGTCATGAACGAAGTTGCCACGGACTACAACGCCGGCTTCACGGGCGCCGTCGCGCGTCTCGCGCAGGAATACGGCGGCGCGCCACTGCCCAACTTCCCCACTGCCGAAGCGGTAGTTGGGAACGAAATTTTTCCCGAAGCGGCCGTCAATTCGTCGGGCAGCACATATACGGAGATCAAGCTCTATCTCAACAACCAGTCCGGCTGGCCGGCGCGCATGGGAGACAAACTCTCGTTCCGCTACTACTTCACGCTCGAATCCGGCGTGACCCCGAGCCAGATCACCATCAACGCCAACTTCAACCAGTGCACGGCGCCGAGCGGGCCAACCTTGCACGCGGGCAGCGTCTACTACATCACCGTGAATTGCACGGGCGTGAAGATCTATCCGGGCGGTCAGTCCAACTACCGCAAGGAAGTGCAATTCCGCATCGCGAGCTCCGGCGCCTGGGATCCGAGCAACGACTGGTCGTTCACCGGTGTCGGCACCACTCCAGGCTCGACACCCGTGCTCGTGCAGCGCATTCCGGTGTACGACAACGGCGTGCGCGTGTTCGGCAACGAGCCCGGTGGCTCGACACCCGATACGCAGCCGCCCTCGGTGCCCGCAAACCTTCGCGTGACCGCCACCACCAGCAGCAGTGTGGCGCTCGCCTGGGATGCGTCGACCGACGATGTCTCCGGCGTGACGGGCTACCAGGTATTCCGCGGCGCGACACAAGTCGGCACGCCGACCGGCCTCACGTTCACCGACACGGGACTCGCGGCGAGCACCACGTTCTCGTACACGGTACGCGCGGTGGACGCCACGGCGAAGGTCTCGGCGGCGAGCACGGCGGTCAGCGCGCCGACCACGGCGGTAACCCAGGACTTCACCGTCTCGCCTTCTCCGGGCGCAGTCTCGGTGAATCGCGGGGCCAGTGTCGCGACCACGGTGACGATCGCGCGCACCAACTTCACCGGCGCGGTGACCATGAGCGCAACGGGACTGCCGGCAGGAGTCACGGTGGCGTTCAATCCGTCGGCTGCGACAACGGGCACTTCGGTGAC
>Ga0207682_10001730_pt1 | contig 10010 bp, 8 predicted proteins | sample KBSM63metaG_FD_184332 | JGI IMG/M metagenome (GOLD analysis project Ga0207682, IMG submission 184332) | Miscanthus rhizosphere microbial communities from Kellogg Biological Station, Michigan, USA - KBS M6-3 metaG (SPAdes) (version 2) | ecosystem: Host-associated > Plants > Roots > Rhizosphere >...
GCCCGAGCGGATCCCCGAATATATCGCCCGCGCCAAGGACAAGGACGATCCGTTCCGGCTGATGGGCTTCGGCCACCGCGTCTACAAGAATTTCGATCCGCGCGCGAAGGTGATGCAGAAGACCGCCGAGGAGGTGCTGAACGAGCTCGGCATCTCCGATCCGGTGCTCGACACCGCCCGCGAGCTCGAGCAGGTGGCGCTGAAGGACGATTATTTCATCGAGAAGAAGCTCTATCCGAACGTCGATTTCTATTCCGGCGTGATCCTCAACGCGATCGGCTTCCCCACCTCGATGTTCACCGCCCTCTTCGCCCTCGCCCGCACGGTCGGCTGGGTCGCGCAGTGGAACGAGATGATCGCCGACCCCGACCAGAAGATCGGCCGCCCGCGCCAGCTCTACACGGGCGCGACGCAGCGCGATTACGTGCCGGTCGACCGGCGCTAGGCGTTCAGCCTCGCCTTCAACTCCCCGTGCCGGGCGAAGGCGGCCGCGGCATTGTCGAAGATGGCGCGCAGGCGCTGGGGCCGCGAGCCGCCGGGCGGATCGAAGCCCGCAGGCCCGCCGCTCGCGACCAGGACGTCGCTGCGGTCGAGGAAGAGGTAGACTGGCCCCTGGGCCGCATCGCCGACCAGGGCCGCGCGGAGGTCGCCGCCGAGCAAGGCCCGCGCAGCCGCCGGCCGGTTCGACCAGACATCGAACGAGGCGGTGAAGGCCGGATCGAAGGCGAGATCGACCGGCTGCATCGTCCTGGGCAGGGCGACGTCGCCGGCCGCGGCGCCGCGCGGGCGAAGGACGAGCTGCACGCCGTCTTCGGCCTTGCGGCGCAAGCTATGGACCAGGCCGGAGAAGAGCGGCTCGCCGCCCTTGCTGTGGATTTCGGCATGAAAGACCGCCGCGGCGCCGCTTTTATCAGCCAGCAGATCGGTGAGCTCGTCACCGGCGCTCTCGCCGAACAGCGAGGGTTTCGCTTTCTTGTAGGCCTTCAGCTCGAAGTCGTGCGAGGCGTAGTCGAGACCATGCTGAGCGGCGAGCTCGTCGAGCACGGGCCGTTTCATGTGGACGTGCGCCCGCACCACCGGGGCGAGCGGCGCGACGATCGCCATGAAAAGCAGCACGAGGAAGAGCCAATCGCCGGGATAGAGCCCCGCCCGGTCGAGGGCGTAGCCGCCGTAGATCGCGGCCAATCCCCAGACCGGCAGCATGAGGAGGTAACAGCCGAGCGCGCGGCCGTGATCCGGCGTGACCAGGCGCAGCCGCCGCCTGACCGGGGCAGCGTCGCGAAGGCGGACGAAATCCGCTTCGTCGAGCCGGGGAAGCGCCACGCGCTAGTCCAGCCCGGCCTTCAGCGCGCGAAGGTGGCCGAGCGCTTCGCAGACCTCGTCGAACATCCGCCGCACCCGCTCCTCGCCGGCGGTGGCGCGGAACATCGAGCCGGCCTCGAACTTGTTCTTGGCGGTGGCGGCGACGAAGGCGTCCTCCGGGCCGACATAAGCGAAGACCCGGCCGGCCTGGCGAAGCTCGAGCAATTTGCGGCGCAGGTCGGTGCCGAGCAGGCTCATCGCTTCGTGCGGATGGTAAGCGTAGACCTCGAACCTCCTCTCGAAATCGGGGTCGTTCTCGAACTTGATCCGCTCCATTCCCGAGAGCGGCTTGAAGAAGTTGAACAGACCGCGGTCGGGGACGATGACGATCTCGCTCGAGGCGCGCGAGCGGCGCTGGAAGGCGTACATTTGCCCTGAGAAGATGGTGACCGTGTTCTTGCCCTGCTTGCGGGTGAGATTCCCCTCGTAGAAGGCGTAGCGGCGGCCTTCGCCGTCGATGCCGTGGAAAAGGTCGGTGAAGGTCTGGCCGGACAGCCAGTTGCCGAACAGCGCCTTGCGCGCGTCGGGATAGACGGGCGGATCGAAACCGGTCGGCAGGTAGGTCATGCCGCCCTTCTCGGCGAGCGTCTCGAGCACCGGGTGTTTGAGCGCCTCTCCGGCCTTGGTCAGCGGGATGATCGCCAGAACGATGGCGACGATGAACACGCCGATGCCGAGGATCGTGCCGGTGGCGACCCAGCCGGAGCCGATCAGCGACCAGGCGATCAGGATGGCGAGGACGATACCGCCAAGCAAATAGAGCCAGAATTTCTTGACCGCATCGCGGCGCTTGTCCTCGATCGAGCCGATCTCGACGCTGACCCGGCCGGCGCGGCACAGGTCCTTGAAGTCATTCTCGCTATATTCGATCATCGCCGACTCCCCGATTTTTCCGGGGAGATTGGCGTTCGTGCGCCGCCTTGTCCAGCGTCCGGCAGAAGCGGTTAAGCGCCCTTTCTCAAAGGCAATGTGAAGGTGAAGCGAGCCCCCTGGCCCGGCGCGCTGTCGAGGCCGAGATCGCCCTGCATGGCGCGGGCGAGGCGGCGGGCGATGTAGAGGCCGAGGCCGGTGCCGCCGGGCTCGCCCGGATCGACCCGTTCGAACTTCTCGAAGATCCTTTCCTGGTCCTCCTCGGCGATGCCCTTGCCCTGATCGGCGACGATGATCGCGGCGATATCGCCCTCCGCTTCCGTCCGGACCCAGATCTGGCCGCCCTTGGGCGTGTAACGGACCGCGTTGCCGATCAGGTTGACGAGGATCTGCAGGGCGCGGGTGAAATCGCCGGTGGCGGGCAGGCTCTCGTCGGCGCCGGGCGCATCGATGATAACGCCCGAATCGGCGGCGCGGACGGCGAGCAGGCCGGCGGCGCGGCGGGCGAGGTCGGCGAGGTCGATCGCTTCGGCCTCGGGCCGGAAATCGGGCCGCTCGATCGCCTGCAGATCGACCAGATCGTCGACGAGGCTGAGCAGGTGGCGGCCGGCGGCGGCGATGTCGGCGGCATAGCCGGTATAGTCGCCGCGCAACGGCCCGTCCGCCTGGGCGCGCAGCCGCTCGGCATTGTCGATGATATGGGCGAGCGGCGCCCGCAGCGCCTGATCGAGCCGCTCGCCGAAGGCGGAAGTATCGCGGCGGATCGGAGCGGCGCCGTCATTGGCGGGCGCGCCGGCTTCAACGCGAATCGCCGCCGCGGCGCCGCGAAAGCCCGCGAACCGGCCCATGCCGTCGATCAGCGGCACGCCGGACAGCCGATATCGGCCGCGCCGGCCGCCGCGAAGCTCGGCGACCTGGGCCTCGAACCCCTTGTGCTCGGCGAGCGCGGAAAGGATCGGCAGGGCGCCGTCCTCGCTCTCGCGGAAGCGGAACAGGCGGGTCAGCTGCTTGCCGAGCAATTCGGCCGGATTGCGGCCGATCGCCGCGGCGGCGCCCGGCGAGAGCGAGGTCAGGCGGAGCGTGTCGTCCGTCTCCCACATCCAATCGGCCGAGGCGCGGAGGAAATCGGCCTCGCGCTCCTGCGGCGCGGCCGGCGCGGCGGGCCGGGCCGCGCGACCGGTCCAGCCGGTGATGGCGAGCGCGATGCCCTCGCCTTCCGGCGCAGCGCGGACCCACAGGTCGACGTCATGATCGCCGTCCGCGGCGATGGCGGCACGGCTGATGGTGATGCCGAGACGGCGCGCGAGCCTGGCCAGAGCGGCGATCTGGGGAACGGCCAGCACGCCTCCCTCCTGGCCGCCGGCCTGCTCGTGCAGGGCCGCGAGCGGCGGATCGGCGGCGATCAGGCGGCCTTCGCCGTCGAGGCGGCCGGCGACGGCCGCCGTTGCACTATCGGCAACGGCGGTCACGCCGCCTCCGCGGCCGGGCGGGCGCGGGTCGAGATCCGCGCAACGCTGGCGCGATAGCCGGGATCGGCCTGCCAGAGGCGAAGCACCTCGCGCGCCGCGGCTTCGTCCATCGTGTCGAACAGGTCGAGCTGGCTCGACGCCGCTTCCCCTTCCGCCCCGGAGACGAGCGGGCCCCGGCTGGCGAGCAGCAGAAGCACGGCGGCGGCATGGTCGCGCTCGACCCCGCCGGCCTTCAGCAGCAGCGCCGGACCGCGGCCGCGCGGATCGGCGAGCACCTCCCAGGCGGCGGCATAATCGAGCGCGCAACGGGCCGCGAGCGCGGCGATGAAGAAGGGCAGCATGCCCTCGCCGAGGATGCGGGCGAGCAGCGCGCCGTCGAGGCGGCCGGCGGCGTCCAGGCGGCGGGCGAGGCGGACGGCGCGCGCCTCCAGGGTCGCGCCTTCGTCATGGGCGGCGATCAGGGCGCTGGCGGCCTCCTCGATCGCGGCGTCGACCGCGGCGACGCCATGCTGCTGGACGATGTAGTGGCGGAGCGCGGCGGCGACCATCCAGACCAATTTGTGCTGAAGCTCGGCGGGCAGCTCGACCGCGCCCATGGCGGGCTCCTGGAAGCGGTCGAAGCGGCGGCTGCGGGCGATGACCAGCTCCATCGCCTCGACGGCGATCTCCTCATCGGGATCGCGGACGAGGTGGAAGAGCAGCTCGTCCGACCCGGCCGCGGGCGCGTTCGCCTTCCAGTAGCGATGCTCCTCGACCCGGCGGACGAGGACGTTGGAAAGCTCCGTGTCGCGCAGCGCCTGGGCGCGCTCGAGGATCGGCAGGGCGATCGGCACATGGGCGGAGGACAGCGCGGCGTGGAGCGCGGCGTGGCTCTCGAACCGCTCGGCGAGGCGGGCGCGCATCTCGTCCTCGATGCCGTGGATCAGGCGGCTGAGCAGGGCTGCGGCGGTGAGGCGCTGCCATTCGGTGAGCCGGGCCTGATCGGGGAGCAGGAGATCGGTCGCGGCCACGGCGAAGCGCTCGCGCGCCGCCGCCAGCAGCAGGCGCGCGGCATCGCTTCGATCAGGCCGGCTGTTCGCTCCGGTTTCCGCCATGCCTTTCCCTTAGCGCTACAGGGTTAAGCCGACGCTAATCCTGAACGCCCGCCGCTGCCCCGTGAACCTCGCTCTGCGCCCAGAAAAACGAGCCGGCGGCATAAGCGAACAGGACGGCGAGCCCGGCCGCCCATGCGTTCGCCGCGGCGAAGGGCAGCAGCAGCCAGATCATGCCCTTGCGCTCGGCGAGCAGGAAGGCGCCCCGCGGCGCTTTGCGCTCGGTCTCGACGGCCAGCGCGAACAGGAAAGCCAGCGTCATGAAGGCCAGCAGGATCATCCCCCAGCCATGGGCGGGGGCGAGCCGATAGGAGAGGATCACCAAGGCCGCGCCGGCGAGCAGGGGCAGCAGATAGGCCCACCAGCTCTGGCGAAGGCCGTCCTGCATGCGCAGCCGCGCCAGCCGGGCCGCGATGCCGTCGAGCGGTGTCGCGGCGAGCAATTTGGCGAGGCCGATCCAATACCAGCCCACATAGAAAGCGGCGGCGCCGAGCGCGGTCAGCAAGGCGGCGGCGAGGCCGATCAGCTGCGGCGAGAGCGGGCTCGACATCAGAGCGGCGGTAAAGAAGCGCTCGACCGGGCCGAGCAGCCAGTCCGCCCAGCCGCTGCGGCCGAAATCCGCCTGCTCGACGATCCGGCGCTCGAGCGCGGCAAGATCGGCCTCGCGATCGAGGATGGCGACCGCGCCCTCGGCGGCGACGTGGCGGGCGCCAGCCTGAAGGGTTCGACGTAACAGGGTCGATTGCAGGTCCCAGTCGCGCAGCATGGCGGCGGTCTCGCGCAACAGGGCGCCGTCGATCGCCGCGAGGCCGGCCCAGCGCGAGCCCGCGTCGATCCGCTCGTAAAGCTCGCCATAAGCGCCGTCGGGAACGGTCAGCACGACATTGTCTTCGGCGGCGAGCATTCGGCCGTGCTGCGCGGCCGGCGCGACCGCGCCGTCGGCGACGAGCAGGACTCGATCGTAGGCGTCGACGGCCTCCGCCGCCTCTTCCGCGCTGCGGGCGATCTGGACCGGGACCCGCTCGCGGCGCAGGCGCGCGATCGCGGCCGAGAGCGCCGACGGCATCCGCTCGACGAGGATGACGATCGGGCTCGCGCCGGCGGACGCGGCGAGCCGCGCCTGGCGCTCGATCACGGTTCGGCCGGCAAGCGGCAGCGTCGCGCGCAAATGGCCCGGCTCGCCCGATTCGTGATAAGCCGCGATCAGCGCCGCCAACGCCACCCTGCTCCCCCTTTCGCCTCAAGCGGGCGACGGTAAGCGCGGCGCGCCGCGCTTGCAAAGCGGTTTGGCTTAAGCTTCGCCGAATTCGTCGAGCGCAGCGCCGATCTTGCGCAGCACCGCGGGATCGCCGGGCGCGCCGTCGAGCGCTTCGTCGGCGAGCGCGATCAGGCCGGCGGCGCCGAAGCTCGCGGCGATGCTCTTGAGACGCGCGGCGGCGATCGCCCAATTGGCGTCGCAGCGCGAGCGGCCGAGCAGATCGAGCTGGCGGGCGGCGCTCTCGACGAAGGCCTCTTTCAGCTCCGCCATCAGCGCGCCGTCATTGCCCACCGCGGCGGCGAGCGAGGCGTTCAAAGCTCCGGGATCGTAGGCCATGAGCGGCGAATAAGACGAACCGCGTTAACGAGCCGTTTCATAAGCGCTCTGAAATGGTACAAAGGGCCATGAGCACAGGGGCAGAATACGCGCAGGCGCCGCAGGACGGCGAGGTCGAATGGGTCGGCGAGGCGCCGTGGCAGGCGGCGGCCGAACCGGAAGCCTATGAGGAGGCGCAGCGGCGCTCGATCGGCGGGCGGATCTTCGCCGGCCTGCTGATTCTCCTGGCGCTCGGCTGGCTCGGCGCCGTCGGCTATGCCGCCTGGCAGGGGCCGCCGGAGCCCAACCTCCAAGCCTGGACCGGCTGGGCGGCCTCGGCGAGCACCCCGCTCGTCCTGCTCGGCCTGCTCTGGCTGCTGTTCGGCCGGACCTCACGGCGCGAGGCGCGGCGGTTCACTGCGGCGGTGACCGCGATGCGCGCCGAGAATGAGGCGCTCGAGGCGACGCTCGCCAGCGTCGCGGCGCGGCTCGCGGAAAATCGCGCGGCTCTGGGCGACGAGGCGGCGCGGCTGATGAGCCTCGGCGAGGAGGCCGCGCAGCGGCTCGGCCGGGTCACCCAGATTTTGGCACGGGAGACGGCGGAGCTCGACCGCAAGGCGCAGGCGCTGGACAGCGCCGCCGAGACGGCGCGGGTCGATATCGGCGTGCTGATGGCCGATCTGCCCAAGGCGGAGAGCCAGGCCCGGGCCGTCGCCGAATCGATGAAGCTCGCCGGCCTCAGCGCGCACGAGCAGGCGGCGGCGCTGGAAAGCCAGCTCGCGGCCTTGTCGGCCAAGGGCCGCGAGGCGGACGAGACCCTCGGCGGCGCGGCGCAGCGGCTCGGCGCTCATGTCGCCCGGATCGAGAGCAGCGCCGGCGCCGCGTCCGAGCGGATGGACCAGGCGGCCGCGCAGATGAACGCGGCGGTCGACGGGGCGATGGCGCGGGCGGCCGAATCGGTCGATCAGGCGCGCTCCGGCCTCGAGACCCAGGGCCAGACCATGCTGGCGATGATCGAGCAGAGCCGGGCGGCGTTCGAGCAGGCCGGCGCGGAGACGACCCGGGCGCTGGCCGAGCGGCTCGACATGGCCGCGCAGAAGATCGAGATGCTGGCCGGACGGCTCGCGACCCAGGACCAGGCCAGCCAGGCCCTGCTCGGCAATATCGCGCGGCAACTGGCCAGCCTCGACCTCCAGTTCACCGCGATCGGCCAGAAAGGCGACGAGCAGAATGCGCGGCTCAGCCAGTCGCTCGCGGCGCTGCGCGACACCGCGCAGGAGCTGCAGCGCGAAATCGAGGCCGGCTCCACCCAGTCGGGCACGATGACCGAGCGCACGCAGGCGCTGGCGAACGCGCTGGCCCAGGTCACCGCCCAGCTTCGCGACGAGATGCCGCCGGCCATGGCGGGGGTCGAGATCCAGGCGGAGCGGACCGCGGCTTCGGCCGGCGCCCTGGTCGACAAGATGGAGGCGATGCAGGCGGCCGCCGTCCTTGCCGCCGACGGCACCGCCGAGACCGAAGCCAGCATCGCCCGCCAGCGCGAAGCGCTGGAGGCGCTGCTCGCCACCTTGCGCGACGGCGCGCGGGAAGCCGAAGCGCGGATGCGCGAGCTGGGCGCCGCGGTCGGCGAGGCCGACGGGGCGGCGGCGCAGCTGGTCAAGGACACCGGGCCGGAGCTGATCGACACCCTGGTGCGGGTCCGCGAGGCGGCGAACCAGGCGGCGAGCCACGCCCGCGAGGCGATCGCCGCGGTCATTCCGGAAAGCGTCGAGGCGCTGGTCGAGGCGACCCGGGGCGCCGTCGAGCAGGCGGCGCGCGAGCCGGTGCAGGAGCGGGTCGAGGAGATCGGCAACGCCGCCCATCTGGCGCTGGCGGCGGCGCGGGCGGCAAGCGAGCGGCTGACCCGGCAATTGCTCACCATCGGCGAAACCGCGGCGGCGATCGAAGAGAGAATCGACGACCATCGCGCCGAGCGCGAGCAGCAGGAGGCCGAGGCGCTGTCGCGGCGGGTGGCGTTGATCATCGACGCGCTCAACTCGACCGCGATCGACGTCGGCAAGATCCTCTCCAACGACGTCAGCGACGCGGCCTGGGCCGCCTATCTGAAGGGCGACCGCGGCGTCTTCACCCGCCGTGCGGTGCGCCTGCTCGAATCGGGCGAGGCCCGGGAGATTTTGCGCCATTACGAGGAAGAGCCGGATTTCCGCGACCAGGTGAACCGCTACATCCACGATTTCGAGGCGATGCTGCGCCGGGTGCTGGCCGACCGCGACGGCACCCCGCTCAGCGTCACCTTGCTCTCCTCCGACATGGGCAAGCTCTACGTGGCGCTCGCCCAGGCGATCGAACGGCTGCGGCGCTAACAGGATTACCGCTCATCCTGAGTAGGGGCTGAGCTTGGCGAAGACCCGTATCGAAGGACGGTCCTTCGATACGCCGGTTCGACAAGCTCACCGGCTACTCAGGATGAGCGGATGGGCTTTTCTGTTCAGTTCAGCCAGTCAAGGTCGTCGACGGTGATCCAGCCGTAGATGTAATTCGCGACATAGAGCGCCGTGAACAGCCCGGCGAGAATAGCCGAGCGCAGCAGCACGCGGCCGAGGCTGAACCCGTGCGGGGCGCTTTCGGCATGACCGGGCAGGCTCGCCTCGCCCGCTTCCTCGGCGGTGCGGACGCCGAAGGGAAGGACGAGGAACAGGCTCATCGTCCAGAACAGGATGTAGATGGCGAGGATCGACGTCCAGCGCATCAGATGCGCACGATCAGCACGCTGACCACCGGCTTCTTGCCGGTCCATTCCGTGGCGCAGCGGCGCACGGCCAGGCGCACCGCCTCGCGCAGCTTGTCCTCCTGGCCGCTATGCTTGCGGACCGCCTCCGCGGCCGCCGCGCAGGCTTCCTCGAGAAACGCCTCGCGATCCTCCTCCACCGGGATGCCCTGCAGGTCGATCTCGACCTCGCCCTGGACCCGGTCGGCATCGTCGAGCGCGACGGCCACCGAGATCAGGCCCGCGATCGCGGCGCGGCGGCGCTCGTTCATCGTGTTCCCGTCGGCGGCCAGAATCACGTCGCCGTCCAGGATAAGCCGCCCAACCCGCTCCTCGGAAAGCTTTTCCGGGCCGTTCGGAGCGAGCCGGACGAGGTCGCCATTCTTCTGGACGATGCCGTGCGGGATGCCGCGGGACCGGGCGAAGCGCGCCTGCTCCATCATGTGCCGCATCTCGCCATGGACCGGGACGAGGAGCTGGGGACGGATCCAGCCGTACATCGCCTCTAGCTCGGGGCGTCCCGGATGGCCGGAGACATGGACATGCTCCTGCCGCTCGGTAACCATTTCGACGCCGGCGGCGGCGAGCTGGTTCTGGATGCGGCCGATCGCGAGCTCGTTGCCTGGGATCTGCTTCGACGAGAAGACGACAGTGTCACCCGCGACCAGCTTGATCGGGTGCGTGCCGTCGGCGATGCGCCCGAGCGCCGCGCGCGGTTCGCCTTGCCCGCCGGTCGCCACCACCAGGACATCGCGGCCGGGCAGCGACATCGCCGTCTCCGGCGAGATCGGATCGGGAAAGCTCTTCAGATAGCCGTTGGCACGCGCCACGGTCAGGATGCGGTCGAGCGAGCGGCCCTGGACGCAGATCTTGCGCCT
>Ga0207682_10001732_pt1 | contig 10010 bp, 9 predicted proteins | sample KBSM63metaG_FD_184332 | JGI IMG/M metagenome (GOLD analysis project Ga0207682, IMG submission 184332) | Miscanthus rhizosphere microbial communities from Kellogg Biological Station, Michigan, USA - KBS M6-3 metaG (SPAdes) (version 2) | ecosystem: Host-associated > Plants > Roots > Rhizosphere >...
TGCAGCACGGCATCCGGCTACCGCTGACACCGCTGTCCGCGAATTATCACGAGGTCGTGCGCGACGCCATGGCGCAGGCCGGCATCAATGCTTGAAGCAATTGCAATGAACCGGTTGCCGCGATGTAAAACCGCGCTCACGCTGGTGCTGGCGGTCGTGCTCGCTGCGTGCAGTGCCTTGCCCAAGCTCGAGAGTGACAGCGTCGAATACAAGTCCGCGTCGAAAAGCCGCCTGCCGGATTTGCGTGTGCCCCCCGACCTTACCAAGCCGACCACCGATGATCGCTATGCGGTGCCGGACACGAAGGGCGGCGCGCTGTTGTCGGATTACGACAAAGAGCGCAAGGCAGCCCCTGATCCCGCCAAGACTGCGGTGCTGCCGGCGCAAACCAATGCGCACGTCGAGCGCTCCGGAAATACACGCTGGCTCGTCGTGCAGGGCGAGCCGGATGCCGTGTGGAACGTGGTCCGGGAATTCTGGATGGAGTTGGGGTTCGTGATCGCAAGCGAAAACCCTGAAGCGGGCGTGATGGAAACGGACTTTGCCGAAAGCCGGGCGAAGCTCGATGCCGGCGTAGTGCGCAACTTTCTCGGCCGCATTCTCGACAGCATCTCATCGACCGCCGAGCGCGATAAATTCCGCACCCGTCTGGAGCGCGGCACCGAGCCCGGCACGACCGAAATCTACGTGAGCCATCGCGGGATGGAAGAGGTGTACATCAACGAGGGCCGCAGCGACACGCGCTGGCAGCCGCGCCCGCCGGACCCCGATCTCGAAGCGGAGATGCTGCGACGGCTGATGGCGCGCTTCGGCGTCCAGCAGGAGCGCGCGAAGACCGAGATCGCGCAGGCGAAGCCGCAGGGCCCCGCGCGCGCGACGCTCATCAAAGGCCAGGCCGGCGGCAGCATGCTTTCGGTGAACGACCAGTTCGACCGTGCGTGGCGGCGAATCGGCCTGGCACTCGATCGCGTCGGGTTTACGGTCGAAGACCGCGACCGCTCGAAAGGCCTTTATTTCGTGCGCTACGTCGATCCGGACGCCGACAATAAGAGCACCCAGCCCAAGGGCGGCTTCCTGTCGAAGCTCAATCCCTTCAGCAAGAGCGACAAGCCGGTGTCGAAAGAGCAGTTTCGCATTCAAGTCAAAGACGCGAACGCGATCAGTGAAGTCAGCGTGCTCAACAAAGACGGCGGCGAAGAAAAATCGGACACGGCGAATCGCATTCTCACGCTGCTCTACGAGCAACTCAAGTGAGGAGAGAGGCGTGAGGAGTGCAGGGTCCAACTCCCGAACCCTCAACCCGGCGCCCTCCGGTCCACCTCACTCCTCTTCACCACTCACGTATCACCGCTCGTGATGCGTTTCGCGTCATTAGGCAGCGGCAGCGAAGGCAATGGTCTCCTGCTTGAAGTCGGCGCGACACGCGTACTGGCGGACTGCGGATTCGCGCTGAGCGAAACCGTGGCTCGCCTCGCGCGCCTGGGCGTAACAGCGGATTCGCTCGATGCCATCCTGATTACCCACGAGCACGACGATCACGTCGGCGGCGCCGCCCGGCTGGCACGCAAATTCAATATCCCGGTGTGGGTCACGCACGGTACTTTGCAGGCGGCGGGCAAGGCGCTCGCCGCGGTCGAGGAGGTCAGAATTTTCGATTGCCATCAGCGCTTCGCGGTGGGCGACATCGAGATCGAGCCGTACACGGTCCCGCACGATGCGCGCGAGCCTTCGCAATTTGTTTTCAGCGACGGCGCATGCCGGGTCGGCTTGTTGACCGATGCAGGGTCGCTGACCGCCCACATGCAGGCCGTGCTGAGCGGCCTCGACGCGTTGATCCTCGAATGCAATCACGATCTCGATATGCTGTGGGACAGCGGCTATCCGCAGCGCCTCAAAGAGCGCATCGCCGGCAAGTTCGGGCATCTCGACAATCACACGGCGGCGGAGCTGCTGACCTTGATCGATTGCCGCCGGTTGAAGCATCTGGTGGCGGCACACCTGAGCAAGCAAAACAATACGCCCGAACTGGCGCGCGCGGCGCTGGCGCAGGGGCTCAATTGCGAGCTCGAATGGGTGGGCGTGGCTACCCAGAGCGACGGCTTTGCCTGGCGCGAGGTAGGCTGATAAGCGGGGCCGGCATGGTTTAAACGAAATGCGGGCGAAAAAAGCCGGCTCAAGAGCCGGCTTTTTTACGCCGCAATGAGGATTAACCCGGTTGTTTCGGATCTTTCTTGGTATCGCCGCTCGGCGCGGTAGGCGTCGACTTGACGTCGTCAGCCTTCGGGGCGTCCGCTTTCATGGCGTCCGCCGGGGCGGGCGTCGGTGCAGGCGCAGGTGCCGGTGCCGGCGTGGCGGCAGGTGCCGGCGCGGGCGCTGGCTGTTTCGGGGCGGGCGCGGGTTTTTCGCCGCAGGCGGTCAAGCCGACCGCCAGTAACGCGGCAATCAGAAACGAACGATTCATGGTTTTTCCTTTAACTTGAGAATAGATACGATAGATAGTCAGGAGGTTTGGCGTGACCTGGGAATGCCGGGCCAACCAAGTCGCGAATTGTAGCCTTATTCACCTGTCATTTCCAGCGCGTGCGCGCTATAAGCCGATTGTCGTGGCCGCTACCGCCGGTGCCGAGGCCGACCAGATTTCGTCGAAGCGCTTGATCAATAAACTGGTCGCCGCCACGTCACCGATCGTGGCTTCGCCGCGAATGTCGGTGTAATGGAACCGGCGCACGAAGCGGGTGTCATCCGCCACGGCGAATGGGTCGTACACGCGCCGTGCCGCCTGCAGGGTCTGATGGATGGCGATTCCGTGGCTGAAGCGCTTGAGCAGCATCATGAGCCGCGGACAGTCGCGCACGATGTGCGTGGTTTCGTGTAATACGATCCTGACGCGGTTGGTCCGCCGCGCGAGCAAAAACTGCGCGAGCAGCTCGTGGCGCGCCGGAGAGTTGAAGTTGCGCCCGATGCTCTTGTCGAATATGCGCACCGTATGGGTCGCGTTCGCAAGCAGTTCGTCGAGGGCCGCATCGTAGGCGGCAAGCCCTTCGAGCTTGCGTTCGCCGGGCATGCGGTCTGGCGGTACTGGCAGCATCTGACGTCTGTGATCGGCTGATTTTGGAGCCCGTAGTCGTGCGTGTTCGACGCGTGCGCGGGGGTTAACCGCCTAATTCAATATAGCCCGCCCGGTACCATTCGTAAAGCAACGCGCGCGTCGCGGCGTTGATGCGCGTCAGCGCCGGTAATCCGCGCGTATCTGCAAGGCGGTGCAATGCTGCGGCGGAAGCGGCGGGAGCAACGGCGGTTTCGCTGTTGATGAATATTTTTTTGCCGGACGTCAGCATGCGGGTCGGCAGCGCGAGGCGCACGCCGCGGGCATGCGCGAGCGCCGCAAAGCGCGGCGACGAAATGCGCCGGCCGCTTCGAAACACCACGCCCGGACGCGGTTCGGTAAAATACTCGCCGACGCAGCGCTCGATATCCGCCGCAGTCCATTTTAGCGATGCAAGCATCGTTTCGATTTTATGCAGCATGTCAGGACCGATTGCGGCGGCGCGTCGCTGGGGTTTCAACCGGGGGTCACGATAGGTTTGATCCGCCCGCGGCTGATCGCGCAAAAAATCGAGGAAGCGTTCAATAATCTCCTGGCGGCCGGGAGCGCGAAAACCGACCGACCATGTGATGCAGTCGTCAAGCGCGACGCCATGGTGCGCATACCGCGGCGGCAGGTACAGCACGTCGCCGGCCTCTACTGTCCATTCCCGTTGCGCGCGGAAGCGGCGCAGTATTTTCAACGGGGCACCCGGCACGAGCTCAAGGTCACGCTGGGCGCTGATCTGCCAGCGGCGCGTACCTGCGCCCTGCACGAGCGCGACGTCGTAGCTGTCGAAATGGGGTCCGACGCTGCCGCCCGGCGCTGCATAGCTCACCATCACATCGTCATGCCGCGCGTACGGGATGAAATCGAAAGCCTGCTGCAGTTCGCGCGCACAGGGTAGAACGGATTCAATCCCGTTTACGAGCAGCGTCCACTCGCGCGGCGGCAGGTGCATGAGGTCGCGCCGGCGAAAAGGGCCCTGCTCGACGCGCCATGATTTGCGCGCGCCCGTCACCAGGCGGGACTCGACGTCGTCGCGGCAAGCGAGTTCGAAAATTTGCGCGCGCGTGAGCACGTTGGCGAAGCGCGGCAACGCGCCGCGCGCGAACAGCGGTTTTTTTTGCCAGTATCGCGCGAGGAACGTACGCGCGTCCGGTAGACTGCTCGTCATCATTCGATTATAACGTGCTGATTACAATTGTCCGCGGTGGGATGATGCGGCGGACCGTGCCGCGCGCGCGGTGAATTATTAATCGTGACGTCCACCGTATTGACAGAGGCGGTACTTTGCTACAATAAATCCGTGACTATGCAGACTGAATGCGGAGCGCTGAAGTTGCAGGCCGGTCAGGCGGCCCCGGGTTTCGATTTGCCTGACGCCGAAATGGAAGCGGTCAGCCTCGCCGGTTTTCACAACCAGAAAACCGTCGTGCTTTATTTTTATCCGCGCGACGACACCCCGGGTTGCACGCTCGAGGCAATCGAGTTCAGCGATCTGCAGGAGGACTTCGCGCGTCTTAACGCAGTCGTCATCGGCGTCAGCATGGACGATTGCCTGAGCCACAGCGCTTTTCTGGACAAGCACGGTCTCGCGGTGCAGTTGCTGGCGGACGTCGACGGCGAGGTCTGCATTAATTACGGTGTGTTGCAGGAAAAAGAACACGAAGGCAGGAAGAAGACCTGCATCCAGAGATCGACTTTCATCATAGGCAAGGACGGCATGTTGAAGCATGTGCTGTACGGGGTGAGCCCGCGCGGCCATGCGGCGCAAGTGCTGGAACTCATAAAAGGCTTGGGAAAATGCAAGTAGCGCAGGACACGGTGGTATCGCTGAATTACGAGTTGTTGAATTCCGAGGGAGAGCTGATCGAGAAAACCGAGGAGCCGATCGAGTATCTGCACGGCGGCTACGACGGAATTTTTTCGCGCGTCGAGGAGGCTTTGAGCGGCAAGGCCGCCGGCGAGTCCTGCGACGTCTATCTGCAGCCGATCGACGCCTTCGGCGAATATGACGAGAAGCTCGTGCAAATCGAGCCGCGCGCGAAGTTTCCACCCAAGATCGAAGTCGGCATGCGCTTTGAAGGCGAGGCCGGCGAGTCCGGCCAGACGCTCGTCTATACCGTGACCGATATCGCCGACGACAAAGTGGTCGTCGACGGCAACCATCCGCTGGCCGGCATGGCGCTGCGCTTCCTTTGCACGGTCAACGCCGTGCGCGCGGCGACCGCGGAAGAGCTCGAGCATGGGCACGTGCATGGCGCCCATGGCCATCACCACCACTAGCGTTGCTTTCGGCTGACGCGCTTTGCGCGTTTAGTCCTGCAGCAGTTTCTTCAACGCGTAGAGCGTTTCCAGCGCCTGCTTCGGCGTTAATGCGTCAGGGTCGAGCGCGCGCAACGTCGCCACGACCTCGGGGTCGACTGCCGGCGCGGCCGCCGGCGCGACGGGTGCGGCAAACAGATCGGGTTGACGGCCGCGGGCCGCGCCATCCTGCTCGAGCTCATGCAGATGTTTTTTCGCCGCGCGGATGACCCCGGCGGGCACTCCCGCGAGTTGCGCGACCTGCAGGCCGTAACTCTGGTTGGCGGGGCCGTCCTCGACACTGTGCAGAAAAACGATTCGATCCTTGTGCTCGACGGCGTCGAGATGAACGTTGGCGAGCTGCTTGAACTCCTGCGCGAGTCGCGTCAGCTCGAAATAATGCGTCGCAAACAACGTGAGGCTCTTGTTGGTGTCGAGCAGATGTCGCGCAATCGCCCACGCCAGCGCGAGACCGTCGAACGTCGAAGTGCCGCGCCCTATTTCGTCCATCAACACGAGGCTCGCAGCGGTCGCATGGTGCAGGATGTAGGCGGCCTCGGTCATTTCGACCATGAAGGTCGAGCGTCCGCCGGCAAGATCGTCGGCGGCGCCGATGCGCGTGAAGATCTGGTCGAGCGCGCCGATTTTCGCGCGGCGTGCCGGCACAAACGAGCCGCAGTGCGCAAGCAGCGCGATCAGCGCAACCTGCCGCATATAAGTGGATTTGCCGCCCATGTTGGGTCCGGTGACGAGGAGCATCTGGCGCGCCGCGTTAAGCCGCGCGTCGTTCGCAATGAAGTTGTCCACCTGCGCCTCGACGACCGGATGGCGACCGCCGTCGATTTCGATCACGGGCTCGGCGGCGAGCTCGGGCGCGGTGAAGTCGAGCACGTGCGCGCGCTCCGCGAAGGTCGCCAGCAAGTCGATCTCGGCCAGCGCGCCGGCGACGCGCTGCAGCGCGGGGATGTCCGGCGCGAGGCGGTCGAGCAATTCGTCGTAGAGCAGCTTCTCGCGCGCGAGCGCGCGCTCCTGCGCGGACAATGCCTTGTCCTCGAATGCCTTGAGTTCAGGCGTGATGTAGCGCTCGGCGTTTTTTAACGTCTGGCGGCGCCGGTAATCGTCGGGGACTTTCTCGGATTGCGCCCGCGTGACTTCGATGTAAAAGCCGTGCACGCGGTTGTATTCGACCTTGAGATTGGCGATACCGCTGCGCACGCGCTCGCGCGCCTCGAGGTCGAGCAGGAACTGGCCGCAGTTGCGGTCGAGCGCACGCAGTTCGTCGAGTTCCGCATCGAACCCGTCGGCGATCACGCCGCCTTCGCGCACGATCGCCGCCGGCTCGGCTAGAATCGCCTGGCACAACAGCGTGCCGACCGACTCCAGCGGCTGCGCGCCCCTGGCGAGCTCGCGCAGGCGCGGGCTATCCAGCGCCGCGAGCTGCGCACTGAGCGCAGGCAGCCGCGCCAGCGTGTCGCGCAACCCGGAGAGATCGCGCGGGCGTGCGCTCTTCAACGCGATGCGCGCGGTGATGCGCTCGACGTCAACGCACGTCTTTAGCTCGTCGCGCAGCGCGGTGCACTTGGCCGCGCGGTCAGCCGCCAGCACCGCGACGGCGTCGAGACGTTCGCTGATCGGCCGGTGATCGCGCAGCGGATGGTGCAGCGTATGGCGCAGCAACCGGCTGCCCATGCTGGTGGCGCACGTGTCGAGCAGCGACAGCAGCGTCGGCGCGGGCTCGCCGCGGATGGTTTCTGAAATTTCGAGATTGCGGCGCGTAGCGGGATCGATCGACAGATACGCCGAGGCATGTTCGAACGCGAGTCCCGTGACATGGGCAATCGAATTGCCCTGCGTTGCGCGCGCGTATTCGATCAGCGCGCCCGCGGCGCAGGTTGCGGCGGTCATGCCGGTGAGCCCGAACGCCGACAAATCGTGGGTATCGAACTGGCGGCGCAACGCGCGCGTCGCGGCTTCGATCTCGAACTGCCACTCCGGCAGGCGCCGCACAGCGTAAGCCGCATTGGTCGCCAGGTCGAAGCTGGCTGACTCCGCGATCAGTATCTCGGCGGGTCTCAGCCGCTCGAGTTCGGCAGTGAGAGTGTCCGCTTTGACCTCGGTCGCCCGGAAGCGTCCCGCCGCGAGCGCGAGCCACGCGATGCCGACGCGATTTTGCTGCGGCCACAGCGCGAGTAGCAGGTTGTCGCGCTTGTCGTCGAGCAGCGCCGAATCGGTCAGCGTGCCGGGCGTGACTATGCGCAGTACTTTGCGCTCGACCGGCCCTTTGGACGCGGCGGGATCGCCGATCTGTTCGCAAATCGCCACCGATTCGCCGAGCTTGACCAACTTCGCTAAGTATTGCTCGACCGCGTGGTAGGGCACCCCGGCCATTTTGATCGGATCGCCGTTCGATGCGCCGCGGCTGGTCAGCGTGATATCGAGCAGGCGTGCCGCTTTTTCGGCGTCGCCGAAAAACAGCTCGTAGAAATCCCCCATGCGGTAAAACAGCAGCATGTCAGGATGATTCGCCTTGATGCTAAGGTACTGCTGCATCATCGGTGTGTGTGAGGAGAGTGCGGCTTTCCCTGAGTTCTTTTCTCCGCGGCTGATTTCCGTGTCATCCATGCGACCGGATTATATTAGAGTGCTCTGCATCGGTGTGAATACGGGCAGCGCGGGTATAGGGGAATGTTGCGGCAGCATGTGCGACCCGCGCCAGCGAAGTCGGCGGCATAGAAGAGGGGGTAGTAAAACGTTCGCGCGGCGCCAGTTCAACAGCATTCCTCGACGGCACGCAGTTATCTACGGCTATTCAAGTTTTCGAGCGCACGGTTTCGGGGACTTTCAATCCGCGCGGCCGGCGCGTCCACCGCCGCGAATCGTCAGGCGCGCGGGGACCCGTGGCGGTTATTGCGGGGGGATTTCAATAGGCGTTGTCACCTTTAAGGACAACCCAGACTGTCTTGGCGATGATATAAAGATCGAGCCGCAACGACCAGTTCCGCAGGTACTCGAGGTCGTGGTCTATGCGTCCCTTCATCTTTTGCAGCGTCTCTGTCTCCCCGCGATAGCCGTTCACCTGCGCCCAGCCCGTGATCCCCGGTGGGACCTTGTGGCGCAGCATATATCCCTTGATCAATTTGCGGTAAGTCTCGTTGTGGGCAACGGCGTGCGGTCTGGGGCCGACTATGCTCATGCGGCCCTGCAAAACGTTGAAGAACTGAGGTAACTCGTCCAGCGACGTTCTGCGCAAGAATGCACCGATAGATGTCATTCGCCCGTCATTCTTCCGTGCCTGCCGGATGGTGTCGCCATCGTCCATCACCGTCATCGACCGAAATTTATAGACGATGATCTCTTGGCCATCGAGGCCGTAACGCCGCTGCCTGAAAATCGCCGGACCGGGCGACGTCAGCTTGACGCACAGCGCAATTAGGATGAGCACCGGCGAAATCAGCATCAAAATCATCATTGCAAGGACAATATCGGAACTCCGCTTGATTACGCCGTTAATGCCGGTGAATGGCGTTTCGCATACGGCCACTACGGGAATTCCGCCGACGGAGTCCATGCGTCCCTGAATGAGATCGGTGACGAACGTATCGGGAACGAAATAAATTGATGTTGTCGTATCGCGCAGTGCATCGAGTAGATTCAGTATGCGCTGCTGCGAAGCCATTGGCAGGGAGAGATAGATCACGTCAACCTGATGTAGCTTGACGTATGTGGCTAAATCCGCAAGCTTGCCCAATATTGGATATTCGTCCATATACTTCAGGCGCTCGGGTGAGCGGTCATCGAAGAATCCCGATATTCGTACATTGGCGTAAATATCGCCGGCGAGGCTCCGGGCAAGGTCGATACCCTGCTCGTTCATGCCCGCCAATACAACGCATCGCGCCGGGCCTTGAAGCTCGCGGATCATCGGAGCGGCCGCTTTCAGCGCGAAATGTGCCCCACTCATGCTCACAAATGCCACCCACCACCAAGTCAGCAGAAAGTCAGGATCGAATTCCGTCAAATAACGGCTCGCGTAGCCGAAGACGAAGAGCAATCCCGATAACGTCATCCAGCCCAGCGCGATGTGCCTCAATGCTCGCCACGGGGGCATGGTCAGCCGGGTAGTGCCGGGGAACGTCAAGGAAAACACGATCAGGGAAAGAATTACATCTTTTGGAGTCAGGTGGCCCTCGATCCAAAATGCCACCGCCCATTGCGAGAACACCAGAACCAGCGGATCAAGCAAGATCTCGATCAGATTGAGAATTTGATCGCGCCCGACGGAGATCCGCGTGGAATTGGGGAAGGTAAAAGACATCGCTCGCTGTGACATAAATAAATCGGCTGTAGATTGTGAGCAAGAATATTTTCAGTGATCTTGCAAAAACGTCCTGTTCACGGTTGTCACAATACCATTGTCCGCAAAATCAAAACTGCGCGAAAGGCGACATGTCGGCAGGGGGCGATCGGCCCGATCCGACTCGAGCGTGGTAAATTTCATTCGCATGACGGGGATGGTCCGCTGTTTCTGGCTGATCGAGTTCGGGCAAATCCCGACCCCCCCCGGCCCGCCGCGGCCGTTCATGACGATGCGGCGTTATCTAGGCGGTACTTCGCCGCA
>Ga0207682_10001733_pt1 | contig 10004 bp, 9 predicted proteins | sample KBSM63metaG_FD_184332 | JGI IMG/M metagenome (GOLD analysis project Ga0207682, IMG submission 184332) | Miscanthus rhizosphere microbial communities from Kellogg Biological Station, Michigan, USA - KBS M6-3 metaG (SPAdes) (version 2) | ecosystem: Host-associated > Plants > Roots > Rhizosphere >...
AGACGAGACTTGCCGGGAGACGATTCGACGTCAGTCGAAGCACGATCACTCAGCCGTCATGAGCCCGTTCTTCTTGAGGAACTGCTGGATGGTCGTGTAAATCATCGTGCGTTGTTCCGGCGTGAAATTACCGTGGCCGCCGCCGGGAATCGTGATCAGCTGATTCACAACGCCGACTTTGTTCAGCGCCTCGTGCAGGCGGACACCGTGCTGATACGGAACCACTCGATCCGCGTCACCGTGGATCGAGAGGATCGGCGGCAGTCCCTTGCGCACGTATGTCAGTGGTGAAACTCTCGTGGCGATCTCAGCGCGGTTCGGCAGACTTCCGAGCCATGTCATCGCCGCGTTCGCTCGATTGGGACCATCGATCACGTCGTTCACGTCAGTCACGCCAAACCAGTTGATGGCAGCAGCGACTGCCGGAACCGGAGTCGCGCCGGCGCACTGCCGATCGAGGCCGGCGCTCTCCGGGATCATGGCGCTGGTCAGCGCCAGGTGTCCTCCGGCCGACTCACCCATCGTCACGATCCGGTTGACGTCGATGTTGTAGGTCTTCGCCTGCGCTGCGAGAAATCGCAGCGCGCACAGGCAGTCTTCAACCGCGGCAGGGGCTGGAGCAATACGCGCAAGTCGATACTCCACGTTCACCACGTTCCAGCCCATCTCCATCCACGGCACCAGTGACATCAGCGACCCTTCCTTCGTTCCGGCCGCCCAGAATCCGCCGTGGAAGTACACCAGCGTCGGCTGCGGTGTCGTGACGTCGCGCCGCGCGTAGATGTCCAGCTTGGATTCGTAGTTGCTCGCGGTGAGGTAGGTCACGTCAGGCACGACGCGATACTGGTTCGCAGCATGGGCCGCCCAATCCGCCGACGGCGACAACTGCGCGTGACTCGTTTCCGGCAGCACGACCACGAAGGCGATTGCAGCAGCAAAAAGTGCAGTTCTCATGCGGGGGAGCATACACTTTCCCTGCCATGAAGATCATGCGGCTCGCCGTCCTGCTCGTGGCGGCATTGACGGTGGCGAGGCCAGTGGCCGCCCAGCGTTACAGCGCCGTTCGTGACGGTGAGATCGTCAGGCTGACCGATCGCACGACGGACACGTCCGTCTCGATCCTGCCATCGGTCGGGAACATTGCATTCGAAATGGTGGTCAAGGGGCACAACGTGCTCCGTTTCCCGCATGCGTCGCTCGCCGACTTCAAGGCGATGCCGAATGCAACCGGCATCCCGTTCATGGGCCCGTGGGCGAACCGTCTGGACGAACAGGCCTTCTACGCGAATGGGCGCCGATACGCATTCGACATGAGTCTTGGCAACGTTCGCGGCGCGATTCCGATTCACGGTTTCGTGACCGCGACAGATCAGTGGCGCGTGAAAGAGTTGCGCGCGTCGGGCGAGGGCGCGTGGCTCACAAGTCGACTCGAGTTTGCGCGCCAACCGCTCTGGATGAAACAGTGGCCGTTTGCACACACAATCGAGATGACCTATCGGCTCTCCAACGGCCAGTTGGAAGTAGACACCGAGATCACCAATCAGAGCGCGGACGCGATGCCGGTCGCGATCGGATTTCATCCGTACTTCCAGCTTACGGATTCGGCGCGCGACGACTGGACGATCGCTATCGGGGCGCGCACTCGCTGGGTCCTCGACGGAAACAAGGTGCCGACAGGTCAAACGCTGCCAATCGAACAACTGTTCCCCACTCCATCGGCGGCGCGTCTCAGTGAGTACAACCTCGACGATGTCTTCGGCGATCTGGTACGGGATTCAGGCGGACGCGCAACGATGACGGTGATCGGCAAGAAGCAGCGGCTCGACGTCACCGTGGGCGCCAGGTATCGATCGGTGGTCGTCTGGGCGCCCAGCCCGTCCGGTAAGGGACGCGGGGGGCAAGGCGATTCGCCTCCGGCGGAGCGGAACTTCATCTGCTTCGAGCCGATGGCGAGCATTACGAACGCGCTCAACATGGCTCATCGTGGAGCCTACCGGGAGCTGCAGACAATTGCGCCGGGCGGAACGTGGAGGGAGAGTTTCTGGATAAAGCCATCCGGCTTCGAGCGACAGTAACGCCGCTTATCTAGTGCGGGCCTGTCCACCGGCCCGTCCACCGTGGCGCGGAGCGCGAAGGTGGAAATCTGGTATTTTTACGCACGTGAAATTTTTCCCTCGTCGTCTCTCGCCCTTGATTCCGGCGCAGCGATCGTCGAGGGCATGGTTTACGTCGGATCCGGCGACGCAGGCGGTACTGGCGCCACTGCTGGAAACGTCTGTTGGCATTCGGTATTGAGTGAAGGAGGCCAGCGATGCTCGGAATCCTCAGCCTCGCGCTTCTCGGAGCAGCAGCACCACCACCACATAGCTGTGACAGTCTGAAAGCCCTCCAACTCCCGCAGGCGACGATCACCAGCGCTGTCGTGGTACCGTCGGGCCCGTTCGTGCAGCCGACAGCGGGCCGCGGTCGTCAAGGCGCGCCGCCCGAGGCCGCCGAGCCGATCCCCGAGCACTGTCGCGTGAAGATGGTGCTCAAGCCCACACCAGACTCGAACATCAACGTCGAGCTCTGGATGCCGATGGCGAACTGGAATGGACGATTCCTCGCCGTCGGAAACGGTGGGTTCGCCGGATCGATCCAGGGATACGGCGACATGCAGATCGCGCTGCGGCGTGGCTACGCGACGGCCGCCACCGATACCGGTCACTCGGATGCCGACGGCCCGGGAGGAGTGTTTGGTCTGGGCCATCCCGAAAAGATCGTCGACTTCGCGTACCGCGCCGTACACGAGATGACGGTGAAATCGAAGCAGGTCATCGACGAGTTTTACGCGCGCGCGCCGCGCTTCTCCTATTTCAAGGGATGCTCGACCGGTGGCAGACAGGCAGCGATGGCGGCGCAGCGGTTCCCCGATGATTTCGACGGCATCATCGGCGGTGCGCTTGCCAATCGGCACATCCAGATGCATACGGCCGGCGTGGCGAGGAGCATCGAGCTGGCGAGGCACCCGGAGCGCGCGATCCCGGAGGACAAAGCGAAGCTGGTCAACGAAACAGTGATGAACGCGTGCGACACGCTCAAGGAAGGCTTCCTCAACAATCCGCGCGAGTGCAAAGTGGATCTGTCGAAGCTGGCGTGCAGCGGCGCCGACTCGCCCAGTTGCCTGACTGCCGCACAGATGAAGACGGTCGAGACCTTTTACGGTGGCCTCAAGAACAGCAAGGGCGAGCTGATTTTCTCGGGCCAGGCGGTCGGCAATCCGATCCCGGCGCTGCGTGGGGCGACGGGCACACCGGGCGGTGGATACGACACCGTCCGCATCTGGGGGTTCCAGGACGCCAACTACGACTGGCACACCTTCGATCTCGATCGCGACATGCCGATCATCAACAAGAAGGTCGGTTTCGTTGACGCGGTCGACCCTGACCTGCGGAAATTCAAGGCGCACGGTGGCAAGTTCCTGCTGTATGCCGGGTGGAGGGACACGACGATCACGCCCGAGAACACGGTGCTCTATTACGAGAAGCTCGTGAAAGAGATGGGCGATCAGAAAGACTTCGCGCGGCTCTTCATGGTGCCCGGCATGGCGCACTGCCGCGGAGGCGACGGTCCGAACACGTTCGACACGCTGACGGCGATGGAGCAATGGCGCGAGCAGGGTGTGACGCCTGTGCAGATGATGGGCTCGAACCCGCAATCGGGTCTGTCGCGGCCGCTGTGCCCGTATCCGCAGTACGCGAAATACAAGGGCTCCGGCGATCTCAAAGACGCGAAGAACTGGGCCTGCGCGGCGCCTTGATTTTCTAAACGCCCAACCTCCAACTCCCAACTCCCAATCAGCCTGACTCGTTGGGAATTGGAAGTTGGGGATTGGGAGTTGACAGGCTCGTCCTTCTCAATCCCTCCCTTCTCTGCGTTCATTGCTGCACTCGACGTACACTACAAGTCGACATGAGCGGTGATACGTCCGAAATCCAGGCGCGCGAGCAAGAGTCCGCACCACCGGCAACAGTCATCGAACGCAACGGCGTCAGAATCGTCGACACCTTCGCCGAAGCCTTCGGCATGCGCGGCGCCCGCGTCGTCATCACGGCGCAATCGCCGGCATGGGCAAGAACGGCGGCGCTCTCGATGACCGGTTTTGCCACGTCAGTGATCGGCTGCAAGGTCGAAGCGGGAATTGAAGCCGAGATCGCGCCGGACGACACGCCCGACGGACGGCCCGGCATCAGCGTGCTGCTGTTTGCCTTCGATGCCGAGGGACTGGGACGACAACTCATCGACCGAGTCGGGCAGACGATTCTCACCTGCCCAACGACAGCCTGCTTCGACGGCCTCCCGCAGTCACCTGAGCGCGTCACCGTGGGCGGCGCGTTGCGCCACTTCGGCGACAAATACCAGTCGAGCAAGATGCTCGATGGTCAACGCTACTGGCGCATTCCCGTCATGGAGGGCGAGTTCCTCGTTCAGGAGGCCTTCGGCATCCAGAAGGCCATCGGTGGAGGCAACTTTCTCATCCTCGCGAAAGATCAGGCGGCAGCGCTTGCGGCGGCGGAGGCGGCCGTCGTCGCGATGCGCAGAGTCCGCGGCGTGATTCTTCCTTTTCCTGGAGGGATCGTGCGAGCGGGCAGTAAGGTGGGCGCGAAGAAATACAAGAACATGATCGCGTCAACCAACGACGCGTACTGTCCAACCCTGCGAGGACGACCCGACGTGTCGAGCGAGATACCCGCGGGGGCGAATTCAGTTCTGGAGATCGTGATTGACGGCCTCGACCGCACCGCGATCGAAGATGCCATGCGCGCGGGTCTGGATGCTGCGTGTCGTCCCGGCGTCGTCGAGATCACGGCAGGCAACTACGGTGGCAAGCTCGGGAAGCATCACTTCCACCTGCACCAGTTAATCGGCTAACTCCCGATTCCCAACGTCTGACGCTCGCCCACCTCCCAAACCTGTTTCTTGGGAGTTGGGATTTTGCGAGTTGGGAGTTGACGAGTTTCTTACGTCACGTTCTCTTTCAAGAACGACACCGCCTGCGGCCACACTTTCGCGGCGACGTCCGCGTTGAATGTTCCGAGCGCGTTGTGGGGAGCCATGAAGGCATGGCCAGTGCCGGGATGCACGGTCAAGGTGACGTTCTTGCCCATACCGCGCAACTTGGCCTCGAGCGCGTGCGCCGCTGGCGGCGAGAAGAAGCTGTCGTTTTCAGCCATGTGGCCGCTGACGGTCGCCGTCAGCTTCGACCAGTCCGGCTCGCTGGCTCCTTGTGGGAAGCCATAGAACGGTACCACCGCCTTCACTCGATCGGGACGGTTGGCGGCGATGATGAACGCAAGCATCCCGCCCATGCAGAAGCCGACGACGCCGATGCCTTTGCTCGTCACGGCGGGGTGACTGGACAAGTAGTCGACGGCCCCGCTCATGTCGCGTCCCGCGCGATCGGGCGGTAGACTCTGCATCAGGTGCGATGCCTTGTCCATTTCGTCGTGCGCGGCGAGCTCGCCGTGATACAAGTCGGGCGCCAGCGCGACAAAGCCGGCGATCGCAAGCCGATCCGCCATTTCCTTGATGCCGGAATCGAGCCCCCACCATTCCTGGATGACGAGCACTCCCGGTCCCGAGCCACTCGAAGGCGTTGCCAGGTAGCCGGATGCCATATTTCCGTTGCTGCGAAACTCTACGGTCTGAGCCATGGCCGTAAGGATAATCTGATCGCCATGAAAAACGTGTTACTGCCGCTCGTGACGCTGAGCCTGGCGGGGACGCTTGTGAGCGCCATGACCCAGTTGTCAGCTCAGCCGGCGGATCGCTTTCTCGACGTGAATGGTCTTCGCATTCACTACGTCGACTGGGGCGGTGATGGAAAGCCTCCGATGGTCATGGTTCACGGGCTCGATCGCAACGCACGCACGTTCGATCATCTCGCCACGCGATTCACCTCGAAGTACCGCGTGCTGGCAATCGACATGCGCGGTCACGGCGACTCGGGCTGGGATCCGCAGGGACGTTACCTCGTCGAGGATCACGTCGGCGATCTCGAGGGTGTCGTTCAGCAGCTGTCGCTTCGCGATCTGGTGCTCTGGGGCAATTCCACCGGCGGTCGCGTCGTCCAGGTCTTCGCCGGCAAACATCCCGACCTCGTGTCGCGCGTGATCTCGGAGGACGTCGGACCCGAACGGCCGCGGCAGATCGCCGACAACTACGCAAAGCGGGTTCAACAGGAGCAGGCTGGCTGGGCGTCGCAGGATGAACTGCTCTCGCAACTCCGAAAGTCGAATCCGCGGATGTCACCGGCGGTCCTCGAACCCTACGTGCGCTATGGCACGAAGACGCGCGCCGACGGCCGGATCGAATGGAAGCGCGACCCGCAACTCGTAAAAGGCTTCGTGGCGACCGAGCTCTGGCGCTTTGTGCGCAACATCAAGTCGCCCATCCTCTACATTCTGGGCGGGCGAAGCAACATCGTGCCTCCCGAGACGCAGGACGAACTGCGGAAGACATTGCCGAATGCGCAGCTGATCACGATTCCCGACGTCGGCCACTATCCGAGCGATGAGCAGACCGAGGAGGTCGTAGGCATCGTGAACCGCTTCCTGGCGGGCGAGAATGTCGGAAAGTAGGCCGGGTCTTGCCTTATATCAACGCGCCGTAGATCTTTTCGGCACGCTCGACGAGCTTCGCGTGGCACGCCGCAACGTCTGAGCCTTCCGCGAAGACCGTGCATATCGGCCGACCCGCGAGGATGCGATCCCCGGGGTGCGGGACATCACGAACGCTCGGGTCATCGAGCCACTTGCGAGTGTCTCGCGGAACAACATCCTGACGGGCAAAGACGATCGCCTTGCCGCGGGCGGCGCCGGCGAGTGGCTGTTGAGTGAGATCGAAATGCGGCAGTACCGCTCGCGCACACGCATCCGCATGAATGGCGAATAGTGAAACGCCATACGCGCCTTCGACGAGCTCCATCGATGCGGACCAGCGTGGGTTCACCTCAACCGGACGCAAGTCGGCGTCTGTCCTGACGAAGTCGATGCTGCCCACACCAGTGAGAGGAAACGTTTCACATACGGCGTCCACCAGCTTGCGGAGAGCATCGGCAAAGCGTTCGCTCACGTGTGGGATCAAAATGTTTCCGCAATACTGGAAGCCTGACGCGCCAAAGACGCTCTCACCAACCAGCTGCCGCGAAGTTCCGAGCGCAACGCCGCCGCCATTCGCGGCCACGAACACCACCGAGCCGGCAGTGCCCTCGACGAATTCCTGAAGGTACTGACCACGGGTGAGCCACTCGTTCGCCGGCCGATGCCTCACGCCGTGACCACCGCCTGATACGCGAGGTTTGATCAGCCATCGCTCCACGTCGTGGTTTTGTTCCACGCTTTGCAACGATGTGACCACTCGCGGCGCACGGATGCCGCGCGCCGCGAAGGCGTGTGCAAGCGCCTGCGGATCTCGGACGCGGCGCAGCACGTCTGAGCCATTCCCCCACAGCGTGCGGCCGCTGGACAGGGCATCAACCATCTTTGGATGGTTCTCGAGGTTCGACAGGTAGACGATCGCATCGCTCGATAGCTCGGGAGCGACGGCAGCAATCGCCTCCGCCGAGAATGCCTTTCCAAAGTCTCTCGGCAACGACAGCGCGCGGACGGAAGGATGTTGATCGAGGTCCGCGTACGCATCGAGTGCGATCACATCGAAGCCGGCACGCGCAGCCGACTCCGCCGCCGCGCGGGTTGACACTCCAACGATCAGCACGCGCACGCGACTACTCGATGCCCAGTCGGCGGCGGGCAGCATCGGGCGAAATCACATAGAGGTGGTCGAGCACCGTACCCGTTGCCTCGCGAATGCCGAGCGCGCCGACGAGCGGCGCCGCGCTTCCACCAGCGAGACCGTCGGCCAGAAGGGCGGCGCCCTGCGCTGCATGCTTCGCAACGGCGCCGAAGCCCGACAGCACTTCGACGGTTCCTCCCTGCACCACGCGCGACAATCGGGTGATCAGCCCGCCACGGATCGCAGCAACTCGCGCGAGCCTTCCGGACAAGACGACCGCGCGCGCCGACGGCGCCGAGACTGTAAGACCCGCGACTGACTTCACGACGCCCTCGAGATACGCTTCGAGCGCCCTCTGCCGCTCGGGTGTTGTCACTTCCGCCAGCGTTTCCGCTGGCGCGCCCGGAGTGCCTGCAACGCTCAGCGCCCCGCCTGAGAACATCATCTGCTTCGTGACCTGCCCGGCCAGGAATGCCACCTCGCCGTCGAGCGCTCCGCTCGCGGTCGCGCCAAGCGGTCCCGACGATCCGCCGAGACCATCAACGATGCGCCCCTGTTCGACGGCGAGTGCGGCGGTGAACGCACCTCCCAATTCGAGAAGGATGAGCGACACATCGCGTACATCACAGCTCCGGCGGCGCGCCTGATCATGAATCGCCAGCACGGCTGCGCAGACCTTGTCTGCGGTGCCCATGTCCACGCGGTTGACCTTTCTGTGCGCTGGCACCGACTGGAGATGGACAACGCCGGGCGTGACGAGAACAGGAACCGATGCCGTGGCCAGCGCGCGCATCAGCGATGAAAGTCCGCCGATGCCACCGCTTTCACCGCGTGGCGCGAGGCACGCCAGTCGCAGATCGCGTTCGGTCAGCTCACGCGCGTGCGTGAGGGGAAGACCGTAGCCGGAAGGACCGACGACGAGATCGAGCGGCGAGGCTCGATCGAGAAGACCAAGCACAAGGGAAGGATCAGCGAGCGCGTCTTCCGTCGCGATGGATTCGTCGAGAAAGACGCGACCATCGTCAAGGCCGCAGAGGTCGAGACTGACGGTTCCAGGATCGATACCAATGACGCGAGGCATTGGGACTTTGCTCGTAAGTCAGCCTGGCGGGTCTACCGCCCTACGCTGTCGAGCATCGTGATTACAAGCTGTCAGCCAGTTCCGCTATCGATTCCGCATCAAGAATCAGATCGTTCTTCTCGAACAACTTCGCGATGCAGGCCTTGTGAATCTTCATCTTCAGGTTACCGATCCCCAGCGCGCCGAACGTCGTCACGCCATCTCGCACTGCGCCGTCGTCACCAACCTCTATCCCTTCCACGCCAAGCGGCGGAACCGCGTTGACGTCGGCAGCGACCTGGAGGCCCGCTCGGCCGACCCAGGCCGCACGTGGGATCAGGCAGACGCCGGCAGGCCCCGCATTGAGAAACATCTCGGCGCCTTCGAGCGCCTGCGCGGCAGCGGAACCGTCGGCCATCGCGACCTCGCGAACCGAGCCACCGAAGCGCTGGCGGATCTTCTCGGAGAGAGAACCGTCGCCGGCCCGCCTCGAGGTAACGGTCACGCGCGCGCCCGCTTTCGCCAGCAGCCCCGCGGCGCGCAGGCCGACCGGTCCTGACCCGGCCGTAACCAACGCCGAACGGCCGTCGAGCGAACTAGCGGCCTGCCGCATCTTCGCGACAGCAGCAACGGCGGTCGTGTTCGACCCGTTCGAATCGAGCATGACCGACACGCGAAGCGGACCGAAGAACGCTTTCTTCACTGCCTTCAGCAGCTGTTCGCCCTGCGGCATATCGCTGCCCCCGATGAAGATGGCGGTCGAGTGCAGGTGTTTCGGCCCGCGCGTGAAGATCGCTCCGTGCACGAGGTCGCGGACCGCGTCGACGGTGACGCCGCCATAGCTCATGACCTCGTCGGCGCCGGCATCAAAGGCGACAACGCGATCGAACACGCTGGGATGAGGAGAGGAATCGAGTTGCAGGAGTAGTTTCTTCACGGAAATCTGTGGGCTGCTGGGTTGCCAGGTTGCTGTGTAGCCAGGTTGCCAGGTAATTGCCTCACCCAGCTACCGAGTTACCCAGCTACCCAGCTGCTTAGCCTACCCAGCTACCAAAGTTACTTCGGGCTGAACGGATGCTTCGCCGTCTTGGCGCCAGCCAGCACCTCGCTCACCGCCGGCTTGCCGCCCAGCGCGCGCGCGATTGACTCTTTCGTCGCCTGGTAGTTGTAG
>Ga0207682_10001737_pt1 | contig 9996 bp, 9 predicted proteins | sample KBSM63metaG_FD_184332 | JGI IMG/M metagenome (GOLD analysis project Ga0207682, IMG submission 184332) | Miscanthus rhizosphere microbial communities from Kellogg Biological Station, Michigan, USA - KBS M6-3 metaG (SPAdes) (version 2) | ecosystem: Host-associated > Plants > Roots > Rhizosphere >...
GATTTAGTTTCAATTGTAACCATTCCGCCGGAATGCGAAAGGCGCAAGCACCCTCATGACGCGACGCGAGAAGCTCCACCTCGAAGGATTTCTTCCCTATCGCCTGTCAGTGCTCTCGAATACGGTGAGTTCCGCCATTGCAGCGGCCTATTTCGCCAACTTCGGCCTGTCCATCCCCGAGTGGCGCATCGTGGCCGTGCTCGCGGCGAATCCCGGGCTATCGGCAGCCGAGGTCACCGCGCGCACCGCCATGGACAAGGTGGCGGTGAGCCGCGCCGTGGCGACACTGCTGGCCGCTGGGCGGCTGCGGCGCACCACCGCGCCCGCGGATCGGCGCCGTACGCACCTGGCCCTCACGCCGGCGGGCGCGCGCGTGTACGCGCAGGTCGTGCCCATGGCGCTCGACTACGAGCGCCGGCTGGTCGCGCCGCTCTCGAAAGCCGAGCTCGCCACGCTCGACCGGGTGCTGCGGGTCTTGCTAGGGCGCGCCGTCGAGCTCGGCCCGGCGCATGCGCCATGAGCGCGCCACACCACATGTATAATCGCGCGCCCTGACCGGCGCGACTCTCATCCCTTCCTGAGAGAACCTCAAATGCTTGGCAAGATTCCCGCTGCCCGTCTCGCGCTCATCGAAAAGATAGTCGCGCACGCCCTGAAGAGCGTGCCGCGCGCACGGCGCACACTCGCGCGGGAATTCCTCGCCGCATTTTTCCGCGGCGTCGCCGAAGAAGACCTGCGCGCGCACCGGCCCGCGGAACTGGCCACCGCCGCGCTCGCGCACCTGGAATTCGGCCGTCGGCGCGTGGGAAATCGGGTGCTGGTCGACATCGCGCCACCGCTGAATGCGGACGCACCCACCGCCGCACACCGCTCGTTGCTGCGCGTCGTGTCGCCAGACATGCCCTTCCTCGTCGATTCGATCGGCATCGTGTTCAGCCAGCTCAACATCGCCGTGCACCTCATCGTCCACCCGGTGCTCGCGGTGCGGCGCGACGCGCGCGGAAACCTCAAGGCGGTCGGGGTAGATAGGAGCGCAGCGCATCTCGAGTCCTGGCAGATGTTCGAGATCGACCGGCCGGGCGACGCCGCACAGGCGCGCGAGCTCGAACGCCGCGTTCGCGCCTCGCTCGAGGACGTGCGGCGCGCGGTCACCGATTTCCGGGCAATGCTCGAACGCAGCCGCGCGGTGGCCAACGAGCTAGAGCGTGCCTCATTGCCGATGCCGAAGTCGCATTCGAGCGAAGCGCGCGCACTGCTCGCGTGGATGCACGACGGACACTTTGTCTACCTGGGGTACCGCTATTACCGTCTGAAGCGCGGCCGTTCGCGCGACGCGCTGGTGCGCGACGACGACACCGGGCTCGGAATTCTGCGCGGTCCGCCCAAAGGCCCCCGCAAATCGCCGCTGCCCATCGTGCTCACGGGGCATCTGCGCCGCCAGGCGCGCGCGCCAGAGCTCCTGGTGCTCACCAAGGCGAACACGCCCTCGACCGTGCATCGCGGAAGTTACCTCGACTACGTGGGCGTGAAGACTTTCGACGCCGCCGGCCAGGTCACCGGCGAGCATCGCTTTCTCGGTTTGTGGACCTCGAGCGCATATCACAAGCCACCCGCGGAGATCCCGCTGCTGCGGCGCAAGCTCGAAGCGGTGATCGCGCACTTCGGCCTGCCGCCGCAAAGCCACGACGCCAAGTCAGTGGTCAATGTCATCGAAACTTTTCCGCGCGACGAGCTGTTCCAGACATCCGCCTCGGAACTCGTTCCCATCGTGCGCGGCATCGTCAATCTGTACGAGCGGCGGCGCGTCCGGCTGTTCGTGCGGCGCGACAGCTTTGAGCGGTTCTATTCCTGTCTCGTCTTCGTGCCTCGCGACCGCTACAACACCGAAGTCCGCGAACGCATCGAGCACATCGTGCGCGACCGCTTCGGCGGTACGCACGTCGAGTCGCAGGTGCAGATCTCCGACTCCATGCTGGCGCGCCTGCACCTGCTGGTGCGCACGCCGCAAGGCGCACCCGGTGTCGACGACATTCCGGCCATCGAGGCGGAAATCGAAGCGGCGACAGCCACGTGGGAAGACCGGCTGCAGCAGGCGCTGATCGCGCGCGGCGTTGAGCGCAGCGCCGTCGAGCTCGCCACGCGTTATGCGCGTGCGTTTCCGCCCGCCTATCGCGCTGACGTCGAGCCCGCGCAAGCGCTGGAAGACATAGCCGACCTGGAGGCGCTGGCCGCAAACCCCGCCGTGCCCCAGCTCAACCTGCGCGCGCGCCCCGCGGACCGGCAGGGCCGGCTGTCGCTGCGCATCCTGCAGGCCGGCGACCCGATCAGCATCTCCGACATCCTGCCCATGCTCGAGAATTTCGGCTTGCGGGTCGTGGCCGAGCATCCGTACCACGTGCCCAACACGGCGTGGATCCAGGACTTCGAGCTCGAAGCGCGCGATCTGAAACGCGCGAACATCGCCGCGCTCGAGCCGCTGTTCAAGGAAGCTTTCCTCGCCGCGTGGCGCGGCGAAATCGAAAACGACGGCTTCAATCGCCTGCTGCTGTGCGCGGCCCTGAGCGCGCGCGAAATCGTGATCGTGCGCGCCTATTGCCGCTATCTGCTGCAGACCGGCATTCCATTCAGCCAGGCGTACATGGAACGCGTGCTGGTCGCGCAGGCCCCGATCGCCAAGGCCCTGGTGCGCCTGTTCGAAACCCAGTTCGCGCTCGAGGCCAAGGCCCGGGAAGCCGCGGCCGAACGTATCCGCCAGTCCATCCTGCGCGCGCTCGACAAGGTCGCGAGCCTCGATGAAGACCGTATCCTGCGCAGCTACCTGCACGTGATCCGCGCCACGCTGCGCACTAACTACTATCAGTCGACGGAAGGTGGAACGGCGGACGGAGCCACACAGAAAAGCTGGGTGTCGTTCAAACTCGATCCGTCCGGCATCCCCGACCTGCCGCTGCCGCGGCCGAAGTTCGAGATCTTCGTGTACAGCCCGCGCGTCGAGGGCGTCCACATGCGCATGGGATACGTGGCGCGCGGCGGCATCCGCTGGTCGGACCGGCGCGAGGACTTCCGCACCGAAGTGCTCGGACTCATGAAGGCGCAAAACGTCAAGAACACCGTCATCGTGCCGGTGGGCGCCAAGGGCGGTTTTTATCCAAAGCGACTGCCCACCGCCGGTTCGCGCGAGGATGTGCAGAAGGAAGTCATCGCGAGCTACCAGACCTTCATCCGCGGGCTGCTCGATGTCACCGACAACATCGTCAACGGCAAGACGATCGTGCGGCCAGGCATCGTGCGGCGCGATGCCGATGATGCCTACCTGGTGGTCGCCGCCGACAAGGGCACTGCCACGTTTTCCGATATCGCCAATGCCATCTCGATCGAGTACGGCCACTGGCTGGGGGACGCTTTTGCCTCGGGCGGTTCGGCCGGCTACGACCACAAGGGCATGGGCATCACGGCGCGCGGCGCGTGGGAATGCGTCAAGCGGCACTTCCGTGAGATCGGCGTCGACATCCAGTCGCAGGAATTCACCTGCGCCGGCATCGGCGACATGTCGGGCGATGTCTTCGGCAACGGCATGCTGCTGTCGAAGCACATCCGCCTGGTGGCGGCGTTCGACCACCGGCACATCTTCCTCGACCCGAATCCGCCGGTGGCCGCGAGCTTCCGCGAACGTGAACGCCTGTTCGCCTTGCCGCGCTCGAGCTGGGACGACTACTCGCGCAAACTCATTTCGCGCGGCGGCGGGGTGTGGCCGCGTTCCGCCAAGTCGATTGCGCTCGGTCCGGAAGCGCGCATGTCGTTGGGGCTGGAAGCCGCGAGCGCTACCCCGGTCGAGGTGATGCGCGCCATCCTGCGCATGCAGGTCGACCTGTTGTGGAATGGTGGCATCGGCACTTACGTGAAGGCGGCCGATGAATCGCATGGCGAGGTGCGCGATCGTGCCAATGACGCCATCCGCGCTGACGGCCGGGAGATTCGCGCCAGGGTGTTCGGCGAAGGCGGCAATCTCGGCTGCACGCAACGCGGCCGCGTGGAGTACGCCCAGTCCGGAGGGCCGGAAAAGGCCGGTGGCCGCATCAACACCGACTTCATCGACAACTCCGCCGGCGTGAATACCTCGGATCTCGAGGTCAATATCAAGATCCTGCTGACCGACGTGGCGCGCAAGGGGCGTCTCACACGCGCGGCGCGCGACAAACTACTCGCCAGCATGACGCAGGAAGTCGCGGCGCTGGTCCTGCGCAACAACTACCTGCAGAGCCAGGCCATTTCGGTCCTCGAGCAACGCGCTCCGGAGCGCTTGTCCGAATATCACAGCCTGATTCGCACGCTGGAACGCGGCGCGCATCTGAACCGCGCCATCGAATTCCTGCCGGGCGACGACGAATTCGCCGAGCGGCGCAAGCAGAGCCTGGGCCTCACGCGTCCCGAGCTCGCGGTGGTGCTGGCGTACAGCAAGATCTGGCTGAGCAATCACCTGCTCGATTCGGACCTGCCCGACGACCCCTACTTCGCGACTGAAGTGCAGCGCTACTTTCCCACGCCCGCGCGCAAACGCTACGCACGGGAAATCCCGCGTCATCGGCTGCGCCGCGAAATCATCGCGACCGCGACGACCAACAGCCTCGTCAATCGCATGGGCCCGGTGTTCGTGGCGCGCGCCCAGGAAGACACGAACGCCGATCCGGCCGCCATTTCCCGGGCCTACACCATCGCGCGCGAGATCTTCTCCATGCGTTCTTTGTGGGCCGACATCGAATCGCTCGACAACACCGTCGCGGCCAGCATTCAGTACGCCATGCTGTATCGAACCGGCCGCCTGCTGCGGCACACCAGCTACTGGCTGCTGCGTGAGCGCGGCGACGATCTGCACGTCGAGAAGGCAGTGCGCGAACTGCGCGTTGGCATTGGGCAACTGACCGACGGCGCGGACCTCGGCATCGGCGGCGAAGCCCGGGCGCAACATGACGCCACCATGGCGGAACTCACCGGTGCAGGCGTACCCGAGAAATTGGCGCGGCGCGTTGCACGGCTCGCGTTGCTGGAACCCGCGCTCGACATCGTGGCGTTGTCGCGCGACGAACGCGTGGCCGTTGCGGATGTCGCACGGGTTTACTTCGAACTCGGCGTGACGCTCGGCCTCGACTGGCTGCACGGAGAGATCGACCGTCTCGCGGTCGACGGCCCGTGGCAGGCGAGCGCACGCACCGGCTTGCGCGACTCGGCGATGCGCGCGCACCGCAAGCTCACCCTGCAGGTCCTGCGCACGCGAGGCGCGACCCGCGTCGCCGACCGCGTGGCGCGCTGGAGCGCGCAACACGCCGATGCGCACTCCGGGTGGAAGCGCACCCTGACCGAAATGCGGGCAACGGGTGCCGCGGACTTTGCCACGCTCACCGTCGGCGTCGACGCGGTCCGCAACCTGTCGAACGGTTAGACGACGAGGATGCGCCCCGCACTGGTGATCATCACGTACGAGCGCCCCGATGCACTGGCCGCGGTGCTCGCCACCGTCTCTCGCCAGACACTGGCGCCTGCCGAGATCGTGATCGCCGACGATGGTTCCGGTCCGTCGACCCGCAAGGTGGTGGACGATTTCATCGCCCGCACCAGCGTGCCGACGCGCGTGGTGTCCCAGCCGCACTCAGGCTTTCGGGTCACGCGGCTGCGCAACCTCGCGATCGCTGCTACGGCCATGGAATACCTCGTGTTCAGCGACGGCGACATGCTGCTGCATCCGGAATTCATCGCCGATCATGCGCGCATCTGCCGCCGCGGCTTCTACACCCAGGGCGTGCGCACGCATGCCGACGCAGCACTGACCGAACGGCTGATCGCCGACCCGTCGCAGCAGCCCGGGTTCTGGTCGCCAGGCTTCGGCGGGCTGCGGCGAGCCTATCTACTGCACTCTCCGGCGATGGCTTCGATGATGCGCAGGCTCGCCAATGCGTTCATCGCCATCAAAGGGTGCAACCAGGGTTTCTGGCGTGACGACCTGGTCCGCGTCAACGGCTTCAACGAAGCGATCGAGGGTTGGGGTGCGGAAGACAAGGAACTCGCTGCGCGACTCGAGAACGCCGGCGTGCGCCGGCAGACACTCTTGTTTGGCGGCATCGCCAGCCACCTGCACCACGCGCCGGCATCGCGGGCGGCCCTGCCCCGGAATCTGGCGCTGCTCGAAGCCGCAAAACGCGAACGCCGCGTGCGCTGCGACTCAGGTCTCGACGCGCATTTCCATAGTTGAGCGGGTAATATCGCGGTCCCAAAACGGAGGCCCCGCATGCCCGGCAATTTAATCCTGGTCCGTCACGGTCAGAGCACCTGGAACGTCGAGAATCTTTTTACAGGCTGGCATGACGTCGACCTGTCGGACCTGGGCCGCATCGAAGCGAAATCCGCCGGTGCCGAGATCAAGAAAGCCGGCATCAAGCCCGACGTCGTGTTCACGTCCGTGCTCAAGCGCGCCATTCGTACCATGTGGAGCGTGCTCGATGAGCTCGATCTCATGTGGCTGCCGGTGGAGCGAAGCTGGCGGCTGAACGAACGTCACTACGGCGCGCTGCAGGGACTCGACAAGGCGCAGACCGTGGAGAAACACGGTGAGGCGCAGGTGAAGATCTGGCGCCGCAGCTATGACATCCCGCCACCACCTCTCAGCGATGACGATCCGCGGCACCCGCGCGCCGATCGCCGTTACGCGAAAATCGATCCGCGGGTGCTGCCCGCCTCCGAATCGCTCAAGGACACGCTCGCCCGCGTGCTGCCGTTCTGGAACGATCGCATCGTCCCGGAGCTGCTTGCCGACAAGAATGTGCTGGTGGTGGCGCACGGAAATTCCCTGCGCGCCGTCGTGAAGATGCTCGACAACGTGAGCGAGGCCGAGATCACCGAGCTCAACATCCCCACGGGTGTGCCGCTGGTGTACGAGCTCGACGCGAGCCTCAAGCCGATCAAGAGTGGCTATCTCGGTGACCCCGAGGCCATCAAGGCCGCGGCCGAAGCCGTCAAGAAGCAGACCGAAAAGAAAAGTAGTTAGTGCGGTTCAGCGAATCGGGCTGTCGGCGATCGGCACCTGTTTCGCGCTCCAGCCGTCATAACGGCCGCCCTTGGCGATCGCAATATCGGTCAGGCGGCGGCTCAGGTCCTGCATGTCTGGCACCGTGAGATGCAGCGATTTCTGCGCGTGGAGGCTGTAACGAAGCTCACCACTCTCGGGGGTGTCGATCACGTCGGTGTTGAAGCCCTCGGTCGTCAGCTGCGCGGCCACCGCGTCCGCGGCTTCGCGCGTGGGAAAAGCGAGGAAGAAATCCAGGTCGTGCGGCTTGAAAGGATCCGAGCCGCGTTTACGAAGCTGGTCGATGAGGCGCGCATCCCAGGAATCGTTCTTACGCTGGCGCAGCTTGTTGAGGTTCTGCCAGATCCGCCACACAGCGATGACGCCGCCGATGATGGCGAACACGTACATCCAGTTGGTGGAAGCAAACATATCGCTACTCGTCTTCGGCGATGGTCACTTTCAGTCCCGACAAGGCCTGCGTGATTTCAACCTGGCATGAGAGACGGGAATTTTCGCGATAGTGCGAGAGCTCGGTCAGCAGATCGCGCTCGTCGGACATCGGGGCGGGAAGTTTGGCGGCCCACTCCGGGTCTATGTAGATGTGGCAGGTAGCGCAGGAACACATGCCGCCGCAGATGGCTGCGACGCCGTAGTCCAGCTCGCGCAACACTTCCATCACTTTCAGTCCCGGCTTGCACTCCACATCGTGAGAAACACCGTCCCGATCAATCACCTGCAACGTCGCCATTCCGCTTCCCAACACCCGAGATTTCGCGCAAATTCGCGGCGCTAGTGTGCCGAGGTTGGGCGTCGGGCGCCAGCGAAAGCAGGCGGCGCAGTGCAGCGGATTCCACCTGCAGGTCGGTGGCCGGCACGACCCGCGACACGCGGCGCGCGCGATACCAGAGATATGTCAGCAGGGTGAACACATTGGTGAGCTCGGCCAGCATTGCCGGCGTCGCACCGGCGTCGGCAAGGCCTGAAGCCTCGAGCAGCAACGCACTGTGCGCCGTGGCGCGCGGGTAATAGGTCATCACACATGCCAGGTCGAGCAACGGATCGGCCACCTGCGCGTATTCCCAGTCGATGAAGTACACGCGGTCCGCGGTCAGCACGTTGCCGTGGTGCAGGTCGCAATGGACGATCGAAGGCGCACGCTGTGACGAGCCGGCGCGGGTCATTGCTTCTGCGCCGTTCGCCAGCAGGAACTGGATGCGCCCGGCCTCATCCGAGTCGCTGCCGATGATCATGTCTGCATAGCGGCGCGCGGAGCTCATCGGATCGAACCGGGGCACGGACGGGGGCGCCACTCCTTGCAGCACTCGCAGACGCTGCCCGAGCGAACGCAGATCGCGCATGCGCGTGAAGTAGTGTGGCGTCCACAGACGGCCGTCGAGATAGTCGGTGATGAGGCAGAAATGACCGGGGTCTGCATACACCACCTGGGGCGCGATGCCGGCGTTGGCTGCCGCCGTATGCAGGGCCAGCTCGCGCGCGCGGTCGAGGCCCGGGTCGGAAGTCGCGTTTTCGTTGAGGCGGAGCACGAAGCGTCCGCGGCGCGTTCGCACCAGGAAGCTGCGATTCACCTTGCCGCCGCCGATGAGTTCCTGCGAATACGGTGCTTCGCCGTCTTCGCAGCCCGGTACGTGTTGCAAGAGGGTGGCACCGATCATGCCGGCACCAACTGTGCATGCAGTCGGCGGCGCCATGCGATGAAGCCTCCGGCTGCGATACCGATAAACAACACATTGAGAAACGCCAGGAACGGCAGGTCTTGTACGTAGAAGAGGAACACCAGTACTCCGTCGATCACGATCCAGTACAACCAGTTTTCGAGTTTCGCACGCGCCGCGAGCCACGTCGCAAGCAGGCTGAAGCCCGTCGTCAGCGAATCGAGCAGCGGCCACGCGGCGCGGGTTTCGGCGGCCAGCAGTTGCGCGGTTGCAAAAGACAGCGCGGTGACGAGGAGCGCCGCCATCAGGTGTGAAGGATACGGCCACATGCCGACGGGCAACTCGCCCTGCGTCGCGCTGCGCGTCCAGCTCAGCCAGCCATACACCGACATGCCGACGAAAAATACCTGCAGAGCCGACTGCATAGGCAGCCCGCGCAATCCAGCCAGCAAAGCCGCGAGTGCCGAGCTCACCGCACCTGCGATCCAGCACAGGCGATTGCGCCGTGCCGCGAGGATGGCGTAGGCCGCCCCGGTAAGCATCGCGGTGATCTCGAAGATCTTCAGCACTTCGACGGGGAACTGCATTGATAGATAGGCGATGGCCGGCCGGTCAGCCGAGCGGCCCCAGAACCTTCATGACGAAGATGGCCTTGCCATCACGCTCGAACGTAGGGCGCAGTTCGCGCGTCAACGCGTCCATGACTTCCTCGTAACGACCGAACACTTGTGTGCTCATGTCGTTGGTCATCACTTTGAAGCGGCCGTCAGCGTTGAGACGATCGATGAATCCGCGGATCGGCGGAATGTAGTCATCGTGCAGGGGATACAGGCTGATCTCGACGCCGATGTTCATCTGGTCTCCATCACCGAAATGTGTACGTCACCGTCACGCCCGCCTGACGCGGATCGCCCGCCTGTACGTAGCGGGTAGGCGTGTAATACGGCGGCTCATTACCGAAATAGAACCCACGCTGCGAATAGTACCTGTCGAAAAGGTTTCTGACCCAAACTTCCGCTCGCCAGTGTTTCCCTGAGACGCCCGCCTTCAAGTGTGTCAGCAAGCGCGACGGTGCTCGTTCGTCGTGCGATTCGTCGAAGTAGAAATCGTCGACGCCGGCAAAATCAACGCGCGCAAAAGCGCCGCGCGTCCCCCGGTATTCCAGCCCGAGGTCGTATTGATACTGCGGTGCGTGCGCCTGCTCGCGGCCGTCGAGATTGCGTTCACCAAACACGTAGTCGATGTAGCGCGTCTCGAGCAGCGCGG
>Ga0207682_10001739_pt1 | contig 9989 bp, 7 predicted proteins | sample KBSM63metaG_FD_184332 | JGI IMG/M metagenome (GOLD analysis project Ga0207682, IMG submission 184332) | Miscanthus rhizosphere microbial communities from Kellogg Biological Station, Michigan, USA - KBS M6-3 metaG (SPAdes) (version 2) | ecosystem: Host-associated > Plants > Roots > Rhizosphere >...
CCTGTTCGCACCGGAACTAGGCGCTTTTGCGATCGAGCACGGTCAGCGCGTAGCGGTATAGATTTTTTTTGTCCGCGGGATAGTCGGTCACGGAGTGCGCGCGCCATTCCCGCAAATCGAATTCCGGCATATACGTGTCACCGGCGACCACCGCATCGATCTCCGTCAGGTAAATGCGGTCCGCGCGCGGCAACGCCGCCTCATATAACTGGGCGCCGCCAATGACGAAGATCTCGTCGTCGTTACCGCAGGCCGCCAGCGCCGCGTCGAGCGTCGGGGCAACTATTGCGCCTTCGACGCGGTAATCGCGTTGCCGCGTTACGACCACGGTGGTGCGGCCCGGCAGCAGGCGGTTGATCGATTCCCAGGTGTTGCGCCCCATGACGATGTGATGCCCCATCGTGATCGCTTTGAACATCTTCAATTCGCCGGGCAGGTGCCACGGTATTGACTGATTCGCGCCGATGACGCGATTTTTCGCCATCGCGACGATCAATGAAATTCGCGGACGCTCTTGACTCATTACGCGCGCACACTAAACCGCAACAGGTGCCTTAATCGCGGGATGCGGGTCGTAATTCTCGAGCGTGAAGTCCTCATACTTGAAGTCGAACAAATTCTTCACCGCCGGATTCAACCGCATAATCGGAAGCTTGCGCGGCTGGCGCGACAGCTGCTCGCGCGCCTGCTCGAGATGGTTCATATACAGGTGCGTGTCGCCGAACGTATGCACGAAATCCCCTAGCTTCAATCCGGATACCTGCGCGATCATCATCGTAAGAGCCGAGTACGATGCGATATTGAAAGGGACGCCGAGAAAGATATCTGCGCTGCGTTGGTAAAGCTGGCATGAGAGCCTGCCGCCGGCGACGTAGAACTGAAAGAACGCATGACACGGCATCAGCGCCATCTTGTCGAGGTCCGCGACGTTCCATGCCGAGACGATCATGCGCCGCGAATCGGGGTTCTTGCGAATCTGCTCGAGCACCTGGCTGATCTGGTCGATGTGCCGCCCGTCGGGCGCCGGCCACGAGCGCCATTGATAACCGTAAACAGGCCCGAGATCGCCTTTGGCGTCCGCCCATTCGTCCCAGATGCTGACACCGTTTTCCTTCAGGTACCGGGTATTGGTCTCGCCTTTGAGGAACCACAGCAGCTCATGCAGGATCGACTTGAGATGGACTTTCTTGGTAGTGAGCAGCGGAAAGCCCGCATTCAGGTCGAAGCGCAGTTGCGCGCCGAATACGGAAAGAGTGCCGGTGCCGGTGCGGTCGCTCTTCTTGGTGCCGTTCGACAACACATGCTGCATCAGGTCGAGATAATTGCGCATCAGGGCTCGCGATGGACGATGAAAAACCGGTTCGGACAACAGCGAATTTTAATCGATATTTTCGCGATAAGGTTTTTTCAGGATCCAGTAGACGATCGCCGTCGCGGTTTCGGGCTCCTTGCCGAGGTAGCCATGCGGGCTGAATGCTTCGCACGCGTCTGAAGTGGCGGGCAGTCCGCCCTTGACGGTAATCAGCGGGTAGCGGCGGGCTTCCGCGAGCTTGCGCGCTTCGCTATATGGAGTGTAGCGGCAGCCGTCGTCGACATGATGCACGATTAGCACGGGTGCAACGACTTTCGAGTAATCAAAGCCGCTCAAGCCGGGACCCGATCGCGCCGCGAGATAGACCGTCGACGTGAGAGCGACGCCGCTTACGCCAGCGCCGAGTGCCCCGGCTGTCGCGGCGGCCGAGACGCTACCGCGGCTGGTGCCGATCAAAAATACCGGCGCGTTGTTGAAGCGCTTCTTCAGGGCCACAACCACGGCGCCGATGTCGGCGGCATGCTTGTCCCCAAGGCGGAACCGGTCGTCCATCCCTTGCGGCTGGTCGGATGGCGTATCGACGATCGCCACGGCGACGCCGCCATCGACAAACGTCGAGCGTGCGCGAACCAGAAAATTGCCCGGCGCGAACTTGATTTCACCATTCTCGTTGCGCAGGCGGAAATTGCCCGCACTGCCTGGAAACAGCACCGCGACGGCGGCAGGTTCGTTTGGCGCGGGGGTCAGCAAAAGAAAGGATTGCGTGACGCCATCGCGCGTGGGCAGGGTGACGATTTCCTGCGCCGTAGCGCTTGACATCGTTACGAGCAGGAACATCACGGTGACATTGATGCGGGCAATCATGACGGGCAGCCGTTTCCCGAAAAATGTGCGCCGAAAGATTATAATTGGCGCGCTCCATCCCATCCAGGAAATCATGCTCGCCAAACTCACTCAACATGCGGCCGCGGCCACGATTGCCGCACTGCGCAAACGCACGCATTGCCTGATTGTTCTGCCCGTATCCAAGGACTTGTCGCCCGCGTGGCCGGGCGGGGACGTGCTTGCATCGTTGCTCACGCGGAGGCGCATGAAAGCGGGCGAGGTCGCGAAATCGCCGGTTACCGGCAATTTGAAAGACGGTGCGCTTGCGAGCTGGATGATGCTCGATCCAAAGAAACCGGCGTTCGAGCAACACGCTGCACTGCGTGGAGCATTGCAGCCGCTGCTAGGCGAGAATCCGGCCGAGATTGCAATAGCAGTTTGCGGCGACGCAGCGCAACGTCATGCCGCGGCTCAGGTAGCGACTTATTGCGCCTGGGTAAACGGAGCGGTGCTTCCTGAGCGCAAACGCAAAGCCTCGCACAAGCCGCTCAAGGAGATCCATCTATATGGCACTCGCGACGGCGACGATTTCGCGGAACTAAGGGCGCGCGCGGAAGGCAACATTCTGTGTCGCGAACTTACGATGCTGCCGCCGAACGAGCTCACGCCAGGCCAATACCGTGCGCGGATCAAAGAGCTCGCCAAAGAACACGGATGGCGGCGCGAGGAATTCGATTATTCGCAGCTCAAGAAAATGGGCGCGGGTGCGTTCTGCGCAGTGGCCCAGGGCAGCGAAACGCGCGATGCGGCAATCGTGCGCCTGCGCTACACGCACTCACGCGCGAAACGCACTGCGGCGGTCGTCGGCAAAGGCATTTGTTTCGATACCGGCGGGCACAATCTCAAGCCCGCACGCTACATGTATGCGATGCACGAAGATATGAACGGCTCCGCGGTCGCGCTCGGCATCATGGTCGCGGCGACGCAGATGAAGCTTCCCGTCAACCTCGATTGCTGGCTCGCGATCTCGCGCAACGACATCAGCCCCCGCGCCTACCATCAGAACGAAGTCGTGCGCGCGTTGAACGGCACCACCATCGAAGTCATGCATACCGACGCCGAGGGGCGCATGGTGCTCGCCGATACGCTTACACTGGCGGCGCGCGCCAAGCCGGACTTGATTATCGACTTCGCGACTTTGACCGGCACCATGCACTCCGCGCTGGGCGAGCGCTACAGCGGCATATTTGCGACGAGCGACGAGCTTGGCGCGCAGGCCGTAGCCGCCGGACGCCTCGCGGGCGAACGCGTCTGCGTCTTTCCGCAGGACGACGATTACGACAGTGCGCTCGACAGCAAGATCGCCGACGTCAAGCAATGTTCGCTCGACGCCGCTGCCGATCACATCCTGGCCACGCGTTTTCTCAAGCGCTTCGTCGGCAACACGCCGTGGATACACGTCGATTTGTCGGCCAGCAGCGCGAAGGGCGGGCTGGGCGCTGTCGCGTCCGACACGACCGGGTTCGGCGTCGGCTGGGCGCTCCAGCTGCTGGCGGCACAGTTGAACTAGCTGCAGTCAGGCAGGCAAAGGGAAGGCGGTGTATGGGGGCGGCATCACCGGCTTGACAGAATATGGCTACATAACTAATAATGTAGTCATGAATAAAAATTACATGCGCGCGATTCCGCGAGAGTGGCGCAACATATCCAAAGTATTTGCCGCGCTGGGCGACGAACACCGCCAGCGCATTCTGCTTACTTTCGAGCCGGCTGAGCGTCTGAATATCGGTGAAATCGTCGCCGTGTCTACCTTGAGCCGCACGGCGGTGTCCCACCATTTGCGCATCCTGCGCGAGGCTGGCGTGTTGCAGAGCCGCAAGGAAGGCAAGGAGGTCTATTTCTGGATCAACAAACAGTTCCTGATCGATTCGATGGAAACGGTCGTCGGATTTATACGGCATAACGCGTGACCACACCCAGAAATAAGTCAGGCCGGCACCGATGAGTCAAACGTCACAGTATCGGCTGTTGCGCGAGCGCCGTTTCCTGCCGTTTTTCTGCACGCAATTCCTTGGCGCGTTCAACGACAATGTGTACAAGAACGCGCTCATCATCATGTTCGCGTTTCACGCCGCCGCCTTCACCACGCTGAGTTCCGGAACGCTCGTCAACTTATGCGCCGGTCTCTTCATTCTGCCGTTTTTCCTGTTCTCGGCGACCGCTGGCCAGCTGGCGGACAAGTACGACAAGGCGCGCATCATCCGCTACGTCAAGCTCTTCGAAATCGGCATCATGTGCATCGGCGCCGCCGGATTTCTGTATCAGAACCTGACCCTGCTGATAGGCGCGCTGTTTTTGATGGGACTGCATTCGACTGTGTTCGGGCCGGTCAAGTATTCGATCCTGCCGCAGCATCTTAGGCTCGAAGAGCTGGTTGGGGGGAACGGGCTCGTAGAAATGGGCACGTTCGTCGCCATCCTGCTCGGCACAGTACTGGGGGGCTTGCTGATTGCGCAGCGGAATGCCGCTTCGCTGGTATCAATTGCGGTAATCGGGATTGCGTGCGCGGGCTATCTCTCAAGTCGCGGCGTGCCGAGTGCGCCGGCCGCTGCGCCCGATCTGAAAATCAACTGGAACCCGTTCACCGAAACCTGGGCGAATCTGCAATTCACGCGCGGCAACCGCACGGTGTTTCTGTCCGTGCTCGGGATTTCATGGTTCTGGTTCTATGGCGCGACGCTGCTCGCGCAGTTTCCGAATTACTGCAAGGACGTGCTGGGCGGCGACGAACATGTCGCGACCGTGATGCTCACGATGTTTTCCATCGGCGTCGGCACTGGCTCGCTGCTGTGCGAGCGCTTGTCCGGCCGCAAAGTGGAAATCGGACTTGTACCGTTCGGCTCGATCGGGCTTACCGTGTTTGCGCTGGACCTTTTTTTCGCGAGTCCGACCGTGTCACCAACGCATGTGATCGGCGCCGCGGAATTCCTCGTGCAGCCGGCCAACTGGCGCATCCTGTTCGATCTCCTGATGATCGGCATGTTCGGCGGCTTTTATATCGTGCCTCTGTACGCGTTGATCCAGAGTCGCGCCGAACGCAGCCACCAGTCGCGCATCATTGCCGGCAACAACATTCTCAACGCGTTGTTCATGGTGGTGTCCGCGTTGATGGCGATCGTTTTACTGAAAGCCGGCGTAACCATCGCTCAGCTTTTCCTGATCACCGCGCTGCTCAACGCCGTGGTCGCGGTCTACATCTACACGCTGGTGCCCGAATTCCTGATGCGGTTCCTCGTGTGGCTGCTCGTGCATACGATTTACCGGCTCGACAAAAGCGGCATGGAAAATATTCCCGAGGAAGGTCCGGCGGTGCTCGTGTGCAATCACGTGAGCTTTGTCGACGCATTGATTATCACCGCCGCATGCCGCCGCCCGATCCGGTTTGTGATGGATCACAACATCTTCCGCAACCCGGTGCTCAATTTTATATTCCGTACCGGCAAGGCGATTCCGATTGCCTCCGCGAAGGAAGACCCGCAGCTCCTCGAACAAGCGTACGACGAGATCGCTGGCGCGCTCGAACATGGCGACATCGTCGGTATTTTTCCGGAGGGACGGATTACCGATACCGGCGAGCTTTATCCATTCCGCGGCGGCATTATGCGCATCGTTCAACGCACGCCCGTGCCGGTGGTGCCGCTGGCATTGCGTGGATTGTGGGGAAGTTTTTTCAGCCGCAAAGGCGGCCGGGCAATGACGCGCATCTCTCATCTGGCGCCGTTTAAAAAAATTGGCCTGGTCGGCGGCCGCGCAGTCGCGCCGAATGATGTGACGCCGCAAGCGCTGCAGGAAATGGTGCTCGCGTTGCGCAACGATTGGAAATAGCGGGCTCAACAGCAATTCGGCATTGAGGCCGAACGGGAGGCACTATGTGGTTTGCGGGATTATTGATCGGCGGTTTGATCGGTTCGCTGGGCGGAGTTGGCGCGGGTGTTTTTGGCGCAATCGTCGGCGCTATCGCGGGCGCGATTATCGGAGCCTGGTTCAAGCCGGCCGGACGGCAGGAGCGCGTTACGGCGAATGCCGACGATCTCGCGTTCAAAATCGATCATATCTACAAGTCGCTCGAGGACATTCATCATCGTCTGGTGCGGCTGGAAAAGCCGGCCGCTCAACCCGCTGCCACGGTCGACGAGCCTGTATCAGCGTCCGGTGCCGCTCCTACGGCAACGGATAATATCGGGCGCTACGCAGCAGCCACGGCGGCGCCTTCGACCCCTGCGGCAGCCGTGGTGCAGCCCGACGTCATTGTCATTCCCGATCCCGCGCCGATAGCGCAGACGGCAGCACACGGCACGCCGCCGTCGGTGCCATCAGCGCCGGCGGTAACGCCTCCACTGCAAGCCCCGTCGTTCGATCCGCGTCCCGCGCAGGCAACACCGTTTGCGGAGGATGCAGACGCGCCGTCGGCGCCGTTCCTCGCCAGCAGCCCCTCGTGGTGGCAGCGCCTGTTCTCCGGCAACATTGTCGCGAAAGTGGGCGCCATCGTGCTTTTCTTCGGCACCTGTTTTTTGCTCAAGTTCGCTTACGACCATACGTTTGTGCCGGTGCCGCTCCGGCTGATAGGCGTTGCGATGATTGGCATTGCGATGGTGTTCGGGGGCTGGAGGCTGCTCGGCCGGCGCAGGCTATACGGCTTGATATTGCAGGGCGCCGGCATCGGCGTGCTGTATATCGACGTGTTTTTTGCGCTGCGCGTGTTTTCGCTGATACATCCCACCGCAGGCTTTCCGATATTCATGGCGCTTGGCATCGTCGCGACGATGCTGGCGGTGCGGCAGGATGCCAAGGTGCTCGCGGTGCTGGGGCTGGTCGGCGCCTTCCTTGCCCCGGTGCTGGCCGGCAGCCGCGAGGGCAATCATGTGCTGCTCTTTTCGTATTACACGCTTTTGAACGGCTTCATCCTGGCGATCAGCTGGTTCAAGGCGTGGCGCGACTTGAATCTCGTCGGCTTTATTTTCACTTTCATCGTCGGCGTGTTTTGGGGCGCACACAATTATCGGCCCGAGTTGTTTCCGACGGTCGAGCCCTTCGTGTTGATCTTTTTCGCGATGTATCTGGTGATACCGATCTTGTTCGCGACGCGCCAGCCACCAGAGTTGAAGGGGCTCGTTGACGGCACGCTGGTATTCGGCACACCGCTGTCGACGGCGTTCATGCAGGCGGGACTGGTGCGCGACCTGCCGTATGGGCTGGCGTGGAGCGCCGGTTTTGCCGCCGCGCTGTATGCGGTATTGGCAGTCAGTGTGCTGCGGCGGCCGGCCATGCGGCTGCTGGGGCAGACGTATATCGCGCTGGCGACGGTGTTTGCGACGATGGCAGTCTTTTTCGCGCTTGACGCGTATCCGACGTTTGCTTTGTGGACGCTGGAAGGGGGGGCCATCGTGTGGGTGGGCCTGCGGCAACGGCATCTGCTGGCGCGTCTTTTCGGGATCGCGCTGCAGTTCGCGGGCGCGTGGTTATTCCTGTTTCACTATGCCGAATATTCGCGCGCGAATCCATGGCTCAACGATTTTGTGCTCGGCTGCGGCTTGATAACGGCGGCGGGTGCTATCACCGCGTGGCTTATGCACAAGCATCGCGAGGTCCTGATCGAGGGCGGTGAGCGCGCTGCGGCAGTGATTCTGGTCTGGGCATGCGGCTGGTGGTTCGCCGGCGGTCTGCATGCATTGCATGACGGGTTGCCGCGTGCCGATTTTCATTCAGCCGCGCTGATATTCGCCGCCGTGACTTTTGCGCTCACGGAGACGGTCGGCGGCTGGGCGAATTGGCCAACGCTGCGGCGGCTCGCGTTCGCGCATTTGCCGGCGATAGTGCTGGGTCTGCTGACCATCGGCAGCCGCCATCCGCTGGCGGGACTCGGGGCGGTGGCGTGGCCGCTTAACTTCATCGTCTTTTTCTGGTGCCTGCATTGGCAGGCGCAGGACGGTATTGCGACTATCCGGGGCCTGCGCTATCGGACCGGCTGGTTGCTGCTCGCGGTTCTCGCAACATGGGAAGGCTTGTGGCTGATCGACCATCATTATTATGAATGGAGCCTGCTGCTGGGCGCTCTGGGCATTGCGGCGGGCTGGCTGCGTTACCACCTGCGCGAGCGCGCTAATCCCGACGCGGGATCGCTCAGCGTGTGGGCACTCGTGTGGGGAGCCGCATTCTGGCTGGGCTCGGGCTTGAGTTTCATCGACTACCGGATGCCGCTAAGCACTCATATCGCTTACAGCCTCGGTTTCGCCGTGGCGTCCTGCGCATTATTTGAAATCGTGGGCGGCTGGGCGCGCTGGAATTCGCTGCGGCGACTCCAACTCATCATGCTGCCGGTTATGGCGGTTGCCGCTTTGATGCAGATCGACCGCCATATGCATCCATCCGCCGATGGAGCGGGACTTGCATGGCTCGCGGCATTCGCAGCGTTCTACGGGATATTGTATCGCCAGCAAAAAAACGCCATTGCCGTGAGCGCCGACAACCAGCATGCGTTCGCCGTATGGCTCGCCGCCGGTCTCGTCGCGTGGGAGCTCGCGTGGCATTGCGCGCAGCTCGATGCTGGCACGAGCTGGCCGTTTGCGGTGTGGGGCATAGTTCCGGCGTTGACGCTGCTGGTGATTGCGCGTTATGGCCGGCGAACCTGGCCATGGCACGAAAACTTCGACTTCTTCCGCAACGTGTGTCTCGGCCCGATCGCGCTGTACTGCGTACTGTGGTCGCTCCTGTCAAGCTGGGATCCAGCGCGCACCGGGACGTTCCCTTACTTTCCGCTGCTGAACCCAATCGACCTTGCGCAGTTCAGCGTGCTGTGCGGTTTAGTGGCGTGGATGCGTGCTCGTCCGGCTTCGCGCGGCGACGCGGAGCATTATCCCGTCGTGCTGGCGGCGCTCGCTTTTGTGTGGGTAAACAGCATTGTGCTGCGCAGCCTGCATCATTGGCTTGGGATCCCGTACATCGCGCACGAACTATTCAATTCGATCGCGGTGCAGGCTGGATTCTCGCTGCTGTGGACGCTGACCGCGATGGCGGCGATGGTTTACGCGACGCGAAAAATGGACCGGAAACCCTGGTTCGTCGGCGCCGCGCTGCTTGCAGTCGTCGTCGGCAAGCTGTTCCTGCTCGACCTCGCAAATTCCGGCACTGTCGCGCGCATCGTGTCATTCCTCGGCGTGGGCGTGCTGTTGATGATCATCGGCTATGTTGCGCCGGTACCGCCGGGCGATGCCGAGAAGCAGCAGGGATAACGACGGTCACGACTGGAGGAACTCATTATGCAGGTTGACTTGGCGCATGCCTGCTTCGACGCGTCGCAGCGTGTTCGATTGTGGATTCTGCTTGGACTGTCGATCGCTGCCATCGCCGGCGTGATGCTGCATGCGCCGCTTGCGCAGCCGCTGGATTACCACGCGTTCGTCGACCAGCGCACCCTCTGGGGCATACCGAACTTCTGGAACGTCATTTCGAATGTGCCGTTTCTGATTTTCGGCTTGATGGGCTTAGCGGAAATTGCCCGGCGTCCATCGTTGCCGCTCAAATGGGTTTACCTGACGTTTTTTGCGGGCACCTGTCTGGTTGCTTTCGGCTCGGGCTACTACCACCTCGCGCCATCGAACGGTACGCTCGTCTGGGACCGCCTGACCATGGCGATCGTGTTCATGGCATTTTTTGCCATAATAATCGCCGGGTATGTCAGCGCGCGCGCGGGCCGGTTGGCATTTGTCCCGCTCGAGGTGCTGGGGGTCGGTTCGGTCGTGTACTGGCACTTCACCGAAGTGGCGGGGCACGGCGACTTGCGTCCGTACATCAT
>Ga0207682_10001741_pt1 | contig 9987 bp, 8 predicted proteins | sample KBSM63metaG_FD_184332 | JGI IMG/M metagenome (GOLD analysis project Ga0207682, IMG submission 184332) | Miscanthus rhizosphere microbial communities from Kellogg Biological Station, Michigan, USA - KBS M6-3 metaG (SPAdes) (version 2) | ecosystem: Host-associated > Plants > Roots > Rhizosphere >...
CTCGACTTTCAGGTTGTTTCGCGAAATCGAGTCGCGCAGGTTCCCCATCGTCAGAAAGCCACGCATGACGACGACATCGCACAGTTCTTCGATCAGCTTCCGCCGGGCAACCAACGAACGGCAGCTTGAGAGAAACGCGACCGTCTCCTCCGGGTCGGATGCAGCTATAGCCTGAAGTTACAAGCGGCCGTTCGAGCTGAATTCCGCGCCTACGACCGCTGACCTGCCCATTGCGGCCGTTGGCGGCTCACAACCCCGATGGCCGCAACGGCCGAGGAGCAGTGATTGCCCAAAACCGCCTTTCACCGTCTGGAGTTGGCCGACTCCGGTGGTCCGGAGCCGGGTCGCAGGCCGGGCACGCCCGCGCATACGGGCATAGAATGCGTGTTCCCAAGTTCATTCGGGGAACTGCCATGCCTGTCTTCGCGCGCAACAACAACCCGATAAATTCGAATTTCTGCTTTTGTGCGGCGCGGACGACGGGATGCGCCGTCATGCTGCTCATTGCGGCCTGCGCGCAAGCGCAGACATGGCCCGTCAAGCCGATTCGCATCGTTTCGCCGAATCCCCCCGGCGGCACCTCCGACATACTCGGGCGCCTCGTGGGCGCGAAATTTACCGAGTCGTGGGGCCAGCCAGTCATTGTCGACTCGCGTCCGGGCGCCAACGGCAATATCGGCGTCGAAATGGTCGTGCGCTCGGCGCCCGACGGCTACACGCTGGTGCTGATGGATATCGGCAATCTGTCGATCAGTCCGAGCCTATATACCAAGCTGCCTTTCGATATCATCCGCGATCTCACGCCGGTCACCACCATCACGTTTTCGCCGTACCTGCTGACCACGCATCCCAGCGTGCCGGTGAAAAGCGTCACTGAGCTGATCGCGCTCGCAAAGGCCAAACCCGGCCAGCTCAACGTCCCCGTCGGACTTGGCAGCAACATCCACATGTCCACCCTCGAGATGCAGCAACGCCTGGGCGTAAAGTGGGTTTACGTGCCGACCAAGGGCGGGCAATCGTCAGTGCTGTCGGTCATGACGGGCGACGGCGACTTCCTGTTCATGGGAGTAATTCAAACCTGGGTGCACGTGAAAGCCGGCAGGCTGAAGCTGCTCGCGGTATCGAGCGAGCAGCGTGAGCCGATGTTTTCCGAGGTGCCCACCGTGGCCGAGACACCCGGACTCCAGGGCTACAGCGCGGGTTCGTGGCAGGGCATCCTCGGTCCGGCCAAATTGCCGCCTGAAATCGTGAACAAGCTCTACAACGAAGTGAAGCGCATCGTTGCGATGCCCGACTTCAGCGAAAAACTCACGGCACAAGGCTCGCGCCCCCAAGCGAAGACGCCGCAGGAAGTGGGCAGTTGGCTCGCGACCGAGAAGGAGCGGTGGGCCAAAGTAGTTAAGGAGAGCGGCTACAAGATAGAATAAAAAAAACCGATTCCGCACCGCGCGCAGTCGCCGAGCTCGCGGCGGTTTCGCGTATCCTGCGCGGCCGGCCGCGCGTAGACGAGCCGGTAAATTTCTTCACTCTGGAATAATTTTTCTCATCTGCGCACTTTGCGCGAGACCACCGCCGATTAGACGCGCAGCTCTACTGCGGCTTGATGCCGGCTGACGCGACTATCGCTCCCCACCGCACTGTTTCCGAATTGTGGAAGCTGGCAAACGAGGCCGGCGTGCCGCCCACCACGGACATGTACGCACGGCGGTAGTATTCCTGTGCCTGGGGGGATTTCAGGTAACGATTGACCGCATCGTTCCAGCGCTGCGCGAGCGCAGCGGGAAAATTCTTCGGTCCGTAGATACCGTACCAGATACTGGCCTCGAATCCCGGCACACCGGATTCCGCAACCGTCGGCAGATCGGGCGCAAATTCGGCGCGTTGGGCGCTGGTAACGGCCAGCGCCCGCAAACGTCCGCTCGTCACGTGCGTCAACATCAGCCCGGGCGTATTGAAAAACACCTTGACCTGCCCGCCGATCAGGTCCGCAAGTGCGGGACCGCCACCTTTGTATGGCACGTGCAGCAGATCGGCTTGCGTCATGGCCTTGAACATCTGCAGGGTCAGATGCGTCGTGGTTCCCACGCCCGACGAGGCCGCCGCAATCTGTCCCGGTTGCGCCTTGGCAAGTGCGATCAGCTCGCCAACCGACTGGGCGGGCAAGCTTGGGTGCACCACCAGTATCGATGGCGAGTTGGCGATCAGGATGACCGGAGTCAGGTCGCGCACCGGATCGAAACGCATGTTCAGGTACATGCTCCGGATGATGGCGATCGCGGAACTGGTGCACAGCACGGTGTAACCATCCGGTTCGGCGCGCACGACGATTTCCGTGCCGATCATGGTGCCCGCACCGGGGCGATTGTCCACGATGACCTGTTCTTTCCAGATTTCCGAGAGCCCACCGGCGACGGCACGACCCACCAGATCAACGGATCCGCCAGGGGTGTATGGATTGACCATGCGCACGGCGCGCGTTGGAAAGTCGCGTTGCGCGAACGCATCCGTGCTCCATCCGCATATCGCACCGGCCAACGCTGTGAGCGCCGTCATCAGCAGCTTTGAATTGCAGTGCGTTCCAATCATCGCGCTCGGCGACATATGGGTTGCCGTAGGCTATTCAATTTTGATATTCAGCTGCTTCACCTGTTGCTCGATCTCGGCATACTCGCGCGCGATCGTTGCCTTGAGTTCCGCGGGGGTCATGCGCTCCGCAGGTTGACTGCCGTCGGACGCAAGGCGCTGCGCCATCTGCGGGGAATGCATACCGTCGCTCACCACGCGATTGATCGCCGCGATAATCGCGGGCGGCGTTCCCGCCGGGGCCCAAAGATTGTAGCGATTGGTGATCTTGAAACCGGGAAAACCCTGCTCGGCAACTGTCGGCACATCCGGCATCGCCGGAATGCGCGTAAGGCCCAGAGTGGCCAGCGCGCGCACCTTGCCGGTTCTTATCGCGCCGCTCGCGGCAATCGCACTCGCCGCGGCCATATGAATCTCTCCCGCCATGACGGCGAGGATCGAAGGCGCGCTGCCTTTGTATGGGACGAACAGAAATTTCGCACCGGATAGCTGCGCCAACTGTTCCATGCCCAGATGGACCCCGGTGCCGACTCCCGAGCTTCCTGAGTAAGTTACCGTCTGGGTTGCCGAATACGCAACAAGTTCCTTGATCGAGTTGACGGGCAGAGTCACGTTCACAAGGAGGATGTAGGGCTGAAAGGACGTAGCGACGATGGGATCGAAAGCCTTTCGAATGTCGAAGGAAACTCGCTTCGTCGCGCCCTGGAGCAAGACCGTTTCCCCCTGGCTGAGTATCGTGTAACCGTCAGGCGGCGCCTTGGCAACCAGTTCGGTGGCGATCACGCCGCCACCACCAGGCCGGTTGTCGACCACGACTTGCTGACCCCATCGATCGGTCAACATCTGGGCTGCTGCGCGCGCGATTGCGTCGGCACCCGCGCCTGGAGCCACCGCAACGATGAACCGGATCGGACGGATCGGATATCCGGCCGGTTTATCCTGCGCGACCGCAGCGCCGTTGTACGTGATGAGGACGGCGAACGTGAACCAGCACGCCAATCTCCCGATCACGACATTCATGGCTACGCGCCTGCTTCTCTTTACTTTTTCATGTACTGATGCCCGGCCATGATGGCCTTGACCGCTTGCAGTCCCCGCGCACGCAGAAGCTGCCCGACACGTTCATCCTCTTCGGCGAGCAACGCTTTGGCATTACGCACTACCTCTTCGAGCCGGTCGGCCGGAAATTTCACCGCTCCGTTTTCGTCCATGTGGATGATCTCGCCGGGCGCGACATCCATGCCGGCAATGCTCACCGGCACCTGCACCGCATGTACGGCCTGCGGGCCATGGCCGGCACAAATCCCTCGAGTCAGATATTGGAAGTTCATCGGTCGGATCTCGTGTATATCGCGCGAGGGGCCGTTGGAGACGGCGCCGATAGCGCCGCACGCGCGCATCGAAGAGGTCATGTTGCCACCGGACAGTCCCACCTTGTCGGCGATGTCACCGGGAAATTTCTGCTGAAAACAAAATATGGAAGGCTTGCCAAGCTTGTCCATGGCTTCCAGCACATTCATCAAGGTCAGGCTCTTGAACGTTGGATCGGGTAGTCCGTAAGTGCAAGTCACCGCGTAGCCCGCGATAGGGCCCATCTCTGGATACCAGCACGAGAGCGTGTTATTCGTGTACCAGTTTTCGCTCCATGGATTGTAGATCTCCAGGCAAAGCGGCCGTCCCGGATAAGTCGCGACCACATTGGTTATGGTCGGCGTATCGATCTTCTTCAACTCTTCCAGCAGCTCCAGATCGGTCATCGCGTTGCCTCTGTCTTCAGGGAATTGGAAGCATCCGTACGGCGCGCGAGATTGTATAGCCGGGCGGCATTGTCGACCAGCACCTGGCGGCGTTCGTTCTCCGGGATACCGTCGAAACAACGCGCGATTGTCTGGCGGCTTTCAGGCCACGTGGACGTGGCCTGTGGAAAATTCGTGCTCCAGAGAAGATTGTCGAGGCCGATGTGATGGCGCGTCTTCAGACCCGTTGAATCGAACCACCCGACCAGATGACATTGCCGCTTGAAGAGCGCCGACGGCAACAGGTCGTAACCCTCGGTATGCAAGCGCTGGCGTTCGAACTGATGGTCGGCGAGTTCCAGCTCGTAGGCACCCCAGGCGAGCGAGGTTTCGGCGAACACCACTTTCAGCCGCGGAAAACGCACGAGAATTTGCGAATATAGAAAGTTCGCGACCACCAGCACCGTGCTCACCGGGCGCGTGATCGCTTCCATCGCAGCCGCGACTTCCGCCGAGAAACCGGCATAGGGCGGGAACTGGATGTCGCGCGTCGCTCCCGCGTGGAAACACAAGGGCACATCGAGATCCTGACAGGTCGCCCAGACGGGATCGTAAACGGCCTCATTGATGTGCGGCAGCTCACGCAGCATCATAGGCACCGCAGGCATGACGACTCCCCGGTGGCCCTTGGCCACCGCCCGCTTGATCTCGTTCACCGTCGCGTCTATCGGCGCCAGCGGGACGATGCACTGGGGGATGAAGCGCGGGCTCACGGCGGCCCATTCCTCGATCAGCCAGTCGTTGTACGCCTGCACGCAGGCGAGCTCGAGCTCAGCGTCAGCGAGACGGCCAAAGGTTTCGCCGGCCCGCCCTGCAACGGTTGGATAGAGAATGGAATAGTCCACGCCATCGACATCCATCGCCGTGAGACGCTCGCCCGGCATGAATGCGATCTTCGGCACTTCCTCCCAGCGCTGCGGCTCCCGCGCGCGATCGGGCATGGCCGCACCCGCGAGCGCCACGCCCGGCAAATCGATATTTTGCCCGTCAACCAGCCAGCGTTCGGTGCCGTCGGCCTGGCGCTCAATGTGCGGAATGCGCGCCCCCCATTTCGCCTTCGACATGCGCCGCGTCCAGACCTCGGGATGCTCCTGCACGTGATCGTCGGCGCTGATGAATCCGTATTTGAATTCCATGGCAGCCTCTACGCGAGGTTGTAAGTGCGTAGCGCGTTGCCATACAGCAACTGGTTGCGCTCCTTTTCCGGCACGCCCTGCAACGTGCGCTCGACGAACTGCCGCGACTCGGGATAGGTGGACGTGGAATGCGGAAAATCCGATTCCCACATGATGTTGTCCATGCCGATCAAATGGCGCAGCTCGATGCCCGCGCGTTCGTACCAGAAATTCATGCTGATCTGGCGCTTGAAGAGCTCGCTCGGCCGCGTCACTATTCCCTGCGTCCATAGATGACGGCGCTCCCATTCGTGGTCGCACGCTTCGAGCATGTAGTTCACCCACCCGATGCCGGTCTCGGCGCAGACCCACCGCAGGCGCGGGTAGCGATCGAGCACGCCCGAGAATATGAGATTGGGGACGAACTGCGCCTGGTTGGCGAAGCCGCCCGCCGGCCCCATCGCCTGTCCCTGGTTGGGCGTGTAACCTTTCCAGCGCGGAACTCTCAACGCAATACCGGCGCCCGCATGCCAGTGTATGGGCACGCCCAAGTCCTGGCACGTCGCCCAGAGCGGATCCCACCACGTGTCGTTGAAATGCTTGAGGCCCGGACGCACCATGCTCGGTTCCGCCACCATCATGATGCCGCGATGGCCTTTCTTGACGGCGCGCCGCGTTTCCTGCGCCGCGGCTTCGATCCCGCCCAAGTACGGAATGATCGCGAGCGGCACGTAACGATCGCTCGCTTCGCGCCACTCCGCCAGCGCATCGTTGTAGGCCTGCACGCAGGCCAGTTCGAACTCGGCGTCGCCTTGAAAAAACGTGCCGCTCTGCACCGGATCGTTGGGGAACAACACCTCGCCGTCGACGCCGTCCCGGTCAAGCGCTTTGAGGCGCTCGAGCGGGTCGTAGACGATAGCCGGCACCTCGTCCCAGCGCTGCGGATAGGTCTTGCGCAGCGGGTCATTCATCACCGTGGGACAGTTCACGGTACCGCGCTCTCCCACCACCTTCCCATTCACGAACCAGCGCTCGACCGGCTTGTCGGCGGCGCGGATCATGTGCTCTTTGTCAGTCGTTTCCCGAAGCTGGGGAATTCTGTCGCCAAATTTCGCCCGCGACATGCGGCTCGTCCACGCATCTTTGTGCAACTGCGCGTGCGAATCGCAACTAATCAATCCATGTTGGATCTTCATGACCGCGTTCTCCTCCTGCCTTGTGTGGACGAGTATCAGCCGCCGCTAACCTTGTATCCGGAAACGTGCGAGCCCGGCGATAAAAAATCGGGCGCTAGACAGTATGACCGGCAGCAGATTAGCGGTCTGAAAAGAAGTGGAGTTATGCCTGTTTGTGACAAAGTATAAACGCAACAACGGAGGACCGGTAATGGCCGGGATTAGCCCGTTGACGGCAGATCCCGGTTTTCCATTTTCCACTGAACACGGCGCGATTGACCGCTTGTGGGACCGGCGATATATTCTTGGATGGGCAAAAGCGGCGTTTGATTTTCCTGTCCTCGTCGCCCTCATAAATTGACGCCGTCAAAGGGTCTCCGACCATGAAGTCCATTCGAAGCGGCGCTGCCGTGTTCGGCATGCTCCTCACGCAACTCGTTTTCGCGCAGGCCTATCCCACCGCCAAGAACGTCACCCTGGTGGTCGCCTTTCCTGTCGGCGGCGGTACCGACATCGTGGCGCGGATGATCGCGGACAAGATGCGCGACCCGCTCAAGGCTAACGTAGTGGTCGACAACAAGCCGGGCGCGTCGGCGCAGATCGGTACTAAGTACGTGACCGACGCCGCACCGGACGGCTACACGCTGCTGGTGGGCACAAGTTCGCTCATCAACGGCCCGGCGTTGTTCCCGAATCTGCCATATGACGCCGCCAGGCAGCTGCGGCCGGTGGCTAGTCTCGCGGACCTGCCGATCTTCCTGTCGATCAGCACGCAAAAGAGCAGCGCGAAGACGGTGCGTGAGTTCGTCGACGCCGCGAAGAAAACCCCCAACCTGAACTACGGCTCCGCAGGACCGGGCACTTCGCTGCACATGAGTGCCGAATGGTTCAAGGCGGCAACCGGCATCGAGGCCGCACATATCCCATTCAAAGGCAGCGGTCCGGAAGTGGTAGCGCTCGCCAGCGGGCAGGTGACCTTCGCGATGGAGAACCTCGGCGCCGTGCAGCCCATGGTAGACACCGGCCGCGTGCGGCTGCTCGCCGTGGCCTCGCACTCACGGCATCCGCAGGCGCCTGACGTGCCGACCTTCAAAGAGGCGGGCCTGCCGGACGTCAACCTTTCCACCTGGATCTTCCTGATGGCGCCGGCAGCAACACCTGACGCAGTGGTCGCGCTGCTCAACCGCACCGTCAACGATATCCTCAAGCAGCCCGACACGAAGGACAAGCTGCTCCAGCAGGGCTTCGTGCAGGCCGGCGGCAGCGTCGAGGAAATGGCCCAGCGCATGAAAGCCGAGGCCACGCTGTGGGGCACCGTGATCAAAAACGCCAACATCACGGTGCAGTAGTGGCCGAACTCGTCAAGCTGGAGAAGAACGGCCCGATTCTCACGATCACCATCGACAATCCGCCAGTCAACGCGGTGTCGACCAAGGTACTGACCGCGCTCAACCAAGCTTTCGACGATGCCGAGCGGGATGACGAGGCGCGCGTCATCATCTTCACGGGCGCGGGACCGAAGGCCTTCTGCGCCGGCGGCGACCTGCGCGAGGAAAAGGATTTCGGCGATCCGGACAACGCGCGCGCCTTTCGCACCTTCGGCCGCAATACCTTAAACCGCATCGAGAATGGCAAGCTGCCGGTAATTGCCGGCATCCACGGCTACTGCATCGGCGGCGGCACCGCGCTTGGCTGGATTTGCGACATCCGCATCGCCGCCGACAACTCAGTGTTCCGCGCGGGCGACGCCTATCTGGGCGTGCTGCCTTCGTGGGGCATGGGTCTTACGCGCCTGCCCCGCTACGTCGGCCGCAACAAGGCACTCGACATTCTGCTGATCGGCGAGAATTTCGGCGCTAAAGAAGCCCATGACATGGGCCTGGTGACGAAGATCGTGCCGCGCGACAAGCTGATGGACGAATGCAACGCCATCGCGCAACGTATCTGCAAAGCCTCGCCGACGGCGATCCGCGCCACGCGCGAGGCGGTAGCCGGCAACCTGCGCCGCAGCTGGGACGACATGGTGAAGCTCGAGCTCGAGCTTTGCGAAATGATGTTCTCGCACCCCGATGCGCACGAGGGTCCCGCCGCCTTTGCGGAAAAACGGGAACCCCGGTTTGGAAAAACTTCTTAATCCGAAGTCCATTGCCATCGTCGGGGCTTCCGACCGGATCGGCCCCGGCTTCAACGCCTGGAAGGCGCTCGAGCACGTCGGCTTCCAGGGCAAAATCCACCTTGTAAATCCTTCGAAGAGCGAACTGCTCGGCCAGAAGTGCCACCCGGACCTCGACGCCATCGACGGCGATATCGACGCAGTATTCGTCGCAGTGAGAGCCGAAAGCGTGCTCGAAGTCGCGAGGCAAGCGGCCGCGAAACACGCCGGCGGCATGGCCATCCTCTCCAGCGGTTTCGGCGATGCGGGCGAAGCGGGCCTGAAGCTGCAGAACGAATTCGCGGGTTTCGCCGAAGAGAACGGCATCGCTGTGTGCGGACCGAATTGCCTCGGCCTCCTGAATTTCGCCGGGCGCACGGCGCTCTTTGGGACGTCGCTCCCCGACGCGGTGAAGCGCGGCGGCATCGCGGCCATCGTGCAGAGCGGTTCCATCGGCATCGCACTGCTCAACTCCGCACGAGGCCTCGGACTGTCGCACATGATCACCTCCGGCAACGAAGCGGTCACCGCGACCGCCGACTACCTCGAAACGCTCATCGATGACCAGGCCGTGCGCACGGTGATCATCTTTGCCGAGCAGATCAGGAAGCCGCAGAAATTTATGAGGATGGCGCGCAAAGCAGCCGAGGCCGGCAAGCCGGTGATCGTTTTGAAGAGCGGCCGCTCCGAGCGCGCCAAGGCTGCGGTGATGGCGCACACCGGCGCGGTGGCGGGAAGCGTCGAAGCATGCGATGCGGCGCTCGCTGCGAACGGCGCGATCCAGGTCTTCACACTCGATGAATTGCTGGAGACCGCGGCGCTAGTCTCGCAGCTCCGCGGAGGGCCCGCATTTAGCAACACGGCGCGCAGCATCGGTGCGCTGTCCCTGTCGGGCGGCGAGATCGCGCTCGCGCTCGACGCCGCAGAGGAATGCGGAGTAGCGTTCGCACCCCTCGCCGAAGCCGAGGCGAAGATCCGGCCGCTGATGCCGGAGTTCTCGCACCTCTCCAACCCGCTCGACCTCACCTGGGCGGGGCTCTACGACGCCAAGGTAGCCGAGGGCTGCGCGAAAGCGATGGGCGAACTCACGGAGGTCGGTGCACTGGTGCTGGTGCAGGACGCGCCCACCGGTCTTGGCGCCCAGCAGGCCGGGCGCTACGCGACGC
>Ga0207682_10001742_pt1 | contig 9987 bp, 4 predicted proteins | sample KBSM63metaG_FD_184332 | JGI IMG/M metagenome (GOLD analysis project Ga0207682, IMG submission 184332) | Miscanthus rhizosphere microbial communities from Kellogg Biological Station, Michigan, USA - KBS M6-3 metaG (SPAdes) (version 2) | ecosystem: Host-associated > Plants > Roots > Rhizosphere >...
GCAACAATGCCTCGCCGAGCACCAGCACACTGATGGCCACACCGAAAACCGGCACGAGGTTGTTGAAGATGCTGGCGGAGGACGCGCCGACCTTCTTGACGGACATGTAGTACCAGACGAACGCCAGCGCCGTCCCGAGCACGCCGAGATACAGCAGCGAGAGGATCAGCCGCGGGTCGAACTGCGACGGATGCAGCGTATCGAATTGTGGCGCGGCCACGGCCCCTAACAACAAGGTACCCCAGAGCGCGGCGTAGTTCGTGGCCGCGAGCGGCGAGAGCCCGCCGAGCACCTTGCGGCCGATGATGGTGTACAGCGCCCACGAGGTGACCGCCGCGAACATGAACAGCTCGCCGGCGCCGACGCCGCCACTCGCGAAACTCGAAAAGTCGCCGCGCGACACCACGACCGCGACGCCGAGCAGCGCGAGCGCCACTCCCGCCCATCGTCGTGCGGAGAGCCGCTCGCCGAGCACCACCGCGGAGATTGCAATCGTGATGGCGGGATTGAGCGCGATGATGAGCGCAGCGCGGCTGGCCGGCAGCCGGGTCAGCGCGCCCATGAAGAACAGGTTGTAGGCAAACACACCGAACAATCCGAGCACGAAGGTTGCTAGCCACTGGCGGGCCGTGAGCCGCGGCAGCCCGCCTTCGAGCACGACCGCCGCGACCAGCAGTGCGACACAGGCTACGACATACCGTGCGAACGAACCCATGAGTGGCGTGAGGGTTGCAACCACGATCTTGCCGGCGACGAAGGTTCCGCCCCAGATCGCAGGCACGGTGATCAGGCGAATGTAGTCGGTGACTCCCGGCCGGTTGCCGGACACTAGTCCCGGCCCCGCGCCACAAAGTTGCCGTTACGGAAGCCCGGCTTGCCGTAGCGGAACGGCTCGCCCGCGAGCCCGGTCACGCGCCCGCCGGCCGCCGCGAGCACCGCGTGTCCGGCGGCGGTGTCCCATTCCATGGTGGTGCCCACGCGTGGGTAGATATCCGCCTCGCCCGCCGCCACCAGGCAGAATTTCAGCGACGAGCCGATGGAACGGAACTCGGTCACCGGGTAGTTAGCGAGGAAGGTGTCGGTCTCGGGCGTGCGATGGGAACGCGAGGCCACCGCTACGAGGCCGCCGGGCGGCGGCGCGCGTGCCAGGATGGCGGTGCCCATGGAGGGCATGGTGCCGTCGGGATCGGCGTCGATGTGGCCGGCTTTGCCGGCGCGCACGTCGCCCCAGTAAAGCTCGCGGCGCGCCGGCGCGAACACCACGCCCAGCACTGGTTCGCCGTTCTCGATCAGCGCCACGTTGACGGTGAACTCGTCGCGATGGCTCACGAACTCGCGCGTGCCATCGAGCGGATCGACGAGGAAGAAACGATCCGCGATCACGGGTACGAATCCTACCGCCACGGCTTCCTCGGCCACCACGGGTACGCCCGGAGCGATCGCGGCGAGATCGTTGAGGATGATTTTTTCTGCCGCCTCGTCGGCGGCGGTGACGGGCGAAGCATCCGCCTTGTCGCGCACCGAAAAGTCCGTGGCATAGACCGCCATGATTGCGCCGCCCGCACGTTGGGCGGTGTAGATGATGGATTGCAGCAAGGCACTCATGGGGGCGCCATCTTATCCATTCCGGCGCGGCGACTCTCGACCATGGCGGCGCAAAGATCCCGCACATCTTCGCGCGCGAATATCTCGGCGGTGTTCGCCGTCATGCGGCGCGTCCAGTTGGAATATTCGGAGCTGGTGCCGGGTACGTTCACCGGCTCGAGCATGCCGATCATGTCTTCGAGCTGCACGGTCACCAGCGCGGTCGGGCTCTTGCCGAGATACACGTGCACTGCGCGCCCGAGCTCGGCCGAGTATTCCGGCACTGCGTTCGCTCCCGCCCAGAGCTTCTCGCGGCTCAGTGCCCGCAGCAGGCGCTCGCGTTCGAGCTGGCGCTCGGCACGGCGGCGCTCACCGATGGACGGTTCGGCATAGAAGCCGAGCTTTTCCCACAGGTCGATGTCGTGGCCGCTCCACCAGCCGTGCAATGTCGGCAGATCGTGCGTGGTCACTGCGGCCAACGCACGCCGCGTGTAATCGGCGGGCGCAACGAATTCACCACCCTTCTGTTCGAACAGCACCACCTTGTAGTGATACACGCCGAATTGCGGGAGCGCCCGCCGGATCTCATCGGGAACGACGCCGAGATCTTCTCCGACCACCAGGCACTCGTTGCGATGGCTCTCGAGCGCCACCACCCCCAGCAGATCCTCGAGTGGATAGTGCACGTAGCCACCGTCGGCGGACTTGAAGCCGCGCGGCACCCACCACTGGCGGAACAGCGCCATGACGTGATCGAGGCGCAGCGCTCCGCAGGCCCGCATGTTGGCGCGCACCAGCGCCACGAACGGCGCGTACGCGGCGCGCCGCAACTGCCGCGGGTCCTGTGGCGGAATGCCCCATTCCTGGCCGCCGACCCCGATGGGATCCGGAGGCGCACCGATCGCCGCGCCCGTGCAGTACAGCGACTGATCGGACCAGGTCTCCGAGCCCGAGGCATTCACGCCCACCGCGTAGTCACCGTAGACGCCGACGCTCAAGCGCAGCTCGTGCGCCAGTTTGCGCACGGCGCCTAACTGCTCGGCGGCGAGCCACTGCAGATAGCCATGGAAGTCCACCTCGTCGGCGTGCTCGTGCGCGAAGCGCCGCACCGCCTCGCCGGCTGGTGATCGGTATTCCTCGGGCCAGTTGTGCCAGCCGGCCCCGGTGCCGTGATGCCGCCGCAGGTAGCTGTCGAGCGCGTCGAACAGCGTGTGCAGTCGCATCGCCTCGCCGCGCTCGCGCAGGAACGCGCGGCAGGCCGCGGCGCGCGCGGTGTGGCGCGCGAGGTGCTCGGTGCGAAAACGTTCGAACGCTGCCTGCAGCACCGTCATCTTGAGACTGGCGACTGCCGGGTAGTCCACCTGCGCAGCCGCACGTGCCTGGGTCAGACGCGCACGAAAACCCGGATCCGCCATGATCGCCAGCGCACGGCGGGAACCCTGGACCTCGAGTACCGAGGCCACGTCGATGAACATCACGTTCAGCGCATGCCGGCTCGACGCCGAGTACGGCGAATACAGTGTGGGATCGGAAGGGAACAGCGCATGCACGGGACTGATGCCGACGAACCCGGCGCCCGACGCCGCCGCATGGCGCAGCAGCTCGGCGAGATCGGTGAAATCGCCAATGCCCCAGTTGTTCTGCGAACGCAACGCATAGAGCTGCACGGCAACGCCCCACAGCCGCGCACCGCCTGCGATGTCGGCAGGTTCGTGGCATTGGTCCGGCGCGACGATGAGCGCACAATCCTCGCGCCCGGCATGCTCGAGTTCGATCTCGAGGCGGTGATATCCGGTGTGCAAGTCCGACGGCAACGGCAGATCGCGCAACACGTACCACTTGCCATCGCGCTGGTGCGAGCCACGCTCGGGCAGATCCCAGGCGCGAACCTCACCCGAACGCGTTCCACCGCCGCCCTCGAACTTCACTGTCCAGCGGAGCAAGGCGTTGTGTTCGATCGCCGGGGTGTTCACGCGCGCTGCGCGGGCGCCGGCGCGCAGCACGACCACATCGCCTAACAAACCCACCGGGTGCGCGGCCTCGGACTCGCGGATCTGTGCGTCGAGCGCGGCCGCATCGTCGATGCGGCAATGCATGGCGCGCAGGATGGCGGCCTTGGTGGTGAGCGTGAATTGTTTGAGTTCACCCGTGTACGAGTGATACGCGTCGCCGACGCCGCGGGCACGCGCCAGGCGTTCGATGCGTGCAGTCAGCTCTTCAGGCGACACGTTGCAACGCCAGGGTCTGGTACGGGCCCACTTTCACCGGTCCCGAGGGCAGCCGGGATCCCGCCAACACGCCGACCGGATGCGCGGTGTCGAGCACGACTTCCCAACCGTTGCCATCACTGGCCGTCGGCAGGTGGAACTCGCTTTCGGCTTCAGTGGGATTGAGCAGCAGCAGCCACTCGGGTGCGGAGGCGGTGCCGCCGAGTCCCACGCCAAGACAACGCTGATCCGGATCGTTCCATTCCTGGTCGGTCATCTCGTGACCGGCGGGATGCCACCAGCAGATATCGCGCGAATGGCTGGCATGCAGCGCGCCCTTGAGAAAAGTGTCGCGCCGCAGCTCCGGACGCGCACGGCGCGCCGCCGCGAGCGCACGCACGAACTGCAGTAGGGAATCATCGGCCTTGAGACCGTCCCAATCGACCCAGCTGATTTCATTGTCCTGGCAATAGGCGTTGTTGTTGCCATGCTGGGTGCGGTACAGCTCGTCGCCCGCTAACAACATCGGCACGCCCTGCGCGAAGAACAGCGTCGTCAGCATGTTGCGAACCTGGCGGCGGCGCAGCACGGCGATGTGCGCATCGTCGGTGGGCCCCTCGACGCCGCAGTTCCAGCTGTGGTTGTTGGAGTGCCCGTCGCGGTTGTGCTCGAGATTGGCGTCGTTGTGGCGCTCGTTGTACGACACCGTGTCGCGCAACGTGAAGCCATCGTGTGCGGCGACGAAGTTGATGCTGGCCGTGGGCTTGCGCCCGTTGCGGCGGAACAGGTCCGACGAACCGGCAAAGCGTTCCGCGAATCCGCCCAGCATGCGCCGGCCGCCGTGCCAGAACGCACGCATGGTGTCGCGGTAACGGTCGTTCCACTCGCTCCAGCCCTGCGGAAAGTTGCCGAGTTGATAGCCGCCGAGGCCCACGTCCCAGGGTTCGGCGATGAGCTTCACGTAGGCGAGCACCGGGTCGGCGGCCAGCATCGAGAAGAACGGCGAATTGGAATTGAATCCCGAGCGGTCGCGCCCGAGCACGGTCGCGAGATCGAAACGGAAGCCGTCGATGCGGAATTCCTCGGCGAAATACCGCAGCGAAGAGAGGATATCGGCCTGCACGATGGGATGGTCGCAGGCCACCGTGTTGCCACAACCGGTGACGTCGTCATAGAACCGCCGGTCGTTGGCGCGATGAAAGTAGTAAGCGCGGTTGTCGATGCCGCGCAGATTGAGCGTCGGCCCGAGCTGGTTGCCTTCGGCGGTGTGGTTGTAGACCACATCGAGGATCACTTCGATACCCACCTTGTGCAATGCCTTCACGGCCTGCTTGAGCTCGGCCACCGGATCTTTGACCGCGTAGCGGCTGGTCGGCGCGAACCAGGAGAGCGTGTTATAGCCCCAGTAGTTGGTAAGGCCGCGCTCGTGCAGGAATCCTTCGCTCGTGAACGCGTGTACCGGCATGAGCTCGACCGCCGTCACGCCCAGCGCCGTCAGATGCTCGAGGACCGCCGGCACGGTGAGTGCGAGATACTTTCCGCGCCACTCCGGCGGCACGTCCGGATGCAGCTGGGTGAAGCCCTTCACGTGCAGCTCGTAGATGAAAGTGTCGCGCCAGGGCACGGCGGGTTGTTTGTCGTCCTGCCAATCGAAACTGCCGTCGATCACCCGACAACGAGGCATGAACGCGGCGCTGTCGGCGAGACTCGGCCGCAGGCCTTCGCCGTCCGCGGGGTCGTAACCCATGATGGAGGGGTGCCACTTCACGTCGCCCACGATCTCGCGCGCCCACGGGTCGATCAGTAGTTTGTTGGCGTTGAACCGGTAGCCCTCGCGGGGATCATAGATGCCGTGTACGCGGATGCCGTACAGCGTGCCGACGCGCGCGAGCTCGCGTTCGACGAAGCCGTGATGAACCGCGCCGGTGCGCCCCGGCAACGTCAGGCGGGCCGTTTCGCGTTCGCCGCTCGCGTCATACAGGCACACGTCGACACGGGTCGCGGCCCGCGAGCGGATGGCGAAGTTCACGCCATCGCCGGTGAAAGTTGCCCCCAGCAGATCGGGCGTGCCGTCTTTCATCCGCCGCTGCGTCTCAGGAACAGAGCCGACAATGGCGGCAGCCGGATGCGCAGCGCGTGCGGGAATCCATGCACCACGTGCGCAAAGGCGTCGTAGGCCGCAACGCTTGCGAATCCTGAGCCACCGTAACCCGGATCGTCCGAATCGAACACCACTTCATAGCGACCCGCGTCGGGCACGCCTAACCAGTAATCCTCGCGCGGCACGGGCGTGGCGTTGAACACGCAGACGATGGGCACGTGCCCGTGCTCCTGGCGCAGGAACGCGAACACGCTCTCGTCGGCGTTGTGCAGGTCGCTCCAGCGGAAGCCGCCTGCATCGCAGTCGCTGGCATGAAACTGCGGATGTGCGCGATAGAATTTCGCGAGCGTGCGGTTCAGGCTCTGCAACCCGCGGTGACTTAGGTTCTGCAGCAGCGGCCAGTCGAGCTGCTCGTGCTCGCGCCACTCGTGCCATTGGCCGAACTCCGAGCCCATGAACATGAGTTTCTTGCCGGGGTGCGCCGTCATGTACGACAGGAACAGCCGGTCGTTGGCGAATTTCTGCCACTCGTCGCCCGGCATCTTGCCGAGCAGCGATTTCTTGCCGTGCACGACTTCGTCGTGCGAGATCGGCAGCACGAAATTCTCGCTCCAGGCGTACATGAACGAGAACGTGATCTTGTTGTGTTCGTGACGTCTGTAGACCGGGTCCTTCTCGAAGTAACTCAGGGTGTCGTTCATCCACCCCATGTTCCATTTGAACGAGAAACCCACGCCACCGAGATGCACGGGCCGGGATACGCCCGGAAATGCAGTCGACTCCTCGGCAATCGTCAACACGCCCGGGTGCTCGCGATGCGCCACGGTGTTGAACTCGCGCAGGAACTCCAGCGCCTCGAGATTCTCGCGGCCGCCGTACTTGTTAGGCAGCCACTCGCCCGCCTTGCGGCTGTAGTCGAGGTACAGCATCGAGGCCACGGCATCGACGCGCAGGCCATCGATGTGATAGCGCTCCATCCAGAACAACGCGTTGGCGACCAGGAAGTTCTTCACCTCGTGACGGCCATAGTTGAAGATCTTCGTGCCCCAGTCGCTGTGTTCGCCGAGGCGCGGATCGGCGTGCTCGTAGAGCGCGGATCCGTCGAACTCGGCGAGACCATGCGCGTCTTTCGGAAAATGCGCGGGGACCCAGTCGAGGATCACGCCGATGCCGGCCTGGTGGCACTGGTCGACGAAGGCCATGAATTCTTTCGGGGTGCCGTAGCGCGAGGTCGGCGCGTAATAGCCCACGACCTGGTAACCCCAGGATCCATCGAATGGATGTTCGGCCACGCCCATGAGCTCGATGTGCGTGTAACCCATGTCGACGACGTAGGGAATGAGTTGAGCGGCCGCTTCGGCCCAGGTGAAGAACGGCGGCTGGCGATCCCACGAATGCTTCCAGCTCGACAGGTGCACCTCGTATACATTGATCGGCGACTTTCGCCAGTCGCGCTGCGCGCGGTCGCGCAGCCAGTCGGCATCGTGCCATTCGTAACCATCGAGCGAAGCGACCACCGAAGCAGTCTCCGGCCGGCGCTGCATGTAGAACCCGAAAGGATCGGACTTGAGCAGCAGCGAACCGCGTTGCGTGCGGATCTCGTACTTGTATTCGGCGCCCTCGCCCACGTCGGGCACGAACAGCTCCCACACGCCCGAGCCGCCTCGAGCCTGCATGGCGTGCTTGCGGCCGTCCCAGTGATTGAAGCTGCCGACCACGCTGACGCGTTTGGCATTGGGCGCCCAGACGGCGAAATGCGTCCCGGCAACTCCGTCGCGCACGCGCGGGTGCGCGCCGAACTTGTGATACAGGCCGTAGTGGCGCCCTTCACCGAACAGATAGAGATCGAAGTCCGACAGTTCGTGCGAGAAGAAATATGCGTCGTGCTTGACGACGATGTGCTCGAACGGGAAGCGCACGCGCAGCCGGTAAGGCGTCAACGGCCGGCGATGAGGAATGCTTCCTTCGAACAGGCCCGCGTCATGAATTCGTTTGAGCGGATAGAGTTCGCCGGGCGTGTCTTCCCAGCAGACTTCGATGGTCTCCGCGCCGGGCTCGAGCACGCGCACGACGCACAGCGGCGTGCTGCCGACGCGCGGATACTCGTGATAACCCAGCAATGAACGCGGCTCGTGGTGAGTCGTGTTTACCAGCGCCTGGATCTCGGCCTTCGTCAGCTTCTTAATGGGACGGGCCTCGATATGTTTCGATCATTCTTTCAGCCGTTCTAAATGAGGAATGTCCCCATTAAATCACCGATCGGATGTTCCAGATGCGTTCGGCGTACTCGCGCACGCTGCGGTCACTGGAAAATGGTCCCATGCCGACGGTATTGAGCACCGCGCGACGGCTCCACTCCTCGGGTTGCCGGTACAACGCATCAACCTGGTCCTGTGCTTCGCAATACGCCGCGAAATCGGCGAGTACGAGGAAAGGCTCGCCATCGGAGGTCAGCCGGTCGACCACCATGCGCGCGTCATCGGAACCGCCACGGTTGAACGCACCCGAACGGATCATCTCGAGCGTGGCCGCAAGCTCTGGGTTGGCGGCCACGATTTCACGCGGGCGATAGCCATTTGCCTGCCGGACCGCTGCCTCGTCGGCCGTCATTCCGAAAATGAAGATGTTCTCCGGTCCCACCGAATCGCGTATCTCGATATTCGCGCCGTCCAGCGTGCCAATGGTCAACGCGCCATTGAGCGCGAGCTTCATGTTGCCGGTGCCCGAAGCTTCCATGCCCGCCGTGGAGATCTGCTGCGACAGATCCGCCGCCGGCATGATGGTCTGCGCCAGCGACACGTCATAGTCCGGCAGGAACACGCACTTGAGCTTGGTCAGCGTCGCCGGATCCTGGTTGATCGTGGTCGACACATTGTTTATGAGCCGGATGATGCCCTTCGCCATGGCGTAACCGGGCGCCGCCTTGCCGGCGAACATCACCGTGCGGGGCACCCAGTGTTCGTCAGGTCTGGCCTTGATGCGGTTGTAGCGCGTGATCACGTAAAGGATGTTCAGCAGCTGGCGTTTGTATTCGTGAATGCGCTTCACGTGTACGTCGAACAGCGAGTCGACGCTCACATCGATGCCGGTGCGCCGATCTATCTCTTCGGCGAGCGCCATCTTGTTGGCCCGCTTGATCTCGCGGAACTGTGCCCGGAACGCCGGATCGTCCGCGGCCCATCGGAGCCGCTCGATTTCCTCGAGATCGTTTTCCCATGCGCTGCCCAGCCGCTCGGTGAGCAGCCGCGCGAGCCTGGTGTTGGACTGCTTCAGCCAGCGCCGCACGGTGATGCCGTTGGTGACGTTGGTGAAGCGGTCGGGATACATCTGCGCAAACCCCGAGAAGATAGTCTTCTTCATGAGGTCGGAATGCAGCTTCGCGACTCCGTTGACCTTGTGGCTGCCGATCACGGCGAGGTGCGACATGCGCACACGGCGACCGTGCGCTTCGGCGATGATGGACAACGTCGTCTTCGCCGCGCCGTCACCCTTGAATCGCTTCTCCACCTCGAGCAGGAATTCCTCGTTGATGCGGTAGACGATTTCGAGGTGCCGCGGCAGCAACTGCTCGAAGAAATGGACCGGCCAGGTTTCCAGCGCCTCGGGCATCAGCGTGTGATTGGTGTAGCCGAACACCTGGCGGCAGATCTCCCACGCCTGCGCCCAGACCATGTCGTACTGGTCGAGCAGCAGCCGCATGAGCTCGGGGATGGCCAGCGTCGGATGCGTATCGTTCATCTGGATTGCCAGGGCGCCCGGCAATTCTTCGAGCGAACGTTCCTCGGCGAGATGCGTGGCGAGTATGTCCTGGATGCTCGCGCTCACGAAGAAGTACTGCTGCTTGAAACGCAGCTCCTTGCCCTGCGGCGTGGAATCGTCCGGATACAAAACGCGCGACAGATTCTTGGCTTCAACCTGGTCTTCGACGGCGACCGAATAGTTGCCGGCGTTGAAATCCTCGATGTGAAACGGCTGCAGCGCGCGCGCCGACCACAGCCGCAGGTGATTCACCGTCGGACTGCGATTACCCGGCACGAGCTGATCGAATCCGACTGCAAGCACATCCTGGGTTTCGACCCAGCGCGAGCGCTCCGT
>Ga0207682_10001743_pt1 | contig 9983 bp, 9 predicted proteins | sample KBSM63metaG_FD_184332 | JGI IMG/M metagenome (GOLD analysis project Ga0207682, IMG submission 184332) | Miscanthus rhizosphere microbial communities from Kellogg Biological Station, Michigan, USA - KBS M6-3 metaG (SPAdes) (version 2) | ecosystem: Host-associated > Plants > Roots > Rhizosphere >...
GCCATTTTCCAGCTCCAGCCGGCCGCCATGCGCCTCGGCCGCGCCGCGGGCTAAGGCGAGCCCGAGGCCGGAGCCGCCGGTTTCGCGGTTGCGGGAGCGTTCCAGCCGGACGAACGGCTCCTGGACGTTGCCAAGCTCCGCCTCGGGAATGCCGGGGCCGTTGTCCGCGATCTCGATCGCCACCGCGCCGCCGGCGGCGCGAACCGCGACCTTGACGGCGCCGCCATATTTGACGCCGTTGTCGATTAGGTTGCGAAGCGCGCGGCGAAGCAGGTTCGGCTGGACCGGCGCGGTCTGCCGGTCGCCCTCCGCCATCTCCACATCATGGCCGAGCACCCGGAACTCCTCGACGACGGCGTCGGCCAGCGCCTGGAGATCGACCGCGCGGACCGGCTCGTTCGCCCGGCCGGTGCGGGCCAGCGCCAGCGTGTCGTCTAGCATCGCCGTCATCTCCTCGATGGTGGCGATCATCCGCTGCCGCTCCTCCTCGGGCTCGACGCTCTCCGCCCTGATGCGAAGCGAGGCGAGCGGCGTGCGCATGTCGTGGCCGATCGCGCCGAGCATCCGGTCCTTCTCGTCGAGCATGGCGCTCACCCGCGCGCTCATCGCGTTGAAGGCGAGAATGGCGCGCTTGAGGTCGGCCGGGCCGCTGGGCTCCACCTGCGGTGCCTCGCCCCGTCCCTGGAAACGATCGGCGGCCGCGGTCAGGTTGCGCAGCGGCCGCGCCAGCCGCGCCGCGATCCAGATCATCGCCGCCAGCAGGAAGAAATAGAGCAAGAGCGTCGAAGCCGCGAGGCGGAGCGCGATCCACGGGTCGGGCCGGGGCACCGCCAACCGGCCGTTGAACCAGCTTCCATCCTGTAGCTGGACGGAGAGGACCAAGGCACGAAAACGCCGCCCGCGCTGCTCATTCTCCCGCCAGCCGCGGCGAAGACCCACCTCGTCGTTCACTGCGGCGCGCGCGTCCCGGATGGAAAGGCCGTTGGTTTCGGCGCTCTCGCGGAGCCGCTCGGAAAGCCGGGCATCATTGCTCTCGGCCGATACCGTGCTTGCCCGGTCGAGCGAGAAGCGGTTGCGGCGGGAGACGTTGGCCAGCACTTGCTCGCGAAGGCCGGCCGGCATGGTCTGGATGCGCTGCGCGAAGCCGACGAAGCGGACGATCGCGGGCGCCTCGATCTGCGCCCTCGTGGCGCGCTGGCGCTCGTTGAACACGACCAGGAAATTGATCGCCTGGGCGACCAGCAGGGCGAGTGCCATGACCAGGGCGATCTGGCCGATCAGGCTCTTGGGCAGCAGCCCCGTCCTGAGCCATGTCGAAGGGCGTCTCACAATTTCCTGACTTCGGCGGCGAGCATGTAGCCGCCGCCCCAGACGGTCTTGATCAGCTTGGGATTGGCGGGATCGGCCTCGATCTTCTTGCGAAGGCGGCTGATATGGTTGTCGATGCTGCGCTCGAAGGCGGCCAGCTCGCGGCCCTGGCTGAGGTCGAGCAATTGCTCGCGGCTGAGCACCCGGCGCGGCCGGGTCACGAAGGCGTGCAGAAGGTTATACTCGCCGGTCGACAGCGGAATGGCGACCCCGTCCTCGCCGACCAGCTCGCGCTCGCCGCTCCTCAGCAGCCAGGGGCCGAAGCCGTAAGTGTCGGCGTCGGGCGCCCGCACCCGGCTCTCCCCGGCGCGGCGGAGCACCGCCTTGATCCGCGCCAGCAGCTCGCGTGGGGAGAAGGGCTTGGTGACGTAATCGTCGGCGCCGATCTCCAGCCCGACGACCCGGTCCATTTCCTCGGCCTTGGCGGTCAAGAGGATGATCGGGATGCTGGTCGTCGCCCGGACGAAGCCGGCGAGGCTGAGCCCGTCCTCGCCGGGCATCATGATGTCGAGGAGGATGAGGTCGATCGCATAAGCCGACAGCGCCTGGCGCGCCGCCGCGGCATTCTCCGCCTTGGTGACCCGAACCCCGTTCTTCGACAGATAGGAAGCGAGCGGATCGCGGATGTCGCGCTCGTCGTCGACGAGCAGGATGTGCGGTTCCTCGGCCATGGCGGCGCCTTTTAAGGCGGCGCGGCGAGGTCGCGCCAGAGGGACAATTGTCGCCAATTGTGTCGGCGCGCCGCAGGCCCCATAACCGCTTTCGATGAGCGACGCGGCCGCCATTGCCAAGGAAGCGCTGGCGCGCGGCGATCTGATCGCCGCCTATGACGCGACCGTCTCGGCGATCGAGGCGGGCGACGGAAGCGGTGCCGTCCGTCACCAGCAGGTCCTCGCGCTCGCCCGGATCGGCGACACCGAGCGGGCGATGGAGCTGTTCGAGCGCTACGGTCTCGACGCGTCGGGCGACCCGCACGAGCGCGCGATCGGGGCGCGGCTGCTGAAGGACCGCGCTCTGGCGGCGGCGGTCGGGGAGCGGCAATTCGCGCTCGAACGGGCGTTCGAGGCCTATCATTCCATCTATCTGGAGAGCCGCGATTCCTTCCCCGGCATCAACGCCGCGACGCTGGCGCTGCTGGCCGGCGACGAGGACCATGCCAAGCAGCTCGCCGCCGCCTTGCTGGCGGATCCCGCGGTCGCCGCCGCCGGCGATTATTATATGGGGGTCACCAAGGCCGAAGCCCTGTTGATCCTCGGCCGGACCGAAGAGGTGACCGAGGCCCTTGCTGCGCCCCCGGTCCGGGATTCGCGCGATTTCGGCGCCCGGTCGAGCTCCTGCCGCCAACTGGCCATGGTGGCCGCCCATCTGCGCCTGTCCGAAGCCGAGCAGACCGCCTTGCTCGCGCCGCTGGCGCCGCCGCGGGTCATGCATTTCTGCGGCCATATGTTCGCCGCCGACGAGGGCGCGGAGGCGCGGCTGTCGGCGGCGGTGGGCACGGTCCTCGATGAGGAGACGATCGGCTTCGCTTATGGCGCGCTGGCCTGCGGAAGCGACCTGGTCATCGCCGAAGCCGCCTTGCGGCGCGGCATCAAGCTCCATGTCGTGCTGCCTTTCGCCGAGGAGGATTTTCTCGCGCAATCGGTGCGGCCCGGCGGCGAGGGCTGGGCGGCGCGCTATCGCGCCGTCCTCGGCAGGGCCGCCCGGATCACCTTCGCGACCGAAATCGAGTTTTTCGGAGATCCCGCCCAATATGGCTATGCGAGCCGGATGGCGATGGGCATGGCATTGCTGCGCGCCGAGCATCTCGCCGGTGAGGCGATCCAGCTCGCCGTCTGGGACGGCAGGCCTTCGAACGGGCCCGCCGGGACCGGCGCCGACGTGGCCGCGTGGCGGGAGCAGGGCGGCCGCTCCCGCATTCTCGATCCGGGTTCGGTCGAGCGCAGCCTGACCCGGCCGCCGCCGCGGGTCCGCAGCCTCTATGAGCGCAACCTCGCCGCCATCCTGTTCACGGACTTCAAGGGCTTTTCGACCTTGAGCGAGAGCGCCTTGCCCGCCTTCTGGGACGGAGTGATGCGCATCGTCGCCGAAGTGCTCGACGGACAGGAGGACGAGGTCGAATGCCGCAATAGCTGGGGCGACGCGCTCTACGCGGTCACTTCGAGCGCGTCCTCCGCCGCGGAGATCGCGCTCCAGCTCCAGGACCGGCTCGCCCAATATGATTATGCGACCCTGGGCATGGACGGCTCGGGCGGGATGCGGATCGGCGCCCATTACGGCCCCGCCTACCGCACGATCGACCACATTACCGGCCGGATCACCTTCTACGGCACCGAAGTCTCCAAGGCGGCCCGGATCGAGCCGGTGACTCCGCCCGGCGCCGTGTTCGTCACCGAGCCGCTAGCCGCGATCCTCGCGCTCGAAGGGCGGGGTCGCTACACCTGCCGCTATGTCGGCCGGATCGCGCTCGCCAAGAAATATGGCGACTATCCGATGTACCGGCTGACGCGGGCGGCCTGAACGCTCAATCGCCGCCGGTTTTGCCCTTCGGGCAGCGCGGGTTGCCGGGGCAGACGATGAAGCTGTTGGTCGGCCCTGCGCCCTGATCGGGCGCTGCGGCGCCGGCCGGCGGCGAGGCCGTCGCGGGCGCGCTCCGGATGGGTTCTTCGCCCTGGCCGAACAGAAGCAGCGCACCGGCGAGAAGCAGGATCAACGCCACCGCTGCCAGGACGAGCGTCCGATTCATCGCGGACAGCGCCTGTTGCCGGGGCAGACCACGAAACGTTCCGTCGGCCGGGCCACCGGAGCGGCCACGCCAGGCCTCGAGCCGCCGCCGCGGCCCGTTGCGTCGGCGCTGGGACCGCTGTCGCGATCCACCGAGCCGGCCCTGAAGCCACCGCGGGCCGCGGCGCCGCGATGGACCGGTCCCCGGCCACGCCGCTCCGGATCGGCCCCGCTTCCTTCGTCGGCGTCGGATATGCCGCGCCGCCGGGCCTCGGAGCCGCCGCGGCCATTGCCCGCAGGATCGGCATGGCCGCCCGCGTCCGTGTCGGTGAGGCCGGTATGGGCCGGATCGTTGGGATCGGCGTCGACGCGCAGCCGCCGCTCTCCGCGGCGCTCTTGCGCGGCAAGGGCCGGCGCGCCGAGCACGAGCGCGGCGGCGCCCGCAATGCTTGCACCGACGGCCTGAGCCAGAAAGGACCGCCTGCTTCGCGTTCGCCTCATGCCGCCCTCCCCAGAAACGGTGACCGGCCCAGGCTAGCCTATTTCCCGCCGTCGAACGAGTGAAGTTCGCGCCGAACCCGGCTATGGTGAGGCGAGGGGGCCGGATGCCGGAAATCTTCGTTTCGTACAAAACCGACGACAGGCCGCGAATCGCCTATCTCGTCGCGGCGCTGCGCGAGGCCGGGCTCGACGTCTGGTGGGATCAGGACATCCCGGCGGGCGGCGGCTGGCGCGAGACGATCGCCGCCGAGCTCGACGCGGCGACCCTGTGCGTGGTCGCCTGGTCGGAGAGCTCGACCGGCGCGGCCGGCCGCTTCGTCCGCGAGGAGGCGGAACGCGCCGCCGGCCGCGGCGCCTATCTCGGCGTGCTGATCGATCCGGTGATGCCGCCCTTCGGCTTCGGGGAATGGCAGTCGATCAACCTCTCGCAATGGGACGGCGGCCGCGCCGATCCGCTGCTCGGCCATTTCGTCGAGCAGGTGCGTGCCCGCCTCGCCAACAAGCCGCTCGCCCCGACCGGCCCACTGGCGCGGCGGCGGCGCTTCCCCTGGCGCCTCGTCGCCGGTTCCCTCATCGCTGTCGCAGCAATCGCAGCCCTTTTGTTTTTCCTGCTCGGTCGAAACTCCACTCCGCCCGCGACGCCGACCGCATTCGTCAACGCGAGGCTCGATTCGACCGCCTGCTCGTGGCTTCAGATCGCCAGCGTGACTTCGGCCGAGGGCGGCGAGCGGATCGCTCTGACCGGCATCGCCTCGGCGCCGGAATCGGTCCAGGGCACGATCATGAGCGCGGCGATGGAAGCGTCGGTGCCCATCGCGGAAATCGGCGTCGACGACGTCGCCGCCGGCCCGCCCGAGACCTGTGCCGAGCTCGATCTGCTGCGCCGGCATCCCTGGCGGGGCCGCCCACGGCTCAATGTCATCCAGCCGCGCGGCGCGCTGGAGCGAACCGAGCACGGTCTGTCGATCCGTTTCGAGTTCGAGGTCGATTTCAGGGATTTGCCGCCGAATTCGGCTTTGCTCGGCCTCGACAGCATCGGTGGGGTGGAGGTGCTGATCCCCGATCTGCACGCCTTCCGCCGCCAATATCCGCCGCTCCGAACGACCGGTACCCGAATGGCTTATGAAAGCCGTTTCTACGACGAGAATCAGGGCGCCCGGAACGTCGCCTTGATCCTGATGACCGCATCCGGACCGATCAATACCGATCTGGTCGAAGCGATCGGCGAACAGGCGGACCGGGATTTCCTGACCCGCTTCCGCCGCGAAGCGCAGGCGCGCAACTGGCAATTCGAGCTCGCGCTGGTCCGCTGCGGCTTCGAAGGCAGCATCACCCGGCGGCAATGCTGAGTGTGCGGGAATGGTGAGCCCTGCTGGATTCGAACCACGCCGGAGCGGCTCGACGATCCGGCCGCAAGAAATCGCTGGTTCGCATCTTGCTGAAATGGTGAGCCCTGCTGGATTCGAACCACGCCGGATCGGCTCGACGATCCGGCCGCAAGAAATCGCTGGTTCGCATCTTGCTGAAATGGTGAGCCCTGCTGGATTCGAACCAGCGACCTACTGATTAAAAGTCAGTTGCTCTACCAACTGAGCTAAGGGCCCTGACCTGATGCCGACCTAGGAGCGGGCCGGGGCGCGGTCAACCTGGCGAGCAGCTGGCGCATCGTCGCGCCGCTCAGCGGGTCGCGCCAGCCGGGGGCGATCTCGGCCAGCGGCTGGAGCACGAAGGCGCGCTTGCGGAATTCGGGGTGGGGCAGGACGGGGCCGGGGCCGCCCCAGGCGCCTTCCGACCAGAGGATGATGTCGAGATCGAGCACGCGCGGCCCCCAGCGCCGCCCGGCGCGGCGGCCGAAGCCGCGCTCGAGCGCCTTGAGCTCGACGAGCAGCGCGTCCGGGAGGAGGTCGCTTTCGACTATGGCGGCGGCGTTGGCGAAGCCTCGTCCCGCGGGACCCATCGCCGGCGTGGCGCGGATCGTCGACACCTGCCGAACGTCGCGAAGCTTCGCGATCGCCGCTCCCAGAGTCGCGGCGGGCGAGCCGTAGCGGCTGCGACGGTTCGAGCCGAGCGCGATGGCGTAACTCATCCGGGCCATTTCCCCCGCCTAGACGGTCGAGCGCCATGCCGGAAGGCGTTGTCGGCCGAATCCCACAAACGGAACTTTGTTCTGTTTAGAATCAATGGTTTAGTAGGCAAATTTGTGGGAAATTCGGCAAAAATCGCTTGCCAGAACCGATGAGATGTTCTATTTATGTTCTCCAAGGACAGTTCCGATGGACTGCCGGATACCAGGAGAATCAGCGTGGCAAATCCTCTCTCGCCCCTCGATTTCAGTGCAGCCGGCGACGGTTCCGCCGACGATACCGCCGCGCTTCAGGATTGGCTGGACGCCCTCGCCTCGGGCGCCGAAAACGGCGTCGTCCCGGGCGGTTACGTCTTCTGCTTCTCGAGCAACCTCGTCATCAAGCTCGGGACCAAGCGGATCGAAGGCTGGGGCGGCGTGCTCAAGGCGACCGCGAATGCGAGCATCCTGATCGAGCAGGACATGACCGACCTCCACCTCGACGGCCTGATCGTCGACATGGCCCACCAGGAGGGCAACGGTCTGTGGGGCTTCAACACCGCCCGCACCAACATCACCAACTGCCGGATCCTCAATTGCTCGAACGGCGGCGGAATCCTCTTGCGCGGCTATTCCGACGGCGCTCAGGACGTGTACGACAACCTGATCGAAGGCTGTTACGTCGACTGCATCGGCGCCCGCGACAATCAGTTCGGGATCTGCGTCGATGCGGCGCTGCCGACCGTTGTTCACGGCGGGGTTCCGGTGACTCAGGACGCCGCGTCGACATGGATGGACGACAACGGCAACGCGGACATGGGCGCAGCCGTCGGTTCGCTGCTCACATCGACAATCAGAGCGCGCAACAACCGGATCATCGGGAATGAGATTCTCGGCGGCTATTACGCCATTTCGATGTTCTTCGGCGACAACAACGTCATCGCCGACAACCTCATCCGCGACCGGGGGACGGAAGCGGCGTCGATCACCGCCTCGATTGCCAGCGCGGGACCCAACTCCACCTTGACGGTGACGGCGGCGAGCGGCGCGCAGCTTCGCGTCGGCGCCGTGATTACCGGCACCGGCGTGACCGCCTGCCGGATCATCGCGTTCGGCACCGGCGCCGGGGGCACGGGGACCTATACGGTCGCCGGCAGCCAGACCGTTTCGAGCCGGGCCATGACCGCCACCTTCCACTCCGGCGCGCGGCGCGGCGTCGTGCTGGAGAATAGCTGCACGGGGAACGTCGTCTCGGGCAACCAGATCGTCAACACGCAGTCGGCGGCGATCCTGCTCAACTATGGCGCGGCGGACAATCTCGTGGCGGGGAACCAGATCTACAACACGGTTCTCGACTACGGCAATCCGCTGGTCGACGGCTCCCAGGCGCCGTTGCAGAGCCAGGTCGGCTCGCCCCGGAACACCTTTCGGAACAACAAGGTCCGGGTCGTCGGCAACGGCAATGCCGGTCCCGAGTTCATGGTCAATATCGGTCCGCACAGCCACGGCGTCATCGTCGACGGCAACGATTTCCACGGGCCGGTCGCGAAGGCCGGCATCAACGTCGAAAGCAATTACGACAGCGCGGCGGGGATCGCGACCAGCTATGCCACGGCGGGCGGCTTCGTTCCGGCCGAGTGGGCGACCACCACACTCGCCGACATCGAAATCACGGGCAACACGGTGGACCTCGCCAACGCCAAGGCCCATCTTCAGGTCATCCAGTCGTCCACGACCTCGATCTCGGGGCTGGTGATCCGCGACAACACGCCCAGGGGAAGCGCGACCGCGATGTCGGTCATCACGGCGAGCGGCTCGATCGGCTACGGTCATGGCGCGCAGCTGCAGGGTGCGAGCGTGATCGACGTCGCGAGCATCCCCGGCGCGTCGTTCGGGCAAGCCAGCGTGACGGTCGCCGGCGCGGCTCTGGGCGACATCCTGACCGGCTGGGGGACCAGCGCGGCGCTGCCGGCCGGGGTCACCATCTTGGGTGGGGACGTCACGGCCGCCGACACGGTCGTGCTGAACCTCTTCAACAAATCCGGCGGGGCGCTGGATCCGGCTTCCATGACCTATTATGCGTCCGTCCGTAAGCGTCTCCTCTGACCTGGAGGCATCCCGGCGAGAGGCGAGAGCGGCCGAGGCCGCTCTCGCTGCCGTGGAACGGCGTGGCTTGTCCTGGCTATTCCCATCCGCCTAGACGGTCGCGATGCATCCCGAAAGCCCGGTCCCCGAAGCCGAACCCCCGCGCGACTGCCCGCTTTGTCCGCGCCTGGTGGCGTTTCGCGAGGAGTTGCGCGCCCTCCATCCCGATTGGTGGAACGCGCCGGTGCCCGCTTTCGGCGACCGCGACGCCTGGCTCGCCATTGCCGGCCTGGCGCCGGGCATGTGGGGCGCGAACCGGACCGGCCGGCCCTTCACCGGCGATCATAGCGGCGTCCTGTTCTACGAGACGCTGCTGAAGTTCGGCCTGGCCGAAGGCGTCTACGACCAGCGGCTGGACGACGGCCTGCGCCTGACCGGCTGCGTCATCGTCAACACCGTCCGCTGCCTGCCGCCGCAGAACAAGCCGCTGCCGGCGGAGATCGCCACCTGCCGCGCATTTTACCAAGCCTCGCTGGCGCTGCTGCCGAACGTGCGGGCGATCGTCGCGCTCGGCCGGATCGCGCACGACTCGGCCGTGCGGACCGCCGGCGGGCGGCTTGCGGCCTACAAGTTCGGCCATCTCGCCGAGCACCGCCTGCCCGACGGCCGCGTCCTGATCGATAGCTATCATTGCTCGCGCTACAATCAGAACACCGGAAGGCTCACCGCCGTCATGTTCGAAGCGGTCTTCCAGCGGGCCGTGGAGCTCCGCCCGTGAGCCCCACCGCTTCGGCTCAGGCCGAAATGCTCGCGAACGGCGGATAGCGTCCCTGACCATCGGGCTGCCAGGGCAGGCGTTGCGTCCATATCGCCCATCTGACGCCATAGAGGATGATGAGGATCGCAAGCGCGAATGCGACCCATTGTACAAGCCGGAGGGTGCCCGAAGCTGGGGACTTTTTCCCGCCGAGCAGCACGCGCATCGCTGCTGCACCCGCTCCGACGAGGACCAGGTCATAACCGATCCCGTTGAACAGCCAGGTGCCGTTGAGCAGCGAGTTCAGGAAGGACGAATTTGGGAAGTACCATCCCGGATAGGTGCGGGCGCCGAAGCGCAGCGCCAGCAGAAGCGCGAAGGAATAGACGGCGATCCACGCCAGGCGCCATGCCAGGTGCCCCGGTTCGTTTTCGCCAGCGGCCGCGGCCGTGTCGGGATCTCCCACGTAGCTCATGTCTGTCCTCCGGG
>Ga0207682_10001744_pt1 | contig 9982 bp, 11 predicted proteins | sample KBSM63metaG_FD_184332 | JGI IMG/M metagenome (GOLD analysis project Ga0207682, IMG submission 184332) | Miscanthus rhizosphere microbial communities from Kellogg Biological Station, Michigan, USA - KBS M6-3 metaG (SPAdes) (version 2) | ecosystem: Host-associated > Plants > Roots > Rhizosphere >...
CCGCCAGCTCGGCGTCGAGCTTGGGCGCAACAACTGCGTGTTCCTGCACCTGACGCTCGTGCCCATCGTTGGCGGCTCGGGTGAGATCAAGACCAAGCCCACGCAGCATTCGGTGAAGGAACTGCGCGGCATCGGTATCCAGCCCGACGTGCTGCTGTGCCGCTGCAAGAACCCGCTGCCCGATGAACAGCGTCGCAAGATCGCGCTGTTCACCAACGTGGAAGAACGCGCGGTCATCTCCGGCATCGACGCTGACGACATTTACAAGATCCCGATGCTGCTGCACGAGCAGGGTCTCGACGAAATCGTGGTCGACAAGCTGCGCCTCAACGTGCCGCCCGCCGATCTCACCGAGTGGAAGCAGGTGGTCGCCGCGAAGGCGAACCCCGACGGGCAAGTCGACATCGCCATGGTCGGCAAGTACGTGCAGGTCAAGGACAGTTACATCTCGCTGAACGAGGCACTGACTCACGCCGGCGTGAAGACCCGCACGCGCGTGAACGTGCACTACATCGAATCCACCGACATCGAGAAGCACGGCACGCATGCGCTCTCCGGCATGGACGCGATTCTGGTGCCCGGCGGCTTCGGCGAGCGTGGCATCGAAGGCAAGATCGCCGCCGTGCGCTACGCGCGCGAGAACAAGATTCCGTATCTCGGCATCTGTCTTGGCATGCAGCTCGCAGTCATCGAATACGGCCGGCATGTGCTCGGTCTCGAGAACGCCAACAGCACCGAGTTCAACCGCGCGAGCGCCCATCCGGTGATCGCGTTGATCACGGAATGGCAGGACGCCGCGAAGGGCGAACAGAAGCGTGACGACACGACCGGCAAGGGCGGAACGATGCGTCTTGGCGCACAGGACGTTTTCGTCGGCGCCAACACCCTGGCTCGGGCTATCTACGGCAGCGAGACAGTGCGCGAGCGTCATCGCCACCGCTACGAGTTCAACAACACCTACCGCGACCGCTACACCCAGACCGGCTTCCGATTCTCGGGGCTGTCGAAGGACGACCTGGTTGAGATCATCGAACTACCCGGGCACCCGTGGTTCGTGGCCACGCAGTTCCACCCGGAGTTCACGTCATCACCGCGCGACGGGCATCCGCTATTCGCGGGCTTCGTGAAGGCTGCGCGCCAGCATCGCACAGCGCAGCTGCCGGAAGTCGCGAGCGCATAGCGCGGCGCGAGCGCAAGTCGGCGCGAAAGACCCGTGCCCCTGATCTTTTCCCACGGCTCGCTGCAGCAGCCGGACGTGCAGGTTTCGATCTACGGCCGCGTGTTGCATGTCGAGCCCGACGAACTCGTCGATTGCATCCGTACGCAAGTCGAAGTGCCTCCCTGGCACAAGGCGGCGGCGTCTGGAACCACTCACTACGCAAATGTCGAATTCGTCGCCGGTTCTGACGACCGCGTACCGGGTATGGTGTTCGAGCTCACGGATGCGGAACTCGTGCTCACCGACGCTTACGAACGCGACGCCGAATACGTCCGCGTTCTTGCAAGGCTCGCCTCAGGCCGAAGCGCCTGGGTCTATGTCAGTGCACGAACAAACTGAGGAGTTCACATGCCTGGAACCATTCGTTTGCATCGCGTACTCAATGCTCCGCCGGCCAGGGTCTACAAGGCGTTCCTCGATGCCGATGCACGTGCCAAGTGGCTGCCGCCCTATGGTTTCACCGGCAAGGTGCATGAATCCGACGCCCGCGTCGGCGGCAAGTACCGCATGTCATTCACCAATTTCTCGACCGGGAACAGCCACAGCTTCGGCGGTGAGTACCTGGAGCTTCGCCCGAGCGAGAAGCTGCGTTACGCCGACCGGTTCGACGATCCGAATCTGCCCGGCACCATGGAAGTAACGGTGACCTTCAAGAAAGTTTCGGTGGGCACGGAACTCGAAGTGATCCAGGCGGGTATTCCGGACGTGGTCCCGCCGGAAGCCTGTTACCTCGGATGGCAGGAGTCGCTCGAGCAACTCAGCAAACTAGTCGTGCCCGAGATTCCGGATTGAAAATTACCTGGACGCTACAGTCCCCGGGGGGGCGACGAGGCCCCTCGACGCGGCGCGAATTCGTCAGACATCCGGCGAAAAGGCCCTGACCGCCGCGCCGCGCGATTGTCCCGCCAGACATTGGCCCGGATCGGGCCGCCCCGTGTATCCTCCGCCACTCGCTTTCCGAGGTACCCGTGTTACTGGCCAAATTCCAGGTCGGCATCGATCGCCCGATGTTTCTCATCGCCGGTCCCTGTGTGATCGAGGGTGAAACCCTCACACAGGAAATTGCCGGCAAGCTGAAAGACATCACGTCGCGCCTGGGTGTGCCGTTCATTTTCAAGGCGTCCTACGACAAGGCGAACCGCTCGTCGAAGTCGAGTTTCCGCGGGCCGGGCATCGACGCCGGTCTCAAGGTGCTCGCGGATGTGCGCGCGAAGATCGGCGTGCCGGTGCTCACCGACGTTCACGAAGACACACCGTTCGCGGAAGTCGCGAGCGTGGTCGATGTCATGCAGACGCCGGCGTTCCTGTGCCGCCAGACGAACTTCATCGTGAACGTGTGCAGCCAGGGCAAGCCAGTCAACATCAAGAAGGGTCAGTTCCTCTCCCCCTGGGAAATGCAGAACGTCGTCGACAAGGCGCGCTCCACCGGCAACGAACAGATCATGGTCTGCGAGCGCGGTTTCTCGTTTGGCTACAACAATCTCGTCTCGGACATGCGCTCGCTGGCCATCATGCGCGCCACCGGCGCGCCGGTGGTATTCGACGCCACGCATTCAGTCCAACTACCGGGCGGGCAGGGCACGAGCTCCGGCGGCGCTCGCGAACACATCCCGGTGCTGGCACGGGCCGCGGTCGCCTCCGGCATCTCGGGCCTCTTCATGGAGACGCACCCGGATCCCGCCAAGGCGCTGTCCGACGGGCCCAACGCCTGGCCGCTCGGCCGCATGGAAAATTTATTGTCGACGCTCAAGGCGCTCGACTCCGCAGTCAAACAACAACCTTTCGAGGAATCGCTTCTATGAGTCGTATCGTTGATATCGTCGGGCGCGAAGTAATCGATTCGCGCGGCAATCCTACCGTTGAAGCCGACGTGATCCTCGATTCAGGCGTCATGGGGCGCGCGGCCGTGCCCTCGGGCGCGTCCACCGGTACACGCGAAGCCGTCGAGCTGCGCGACGGTGACAAGAAGCGTTATCTCGGCAAAGGCGTGCTCAAGGCTGTCAAGAACGTCAACACCGAGATCAAGGCAGCCTTGTTAGGCAAGGAAGCCTACGAGCAGGAATCGCTCGATCAGGTGATGATCGACCTCGACGGCACCGACAACAAGAGCCGCCTCGGCGCAAATTCATTGCTCGCAGTTTCGCTGGCGAATGCCAAGGCCGCCGCCATCGACAGCAAACAGTCGCTGTGGAAATACCTGGCGCGCGGTCGCGAGCCCGTGATGCCCGTGCCCATGATGAACGTCATCAACGGCGGCGCGCACGCGGACAACTCGCTCGACGTGCAGGAGTTCATGATCATCCCGGTGGGCGCGCCCACATTCCGGGAAGCGCTGCGTTACGGTGCCGAGATCTTCCACACGCTCAAGGGCATCCTGAAGGCGAAGAAGCTCACCACCGCAGTGGGTGACGAAGGCGGCTTCGCGCCGAATCTCTCGTCCAACGAAGCCGGCATCAAGGTGATCATCCAGGCCGTCGAGAAAGCCGGCTACAAGCTTGGCAAACAGATCTACCTCGGCATGGATGTCGCGGCTTCCGAGTTCTACAAGAAGAACAAGTACGATCTGCACGGCGAAGGCCGCAAATTCTCCTCGGATGAGTTCGTGAAGTACTTCGCGAAGCTTAGCGCGAAGTATCCGATCATCAGCATCGAAGACGGCATGGCGGAGCAGGACTGGGATGGCTGGGCAACGCTGACCAACGCGCTCGGCAAGAAGATCCAGCTGGTGGGCGACGACCTCTTCGTCACCAACACCAAGATCCTGAAGGAAGGCATCGACAAGGGCATCGCCAACTCCATCCTGATCAAGGTGAACCAGATAGGCACGCTGTCCGAGACGCTGGCCGCCATCAAGCTGGCGAACGACGCCGGCTACTCGTCCATCGTCTCGCATCGTTCGGGCGAAACCGAAGACGCGACCATTGCCGATATCGCGGTGGCGACTACGGCGTCGCAGATCAAGACGGGGTCCATGTCGCGTTCCGATCGCATCGCCAAGTACAACCAGCTGCTGCGCATCGAGGGCGAGCTCGGTGGCAAGGTGCGTTACGCCGGCAAGGATGCGTTTCCGATCAAGATCTAACGGAGAACAACAATGCCCCGGCTCCTGTTGAAGGATGGCAATCGTTACCTGGGTTCCATCAGCGATGCAGATGTCAAAGTGCTCGTCGACGAACTCGAAGAAGAAGACATCGCCGACACGGATTACTTCATCAACGGTGACACGGTCGACATCCTCGAGGCGAGTGGCGCGTCGAAGGCGCTCGTGGACATGCTGCTCGCTGCCATCGGCGATTCCGACGGTGTCGACATCCGCTGGGAAAAGTAGACGGCCTCTTGAAAGCCGTCGTCGTGGGCGTCCTGTTCCTCGCCGGCTGCGCATCGAGTGCAGACAGCGGGCTCGAAAGCATTCTCTCGGGACAGGCGCCCCGGAAGAATCTGAGTGCGGGCGAGCTCGCGGAGATCGCGAAACACCCGCTGGGCTCGGCGGAGAATCCCGTCAAGGTTCAGGGCGTGGAAGGCGAGTACATCTACCTGGCCCGGCTGAGATGCCCGGAAGACAAGCCGCCGGTCGTGGACCGCCGCGGCTCGGCCGGGACTTTGAGCCCGTATGGGTCGATCATGGACATCTACGAAGCTGCATGTGACGCGCCGCCGGCGTTCACCATCTTCGTCGACATGTACCATCCCGGATACGTGGAGCAGGCCGCGGTGCCGGGATTCGGCATCGTCGCGCCGGGTGCGGACTAGCTACTTCGCGCGCGCGATCGCAGCAATGAAATCCATGTTCGCGTACATCTGCCTGGGGTCCAATGATCTGCGGCGGTCTGCGAAGTTCTACGATGCCGCGCTCGGCGTCCTCGGTTACTCGCGCTGCGACACCTCCGGGGAGAGCGCGACCAGCTGGAATGGCTGGGTTGGCTGGGGCCTGTATGAAAAAGACGGCGCGGTGCAGGACGCGCTGTGGGTGTGTACGCCCTTTGATGGCGCCCCGGCGACGGCTGGCAACGGCGCCATGGTGGCGTTGTGGGCGAAGAGCTGGGCGCAGGTCGACGCCTTTCATGCCGCTGCACTCGTTCATGGCGGAACCTCTGAAGGTTCGCCAGGTCTGCGACTGCAATACAACCCGGATTTCTACGCGGCCTATGTGCGGGATCCTGACGGCAACAAGCTCGCGGCAATTTGCCGCGGCTTTACGCCTTGATCGGGCTAGCATTCATCATCTGGAAAAGAAAAGGATTGCCATGAAAGCCTTGCGTCTACTCATTCCTGCGTTGCTGTTCGGCGTCGCTGCACTTGCTGCGCCGAAACCGGCGCCCCTGCCGTCGGTGGACATCCCTTACGAAAAGTTCGTGCTGGCAAACGGCCTCACGCTCATCGTGCACGAGGATCACAAGGCGCCGGTGGTTGCGGTGAACATCTGGTACCACGTCGGCAGCAAGGACGAGCGCCCGGGGCGCACGGGCTTTGCGCATCTGTTCGAGCACCTGATGTTCAACGGGTCGGAAAACTACAAGGACGACTGGTTCAAGATCATGGAGGCGTCCGGCGCCACCAAGCTCAACGGCACCACCTGGTACGACCGCACTAACTACTTTCAGAACGTGCCCACGTCGGCGCTCGACATGACCTTGTGGATGGAATCGGACCGCATGGGCCACCTGCTCGGTGCCATCGACCAGAAGGTGCTGGACGAACAGCGCGGCGTGGTGCAGAACGAGAAGCGCCAGCGCCAGAATCAGCCTTACGGCAAGGCGTCCGAGCTCATCACGCTCAGCACTTATCCGACCGGCCATCCGTATTCCTGGGAGCCCATCGGGTCGATGGAAGACCTGAACGCGGCCTCGCTCGAGGACGTCAAGGACTGGTTCCGCGCGTACTACGGAGCCGCGAATGCGGTGCTCGTGATCGCCGGCGATATCACCGCCACGGAAGCCAAACAAAAAGTCGAGAAGTATTTCGGCGACATTCCCCCGGGCCCACCGATCCGGCGCCAGGTGGACTCGATTGCGAAGATGCAGGGCACGCATCGCGCCGTCATGCAGGACGCCGTACCCCAGGCGCGCATATATAAGGTGTGGAACATTCCGGGCTATCGCCACCGGGATTTCATCATGCTCGACATGACCAGCGATCTGCTGGGGGGCGGCAAGAACAGCCGGCTCTACAAGCGGCTGGTGTACACGGATCGCAGCGCCACCGCGGCGCAGGCTTATGTGAGCCCGTTCGAGATCGGCTCGCAGCTGCAGATCGTGGTCACCGTGAAACCCGGTGGCGATCCGGCCGCCGTGGAGAAGGCGATTGACGAAGAGATCGCGCGCTTCCTGGCGACCGGGCCCACGCCCGCGGAACTCGAACGCGTCCGTACCACTAACTACGCCAATTTCGCGCGCGGCATGGAGCGCATCGATGGTTTCGGCGGCAAGTCCTCGATTCTCGCCGAGAGCCAGGTGTACGCCGGCTCGCCGGACTTCTACAAGACGCGGCTCGACTGGATCAGCAAGGCCACTGCGGCCGATGTGCAGTCTGTGGCCAGACAATGGATGTCGGATGGCATGTTCGTTCTCAACGTCGAGCCCATCGCCACATTCAAAACCCTGGCGAGCACCGTGGATCGCAGCAAGGTGCCGACCCCGGGCGCCGCACCTTCGCTCAAGCTTCCAGCGCCCGAGCGCGGGAAACTTTCGAACGGGCTCGAGATTGTCGTCGTCGAACGGCACAGCGCCCCGGTGGTGGATTTCACGCTGCTCGCCGACGCGGGATTCGCGGCCGATGCGTCGGCAAAGCCCGGCACCGCCCGACTGTCCATGCTCATGCTTCAGGAAGGCACGAAAACCCGAAGCTCTGTGCAGATTGCCGAGGCGTCCGAGTTGCTCGGTGCGCCGCTCACGGTGGGCTCGACGCTCGACCGCTCATTCCTCAACATGAACGCGCTCAGCGCGCGGCTGCCCGAATCGCTCGATCTGTATGCCGACGTACTGTTGAACCCGACGTTCCCCGATAAGGAACTCGATCGTCTTCGTGGCCAGACGCTCGCCACCATCCAGCAGGAAAAGGCGCAACCGACGGGCATGATCAGCCGTGTCTTGCCGACGCTGTTGTACGGCGAAGGACATGCTTATTCGACGCCTTCCTCTGGCAGCGGCGATGAAGCGGCGGTCAAGAGCCTGACCAACGCGGAGCTCGCTGCGTTCTACAAACGATGGATCCGGCCGGACAACTCGGTGATGCTGGTGGTCGGTGACACCACACTCAAGCAGATCCAGCCGTTGCTCGAGCAGCGTTTTGGTGCGTGGCACGCGCCGTCTGAAGCAAAGCCTTCGAAGAATCTTGTCGACGTGCCGCTCGCCACGAAGGCGCACGTGTACCTCATCGACCGCGCCGGCGCCGAGCAGTCGCAGATCGTTGCCGCCACGATCGGCCCGAAGCGCGCCGATGCGGATCACATCCGCTACATCGCGCTCGACACCATTCTCGGCGGCGCTTTTACGTCGCGCCTCAACATGAATCTGCGCGAGGACAAGCACTGGTCGTACGGCGTGCGCACGCGGCTCGCCGATGCGATCGGGCAGGGCAGCTTCCGCGCCGGCGGCGGAGTGCAGACCGACAAGACGGCCGAGTCCATGATCGAAATCCAGAAGGAGTTGCGCGAGGTACTGACTACCCGCAAACCCGATGCCAGGGAGCTCAAGTTCGCGCAGGACACCATTGCCATCGCGCTGCCTGGCAAGAACGAGACCTCGGACGAAATCGCCGATTCCTATGGCGAGATCCTCACCTACGGACTCAAGGACAGTTACTGGAACGACTTCGTGGGCGAAGTGACGTCGCTGACGCTGGCTGATGTCAACAAGTCCGCCGGCTCATTGATCCATCCGGATGTGCTCACCTGGGTCGTGGTTGGCGATCTGTCAAAGATCGAGGCCAAGGTTCGCGCGTTGAACCTGGGCGAAGTCACCGTGATCGACACGGACGGCAAGCCAGTCGCGCGTTGATGGATTGATGCGGGGTCTTGCGAGGCGTGGCGAGTGCAACTCGTCACGCCACTTCCACGAGCTCCGAATACTGCTTGAGCGCCGCGTTCGCAGTGAGGAACCGCAGCGGCTCGTGCATCGCCTGAGCGACCAGTAACCGGTCGAAAAAATCGACGCCGGGCTGCGGCTTGAGTGAGGCCGCCGCTGCCGCGGGCTTCGCGCGCACCGGCAATTCGGTGAATCCGCTCGACTTGATCCCACGCGCCAGCTCTTCTGCATCTGCCTCGAGCAGCCCGGCGCTGATCTTCTGTTCGCACTCGACGATGGATGCGGCGCTGACGTAGACCTCGTCGGCCGCCTCGATGCGCTCGCGCGTGGCCTTGGCCAGCTTGCGCGAGTCCGCCAGCCACCAGAGATAGATCTGCGTATCGAGCAGCAGGCGCATGGTGGGGTAGGGGAGGGCGCCTTAAGATTTCAGGCCAGCGGAGTGGCTTCGGTCCAGGGCCGCTCGAAGTCGTCGGCGATCCGCATCCTGCCCTTGAGCACACCTGCGCGGCGCGGCGTGTCGTCGCGCCGCAGCGGCACCAGGCGCGCCATGGCGCGACCGCCCTTGGCGATCAATATCTCGCTGCCGCCCGCGACGTCTTCGACCAGACGCGACAGGTGAGTCTTCGCCTCGTGGATGTTTATCTTGGCGGTCTTCACAGTGAACTTAGTTTAGTTTAGTCTATCGGTAATGGGGAAGTTCTTTTCATGAAGTGGCTGGCGAGCGCCCTGCTGGCGGTCGTGCTGATGCTGCAATACCGGCTCTGGCTGTCCGGCGATGGCATCAGCGAGCTCGCGCGCCTGTCGGAAGCGGTGGAGCGCCAGAAGTCGGACAACGCGGAAGCCGTCGAGCGCAACAAACAGCTCATCGCCGAAGTCGCGGATCTCAAGGCGGGCATGGCGGCCATCGAAGAGCGCGCGCGCAGCGAGCTCGGCATGATCGGCCGCAACGAAACCTTCTACCAGGTCGTGCCGGTGCGCCCGCGCACCGCGCTGCCCGTAAAGCCGGCCCTGCAAAGGCAGACCGCCGCGCGTTGATCTAAGCTTCGCGCCCATGCGCTATTTCGTCGTCATCCCGGCTGCGGGCAGCGGCCGGCGTTTCTCGTCGTCCATGCCAAAGCAGTACGCGCCGCTCGGCGCTGCGACTGTCATCGAGCACGCGCTCGCTCCTTTCGAGAACGATCCCGATTGCGCCGGTGTAGTGGTTGCGATCGCCGCGGACGATCCCTGGTGGCCGGCGATCGCGGCACGACGTTCGCGTCTCATCGAGGGCGTGATCGGCGGCGAGCAGCGCGCGCACTCGGTGCGCAACGCATTGCGTGCGCTCGCCTCGCGTGCACGCCACGACGACTGGATCATGGTTCACGACGCGGCGCGGCCATGCTTCTCGAAGGCGGACCTCACGTTGCTCAAGCGCGAGCTGGCCGCACATCCCGTGGGCGGCTTGCTGGCGGTGCCTCTCGCCGACACGCTGAAGCGCGCATTGGAGCCGGGCGCGCACGTCACCCATGTCGACGCGACGGTGGATCGCGATGGCCTGTGGCGCGCGGCGACGCCGCAGGTGTTCCGATGTGGTGTGCTGCTGCGCGCGCTCGAAGCGGCGCTCGATGCGAATCGCACGCCCACCGACGAAGCCCAGGCAATCGAGTGGAGCGGCCAACGGCCACGACTGGTCGCCGGCCGCGCGGATAACATCAAGGTCACGACCGCCGCCGATCTGGCGCTCGCCGCCGCCATCCTGAGT
>Ga0207682_10001746_pt1 | contig 9977 bp, 4 predicted proteins | sample KBSM63metaG_FD_184332 | JGI IMG/M metagenome (GOLD analysis project Ga0207682, IMG submission 184332) | Miscanthus rhizosphere microbial communities from Kellogg Biological Station, Michigan, USA - KBS M6-3 metaG (SPAdes) (version 2) | ecosystem: Host-associated > Plants > Roots > Rhizosphere >...
AGCACGCTATGTCTTGCGGATGCATCGCACGACGCTCACCGCGACGGCGCTGATCCTCTCAACGGCCAGCGCGCACGCCGCGTCGCTCGACGGCGCCGCGATGTCATTTGCCTGGGCGCTGCCGTTCGCCGGCCTGCTGCTGACGATCGCGACCGGGCCGACGCTGTTCCGGCATTTCTGGCATTCGCACTACGGCAAGATCGCGCTCGGCTGGTCGTTGCTGGTGCTCGTTCCGCTGGCGCTCACCTACGGCGGCGGGGCATCGGTCGAGGCGCTCGCGCACGCGCTGCTCGGCGAGTATTTGAGCTTCATCATCGTGCTGTTCGCGCTCTACACGGTGGCGGGCGGCATCCTGGTCAGCGGCAATCTGCACGGCACGCCCGCAACCAACACCGCGATCCTGGCGTTCGGGACGGCGATCGCCAGTGTGGTCGGCACCACCGGCGCCGCCATGATCCTGATCCGCCCGGTCATCGCGGCGAACCTTTCGCGCGTCCATCGCGTGCACGTCATCGTATTCTTCATCCTCCTGGTGGCGAATGTCGGCGGCGCGCTGAGCCCGCTCGGCGATCCGCCGCTGTTCGTCGGCTTCCTGCGCGGTGTCGACTTCTTCTGGCCGGCGCAGCATCTGTGGCTGCAGACTGCGATCGTCGCCGGGCTGCTGCTCGCGATGTTCTTCGCGCTCGACAGCTATCTCTCGCGCAAGGAAGAGCGCCCCGCGAACGACGCGCCGGTCTCGCTGCAGATCCACGGCAAGATCAACCTCGCGCTGATCGCGCTGATCATCGCGGCGATCCTCTTGTCCGCCGTGTGGAAGCCCGGCAGCGGCGTCACGATCCTCGGCACGCGGGTGGAGACGCAAAACCTCGCATGCGCCGTCGCGCTGATCGTCATCGCGCTCGCCTCGCTGTGGCTGACGCCGGACGAACACCGCGCCGCCAACGGCTTCACCTGGGAACCGATCGTCGAGGTCGCGAAGCTGTTCGCGGCCATTTTCGTCGCCATCATTCCGGTACAGGCGATGCTGCAGGCCGGGCGCGGCGGACCGTTCGCGTTCCTGCTCGCCGCCGTCACGGCGAACGACGGCCAGCCGCACGAGGCGGCCTATTTCTGGCTCACCGGACTGCTCTCGGCGTTCCTCGACAATGCGCCGACCTACCTCGTGTTTTTCGAGCTCGCCGGGGGCGACGCGAAAGCCCTGATGGGCCCGCTCGCCGGCACGCTGGCGGCGATCTCGATGGGCGCGGTCTACATGGGCGCGCTCACCTACATCGGCAACGCGCCGAACTTCATGGTCTATGCGATTGCCGAGGAGCGCGGCATCCGCATGCCGAGCTTCTTTGGGTATTTCCTGTGGGCGTCGCTTGCGACGGTACCGCTGTTCCTGCTGCTCACGCTGATACCGATTTCGCCGATCCTCAAACTGTTCTGACGATCGCGGGCGTGATCAGCTCGCCGCTCTTGCGGTGCGGCGGGTCGGGATGCCAGCCCAGGATCGCCAGCATCACGAAGAAGCCGATCACATAGGCGAGCGCGACGTGCCAGCCGTGGCGCAGCCACAGCCCGACCGACTTCGCCTCCGGATACATGTTGACGAGCGCGACGCCGGCCGACGAGCCGAACCAGATCATCGAGCCGCCGAAGCCGACCGCATAGGCGAGGAAGCCCCAGTCGTAGCCGCCCTGCTTCAGCGCCAGCGCCGTCAACGGAATGTTGTCGAACACCGCCGACACGAAGCCGAGGCCGAGCGCGGTCTGCCACGAGGCGACGGGAAGCTTCTCCACCGGCATCATCGAGGCGGCGGTGACCAGCGCGAGCAGGAAGATCGTGCCCTTGAAGGTTTCCGGCATGATCTCCCAGTCCGGCCGCCGCAGCGGCGCGGTCAGCAGGATCACCGCCCACACCGCCAGCCCGATGACCGGAATCAGATCGAGCAGTGCGGGGAATTTCAGGTTGGCGATGACGTTGGCCAGGATCGCCACGATCAGGATCGCCGCCACGATGGCGACGCGCGCCCATTCGATGCTCAGGCCGGACGGCGCCTCCTTGAGGATCGGCGAATATTTGTGCTGCTGCAACGCGGCCGGAATGCCGAAGATCACCATCGCGACGCTCGCCGCCACGAACGCTTCCAGAACCGACAAGGGGTTCACGCCGTCGATCCACATCATCGTCGTCGTCGTGTCGCCGACCACGCTACCGGAGCCGCCGGCGTTCGAGGCCGCGACGATCGCCGCCAGATAGCCGATATGCACCTTGCCGCGGAACACATGGCGCGCCATCGTGCCGCCGATCAGCGCGGCCGCGATGTTGTCGAGGAAGCTCGAGATCACGCCGACGATCACGAGCAGCACGAACGCGCCCTTCCAGTCGTCGGGCAGCCAGGCCGGCATCTCGTCCGGGATGCGGCTCTTCTCGAAATGGCGCGAGAGCAGCGCGAAGCCCATCAGCAGCAGGAACAGATTCGCCAGGATCACCCACTCGTGCTGCATATGCAGGCCGAGGCCTGACAGGCCGACGCCGAACTTGAAGCCGGTGAACGCGACTTTGTAGAGCGTGATCGCCGCAAGTCCCGTCAGCGCGACCGCAAGCGTGTGGTTGTGCAACAGCGCGACGCCGAGCAGGGTCAGCGCGAACAGGATGAAGTCGACCGGAATGCCGAATAGTTCCACGCGATTCCCCCCATGAGCGGTGTAAGCCGCCGTCGTTGCAGCAAATATCCACTCATGCCCGCGCACGCGGGCATCCAGGGCAAGGACTGGGTCCCCGCTTTCGCGGGGACGAGCGGAGACGAAGCGATTCAGCCCGTCAAACTCTAACGAAGCGCCCGCACAGCAGCTAGCGCCGTCCCTCACTCCGCTGCCGGCTCAGCGCCTGCGCCTCGTTGATCTGCGCGGCGGTCATCTGTTTCGCCAGCGCGTCGCGCAGCTTTCCGGCCTCGCCAAGCCCGCTCGCAGCCAGATTGATCCACATGTAGCCCAGCATGTAGTCCTGCGGCACGCCCCAGCCTTTCAGATAGAGCACGCCGAGATTGGCCATGGCGGCGGTGTGGCCTTTTTCCGCCGCTGCCGCATAGAGCCGCGCCGCCGCCGGCAGGTCGCGCTCGCCCGGCGGACTCGCGCTGAGCAGCCAGGCCAAAAGAAACTGCGCGTCCGGTTCGCCACGCTCGGCCGCCGCCTTGACGCTGTCGCGGGCAGCCGCGTCCGGCGGACGCGCGAGACGCGGATCGGCGAAGAAGCCGACCTGATCGAGCACCGCGTCGGTCGCGTCCGCGTCCTGCCGTCCGCCGAGCCGATAGAGCCGGCGCGCCTCGGCCTCGTCCTGCGCCACGCCGAACCCGTTCTCGTACATCACGCCGAGATTGGTGATCGCCTTGGCGAAGCCCTGGTTCGCAGCCTTGCGATACCAGTCGACCGCGAGCGGATAGTTTTGCGCGACCCCCTCGCCGCGCGTGTACATCAGCCCGAGATTGTTCTGCGCCCGCGCATTGCCCTTGCGCGCCGCGCGCCCGTAAAGGGCGAACGCCTTCGCCAGGTCCTGCGGCACGCCCGCGCCCTGCTGATAAAGAAAGCCGAGGCTCGCCTCGGCCTCGGCAAAGCCTTGCGCGGCGGCCTTGCCGTACCATTCGGCGGCGAGCGCCGGATTTCTCTCAACCCCCAAACCGTTGTCGTACATCACCGCAAGATCGAACTGGTGCTCGGGCGCGCCCTGCTCGGCGGCGCGGCGATACCAGCTCACAGCCTGCGCGTAGTCCTGCGCGACGCCGAGTCCGCCGGCGTAGAGCAGCCCGAGCGCGTTCTGCGCAGCGGCATGGCCCTGCTCGGCGGCGCCGCGAAACAGCCGCGCCGCGGCGGCGTAATCCACCGGCACGCCCTGCCCGCGCAAGTAGATCGCGCCGAGCGTTGCTTGTGCGGTCGCATCGCCACGCTCAAGCGCTGCGCGGACGTCGTCACCCTGCGCCCCCGCCGCGGAAACGCCGAGCGTCGCGACGAACAGCAGAGCGATCAGCCTACTTCGGCGGCGCACGGTTTTTCTGCGTCCATTCGCGCGCCAGCCGATGCGCCTCGGCGACCTGTTCCGCCGTCATCAGCTTGGCGAACACGTCGCGCGACTTCGCCGCCTCGCCGTCGCCGCCGGCGGCGGCGAGATTGACCCATTTGTGCGCCTGCACGTAGTCCAGTGTCACGCCCTCGCCCTTGGCGTAGCGCAGGCCGAGCTGCATCTGCGCGAACGTATCGCCCTTGTCGGCCGCCGTTTCGTAAAGCTGCACCGCTTTGGCACCATCGGCCGTCACGCCCTTGCCGTTGGCATAGAGATTGGCGAGCCGCCCGACCGCGGCGGGCACGCCTTCCGCGGCAGCGCGTTCGAGCCACGCGACCGCATTCGCGTCGCCGCCGAGCGCCGCCGTGTGAATCCACACCGCGGCCTCGGCGCGATCGCCGGCCGCGGCATTGTGCCGGACCAGCAGCGAACCGAGCCGCGCCTGCGCGCCCGCGTCGCCCGCAATTGCGGCCTTGCGATACCACTTGGCGGCTTCGAACTCGTCGCGCGGCACGCCGCGTCCGATCTCGTAGAACAGCGCGAGCGCCGTCTGCGCGCGCGGCAGGCCGTGATCCGAGGCGCGGCGATACCACAGCGCCGCCTGGCCATCGTCCTGCGGCACGCCGGTGCCGCTCGCATACATGAAGCCGAGATTGCTCTGCGCGGCCGCATCGCCCGCCTCGGCGGCCTTGCGCATCCAGTTCGCGGCGGCTTCCGGGTCGCGCGCCGCGCCCTGGCCCTGCAGGACCATCGCGCCGAGAATGCGCTGCGCCAGCGGCGACCCGCCCTCCGCGGCGGCGCGATAGAGCTCCAGCGCCTTCGCGTCGTCCTTCGGCACGCCCGCGCCCTTGGCATAACTTTCAGCGAGCGACATCTGCGCGGCGACGTGCTTGTTCTCGGCGGCGCGCGTCAGCCACTTCAGCGCCTTGCCGTTGTCCTTCGCGACGCCCTGCGCGCGCGCATAGAGAAGCCCGAGATCGAACTGCGCTTCGGCGACGTTCTGCTCGGCGGCGGCTTCGAGCCAGGTCAGTGCCGCGCTCATGTCCTGCGCGACGCCGGCGCCGCCGGCGTAGAGCCGCCCGATCAGCAGCTGCGCCTGCGCGTTGCCTTTTGCCGCGGCTTTCAGCAGCGACTTCGCGGCCTCGGCCGGATTGCGCTCGACCCCGATGCCTTCGAGCAGGAAGCGGCCGAGCAGATATTGCGCGGCGGTCTCGCCCTGCTCCGCAGCCTTGCCGATCCATTCGGCGGCGCGCGCCGGATCGCGCGCCGTGCCGCGGCCTTCCGCAATCATGATGCCGAGGCGATGCTGCGCCTGCGCGCTGCCGCCTGCGGCGAGCGTCTGCAGGATCGAGACCGCGGTGGCAAAATCGTTCGCGCGGTACGCGGCTTCCGCGTCCTGCATCGTTTTCGAACCTTGCGCAAACGCCGGCGCGCAAGCGAGCAGCAACACAACAGGCAGCACGCGGCGCAACATCAGGAATTCCTCGATCGAGCGTTATTCCGCTCGTCCCCGTCCCATGCTCGCGGATTGTTACTTCTTCATGTGGTGATCGTAAACGAGTTGGTACGAATCCGCGCTGATGCCGTGTTCTCCGGCGAACGGACGGTCCAGCGCAATGATGACGAAAAGCACCATGGAGAGATACCCGGCCAGACCGAGAAGAAGGATGGCCTGGAAGCGTCCGTTCTCCACGTGAAAGAACAGGTACATCATGATGCACCCCATGGCGCCGGGGAGTAGCACGAACCACAGCACGCCAGGGAGCGCCGACTGCACCGCATCCAGACGCTGGCGTCGCTTCTGCACCAGTTCATTGAACGCGCGCAGCGTCTCGGCATGAAGGACTTTCTGCCCTTCGGTCGCGGGCTCGAACGTGTAGAGCTGCGACTGAAGGCGGTCCATCCACTCCACGCCCTCGTGCGGAATAATACCCTTGCGCTGCTGCGGCCATGCATCGCGAATAACCTGTTCGGTGTAGCCGCGGAGAATGCTGCGGGACTCGTCGCGAACGGTTTGCGGATACCCGCCGATGTCCCGCCACAGGCTCGCTATCGCCGTCGCTTCGCCGGACACGATATCGGACACTTGCGAGTGCCTTTGCCATACGCCGACCGCGGTGAGCGCTGCGATCAAGCTGTAGAGCAGCATCGCCGATTGCACGACGGCTGCGGCGTAATACGCGTCGTGGTATCGGAGGCCCATCCGGGGCAGGACGCGCCGCCGCGCGATCCAGAGCCCCACGATGACCAGACCCATCAACCAGGCGTTCAGGGCCAGTGCCTGGAGCCATGACGGCATCGCAAGAAGGAAATCGATCATGTTGCTCCGCTATCCTCCCGTCACGCGACCAGATTGCGCGGCCCGGTCCGGCAAACCGTCGGGCTTGCCGATGTTAGAGCATGATCCCGAAAAGTGGACACCGGTTTTCGGAAAAGATCATGCTCCGCTTTAGCAGCGGCGGCCGGCTCGCGCGATGATGTGACGGGCGATCGCCCGCAGGGCAAAACGGCGCGAAACGGCTACTGCGCGACCTTCTCGCGCTCGATGCGGTAGCGCGCGCCTGCGGCCAAATCCTTCAGCACGGTCTTCGTACCGTCGGTCCAGGTGACCGTCACGCTGTCGGCCGTCTCGGCGCTGCCGAGGCCGAAATGTGCGATCGGCGGGTCGAACGACATGTAGCCGCCGCCGAGCTGCAATTCGCGCGTCTGCTTGCGGTCGCCCGTCGCGATCTCGACCTTGTTGCCGATGCCGAAGCGGTTGCCGACGTGGTCGGTGAACTCGAACGCGATCGCGTTGCCGGTCTGCGAATTGTTGATGAACACGATCGCCGGGCCGTTCACCGGCGCGGTGATGAAGTCGATGTCGCCGTCATTGTCGATATCGACCGCGACGGCGGCCGGCGTGATCAGATAATCCTCGAAGCCGAATTCGACGGTCTTCTCGTCGAACTTCCCCTTGCCGGTGTTGCGATAGAAGATATTCGACGGCGTCACTTCGTTCGGCACCCAGGTGCCGTTGACGATCAGCATGTCCTGGAAGCCGTCATTATCGACGTCGACGATCTTGACGTCCCAGCTCCAGCCGCCGACCTCGAGCCCCTGCTCGACCGCCCGTTCGTCGTAGGTGCCGTCGGGTTTCGGCACCAGCAGCACGTTGCGCCGTAGAATCTGCGGAATGCTGTCGGCCATCTGCCGGTCGGTCGGCTCGCGCACCGGGCGGAAGTGGATCTCGCACAGCTGCTGCGCGCGCAGCTGATCGACCGGGATGAGCTTGCAAATGGCCGGGTCGCGGTTCTGGATCGCCAGGTCCTTCACCAGCATCGCCTTGCATTCGGTCTGGTTGCGGCCGTCCAGCGCGGCGCAGCGGCGCGCATAGCCGGGATCGAAGCTGTGGCCCGACTTGTACCAGGCCTTGATATCGATGTTCTTCTGGCACAGCACGCGCTCGGCCTCGCGCTCGATCCCCGAGCAGTATTGGTCGAACGGCCGCAGCCGCAGCTTCTGCGACACGCCGGACGAGCGTCCGGCGATCTGCGCAATGTAAATCTCCGGCTTGCCGCTGTTGTGCAGGTCCGCGACCTTGATCGCCATCGTGGTCGTGGTGGTCATCGGGATGATGCCGTCCCGGCGCTTGATTTCGCGAAAGCCGCCCGCCCCGTCGCCGACGTAGAAGATGTCCGGCATCTCGAAGTCGTTGCCGACCAGCAGGTCGAGCTTGCCGTCCATGGTGAAGTCGCTGAACAGGATCGACAGCGTCTCGCCCGGCAGGCCGGGCAGCTCGGTGAACGTCTCGCCGCTGAGCTTGCCGCGTTCGTTGAAGATGACGCGGCTGCGCGCCTCCTCGCCCGGAATGCGCCGATACCAGCCGGCCGCCCAGTTGCCGATCGCGGCGTGGAGATAGCCGTCGCCGTTGACGTCGCCGAAGGAGAGCGCCGAAGAAAGCACCGCGTCGTCGCGGTTCTTCACCGGCGTCATGTTGGCGACGTCGAACACGCCGCCGACGTTCTTGATCAACCAGTTGCCCTGGCGGAACGTCGCGATGAACAGGTCGGGCCAGCCGTCATTGTCGATATCGACCAGCGCGGCGTTGAACACCGGCATGTCCTTGATGCGCCCGATCGGCATCTCGACCGGGGTGAACTTGCCCTTGCCGTCGCCGGTGAAGAAATAAAGTCCCTTCTCGGTCGAGGCATATACGATGTCGATGTTGCCGTCGCGATTGAAATCGCCGGCCGCGATCGAGCGCCCGTCCCAGAACGGCGGCCACATGTCGGCAAAGGAAAATTCCAGCGGCCGGTCGATGCCGATGCGCCAGGCCTCGACGCGGGTGAAGGGCTTCTCGCCCGCGGGCGAGCGCGGCGCGAACGGCTGGCGATGGACCGAGATCGTGTGATCCTTCTCGCGCTGCACCCGGAACGCCTCGTTCGCGGCGTGCGCGGAGGAGACGCCGAACAGGTTGAAGCTGGTCAAAATCTCGATCGCGCGCTTCGACTGCCATTTGTGATACGCGTCGGCACCCAAGCCGGCCGCCATTCCGAGTGCGACGATCAGTGCGCCCATCAAGAGCGCCGCGCGCAGCGAGATCGCGCCGGCGACGATGAAGAACGAATAGACGCTGAAGATGCCGAGCGTGAACACCAGCGCCATGACGTAGCCGGGCGCAAGCCCGCCATTGAGCAGCGCGCCGGCGACCGCAACGTCGAAGCCGATCGGAACGGGGAGGAACGTGCCGACCAGCGACGTCATGAACAGCGCCGCGAAGCCGAGCGGCACGTTGCGCAGCAGGTCGTTCGGCAACAGCGCCGCGACGACCGAGCCGAGAAAGCCCGCGAGCAGCATCAGCGGCACCGTGGTCCAGACGATGAACCAGAGGTTCTTCGCGAAGTCGATGATGAAGCGGAACACCGCCTGCACCGGCCCTTCGCGCGCGGGCGGCGCGGCCGGATCGGGCAGGCTGCACTGGATGCGGTCGGCGGCCGCGACCTGCAATTCGTTGGCGGGCAGGAAGCGGCACAGGATCGGCACCGCAAGCAAGATGACGAACAGGCTGAGCGCGATCTTGGCGACCGCCATGTAGAACGGCAGCATGCTGAACAGCATCGTGAGCACGACGACGTTGAGCGTCGGCGAGGCCACCATCGCGGACAATGTCGATTCCGCGCGCGCGCCGCCGCTGTACATCCCCTTGGCGATCGGCGCGGCGCAATTGACGCAGACGCCGAGCGGCGCGCCCATCGCCATGCCGAGCGCCGAGTTGGCGAAGCCGTTGCGGAAGCTGATGCGGCGCAGATAGCCGAGCAGCGTCAGGAACGCCGCACCGAACAACACGCCGAAAATCATGCCGCGCTCGTTGGTCTTGATCCAGTTGAGCGTCGAGATGCCGATCTGCTTCCACAGCGGATATTCCGGCAGCACCGGGATCAGCGCCTCGAACGAGAGCGAATCCTCGAGCTGCATCGCGCCGCTCATCATCGCCTTCTCGTTCAGCGACGGGTAGCGCGACTGGGTCCAGAACTGGAACGCGAGCGCGGCAACGAGGAGGAGCGCGAGCACGAAGCGCTTGCCGAATGGCCGGATGACGAAGCCGTCCATGACGGGTCCTCTGATCCGCGCTATTTCAGCGGCTACTGCGGGCGAAATCAACTTCGGATCGCGCAGGACGTGGGCAAGCCGAAAGCTCGTGAGTCCAAAGCCGTGCGCGAGCACCAGACCGATCAGCGAGAGAACGCCTCCCGCCAGCGCCGACAGGAACGCCGCCGCGAACACCTGCGACGGGGCCAGCCAACAACTTGCAGCAGCGAAGAGCTTCACGTCCCCCGCGCCCAGCATCCCCAGCGCGTAGAACGGGATCCACAGCCCGAAGCCGAGCAGCAGCCCGAGCAGGGCGCGAGGAACGCCAGTCGAGGGCGACTGCACGACAGCGGTATAGCACACAC
>Ga0207682_10001747_pt1 | contig 9971 bp, 10 predicted proteins | sample KBSM63metaG_FD_184332 | JGI IMG/M metagenome (GOLD analysis project Ga0207682, IMG submission 184332) | Miscanthus rhizosphere microbial communities from Kellogg Biological Station, Michigan, USA - KBS M6-3 metaG (SPAdes) (version 2) | ecosystem: Host-associated > Plants > Roots > Rhizosphere >...
GACGCGTTGCCCGACACTCGCGAGCTCACGGCGCTGTGGTACCTGTGCGAACAGTGGGACGTTGAGTGGGGCGGTGAGACGATGTTCTTCGATTCGAAAGGTGATGCGCAGGTGGCCGTGACCCCGAAGCCCGGGCGGCTGCTGCTGTTCGACGGCGCCATTCGTCATGCGGGCCGTCCGCCCAACCGCAATTGCCCGGTGGGGCGCTACACCTTCGCAGTAAAGCTGCGATCGGCCTAGCTAGTCTCTGAAATTGTTGAATTGGACCGGGCGGTCCAGCTCAGCCTTGCGCAGCAGCGCCATGGCCGCCTGCAGATCGTCGCGTGATTTTCCGGTCACGCGCAGCTTGTCGCCCTGGATCGACGCCTGCACCTTGAGCTTGGACTCCTTGACCAGCTTCTGCAGTTTGCGGCCCGCGTCCGCGTCGATGCCATGCCGAAGCACGATGTCCTGGCGCGCCTCGGCGAGGTTTGTCACCGGGTCCTTTTTCTCCATGCAGCGCACGTCGATGCCGCGCTTGCTGAGGCGTTGCGCAAGGATGTCGACCATCTGTTTGAGCTGGAACTCGGACGGAGCCTTCAGGCTCACGGTCATTTCCTTCTCCTGGAGCTCGAATACAGCGCCCGTGTCCTTGAAATCGAAGCGTTGCGAAAGTTCGCGATTCGCCTGGTCCACGGCGTTGGTGAGTTCGTGGGTGTCGAGTTCTGAGACGGCATCGAAGGAGGGCATGGCTGATTCCAGAATGTCAGGCGCGCAGGGTTTTTTCGAGACTGGATACGACGTCCGGGCCAACCTTGGTGCGCAAGTAGCCGAGGATAACCGGCACGAATTTCTTGGCGTCCTCGGGCTTGAGCCCAAGTTTGCCAAAACCGCTGACGACGGAGCTGATGAGAGCGGCATTGCCGCCGATGGCGCCGGCTAGACCGCCTAACAAACCGCCGAGCCCCCCGCCGCTGCCCGAAGCGGGCGTCTTCTTCAGCAGGTCGTGGAGACCCGGCACGCTGCCGAGCTGGCTGTCGAACTCGGCCGCACCGAGCTTGTCCTTCGCGGCCTTCAACAACACCGCCGCGCCGCCTTCGGCTTGAGTGGCGCTGATTCCGAGGGTCTGCGTGAGGCTGTCGATGAGCTCTTTCATGAGAGTTTCCTTGTTTGCGCGTCAGTCGTAAGCGGGGGCGGGGAAACCATCGGCGCCCTTGCGCCAGGGCGCCCATACCAACGCGACTTCGCCGACTGCGATGTCGGATTTGCGTGCCGGCACTTCGACGGCGCGCAGGGAAATGGTGCTGGCATCCAGCGTGGTTTCGAGGCGCGCAACTTCCGCGTCGACCTCACGCTTCGTATCTTCCAGCCGTTGCTGGAGCACTTCCAGGCTTTCCTCGGCGCGCGTGACGTCCTGCGATTCGTGGCCCATGCGTGTTGCCGACCGCGCCGCACTGCCCACGCGATTGAGGTTGGTTGCCGAGAGTGCCTTGCGGCCTAACAATGCACCCAGTATCGAGCTGCCGATGGAGACGGCAGTCTGCATTTTCTGCTGCGAGAGCTGGCTCTTCTCGCGCTCGCGGCGCTCATCGGCGCGACGGATCTGGTCCTGGAGTTGCTGCAGCTTCACCTGCCAGCGTTTGCGCAGCTCGGCCACTGCGGCGTCGCGCTTCTCGCGCGCCGCGAGTGCGAGGCGCGAGCGGAAGTCGCCCTCGGCTTCTCCGACCTTCGAGGCTGTCTTGAATGCCTCGCACCACACCAGCCTGGTGCGCGCAGTCTCATACAGATGCGACTGCAGCTTTTTCGCCCAGGCTGCGTAACTGGCCGCGCGCAGTGCGGAGCCCGGCAACTCGCCATATTCCGCGCCATCGGCCGGTGTGGTGACCAGGCGCGCCTTGAGGCCGACATCCTGGGCTGCATCTTCCCAGGACGCCTCGCTGGCACCGTCATCGAACGGGGCCAACCATCCGGCGGTCTGCCACTCGTCGAGTGCGAGTTTGGCGTCAACGAAATGCAGCTTTGAAAAGCCGGCGACCATGGGCTTGTAGAGCACCGTTCCTGTGCCTTTCGTGGGACTCAGAAAGTACTCGGGAATTCCCGAGCCCACCGCGGGGCGCGGCGCCGCCACGATCGCGGCCGCGGGTGATGCCGCCGGGTAGCTAGACTGGCCCGCACTGCTCGCGCCCTTGCGCGTAGCCATCACACGCGCGATCTCGGGCCCGGTTAGTGGCCCGCGCAGGTAGGAAAGCGCCCACCGCGTTTTCATGAGGACCGGCGCGTCATCGTGCACATTGCGCATGAGGAATACGCGCTGCGTGAGGTTCGACATCAACGCCGCAAGACTACCGCGATCGCCATCCGCGGACGCCGAGGTACTGGATAACAAACCTTCGATGACGCGCAGCTTGTCGCGCTCGGTCTGCAGTCGGCCGATGAACCAGGTGCCGCAGTTGGCGAGGCCCTTATAGTCGAGATCGACGGGATTCTGTGTCGCAAGCACTACACCCAGGCCAAACGCGCGTGCCTGCTTGAGCAGCGTGAGCATGGGTTGTTTGGAAGGCGGGTTCGCGGTGGGCGGAAAGAACCCGAAGATCTCGTCCATGTAGAGGATGGCGCGCAGGGAGCCGGTGCCCGATTGATTGCGCATCCACGCGATGACTTCGTTGAGCACGAGCGTGACGATGAACATGCGCTCGGCGTCGTTGAGGTGCGCGATGGAGATGATCGAGATTCGCGGCTTTCCCTCAGGCGTGAACAGCAGCCGCTGCGCGTCGAGCGGCTCTCCCTGCATCCACGTTGCGAAGCCCGGCGAGGCGATCAGGTTGTTGATCTGCATCGCGAGCTTGAGACGGTCCTTCGCGGGAAAGAAGGTTTCGAGATCGAAAGCGCCCAACTTGTCGAAGGCCGGCTTCTGCACGGCCTGAATGAGGCCGGTCATGTCGAGTGACAGCCCCGAGCGCCAGGCGCATTCAAGGATGTTGGCGAGCAGGATGTGCTCGCGCGAACCGATGGGGTCTGCTTCGATGCTCAGCAGACTGAGCAGGCCGGAGACGACGGCGCCCACGCGGTCGCGCAACGCGCCTGCGTCGGCCAGCAACTCAGGTGAGGGTGGCGAAAACGAACGCAGCACCGACAGCGGCAAGCCGCTCTCGGCGCCGGGCGTGTAGATGGCGACATCGGCGGCGGCGCGTAAGCGTCCAATGCGATCGGGCGCCTGGCCCCACTCGGCGAGACCGTTCTTCCACGTGTCGGCCGTCTTCGCGGCGAATTCCGCCACGCTCACGCCTTTGCGCGCGGCATCTCCCGCATCCACCCAGGGCTCGAAATCGGATGGCGCGAGGTTGGGAAATGTCAGCAGCAGATTGCCGAGGTCGCCCTTCGGATCGATGCAGATGGCCGGGACGCCGTCGATGGCGGCTTCTTCGAGCAGCGAAAGACATAGCCCCGTTTTGCCGCTGCCCGTCATGCCCACGCAAACCGCGTGAGTCGTCAGGTCTTTGGAGTCGTAGAGAACCAGCTCATCCTTCAACTTGTTGGCGGCCGGGTCGAATTCACGACCCAGGTAGAACACGCCTAACTTCTCGTAGTCTGTTGACATCTCTACTTCTTGCGGCGCGCGACTTTCGCCTTCTTCTTCTTCTTGCGCGGGGCCGCCTCGCGGCGCAGCGCCGTGACTTCGATCTCGATCTTCATGCGCGGATCCGCCAGCCCGACGACCATCATGGTGGCAGCCGGCCGCGCCTCACCGAACGCCTTTCCCATAGCGGGCCAGCAACGTTCGAAGTCCGAGGCGTTGATCATGAGGTAGTGCACTCGCACGACGTCGGCGAAGCTCGAGTCGGCCTGCTTGAGGGCCGCGGCAATGTTCTTCAGCGCCTGTTCGCACTGTGCGACGGCGTCTTCCTGGATGGTCATGTTCGAGTAATCGAAACCCGTGGTGCCGGATACGAACACCCAGTCGCCATCGACCACGGCGCGTGAATAGCCAATGCTTTTTTCGAAAGTCGATCCTGAGGAAATCAATCGGCGCGCCATCAGTCCTCCTCGCGGTATATTCCGCGCCTTCGGATTCTGCCATGGTTCGCCAGCTGGAAAGCCTCATGAAGCTATTTGCAGGAATGCTCGTTCTCGCCCTGCTCGCCGCTACGGCAGCGCAGGGTGCGGACAACCCCAATTCCGTTGCGCTGACGCGCGCCATGCGCTCGGATGAAATCGCGGTGGCGACTGCCAAGCGCAATTTCCTCAATGGTTCCATGGCCGAGCGCTACGGCAAGACCAACGCGGGCTGCGTCAAACGTATTCCCTACGCCGATTTCACCGCCGGTTGGGCGCGTGTCATCGACAGCGTGTTGAGCGGAGAGGAGATCGACTCCGCGCTGACGTTTTTCAAGTCAGATGCGGGGGTCAAGTATGTGGAAGGTATGCTGCGCCGCCTCCGCGCCCGCGAGGGCGGAGAAGTGTTCCCCGAAGTCCCGGGCAAGGAAGACATATCTTCCGCCCAGAGCGCTGCCATAAGCGATTTCTCGAGCTCGGACCTCGGACGCAAAGTCATGGGCAAGGATCTGATTGTTTCTCCCGCGGCGGAGGAGTTTGGGCGCGAACTCCTTCAGCAGATCGCCGGAAAGTGCGGCAAATAGCGAGATTCTTCGCCAGCCTTGACGTCGCGGCGAAGGCACGGCGATACTCCCCGCCCCGATGAATACCTACGTAACCCGCAAGATCTGGTGGTGGCGCCTCCAATAAGGAGTGGGCCTTCGGGATGTTATTGCGTATCTGATTAGAGAACGAATTCCAAAAGAACCCATCTCCGGTAACACCTGAGATGGGTTTTTTGTTGTCTGCGAAAAATTGACGGAGATAAACGCGGTGAAACCGCCATTCGACATTGCCGGCGATCTCGACACTCCCGTGTCGGCCTTCGCCAAACTCGGTGCCTTCAATCCGCGTTTCCTGCTGGAGAGCGTGGAGGGCGGCGAACGTCTCGCGCGTTACTCATTCATCGGTTTCGGCGATTGCCTGGAAGTCCGGCTCGACGCTGCCGGTCTCACCGTCGGCAACGCGAAGTTGCCACGCCCCGCGAACAAGGCGGAGTTGTTAGACGCGTTGCGCAAGGCACTGGCCGCCGCGCCCAAGCCGCTGCCCGAGATGGCCGGTGTGCCGCTCGCGGGCGGTCTCGTCGGATATTCGTCATACGACGTGGTGCGCTACTTCGAGCGCCTGCCCTCGAACGCGCGCGTCGACAACCCGGTGCCGGACCTGCACTACGTCGCGCCCGAGTCCATGTTGGTGTTCGATCACCTGACGCGCGGCATCGCGCTGCTGCACGCCGGATCCGAGGCCGAGCGGCAGGCGCTGCGCCGCCAGGTCATCGGCGCGCTTCGCGGCGGCATCGCCAATTACGTAATCCCGGGTAGTGGCGCCGCGGAGCGCTATTCGCCGGCGGTAGGTTCGCTGTCGCGCGACGCGTACATGGCGGGCGTGAAACGCGTGCAGGAATACATCGCGGCCGGCGACGCCTACCAACTCGTGCTGTCATCGCGCTTCTCGGGCCGCCACTCGCTCGATCCTTTTGAAGCTTATCGCGCGCTGCGCCTCATCAACCCTTCTCCTTATATGTACTACTGCAAGCTCGGAGACGTGACCGTGGTTGGCTCGTCGCCCGAAGCTTTGGTGAAAGTGAACGCGCGTGGAGAAGCGCAACTTCGCCCTATCGCGGGCACCCGGCCTCGCGCCGACGACTTCGCCGCGGACTTGCAGCATGAAAAGGATCTGCTCGCGGACGTGAAAGAGAATGCCGAGCACGTGATGCTCGTGGACCTGGCGCGCAATGATCTCGGTCGCGTCGCGCAGGCGGGCAGCGTGCATGTGGATCCCTATCGCGTGATCGAACGTTACAGCCACGTGATGCACATCGTCAGTGGCGTGAAGGGAAAACTCGCCGCCGGTCGCGATGCCTTCGATTTGTTCGCCGCCACGTTCCCGGCGGGCACACTGGTGGGCGCGCCGAAAGTCCGCGCGATGGAGATCATCGACGAGCTCGAACCGGTGCGGCGCGGCCTGTATGGCGGCACGGTCGGATACTTCGGTGCGCGCGGCGACATGGACCAGGCCATCACGATCCGCACCCTGGTGTTCCGCGGCGATGAATACAGCTACCAGGCGGGCGCCGGCATCGTCGCTGACAGCGTTCCCATCACCGAATATGAAGAAGTGCTCGCCAAGAGCGGTGCGATGGCACGTGCACTCAAGCTGGCGGCCGAGGGGTTATGAATAGTTCTATGAACGTGCGGCTGCTCCTGATCGACAACTACGATTCCTTCACCTACAACCTGGTGCAGGCCTTCCTGATTCTCGGTGCGGAAGTCGACGTGCGACGCAACGATGAAATCACGGTGGAGCAGGCGAGGGCGCTGGGTTCGACGCATCTGTGCATTTCCCCGGGGCCGGGCACGCCGTACGACGCCGGCGTCAGCATGGACATGATCCGTGCGTTCGCGGGTACGTTGCCGGTTTTCGGCGTCTGTCTCGGGCACCAGTCCATCGTCGAAGTGTTCGGCGGCAAGGTAGTCAGGGCGCCGCGCCTGATGCACGGCAAGACTTCGCCCGTCACGCACGATGGCAAGGGTCTGTTTGCCGGGATCCCCCAGTCAGCCGAAGTGGGTCGCTACCATTCATTGATAGCAAAGTCCGAGACGCTGCCGCCGGAGCTCGAGATCACGGCGCAAACCCCCGAAGGCGAAATCATGGGAGTGCGGCACAAGAGCCTGAAAGTGGAAGGCGTGCAGTTTCATCCGGAGAGCGTGCTCACGCCCGACGGTCCGGCGCTCATCGGCAATTTCCTCAAGATGACCGGCGGCCGCCAATGAGTCTGCGCGACACGCTCGAACATCTGCTCAGCGGCAAGTCGCTCAGCGAATCCGATGCCGCCGACCTGCTGCGCGCCATGACTGGCGGCGAAATGCCGCCGGCGCTCGCGGGTGCGCTGCTGGCGGCACTGCGTTCCAAAGGCGTGAATGCCGATGAAGTGCGCGGCTTTGCGCGCGCCATGCGTTCGCTGGCGCGTCAACCGGCGATCCCGGCCGGCTCTCGCGCCATCGACATCGTGGGCACTGGCGGCGATTCTTCGGGCAGCTTCAATCTCTCCACGGGTGCGGCGCTGCTGACCGCGGCCTGCGGCGTGGACGTGGTCAAGCACGGCAATCGCTCGGTTTCGAGCAAGTCCGGCAGCGCCGACGTGCTCGAGCAGCTCGGGCTCAAACTACCGCTGGACGAATCGGCCGCGGGTGCATGCCTCGCCGCCACGCGGTTCACATTCCTGTTCGCGCCTCACTACCATCCGGCGATGAAGGCGATCGCGCCCGTCCGGCAGGCGATGGGTGTGCGCACCGTGTTCAACATCCTGGGGCCGCTGACCAATCCCGCGGCGCCACTGTTTCAGCTCACCGGTGCGTTCAATCTGCCGACCGCGCAGCTCATGGCCGAGACGCTGTCCGGGCTGCCCATCGAGCGCGCCTTCGTGGTCCATGGCGCGGAGGGTTGGGATGAGCCCACGCCACTCGGTCCCTTCACCGTGCTCGACGTACGGCCCGGCGAGGTCAAGGCGGAAATCCGCAGCCCGTCAGACTACGGTCTCGATCTGTGCGGTGCACATGAGCTGGCCGGCGGTGACTCGGCGACCAACGCGCGCGCGCTGCGCGCGGTGCTCACCGGTGAGCAGCATGGCCCGCATCGCGATGCGCTGTTGTTAGGCACGGCGCTGGCGCTGGAAATCGTCGGCCGCGTCGATCAGCCGCGCGATGGCGTGCGCCTCGCGACAGAAGCCATCGACAGTGGCGCCGCGCGCCGCACGCTGGACAAGCTCGCGGCCTTCGGTGCGGGTGCCGGACTATGAGCGGAGACTTCCTGAGCGACATGGCGGCGTCGAGCCGTGCGCGCTCCGCCGCTGCGCAGGCTCAGCTTTCCGCTCGTGAATTGCGCGCGCGCATCGCGGACCTGCCGGCCACGCCCGTGCTCAAGCTCGGCGCCTTCGATCTCATCGCCGAAGTAAAACTGCGGTCACCGGCAGTGGGTTTGCTCAAACAGGCGAACGATGGAGAAGTCGGCGCACGCGTTGGCACCTATGCGAAAGCAGGAGCCGCCGCCGTTTCCATTCTCACGGAGCCCAGCCGCTTCGACGGTTCGCTCGCGGATCTCGAGGCGGGCGCGAGCGCATTGGCGCCGCTCAACGTGCCGGCGATGCGCAAGGATTTCCTGGTGGATGCATACCAGGTGCTCGAAGGCCGCCTTGCCGGGGCGGGTGGAGTGCTCGCCATCATTCGCATGCTGCCGAGACAGGAACTCGAGCAACTCATCGACGCAGCGCTCGAATTGCAGATGTTCGTCCTGCTCGAAGCCTTCGACACGAGGGACATCGAGCTCGCGCATGAGCTCGTGGACGCGCGGAGTGACCACCATCATCTGTTGCTGGTCGGAGTGAATTCACGCGATCTGGCCACGCTCAAGGTAGTTCCGGGCAGGCTGGATGCGCTGGCGCCGCAATTGCCGACCGCCGTCAAGCGCGTGGCGGAGAGCGGTGTCGCGACTGCCGAAGACGCCGCGCGCATGGCCGCCTGCGGTTACGACCTCGCGCTGGTGGGCAGCGCGCTGATGTCCGCAACCGATCCGGCGCGACTCGCGCGCGCCATGCTCGTGCAAGGCCGTGCCGCGGTGTCTGCGAGAGCACGAAGCGCAGGCCACGCATGATTTCCGCGCCCCGGCCTTTCATCAAGATCTGCGGCATGACGACGCCGGTCGCGGTGAGCACGGCCATGGCCTGTGAAGTGGACGCGATCGGTTTCGTGTTCGCCACGTCGGTGCGACAGGTGACGACACAGCGTGCCGTCGAGCTCGCGGCACCGGCGCGTGGCAAGATCGCCTGCGTAGCGGTGACCCGCCATCCGACGCGCGAGCTGATCCTCGAGATCCTGCGCGATTTCAGGCCCGACATCCTGCAGACCGACATCGACGACATCGCGGGGCTCAATCTGCCGGCAACACTCGCTGTGCTGCCGGTGATGCGGCCGGGACCGCCGGCCGCCTGCATGCTGCCGGCGCGAGTGCTGTTCGAAGGGCCGGTGAGTGGCAGCGGTCAAACTACCGACTGGGACGCCGCCGCGCAGCTTGCCCGCCGTTGCGAAATCATCCTGGCCGGCGGCCTGAACCCGCTCAACGTCGGCTTCGCGATGCGCCAGGTTCGTCCCTTCGGCGTCGATGTGTCGAGTGGGGTCGAAAGCGCTCCCGGCATCAAGAGTGCCGACCAGATCGAGAAGTTCGTGGCCGCCGCTCGCGCGGCTTCGATGATGCGTTGCTCTTCGAACAAGCTCGGCTCGGAACGCGCGGCGGCCGGCCCTTGCAGCGCGTCACGACTGCGCGCCGTGACATCGTCTCGCGCAGGCGATTTGCCTTTGCCGCCCGGTTCGGGGACGACCGGCGCCGCGACCGCGGGCTCGGGCACGAGCGCGCGCGTCTCGGGCACGACGGCCGCTGGAGCTTGCGACGCACGTGGCGACCCGCCGAGAGCGTCGCTCGATTGCGGCCCCGGCTGCGAGTGGCTTTCCGCTTTGGCATCGAGACGCGCAATGGTCTCGGATGCCAAAAGTGACATCACGCCACCGCCTGCCGCGCCAACCGCCACGCATAGCAAGAAGCTCTTCATCACCGATGTGGCGCTGGCGGCGACGGCGGTTGCGCTCGCGCCCATCGTGGCGGCCGCGCTGGTGAACGCCACCGCACGCTTACGCGAAGCGCTGGGCACGTACATGACCGAGCCTGCCATCAGTCGGCGCGCGGCGCCTTCTCCGTCCCGCAAACGCATCGGTTCGTTCATGGCTGCTCTCCCTCCGCCAGCACCTGGGCCATGCGCTCCGGCAGCTCCTCCACGACGTACCTGCCGCTCACCGTCCGCGAGAACCGGCTGAGCACGTCGTACGGCGACGCCACTCCCTTGTGCAGGA
>Ga0207682_10001749_pt1 | contig 9963 bp, 5 predicted proteins | sample KBSM63metaG_FD_184332 | JGI IMG/M metagenome (GOLD analysis project Ga0207682, IMG submission 184332) | Miscanthus rhizosphere microbial communities from Kellogg Biological Station, Michigan, USA - KBS M6-3 metaG (SPAdes) (version 2) | ecosystem: Host-associated > Plants > Roots > Rhizosphere >...
CCGAGGAAGCTGATCATGTCGTCCTGGTCGATGCCGTCGCCCGAGACGCCGATGCCGCCGACCAGGGTGTTGCCGCGATAGACGGGGACGGAGCCGGGGAAGATCTGGATGCCGTTGGCGAGCCGGCCGGGGCTCGGATTGGCCGTGCATTGCTGCGGCGTGTCGGCATTCATGCCGAGGATGAAGCCGACATGCTGGACGACGTTGCCGGCGATCAAAGCCGATTGCAGGCCGGTCGAGAAGGGGTTGAACTCGGCGATGGGCCGCGAGAACGGCCCCGGCGGCCGGCCGAGCTCGCCGTCGGGGAAATAGGGTCGCGAGATATTGCCGTTGGCCCGGTCGGTGAAGGCGTGGGTGCCGGTCTGGGCGGCCGGATCGGCGAAGAAGGCCCGCGCCGCGGCAACCCGGCCGGAGACGTCGGGATTGGGATTGCCCTGCAATTCGGCGGCGGCGAACGCGGCGGAGAAGAACATCGCCGTGCGCGCCTTCTGCAGCGAGACGTCGGTACCGAAGATCGGCGCGTCGGGCGAGCGGACCAGGCCGAGCACGGCACCGTTGGTGTCGACCACCGAGATCGAGACCTGGGCGCGGCTGTCGAGCGGGCGGCGGATCTGGGCGCGGGCGGCGCTCATGATCTTGAACGCCTCCTCGAGCAGGGCGCGGACCTCGGCGGCGGTAAGCTGGCCGTCGGTGCCGGCGCGGACCGGGAAGCGGTTGGTGCCCGAGCCGTCGGTCAGCACATAGGCGTCGGGATTGGCGAATTCGACGGCGGTGGCGATCCGGATGCCCGACGCCTCGGTGCCGTAGGCGCGGCCGGCGAGGACGCCGTTGGCCGAATCGTAATAGCCGTTGACCGAGGTCAGCGCCCCGGGGAGCGTGCCGAAAGCGGGCGGCGAGGCGGGATTGCTGCGGAAATCGGCCGGCGTCGCGTCGCTGTAGCGCAGGGTGGTGCCGTCCACGCTGACCCGGTCGGCGGTGATCTCGTTGGACGCGGTGAAGCCGGTCGAGGCGGCGAGCGCGATCGCCTCCTCCGCGTCCTGGTCGATGTCCTGGATCTCGGGGTCGAAGCCGTAGACGCCGTCGGCCATCACGCCGATGCCGCCGACCACGACGCCGTTCTTGTAGAGCGGGAAGCCGCCGGCATCGGCGGAAAGGCCGAGCGGCGATCGCTTCGGGCCGATGAAGCTGTTCGGGAGGGCGATGCCGTTGAACCGCGCCGACAGATCAGAGCAGGGCAGCTGGCTGAACTGCACGCCGAACAGGGGACCGCTCTCCAGGCCCTGGGCGGCGGCCGAGGGCGGAAAATGCTGCTGCACGATCATCGAGGCGGTGCGGGTGGAGAAGGCGTTGCCGCTGGAGGAGAGATAGGCGCCGGTGATCGCCTTGGCGATCGCGCCCGCGACCGCGCCGGGGACGTTGACGCCCTGCAGATCGTGATTGTTGCCGTTGGGGGCCGAGGGCACGCGCAACTGCTGGTTGGCGCCGTTCATCACGAACACGGCGAGCACGTTGCCCACTCGGTCGACCACAGCGAACGTTCCCGGCAGCCCGCGCGCCTGCGCCTCGGCGACGCCTTGGGCGATGATCCGCTGCACGTCCGCCGGGGTCAGCGCGACCTGGGCCGGATCGGTGAACAGGCGGGTCTGGGCCGGGGTCGGCGGTCCCGGCGTCGGCACGGTGCCGCCGCCACCGCCACCGCCTCCGCCGCCGCAGGAGGCCAGGAGGAGGGCGGCAATGGCGATACTGGACGCTGTACGCTTCATCGGAGCCTTCTGATTCCCGCTGCCGCCCGGCCCAGGCTCGCCCGGAAGGCGCCGGGATCGTACGCATTCGGATCGCGGACCGCGCGATAGGCGGCGTTGATGTCCACCCGGATGTTGTTCGCCGCCGCGGCCGAAACGCCGTGCTGGTTGACGAGAGCGGAGAGCAAGGTGTCGGTCGCCATCACCGCCTGGACGCTGCCGGCATAATCGGTGAAGCGCTCGCGAAGCGCGTTGCCGGTGATCGCCTCGATGATCGCGAAGGTCTGCTCGCGGCCCATCGCGGCGGCGCCGAACGCGCTGGCCAGCGCCTGCGCGCTTTGCCTCAGCGCCTGGGCGGCGGCGACGGCGGCGCCGCGGTCGCGGGCGAGGGCGCTGTGGAAGGCGCGGCTGTCGCGCTCGAAGCGCTGGGCGACTCCCGGCGCCACGATCCGCGCCGCCGCGCTCAGCATGATCATGTTCTCGTCGTTGAACGGCGGCATGCCCGACGGGATCGGCCGGCCCGGATTGGCGAGCGCCGCCGGGCGGAAGCGCGGATCGTCGGAAATCTGCCGGTGGCAGGAGTGGCAGTCGAAGAAGTAGAATTCGGGGAAGACGCCCTCGGCGCCGCGGCGGCTCGTGAACAGGGACAAAGCGCGGTCGAGCGCCATCGCCTGGCCGATCGCCCACATCCTGGTGCCGTCGGAATCGGGCTTGCGGCGGCGATAGTCGGCGTCGTCATTGTGGTGCCGCTGCAGCGTCGAGAACAGGTCGAGCTCGAAGCTGATCCGCGGGTGGCCGGCGGCCATGATCCGGTGGGTGACGAACTGGCCCTCGCCGGCGCCGCCGAAATGGCAATCGAGGCAGACCTGGGCGCGGACCTGCGGCCGGGCGAGGTCGCGGAGGCCGCGGGCGACGTTGCCCTGATGGGTGGCGCCGACCGCATAATGGGTGGTCAGCCAGCCCGACGAGGGCGGGCCGGCGGGGCCGTGGCAGCTCTCGCAGCCGACGCCGTCATTCTGCTGGTAGCGCGGGCCGCGGTCGCCGGCCGCGCGGCGCAGGCTGGCGGGGCTGGCGTGACAGCCGAGGCACATGTCGGACGTGGACGGATCGCCGATGCCGAGCCGGCGCGCGATCTCGCGCGAGCGCTCCTCGCGAAGCACCGCCCAGGCGCGGCTGTGCGCGCCGGCGGCGGTGGCCGGGTCCTGCCAGAGCTGGATCTCGTCCTGGCGGACGATCTCGCCGTCGGCGCGGCTGCGGCCGTGGCAGGTTGTGCCGCCGCAGGTGGCGACGCCGACATAGCTCGCCTCGCCGCCGCCGCTCTGCACCAGCGCCTGCGCGCCCTTCGGTCCGACCAGGAAAAGCAAAGCGAGCGCGGCCAGAAAGCCGAGCGCACTCAAGCCGAACGCAATTTTGCGGCTGCCCCCCATCCGTCCTCCGTTGCCGCCTGTTCGGATCGGCCAAGAAGTCGCCGAAACTATGGGCGGAAAGACTTTTGCATGCAACCCGCAAAGCGGCTCGCAAGCCCCTGATGACAGCCGAAACAAAGCCCGGTAGAGCTTGTCTTTCATGGGGGGCGAGGGGGCCGGCGGCGGCCGATTCCACCGGCTTTCCAGGCTTGACGAGATCGGAGCCCAAGCGATGACCAAAGCCTCGGACCTGTTCATCCAGTGCCTCGAAGAGGAAGGCGTCGAATATGTGTTCGGCGTGCCCGGCGAGGAAAATCTCGATTTCCTGGACAGCCTGTCGCGGTCCAAGTCGGTGAAGCTGATCCTGACCCGGCACGAGCAGGGCGCCGGCTTCATGGCCGCCACCTACGGCCGCCACACCGGCAAGACCGGCGTCTGCGTCGCCACCCTGGGGCCCGGCGCGACCAACTTCGTCACCGCCGCCGCCTACGCCCAGCTCGGCGGCATGCCGATCCTGATGATCACCGGCCAGAAGCCGATCAAGAAGTCGAAGCAGGGCCGGTTCCAGATCCTCGATGTCGTCGACATGATGCGGCCGATCACCAAATATACCCACCAGCTCGCGTCGGCCGACAATATTCCGAGCCGGGTGCGCGAAGCCTTCCGCCTCGCCGAGGAGGAGAAGCCCGGCGCGACCCATCTCGAATTTCCCGAGGATATCGCCGAAGAGAAGACGGAATCGGTGCCGCTGAAACGCAGCCACGTCCGCCGCCCCCATGCCGACGAGAAATCGATCCGGGCCGCGGTGAAGCGGATCGAGGCGGCGAAGGCGCCGGTGCTGGTGATCGGCGCGGGCGCGAACCGGACGATGACCAGCCGAATGCTGCTGCAACTGATCGAGAAGACCGGCATCCCGTTCATCACCACCCAGCTCGGCAAGGGCGTGATCGACGAGACCCATCCCAAGTTCCTCGGCTGCGCGGCGCTTTCCGCGGGCGATTTCGTCCACCGCTCGATCGAGGCGGCGGACCTGATCATCAACGTCGGCCACGACGTGATCGAAAAGCCGCCCTTCTTCATGCAGCAGGGCGGCACCGAGGTGATCCACGTCTCGACCAACACCGCCTCGGTCGACCCGGTCTATTTCCCGCAGATCGAGGTGATCGGCGACATCGCCAATGCGATCTGGCAGATCAAGGAGGACATCGTCCCGCAGGGAACGTGGAATTGCGACCGGATGCTCAAGGCCCGCGCCGCCGAGCTCGAGCATACGTCCGGCCTGTGCGACGATCAGCGCTTCCCGATCTTCCCGCCCTGCCTGGTGCAGCGGATCCGCGAGGCGATGCCGGCCGACGGCATCATCTGCCTCGACAACGGCGTCTACAAGATCTGGTTCGCGCGCAACTATCCGGCGCGGCAGCCGAACACGGTGCTGCTCGACAACGCGCTGGCGACGATGGGCGCCGGCCTGCCGAGCGCGATGGCCTCGGCGATGGTCTATCCGGGCCGCAAGGTGATGGCGATCTGCGGCGACGGCGGCTTCATGATGAACAGCCAGGAGATGGAGACCGCGGTCCGGCTCGGCCTGAACATCACCGTCCTCATCCTGCGCGACGACGCCTACGGCATGATCCGCTGGAAGCAGGCCAATATGGGCTTCGCCGATTTCGGCCTGACCTACGGCAATCCCGATTTCGTCAAATATGCCGAAAGCTACGGCGCCCACGGCCACCGCGTGGAGAGCGCGGAAGGGCTGCCGGAACTGCTCCGGCATTGCCTGGACACGCCGGGCGTCCACCTGATCGACTGCCCGGTCGACTATTCGGAGAACGACCAGATTCTGAACAAGGACCTCAAGGCGCTGAGCGCGGGCTTGTGACGGCGCGGGAAAGGACGTCATTCCAGCGAAAGCTGGAATCTCCCTTCCTTTTCCCGGCGTCGGTAGGAAGGCAGTGAGATCCCAGCTTCCGCTGGGATGACGTAAGGTCCCCATTGTGAGGCGAAGATGGTGAAGCTCAAGGACGTCTACCCGCTCTACCTCAACAACAAGGCCGAGCAGCCGAACACCGACCTCGAGGTCACCGACAAATATACCGGCAAGGTCGCCTTTCGCTGCGCCCAGGCCGACGCGAAGACGATCGATGCGGGGATCGCCGGCGCGGTCGCCGCGGCCGAGCCGATGGCGCGGCTGCCGAGCTACCAGCGCCAGGCCGTGCTCCAGCATTGCGTCGACCGCTTCAAGCAAAGGTTCGACGAGCTCGCTTATGCCCTCTGCGTCGAGGCGGGAAAGCCGATCAAGGACAGCGAGGGCGAGGTCTCGCGGCTGATCGACACCTTCCGCATCGCCGCAGAGGAAAGCGTGCGGATGACCGGCGAGGTGCAGCCGCTGGACATCAGCCCGCGGGCCAAGGGCTATCAGGGCATCTGGAAGCGCGTGCCGATCGGGCCGTGCAGCTTCATCTCGCCGTTCAACTTCCCGCTCAACCTCGCCGCGCACAAGATCGCGCCGGCGCTCGCGGTCGGCTGCCCGTTCGTGATGAAGCCGGCGAGCCGCACGCCGCTCGGCGCGATCATCATGGGCGAGGTCCTGGCCGAGACGGACCTGCCGGAAGGCGCCTTTTCGATCCTGCCCGCGCACCGCGAGGGCGCGGACCTGTTCACCGAGGACGAGCGGCTGAAATTGCTGAGCTTCACCGGCTCCCCCGCCGTGGGCTGGGACCTCAAGGCCAAGGCCGGCAAGAAGAAGGTCGTGCTCGAGCTCGGCGGCAATGCGGCGGTGATCGTCGACAAGGACGCCGATCTCGACGATGCGCTCGAGCGGGTGATCTTCGGCGCCTTCTACCAGTCGGGCCAGTCCTGCATCGGCGTCCAGCGCATCCTGATCCACGCCGAAATCTATGACGCATTCCGCGCGATGCTGGTGAAGAAGACGAAGACTTTAGTTGCGGGCGATCCCAAGGACCGCAACGTCTTCATCGGCCCGATGATCGACGTGAAGGAGGCGCAGCGGCTCGACAATTGGATCGAGGAGGCGGTCGGCAAAGGCGCGAAATTGCTCTGCGGCGGCAAGCGCGACGGCGCGATGCTGGAGGCGACCCTGCTCGAGGACGTCGATCCGGCGACCAAGCTCAACGTCGAGGAGGCGTTCGGGCCGGTCGCCTTCCTGATCCGGTTCACGGATTTCAACGAGGCGCTGGACATCGTCAACGACAGCAAGTTCGGGCTTCAGGCGGGCATCTTCACCCGCGACCTCTTCCAGATGTTCGACGCCTGGGACCGGCTCGACGTCGGCGGCGTCGTCATCAACGACGTGCCCTCCTACCGGGTCGACAACATGCCCTATGGCGGGGTCAAGGATTCAGGGCTCGGCCGCGAAGGCATCCGCTTCGCGATGGAGGACATGACCGAAATCCGCAACCTGGTCATCCGCCGCCGTGACGAAGGGCCGACGAAGAAGCACACCGGCAGCTGACCGGCTAATTGGTCGCTGGCGCCGGGGGTTCCGCTCCCGCCGTCAGGTCGAGATATTCGATCCGCGCCCTCGGGGAGCGGTCCGGGATATGCGAGCCCGTCGACGTGTTGTGAAAGGTCGCGGTATAGCTGTAGCGCTCGAGCCGGTAGGTCGCCCGGTCCGCCGGGGAATAGCGGCGGCCTCTGATCGATTCGAGCAGCGGCGCCTCCCAGCCGCCGCCGCCCGGGCCGCGGCGAAGCAGCTGCAGATCGTCGACCTGGCCGTCGGGCTGGACCCAGAAGCCGACGTCGATCCATTTGTCGTCGAACGTATCGGTGAGCCGTTCGGCCAGATTGTCCGTCTTCAGGCCGTTGGTGTCGTAGACGGCGCTCTCCCGGTGCGCATTGCCGTCGACATTGGTCTGCTGGACCAGCTGATAGGGAGGCGAATAGAGCAGCTGGCGAGTTTCGCCGCCGCCCATCGTCGCGATGAGGGCGTCCGCGCGCTCGTCGTCGCCTTCGCGGCTGTAGATGCGGATCAGCAGGGCCTTGGCGCCATAAGCGAGCAGCGCGCGCTGCGGATCCGTGAAGCGCGACATTTCGAGCAGCCGCCGCCGCGCCGGCCCGTAGGGCGTCTCCATATAGTCGAGCCAGAGCGAGCGAAGCTCGGCGAGGTTCGCCACGTCCTCGCGACCGCCGGCACGAGCGGCCTCCACGAGCCTCCCGAGCTCCCGCCGCGCGATCTCCGGCCGCCCTAGCGCCGCGAGCGAGCGGGCGATCTCCAGCCGGGCGGTGAAATGACGATGGTCCTCGACCGGGAGGCCGGCCCGAAGCGACCCAAGGATCTGATAGACGTAGATCTCGGCTTCGCGATCCCGGCCGAGATGCTCCGCCACCCGGGTCCCGGCGCGGTAGAGATCGGAGACCGGCTCGGGATAATTGCGCGCTTCGTCGCGATTGCGCGACATGGACGATCGGATGGCGCGGCGAGCGTCGCCATATTCGCCCTCGACGAACAAAGCCTCGGCGAGCGCCAGGGTCGCATCGATATCCTCGTCGGGCGGGCAGTGGCGCGCCAGGCAGGCGGCGAGCCGGTCGCGATAATCCTGAATGCGGGTGCCGGTGACGACGACGTTCTGGCCCTGGGTCGGCTGGGCGAAAGCGGGGCCGGAAAGGCTCGTCAGCAGCGCGAGAAGCAGGGTAGGGCGCATCGCATCCTCCATGGCTCGGGACATCCTAATCGACGCGTGCCTGCCTGGGAAGGCGCCGTCGCCAGTTTCGCAAGACCGGTCACGGGGACGGCGGCAGGTTGGTCTCGCTGAGCAGGGTGTATTCCACGCGCGCGCTCGGCGTACGATCCGGGATATGGGTGCCGGTCACCTGGTGCGTCAGCCGCGACGTGTAGGTGTAGCGTTCCAGCCGTTGCGTCTTGCTTCCGTCCGCGGTCGTGGAATAACGGCGGCTGGCAATGGATTCGAGCAGCGGCCGTTCCCAGCCCGCCGATCCCCGCCGGCCCGCGACCTGTACGTCCTCGACGGTCCCGTCCGCGCGAATCCGAAAGGCCACGTCGATCCACTGGTCTTCCATTTGCTCGGTCATGCGGTTGGCGAGGTTGCCGACGACAAGACTGCTGTGCGACTCGCCGCCCGGCGGCGGCGCCGGCCGGCTAAGCGAGGAGTCGATCGATGAACCGCGGGCGCGCGAGGCACCGGGATTGTCCTGCTGGCTGACCTGGTAGGACGGTGCGAAGAGGAGCGTTCGGTGGGCTCCGCCGGTGCCGAGCTGGGCGATCATTTCGTCCGCGCGCCGGCGGTCGCCGCGCTCGTTGTAGATTCTGACGAGCAGCATCTTGGCGCCGACCGATCGGCGAGGATCGGGGGAAGCGGACAGCTCGATCAGCCGCCGCACCGTGCTGTTGTCGGTCGGGCCCTGGATGAAGCTGATCCAGAGGCTGCGCAATTCCGCCGTCGCCACGATCTCGTCGCGCCCGGCGGCGCTCGCCCGCTCCCTAAGCTCGCGCAGCTCGCGCTGGGCCTGCTGATATTCGCCGAAGGCGGTGAGCGATTCGATGATTTCCAGCCGGGCGGTGAAATGGCGATGGTCTTCCACCGGCAGGCCGGCGCGGAGCGCGCTCAGGATCTGCCAGGTCGAACGCAGCGCTTCCTGATCGAAGCCGAGCTGCCGGGTCACGCGCGCGTTGGCGCGGTAGAGATCCGAAACCGGCTCGGGGTAGCGCGCCGCCTCGTCCCGGTTGCGGCCGATCGAGGCCCGGAGCACCGTCCGCGCTTCCCGATACTCGCCCTCGTCGAACAGCACTTCGGCGAGCGCGGTGGTGGCGTCGATATCCTCATTGGGCGGGCAGCGGCGGGCGAGGCACTCCGCCAGCCGGCGCCGATAGGCGTCGCGATCGCCGACCACCACGACATGCTGCTCGGGGCCTGCCGTCGGCGGGGACTGGGGCTGGGATTGAGGCTGAGCCGAACCCGCCGTGCCGATCGCGGCCAGCAGGATCGAGGAAATTGCCTTCAGCATGCCACCCCTCCCCAATGATAATCCGCGAAGCTATCTGAAAAAAGCAGCGGCGAGAAGGGGATCGCTTTCAGCACGGTCAGCTCGCCGATCACGGGGCCGGCGGCAGATTCGTCTCGCTGAGCAGGGTGTATTCCACGCGCGCGCTTGGCGAGCGATCGGGGATATGGGTGCCGGTCACCTGGTGCACCAGCCGCGAGGTGTAGGTGTAGCGCTCCAGCCGTTGCGTCTGGCTTCCGTCCGCGGTCGCGGAATAGCGACGGCCCACGATGGATTGAAGCAGCGGCCCCTCCCAGCCGGGGGACCCCCGCCGGCCCGAGACCTGCACGTCCTCGACGCTGCCGTCCGCCCGAATGCGAAAGGCCACATCGACCCACTGGTCTTCCATTTGCTCGGTCATGCGGTTGGCGAGGTTGCCGACAATCAGGCTGCTGTGCGATTCCGCGCCAAGGGCATTGGGAATGTTGTTGGGCGGTGGCGTCGGCCGGCTCGTCGTGGAGTCCATCGCTGCGCCGCGTGCGCGCGAGGCGCCGGGATTGTCCTGCTGGCTGACCTGGTAGGAGGGCGAAGAGAGGAGCAGCCGGTGCGTTCCGCCCGTGCCGAGCTGAGCGATCACCTCATCCGCGCGCCGGCGGTCGCCCCGCTCGTTGTAGATTCGGATGAGCAGCATCTTGGCGCCCGTCGACCGGCGAGGATCGGGCGAAGCGGACATCTCGTTCAGCCGCCGCACCGTGCTGTTGTCGGTCGGCCCCTGGATGAAGCTGATCCAGAGACTGCGCAGCTCCGCCGTCGCGACGATCTCGTCCCGCCCGGCAGCGCGGGCGCGCTGCGTAAGC
>Ga0207682_10001756_pt1 | contig 9948 bp, 12 predicted proteins | sample KBSM63metaG_FD_184332 | JGI IMG/M metagenome (GOLD analysis project Ga0207682, IMG submission 184332) | Miscanthus rhizosphere microbial communities from Kellogg Biological Station, Michigan, USA - KBS M6-3 metaG (SPAdes) (version 2) | ecosystem: Host-associated > Plants > Roots > Rhizosphere >...
ACGAGGACACGCTGCGCACGCTCGAAGCCGAGATCGACCACGCCGAGGCGCTCGTCGCCGGTCCGGCGCCCGTCCGGTGAGCGGAGCCGGCGAGCGTCCGCTCGCGCTCCTCGGCGGCACGTTCGACCCCGTCCATTACGGCCACCTGCGGCTCGCCGACGAGGTGCGGCGCGCGCTGGCACCCCTGGAGATGCGGCTCGTGCCGGCGCGCGACCCGCCGCACCGGGGGGCGCCGTCGGCCGGCGCCGCGGACCGCCTCGCGATGCTCCGGCTCGCCATCGGCCCCGTCCCGGCCGGAGCGGAGTCGGTACGGCGCCGCGCCGCATCGGTGCTGGAGCAGGTCAACGACGCCGAACGGCGGCTTGAGGAGGCGGCGGCCGCAGGCTGACGGGTCAACGCGGCGCACCAGGGGGCCGAAATTCCCGGTTAAGCGCCTAGCTTAGCGGCCTCCGATTCACTGGCGGCCCGGGGCGGGCATTGGCAGGATGGCTGGGTGACTTTTTCACCGGTACTGACTTTCAATGACGGCAACACCATCCCCCAGCTTGGCTACGGAGTGTGGCAGGTTGAAGACGACGTCGCCGAGAAGGTGGTCGTCCAGGCCTTCGAAGCCGGCTTCCGCCACATCGACACCGCCAAGATCTACGGCAACGAGGCAGGGGTGGGGCGTGCGATCGAGCGATCGGGCCTCACCCCCGAGGAAATCTTCATCACCACCAAGCTGTGGAACGCGGACCAGGGCTACGAGTCCACGCTGAAGGCTTTCGAAGAATCCATGGAGCGCCTGGGCCTGGAGACGCTGGACCTGTACCTGATCCACTGGATGCAGCCCAAGCAGGACAAATACGTTGACACCTGGAAGGCCCTCATCGAGCTCCAGAAGCAGGGCCGGGTCAAGACCATCGGCGTCTCCAACTTCACCAAGGAGGGCCTGCAGCGCCTGATCGATGAGACCGGCGTTGTTCCGGCCATCAACCAGGTCGAACTGCACCCGTTCTTCAGCCAGGCCGACCTGCGCGAGTTCAACGCGTCCAAGGGCATCCTCACCCAGGCATGGTCGCCGCTGGGCCAGGGCGGCGAGCTCCTCGAGAGCCCCGTCATTGCCCAGATTGCCGCCAAGCACGGCGCCACCCCGGCCCAGGTTGTCATCGCCTGGCACCTGGCCATCGGCAACGTGGTCATTCCGAAGTCGGTGACCGAGTCCCGGATCCGCGAGAACTACGCGGCCCTGGACGTCAGCCTCGACGAGACCGACATCCAGGCCATCAACGGGCTGGACCGTTCCGCCGAAGATGCCGGCCGGATCGGACCGGATCCGGCCGTCTCCGACTTCGCCTAAGCACCTCCCGTGACGCCGGCAGCCAGCCGGCGTTCGCACAGGGCCTCCACCCCGCACAGGGTGGAGGCCCTTCGGGCGTCCGGGACCTTCCCGCTGTCCGGAACCGTGACGGGCCAATCGCACGCGCTCGGAGAAAGACGGCCCGGACACAGGCGCCGGTCCCGAAAGCCTCCGGAGTCAGGCGGCGGCCCGGCGCTCTTTCGCCGGGATTGCATCGACCACGGCCCAGCCGTCTTCGCCCGCAACGCAGCGGCTGGCGAAGCGGTCTGCGGAGGCAGCGTCATCGAAGCTCTCGGTGCGGATCCGGCCGCAGTCGGTGTCCAGGTAGGTGACCACGAAATGCAGTGCGCCATCCTGTGCGTCGTTGAAATCCGCCTCAAAATCTGACTCGATATCATGGCGGAAACCCTGCTGGAAATTCTGGTTGTTCTCCATGATTCCAGTGTGCGACTGACCACCGACACTAAGACTTCACTCCTCCGGCGTGTTGCCGAGCCGCAGCACCCGTTCCCGCGCCAGGACTTCCTTGCGGCGCTGCCGGTCGGCGGCCCGTGCCGTCTGCTGCGCCAGAGCCGACGCCAGCTCGTGATCCTTCCGGGCCGTTTTGAGCCCGGCTTCTGCCGCGTCCAGACGCCGCCTGAGCTCGCGCACCTCGTCGGCCAGCCGGCTGGTTTCCGCCGTCGCCTCCGCCAGCTCCGCGGCCGCGCGGCCTGCCTCCTCGTCGGCTTCCGCGGCGGCCACTTCGGCCGCCTCCAGGGCGGTCCGCGCCCGTTCCACCGCCGACGGCGTGGGCGTCACCCGTGCCGTCCCGACGGCCCGGAGGCGGGGCTGTTCCGTTGTCGGCTTTCCACCGGCAGTTCCGCCGCGCTGTGCGGTCCGGTCCGCCGGTTCTGTCCCGCCGGCGGCGGTCGCTGGTGCTGACCGGTGGACGCTGGCCGTTCCAGGCGCGGTTCCAGGCGCGGCTCCAGTGCCGGGCACCGACGCCGCATGGCTCCCCGGGACAGCCACTGCGCCGGCGAGGTCGACGACGTCGACCCCGTCCGCCGAGAGCGCCCGGAGCAGACAGCCGCTTTGCACGGCGGCGGCGGCCCCGGGATCGGCGGTGGCGGCCCGCAGGGTCTGTTCCACTTCCGTCGCGACGGCGGCACTGATGGCCCGTCCGTGCCGGGCCGCCAAGGCCTGCGCCGCCTTCACCGTGCTGGCGAGGAGCTGGCGCCGCTGCTGGGCGAGGCGACGGAGGTCCGCTGCATCCAGGGCATCCTGTGCGGCCTGCATCGACGTCCCCAGCGCAGCAAGCTCCCGCAGAATTTCGGGGCTGTGCGCCGCCAGCATGTTCACCGCCCACGCCGCGACCGACGGCTTGGGCAGGGCACGGACTGCGGCCGCCAGGGCACGCTGCTCGGCGGCGGTGACGCCCGCGGAACTGACGTCTTTGGCCGCGGCCGTTCTTGCAGCCACGAACTCCCCGTAGGGCAATGCATAGAGCGTCCCGGCTATGCCCGCTAGTTCCCGCGATCCCATGCAAGAATCATAGGAGTCTGGCCCCGCCGCGAGTTCGCTGCCCCGTCATCAGACCCGGTGCCGTCACGTTCTGGAGGAGATTTCACTTGATCGAAATTGGTGGGCTCCCGGCCCATGTCCTGCTCGTCCACGCCGTAGTGGTACTAGCGCCCATCGCAGGTCTAGGCGCCATCGTTTATGCCGTGGCGCGGCGCTGGTGGGGCTACCTGGCGTGGCCCCTGGGCGTGTTGTCACTGGGGCTGGTGCCAGTAACACTCCTGACCGCGCAGGCAGGCGAGCAGCTGGAGAAAGTCCGTCCGGCGTCGGCGGTGGTCCACGAGCACGCCCAGGAAGGTGACGTACTCAAAGTGCTTTCCGTGATCTTCTTCGTCCTGGTCGCGGCAATGTTGATGGTCACCTACGAGCCCTTTGGCCGGCGCCTGGCGTTCCTTGGCGGCCTTCGGAGCAACCGGATTGTCCGGGGAGCCGTCCTGATTGCCGGCGCCCTCGCGGGGGCCTTCTACATTTACCAGAGCATCATCACGGGACATTCCGGCGCGGCCTCGGTCTGGGCGCGCTAAGTCAGCCCATCCGCGGGCCCTTGGCCAGGTGATGCGTGCCGGGCCCGGTGCAGCGTGACGAGCAGCAGGACAAGGGCCGTTGCCTGCAGTGCGGCCACGGCAGCGATGAGCGCCGGACGGGCGCCGTAAAGTGACCCGTACAGGGCGCCGCCGGCCAAGGCTCCGGCGCCCTCGAACGCCGCGAACACCCCGTACGCCGTGCCCTGCCGGGGTTGGGGCACCAAATCGGCGACCAGCGCCTTGACCGTGGAGTCCTGGATGCCGGTGGCGGCACCCCAGACCAGGACGCCCGCGAGCACGAGCCCGGCGCTCGGCGCCAGGGCCAGCACGGGCACCCCCATAATCAGCACGGGCAGCACCAGGAGCACGGCCGCCCCGGCGCGGTCGTAAAGGACGCCACTGGCGAGGGCCCCGACGGCGGCGGCCCCCATGGCGCCGGCGTACAGCAGCGGAACCACCGAGACGGGGACGGCCACGTCGGCCGTCAGGTGATAGGAGATGACGCCGAAGGCGACGAGTCCGGCGCTCCAGAAGAACCCGGCCAACGCGAACAAGATGAAGACGCTGGAGAGCGCCGACGGCGGCCGCCCGGCGGGTTTCCCATGGGGCGGCTCCGGCAAGCCGGAGGGGTCGGCCACGGGCCTGTCCGCGCCGGGATCCCGGACGCGGCGGCGCAGCCAAACGAGAATCACCAGCGCCGCCGCCGCAGGAATGATGAGCACCGCAAAGGCTGCCGGCAGTGAGCCGGTGGCAACCAGCACCGCCGAGACGAGCAGCGGGCCCAGAAGCGCCCCGGCCAGATCGAGGGACTTGTGGACGGCGAAGCCGCGGCCCCGGCCAACCGGCCCGGCGACGCCGGCGAGCAGCACGGTTTTCGCCGGGCTGCGGACGGCTTTGCCTACCCTGTCCCCGATGATGAGCACGGCTGCCAGGGCCATCCCGGCGGTCCCGGCGAACGGCGTCAACGCCAGCAGCGGGACGCACACCGCAGTCAGCACATAGCCGGCCATCGTAAAAGTCCAGTACTTCCCGGTGCGATCCGCCCAGGGGCCGAACACCAGCCGGAGTCCCTGGGACGCGGCTTCCGCGGCGCCGGTCACGAGGCCGACGAACAGCGCGGACGCACCGAGCTGGGCCAGCAGGGGACCGCCGAGCGGGCGGGCGCCGTCGGACACCATGTCCGCGGCGAGGCTGACCAGGCCGAAGCCGACAACCGGGCCCCACAGCCGGTGCCGCCAATTCCCGGTTTGGCTTCCGGACCGCGACGGCGGGTATTGCTGGCCGGCTGGCATCCTGCGCCCGGGCCGTTCCATTTCCTAAGGCTGACGGACGGCCCGGAAAAAGACAATACGCAGGTCAGGGGCCTGTCGCCGCGTCGAGGCGCAGAAGGAAATATTGGCCAAAGGGGTTCTTTCTGGGCGGCAGCTTGGTACTTTTTGAGGGCCGATCCGTATTGTGCGGGCCGGGGGGACCCACAATGACGGACTGAAAGGCAACACACCCATGAGCTCGGACGGCACCCGCCGACACCCGCCGGAAGGGGCCTTCATCCTCGGTGCCGCCCCGCGCGCCAAGAGCCGCACCAACCAGGCCGCACCTGCACGTCATTCTCACGGAGGAACTGTGAAACCGTTTTCGAATCCGCCACTCCACGCCGGGGGAAGGCGCCCCAGCCTGACTGCCACACTTCTTGGCATCGCTGTGGCTGCCGGACTGGCCCTCACCGGCGTCGCCGCGGCCTCGCTTCCCCTGGCCTCTGCCGCTACAACGCCGCCGCCCACCGGCTGGCTGCACACCTCTGGCGGGAGGATCCTGGACTCGAACAACGCCCCGTATACGATCAAGGCCGCGTCCTGGTTCGGCATGGAAACCACAGACTGCATGCCGCACGGGCTCTGGGGAACCCTGACCATCGACGAGGCCCTGGCCAACATCAAATCGATGGGATTCAACACCGTCCGCCTGCCGTTCTCCAACGAGTGCCTGGCAGCGGCATCCATCAAGGGCAACCTGAACTACTGGGCCAACCGCGCCTACGCGCTGGAGGGCAAGTCACCCCTGGTCCTGATGGACACGGTGATCGCCCGCGCGAAGGCCAACGGCCTGCAGATCATCCTGGACCGGCACCGGCCATCCTCTGCCGACCAGTCCCCGCTTTGGTACACCTCCGCCTACCCGGAGTCGAAGTGGATCGCTGACTGGAAAATGCTCGCCGCCCGCTATAAGAACGATCCCACCGTCATCGGCGCCGACCTTCACAATGAGCCTGCCGGGGCGGCGACGTGGGGCGGCGCCGCCGCCACCGACTGGCAGGCCGCGGCCACCCGCGGCGGCAACGCCGTCTTGGCCTCCAACCCCAACCTGCTGATCATCGTTGAGGGCATCGAGAACCAGGGCAACGGCACTTCCACCTGGTGGGGCGGGGGCCTGGCCGACGTCAAGAACAAGCCGGTCACCCTGGCCACGCCCAACCGGGTGGTCTATTCCCCGCACGACTACCCGGCGTCGCTGTTTGCGCAGAAGTGGTTCAGCGACCCCAGCTACCCCAACAACCTGCCGGCCGTGTGGGATGCCAACTGGGGTTACATCCAGAAGCAGGGCATCGCCCCGGTTCTGCTCGGGGAGTTCGGGACCGCGCTGCAAACCACGTCGGACAAGCAGTGGATGGAGAAGATCGTCTCCTACCTCGGGACCAATTCCATGAGCTTCGCGTATTGGGCGTTCAACCCGAACAGCGGCATAACCGGAGGCCTTGTCCAGGCGGACTGGCGCACCCCGGAGGCCGCCAAACTGGCCGCGCTCGCGCCCATCCTGAACGGCACCCCGACGCCGACCGCAACCGCCACGCCGACGCCCACAGCGACGCCCACGGTATTGCCGACCGCCACGCCGTCGCCGACGCCCACGGCGACGCCGACCGTCACCGCGACACCGTCGCCGACAGCCACAGCGACGCCCACGCCGACCGTCACCCCGACGCCCTCGCCCACCCCTACATCGGGCGCGCCGATCAGCGCCGTCTGGAAACTCGGCAGTTCATGGACCGGCGGCTACGTGGCCAATATCGAGGTCACCGGCCTCCGGGCGGCGGCCGGTTGGAGCGTGAGCTGGCCCGATCCGAACGTCACCCGGGTGGCCAACTCCTGGGGCATCAGCTGCACGGTGCTCCCCAAGGTGTCGGTGACCTGCACCGGTTCGGACTGGGCCACGAAGGTCGCTGCCGGCCAGAAACTGTCAGTAGGCCTGCAGGTGGATTCCCTGAAGGCTCCCGTCAACCCGGTGCTCACCCTGAAGTAGCCGGCCGCGCAAGGGCGCAGGTGTCCTTCGATCAGGCGCCTGTTTGGGGGCAGTCGACTGCAAAAGGAGCGTGCGGAACCCGGGTCCAGGATCCGGACCCCGCCGGGGCCAACGAAGAACCTCCGGAAAGCGTTGATTCCGGGGGTTCTTCTCAGGCTTCGTGCGACCGGGCTCCCGGCAGTCAGAGCGGCTCCCGACGAGGACAACACCGGAGTAGCCTGACAGCAGAAGCGAGAAAGGCATGGACCATGCGCATTCTTCAGACATCCACCGACGCACTCAACGTCACACGGATCGACAGGATCGCCTATCTCAACGCTGAAGAGCGGACATTTCTGACCACAACAACCGGCCGGCCGGACTTTGCCACCCCCGGTCAGGGGGAAGTCATCGCCGACATGGGGCGGGCCGTTCCCGTCACCTTGGCCTATATCGATGACCAGCTCGAAGGGAGCCTCATCGTCGCGCGACTCACGGACCTGATGGCAAATTACGACTGGCCTGTCATCAGATTCGCCGACGTTCGAGAGGAGGCCCGGAAAGAGGTCGCCGAAATCCGGTACAGGGAATCCGAGTATGCCGCCGAGCCGGACCGTATCGACCCGCACGAAGACTAATCCGGGCAGCAGCCGCAGTCGCAGGCGCTTGTGGGTTGACCCGAGCCGCGGGCGAAGATGTCATCACGGGACCGGCCTGACTTCAAGAGTGAATTTGTCCGGTTCGTTTTGGGGGCTTACTACCCCTATGAAGTAGTTGTAGTCGCCGTCAGTCCCCGTCCCGATGCAGACGGGGATTGTGCCGCTCTCATTGGGCTTCCGCTGGCACGTTCCTTCGACCTTTAGTGTGAGACCGGCGGGCGCCGCAACTGCTTCGAGGTCCGCGGCGGTCAACTTCGTTCCAGTGTCCCATTGCCTGGCGAGGCTGGGGCACGGGTTTGTGTCCATGCACAGGAACTGTTCACCGCGGACGATGTCCACTGTTTTCTTCCACTCGGACGGGATCGCCAGGCGATCGGCGCGGGACACCGTGTCGGCTGTAACGCGGTCTTCTGCGGCCCGGACCAGGAACAAGGCGGCCACAGCAACCAAGGCCGCAACTCCAATGATGACCGCGGTGCGTCGTTCCACTGTGTTCCCCTCCAAATAAACTCCAGTGCAGGCACCGTCTCTTCCGGCGGGCGCTGAGTGCATCGTAGCTGCAGGCCGGTCCGGTGGCCTGTCCGCCGTGTCCAAGTCGGTCATCCGTGCACGGGCCGGCAGATAGCGACGTGAGCGACTCCATGCTCCGGCCTGCGCGGGCGCGGAACGGGGTGCGGGTAATCTGGTCATTTCGCCGCACTCATGATTGGCATGATCATCTCTCGCTCCGCCGCCACCAAGTCCCTGACCGTCCTTGCCGGCCTGCTTCTCGCAGGCTCCCTCGCCGGCTGTGATGCCGCAGCCCACGTTGGCGCCAAAGTCGCAGACGCCGTGCACAGCGCGGCCGCGTCCCAGGCTCCCGGCGCCGGCGCCGGCACCGCGCACCCGGGCGAGGCCGCCGCGGCCGTAGCCCAGCTGGCGTCCATCCCGGTGAAGGGCAAGGCCCCAAAGACCGGGTACAGCCGCGGGCAGTTCGGTCCCGCCTGGTCCGATGTGGACCACAACGGCTGCGACACGCGCAACGACATGCTCCGCCGTGACCTCACCGACGTGACGACCAAACCCGGGACCAGGGATTGCGTCATCGCCTCCGGCAAGCTTGCCGACAAATACACCGGCAAGACCATCACCTTCACCCGTGGTGAGAACTCGGCGGACGTCCAGATCGACCACATTATTCCCCTGTCGCTGGCCTGGCAGACCGGCGCCCAGCAGATCAGCGCCGCCCAGCGCCTCCAGCTCGCCAACGATCCGCTGAACCTGATGTCCGCCGACGGCCCCGCGAACCAGCAAAAGTCCGACTCCTCGGCCGACGCTTGGCTCCCAGCCAACAAGGCGTTCCGGTGCGAATACGTCGCCCGCCAGACTGCTGTGAAGGCCAAGTACAAGCTCTGGATGACCCGTCCCGAGCACGACGCCATCGCCGGGATTCTCGCCACCTGCAAATAGCGGCACCGCATCCCTGAGGGGTACCTTCGGCTGCGCCGCCTAACCCGCGCCCAAACCTCCGTCTCGTCGAGTAGCTTCCGTCGCTGAGGACGGCACACCAAGGTGTCGGCCCTTTTCTGCTCCCTGACCTGCGGAAACATTCCGGGATGCCATAGTGCCCACGGGACGAAAACGCCGGTAGCATGACAGCCGGGGGCCCGCTGGGGTGCCCGGTATTGGGGGAACCATGGCACAACCGCGCCGGCTACTCGGCAGCAGTCCAAGCTCCGTCATCGCGGGCCGTCACCGCCTCGAGGTCCACAACGCGCAACGCCGCGGAGCCGAGCGTGCCCAGGCCTATGTCCTGCTCCCGCCGAGCCAGGCGCCACACTTCAGCGATTCCGCCGCGGCCGACGTCCCCTGACCCTCCCGGATCCACCCGGCACACCAGTGAAGGAGCATCACATGTCAGATCCGCATTATTCTCAGCAAGGCACCGGCCGGCAGATGTGGCCCAGCGAGCAGCCCCGGCAGAACCCGGGGTGGGCGCCGAACCCGTACGCCGCTGCGGCGTACCCGGCCCAGGGATCCGGGCCCGTGCCGCTCTGGGCACCGCTCTACGGCGCTTCCCTGCCAGAGGCCGCGTCGCGGTTCTTCAAGAAGTACGGGACGTTCTCCGGCCGCGCCAGCCGGAGCGAATACTGGTGGTGGATGCTCGTCTCCGGACTCGTCTCGATCGTCTTGAACGTCATCATGCTTGCCGGTGGCGCGGCCGGCGCAAAACTGGGCCCCAACGGCGCCAGCGTCCCCGGCCCCGCCTATATGATCGGGCTGATCCTGGCAGCCGTCTGGTTCCTGGCAGTCATTGTCCCGTCCCTGGCCCTGACGGTCCGTCGCCTCCACGACTCGAACTTCAGCGGCTGGATGTACCTCATCGTCCTCATCCCGTTTATCGGCGGCATCATTCTCCTCGTCTTCACGCTGCTGGAATCAAAACCCGAGGGCCAGCGGTTCGACGTCCCCGCATAAGCATCCGGGTCGCACCCACTGACCCCGCGCGAACTACAAGAAGGCCCTGCCGCCCCTGAGGGCTGCGGGGCCTTCTTCTTGGTCGGGGTTCCCGGCCCGATACGGCCCCGTACGGACCCGTCCCGCCGCAACCAAT
>Ga0207682_10001759_pt1 | contig 9943 bp, 7 predicted proteins | sample KBSM63metaG_FD_184332 | JGI IMG/M metagenome (GOLD analysis project Ga0207682, IMG submission 184332) | Miscanthus rhizosphere microbial communities from Kellogg Biological Station, Michigan, USA - KBS M6-3 metaG (SPAdes) (version 2) | ecosystem: Host-associated > Plants > Roots > Rhizosphere >...
GACCTACGCCAAGCAGTTCCTCGAGCGGATGCTTCGCGAATCCGAAGGGCTGCACGAACTGGGTTTCGTACGACAGGCTGATGAAGTGCTTGCGCGCCTTGCGCGGGGAATACGGCTGCGGCTGCGGGGCCGGAGCGGCAAGCGCTGCCACGAGCCACAACGCGGACGCGGTTTGTATCAGCATCCGTTCAAGGATAACGTAAACCGGATGCCCGACCCCATTCTCGCCGCGGTGATGACGGCGCCGCGCGCGCCGATCGAGCTGCGCGAGTTCGCGCGCCCGGATCTGCCGAGCGGCGCGGCGCTGCTGCGGACGACGCGATCGGAGGTCTGCGGTACCGACGTGCACCTGTGGCACGGGCGGTTGTCAGGAGTCCCCTATCCGATCATCCCGGGTCACGTGTCTGCGGGCATGGTCGACGCGGTGCGCGGCGCGATCACCGGGCTCGACGGGTCGCCGATGCGCGAGGGGGATCGCGTCGTCTTCTTCGACGTCCATCGCACCTGCGGCCGCTGCCGTGCCTGCACCGTGCACCGCACGCCGACGCGCTGCGCCGCGCGACGCGTCTACGGCATCACCGACCCGGCGGCGGAAGGCCTCTTCGGCGGCTGGGCGCAGGCGATCTATCTCGAGCCCGGCGTCGGGCTGGCGCGGCTGCCCGAGGCGATCGCCTTCGACGATTACATCGGCGGCGGCTGCGGGCTGCTGACGGCGGTGCATATTGCCGAGCGCGCCGAGATTCGCCTCGGCGACAGCGTCGTCGTGCAGGGGACCGGCGCCGTCGGTTTGAGCGCCATCGCGCTGGCGCGCATCGCCGGCGCCTCGCGCGTCATCGCCATCGGCGCGCCGGCGGATCGCCTCGCGCTCGCGCGGGAGATGGGCGCCGACCTGACGCTCGACATCACCACGACGTCCGCGGACGAGCGCCGCCAGGCCGTGCTGGACGCGACGTTCGGGGAAGGCGCCGACGCCGTGCTCGAAGCCGCCGGGGCCGCGGCCGCCATTTCTGAAGGGCTCGACCTGGCGCGCGTCGGCGGACGCTACGTCATCGCCGGGCATTACACCGATGTCGGACCGGCGACGATCAACGCGCACCATCAAATCAACCGCAAGCACCTCGAGATTCGCGGCTGCTGGGGGAGCGAGCCGCGCCATTTCCTGCGCGCGCTGTCGATTCTGGAGCGGCATCCGCATCTGCCGTTCCGGAAGATCGTGAAGCGGTACGGTGCCGGCCTGACGGTCAGTGAGATGATTGCGAGCCAGGCGATGATCCGCGAGACGCGGCAGTCGCTGCAAAAGGCTCTGTGGGACCCCGCCGAGGAACCGGTCTCGTTGCAGCTCGCCGGCTGCGAGCCCGACGTCATGGCCGAAGCCGCGAAGCTGAACGAGCAGCGCGGCGCTGCGATCATCGACATCAACATGGGCTGCCCGGTTCGCAAGGTCGTCAATGGGGATGCAGGATCCGCGTTGATGCGCGACCTGCCATTGGCTGCGGCCCTCATCGAAGCGACCGTGAAGGCCGTTAAGGTCCCGGTGACGCTGAAGATGCGCATGGGCTGGGATCATTCGAGCCTTAATGCGCCCGAACTCGCTCGGATTGCCGAGGACCTCGGCATTAAGATGATAACGGTTCACGGCCGCACCCGCTGCCAGATGTACAAGGGAAATGCGGATTGGGCCTTCATACGCAAGGTGAAGGGCGCAGTGTCGCTTCCAGTGATCGCCAACGGCGACATCTGCTCGATCGAAGACGCACGGACCGCGCTCGACCAGTCCGGCGCCGACGGCGTTATGATCGGCCGCGGAGCCTACGGTCGCCCCTGGCTTCTGGGCCAGACGATGGCCGACCTCGGCGGGGGAGGAACCAAGCCGGATCCGACCCTCGATGACCAATTGTCGACCATGCTCGAGCAATATGAGGACATGCTGTCCCTGTACGGCAGCCACACGGGCGTGAACCTCGCACGCAAGCATATCGGCTGGTACACGAAAGGCCTTCCCGGCTCGGCCGAGCTTCGCAACATGGTGAACCAGCAGGACGACCCCAAAATCGTCGTCGATATGCTGCGCACCTTCTACGCTCCCTGGCTTTCGCGAGCGGCTGCCTGAAAAAGCTGCCGGTAGGCCTCACCCACTGTGTTTTTTGTGCAACTGCCGTGCTAGGCGACCCCCGTGGACGCGCCTGCCGCCGAATCGCAGTTGAATAGGAACGACTTCGCCACCTGGCTCGCTCGAAACCGGGCGACGGGCCGGGTATCGCGCTTGGCGACCCTGGGCGTTGCAGCCGTGCTCATCGGGACGGCCGTTTTCAGCGTCTGGGTGCTGATCGGCAGCGCGCAGCCCGGATCCCTGCTGTCGCCCCCGCTGATCGCGCTGCTGCTGGTCGCGAACCTCATCCCGGCAATCGCACTTATGGTGCTCTATTCGCGCCGCGTCGCCCGGAAGCGCGCGGAAAGGGAAGGGCTCGGAAGCGGCAAGCTGCACGCACGCCTCGTTACGCTTTTCTCGATCCTCGCGGCCGTTCCGACCGTCCTCGTCGCGATCTTCGCCTCGCTGCTATTCCAGAGCGGCATGGAATTCTGGTTCTCCGATCGCGCCCGCAACATGCTCGAAAATACGGTCGCGATCCCGCAAGCCGCCTATAAGGCGGAGGAGGAGCGCGTCGCGACCGAGACGGTCACCATGAGTGGTGACATTGCGGAATATCTTCGCCTTGCCGCGATCGACGATCCGCGGTTTGCGGAGGGCTTCCTCCGCCAGGTCCTGAATCGCTATTTGTCGGAAGCCGTCATTATCAATGTTTCCGACCAGGGCGTCGTCCAGTCGCTCGCGCTCGTGAACCCGTACGACCGCGATCTCCAATCAACGGTGACGGCGGACCGCATCACCGCGCTTCAGAACCGGCGCGTGGTGAATGTGAATTCGTCGGACAGGATCGGTGCTCTGACGAAGCTCGATTACGGGCCGAACACCTATCTTTATGCTGCTCGTGTCTTCGACCCTGACTTCGAGAAGCAGATCAACCGCGGAAATCAGGTCCTCAAAGACTATCGCTCGCTGTTGGAGCGGTCGAGGACCAATCAGCTGCGGTTCAACGCTGCACTGCTCCTCGTCGCGATCATCATCGTCGCGCTTGCGATTGTTGCGGCGTTGAAGCTTGCCGACAGGCTGGTCCGTCCCGTCGGGCAGCTCGTTACGGCAGCCGGACGGATCGAGGAGGGAGATTTCTCAACGCGTGTTCCCGTGGCCAACACGCTGGACGAGATCCAGACACTGGCCAGCGCCTTCAACCGCATGTCGGGCCGCCTGGAGGAGCAGACGGGGGCCTTGGTTGCGGCCAATACCCAGCTCGAGACCCGCCGAGCCTTCACGGAGGCGGTGCTTTCCAGCGTAACCGCCGGCGTCGTCGCTCTGGACGCGAACAAGCGCATCCTGCTGATCAATCGGTCGGCCGAGAACCTGCTTCAGCGCGAACAGGAGGCGCTGGAAGGCGTGCTCCTGGCGGATGTTTCGCCCGAGCTCGACGAGTTCATGCTTGGCGAGCAGCGCGAAGCCGACGTCCTGCTGACGTCGGGATCAGGACAGCGCACGCTTGCAGTGAAACGCGTGCGGTATCATCAGGGTGCAGTCATTACCTTCGATGATATCACAGACCAATTGTCGGATCAGCGCCGCGCCGCTTGGTCGGATATTGCTCGCCGTATCGCGCACGAGATCAAGAACCCGCTGACGCCGATCCAATTGGCAGCGGAGCGCCTTCAGCGCCGCTTCGGCAAGGAGATCTCGTCAGACGCCGAGACATTCGAGCGGCTCACCGGGACGATTGTCCGCCAGGTCGGTGACCTCCGGCGGATGGTCGATGAATTCTCGAACTTCGCCCGCATGCCCAAGCCGATCTTCCGGCTTGAGAATGTGCATGACATCGCCCGCCAGTCGCTCTTCCTGCATGAGGTGGCGCATCCGGGCATCGGCTTCACTTTGACTCCGCCTCAGGGAGAGTTCCGGATGGTCTGCGACCGCCGGCAGCTCGGGCAGGCACTCAGCAATGTGGTGAAGAACGCCGTTGAGGCGATCGAGGCCCGAAAGAGCAGGGGAGAGCACAACCTTGCCGGCGACAAGGTGGACTTGAAGATCCGCGAAGACGATGGGCATCTGATCATCGACGTTACGGACACAGGCGTAGGATTACCCGAAGATCGCGAGCGCCTGACGGAACCCTACATGACGACGCGCGTGCGCGGGACGGGACTCGGTCTCGCAATCGTCAAGAAAATCGTCGAGGAGCATCTCGGCGAAATCGCCTTCCTGGATCGGCCCGGCGGCGGAACGCATGTCCGGATCGCCTTCGACGCGGCCCGGCTGGCCCATCTCGAATCGGACGAGGCGGTTGCGGCCAGCGCGAATTCAGATTCGGGGGTGGAACAGGGCGACAGCGACAGTGGAGTAGCTGATGGCACTTGAAGTGCTGGTAGTGGACGACGAAGCAGACATCCGCGAACTTGTGAGCGGAGTGCTTGAGGACGAGGGTTTCACCGTGAGGTCGGCCGCGGATAGCACCGCCGCGCTCGAAGCCATCGAGGAACGCCGCCCGTCGCTCGTGCTGCTCGACGTCTGGCTTCAGGGCTCACGCCTCGACGGCCTTCAAATCCTTCAGGAAGTCAAACGGCGTGACCCTAACCTGCCGGTGCTGATGATCTCGGGGCACGGCAATCTGGACACGGCCGTCGCTGCAATCCGTGAAGGGGCGATCGATTTCATCGAGAAGCCTTTCGAGGCCGAGCGCCTGCTGCACCTCGTCAACCGGGCGACTGAAACCGACCGGCTTCGGCGCGAGAACGAGACGCTTCGGGCACAGACCGGCCATGACGATCAGCTGCATGGGACGTCGGTCGCCATCAACAACGTGCGGGCAACCCTGAAGCGTGTCGCACCGACGGGAAGTCGGGTGCTCATCACGGGCCCGGCAGGCGTCGGCAAGGAAATCGCCGCTCGGATGATCCACCAGTGGAGCCCGCGCGCCAAGGCGCCCTTCATCGTCGTGTCTGCGGCGATGATGAGCCCTGACCGGGTCGAAGAGGAGCTGTTCGGCAGCGAAGTCGACGGGGTCGCACGCCCGGGTCTGCTGGAGCAGGCACATGGCGGTACGCTCTTCCTCGACGAGATCGCGGACATGCCGCTCACCACCCAAGCGAAGATCCTGCGTGTGCTTACGGATCAGAGCTACCACCGGATCGGCGGACAACGGCCGATCAAGGTCGACGTTCGCGTGCTTTCTGCCACGTCGCGCAATCTTGCGGACGAGATCGCCGAAGGGCGTTTTCGTGAGGATCTCTACTATCGGTTGAACGTCGTTCCCGTGCGCATCCCGCCCCTTCGCGAACGGCGGGAAGATATCCCCGAGCTTGCCAATCACTTCCTTACGCGCTTCGCCGCCGAGCGGCGTATCACGCCGCCAAACCTGTCGGACGAGGCGGTTGCCGCGCTGCAAGCGCACGACTGGCCCGGAAACGTGAGGCAGTTGCGCAATATCATCGAACGCACGGTGATCCTCGCACCCGGCGACCGCGTTTCCTGCATCGACGTCGACCTTCTGCCGTCGGAAATCCTCGACAATCAGGGGTCGGTCGGCCTTTCGAGCGCGACGCTCACGATCATGGGGAGCCCGCTGCGAGAGGCGCGAGAGAGCTTCGAGCGCGAATATCTGAAGATCCAGATTCGGCGGTTCTCCGGCAACATCTCGCGGACCGCGTCGTTCATCGGCATGGAGCGCTCGGCATTGCACCGCAAGCTGAAGGCTCTGGGAATCGCCGACAAGCGCGACGGAGACGAGTGAGGAAGCTGGGCGACCGAGAATGCCGGACAAGCCGCTGAGCCTGCAGGACCAGTTCCTGAACGCTGTCCGGCGTTCCAAGTCGCCGGCGCTGGTCTTTCTTGTAAAAGGCGTGAAGCTTCAGGGCGTAATTACTTGGTTTGATGCTTTTTCCCTCCTTCTGCGGCGCGATTCCACGTCCCAGCTGATCTATAAGCACGCGATTTCGACGATCATGCCCCAGCGCTCACCGACTGAGCTTGCGAAGGATTTCCAGGCAAGCGGCGCGGGCAATCGCGCCAGCCTGCAGGATGTTTTCCTCGCCGCGGCGGCCAGGGACAGCGGGCCGATGACGCTCTTCCTCGTGAACGGCGTGATGCTGCAGGGCAACGTCGTCGGATATGACCAGTTTTCGGTTCTGCTCGAGCGCGATGAGCAGCTCCAGTTGGTCTACAAGCATGCGATCTCAACATTGCAGCCGCCGCATGCGCTCGACCTGGGTGACCATGGCGATCCAGCTGAGGAGCCCGGCGCGTGACCTTCTACGATCCCGTAAACGATGTGGCCCGTGGCGAGCGTGCGATCCTTGTCGTTCCGGAGAAGGTGGGAGAGGGCGCTCGCCGCTCAAGCGAGGCACGCCTTGAGGAGGCGGAAGGGCTTGCCGGCGCGATCGGCGTGGAGGTCGTCGCACGCAAGGCATTTCGGCTTCGCCAGATCCGTCCGGCCACATTGCTCGGCAAAGGGCAGGTCGAGGAGGTCGCCGAGCTTGCGCGCGAAAACGAGGCCAAGCTGCTGATCGTCGATGCTGCGCTGACGCCGGTGCAGCAGAAGTCCCTCGAGGAGCAGTCAGGCGCCAAGGTGATCGACCGGACCGGCCTGATCCTGGAGATTTTCGGGGAGAGGGCGGCAACGGCCGAGGGCCGCCTGCAGGTCGAACTGGCGCATCTGGATTATCAGGCCGGGCGGCTGGTACGAACCTGGACCCACCTCGAACGCCAGCGCGGCGGCTTCGGCTTTCTGGGCGGCCCAGGTGAAACGCAGATCGAGGCCGACCGCCGGCTGATCCGCGACCGTATGGCCAAGATCCGGCGCGAGCTGGACCAGGTGAAGCGCACTCGAGCCCTGCACCGCGGGCGCCGCCAAAGGGCTCCGTGGCCGGTTATCGCGCTCGTAGGATATACCAACGCGGGAAAATCGACCCTTTTCAACACCATGACTGGCGATGGAGTGCTGGCGGAAGACATGCTTTTCGCAACTCTCGATCCCACGATGCGCAACGTGAAGGTGCCGGGGTTCGACAAGGCGATTCTGTCGGACACGGTCGGCTTCGTCTCCGACCTTCCGACGGAGCTGATCGCGGCATTTCGAGCCACGCTCGAGGAGGTCGCTTCCGCCGATCTGCTCATCCACGTCCGCGACATGGCGCACCCAGACCATGAGGCGCAGGCCGAGGATGTTGAGGACGTCCTATCATCCCTCGGCATCACGGAAGGGGAAGGACCCATCCGCTTGGAAGCCTGGAACAAGGCGGACCTGCTTGGCGAACCGGATCGTCAGGCTCTGCTGGCGGAAGCGGAACGCAGAAACGACGTCGTGCCAATTTCGGCGCTCAGCGGCTGGGGCGTCGACCATTTGCGGGAAAGCATGGCTGAAACCCTCCAGCGCGGGACCCAAATCCATCAAATCCGCGTCGATGCGAGGGACGGGAGCCGACTGGCATGGCTCCATTCACGCGGCGAAGTCCTGGAGCAACGCGTCGACGGCGATGCGATGGAGCTTTCCGTCCGCCTTTCACCCGATAATTGGGCGCGCTTTCAGGCGCTGGAATCCGCCTGAGCACGCTTGGCGCGACTCCAGAGTTCTTCCTTTTCGTCCAGTGAGAGGTCGGCGAAGCCCGGCGCTTGCTCAATTTCCCTGAAGCGTTTCTCGAACTTGCGATTGGCTTCGCGCAGTGCAGCTTCAGGCTCAATGTTCAGATGCCGTGACAAGTTCACAACCGCGAACAGGAGGTCGCCCATCTCTTCGAGCATTCGCTGATGCTCGGTCTCCTGCTCCAGCTCGGCGAGCTCCTCGTCGATCTTCGCACGCGGGCCTGATGCGTCAGGCCAGTCAAACCCGGTTCGCGCAGCACGCCGCTGCAGCTTTGCAGCCCGTTCAAGGGCAGGAAGCGCGAGCGCAACACCGGCCAAAGCGCTCTTGTCGGGGTTGGCGGCGCGTTCCTCGGCCTTGATGATCTCCCAGAGATGATGGCCGCCATGCTCCGCGTCGCCGAAGATATGCGGATGCCGGCGCTCCATCTTGTCGCAGATGCGGTCGAGGACATCGTTCAGCGAGAACTTGCCGGATTCTTCGGCCATCTGCGCATGGAAGACGACCTGGAGCTGGAGATCGCCAAGCTCATCGGCAAGGGCGTCCATATCGTCGCGCGCGATGGCATCGGCGACTTCATAGGCTTCCTCGATCGTGTAGGGCGCGATCGTGGAGAAGTTCTGCGCTCGATCCCATTCGCAGCCGCTGAGGGGGTCCCGCAGCTGCTTCATGATCGATACGAGGCGTTCCAGGCTCAAAAGCGCATCTCCGTCGCCGATCCCGGCCGCAAATGAGAAAGTATGATAATAAGCATTATGTAAAGTTCCTAGAATGTCAGGGTACGAGGATCAGCCATCTACCCTCGACCCCCCATCGCTGCAGCGACGACAGGAAATTCATGCCGAGGACATTCAAATCCTCACCGTCGGCAACGTGAACTGACATGTTGGCTCGTTCGATGTCGCCGACTTCCAGCTTTTCGGCGCTTCCGGTGGCCACGCGAATGAAGCCGTTCCCTGTACGGACAACCTGATTACGCTTAGGGCTGACCTGCACGCCGACCCGTGCCGCAGTGTCGCGGCCGATCGTCGTCATCGTGGCGCCGCTATCCACGAGGAATTTGACCGTACGGCCGTTGACCTGGCCATCGACCCAGAAATGGCCGTCCAGAGCCATTGGAATGCGAATTTCTTCGCCTTGAGTGACGGGTTCCCCCGTTGCTTCCGCCCGCAGCCGTTGAGCGACATAGCCAAGATCGTCCCGAAACGTGAAAATGACGAAGCCGCCGGCGAAAATCGCGATCCAGGCCAATGCCATGACCAGCAGCTGCGCCGGACGTTCGCGGCGCGAGATCAACGCGCCGAGCACGAGCATGATCGCCATCAGCAGGTAGAGGCCGCCGAGCATGAAGCTGTTCGTCATGCCTGGAGCACCAGGAAGCGCCCTTCCACGCGCCAACTTTCCAGCGATGAAAGAAAGTTCATCCCGAGGAGGTTCATGTCGTCCGTTTCATTCACGTCGATCGCGAAGTCGAAACGCTCAATCGGCCCGATCTGGAGCGCCTCTGCATGGCTCTTTATCACCCACGCCCGACCGTTGGCCGTGCTCACCATCACGCGGCGGAATGTGATCGGGATTCCAGCGGCTTGAGCGATGGTCCTCGAAACGGTGGTGACCGATGCGCCGCTGTCGACCATGAATCGCACATCCTGGCCGTTGACACGTGCCGTGACCCAGAAGTGCCCGTCATCGGACATGGGAATGCGGACCGTCTCGCCGGCGACGATCTCACTTCCCGTGGCCTCCGCTCGAAGGCGCTGTCCGAAGTCCGCGAACTCACCGCGGAATGCAACGATGATGAACACCACGCCGAAGATCGCCACCCAGGCAAGGATCATCTTGGCGGCTTGCTTCAGCGGCAGCCTCATTCCGATCAGCGAACTCGCGATCAGAACGACCAGCAGGATGTAGTAGAAGATGTACGGACTGTTCTCGCCGTTCATCGAAGCTCGATCTCCAGCCCATCATGTGCAGGCGCGGCCCAATCGGGCAGTTCCTCGACCAGCGTACGATAGTCCATGCTGTTGTTCATATGGGATAGATAGAGTTTCCCGATGCGCATTTCCCGTGCCCAGCCGAGGACGGCATCCAGATGCGTGTGCGTGGGGTGCGGGCGACGGCCCAGGCAGTCTGAGACCCACACGTCAGCTCCTTCATAAAGCTGCCGCATCTCGTCGGACATTTCGTGGAAATCGATCGCGTAGACGGCAGACCGCTCTCCTTCCTCGATCCGCAGGCCGAGCGAGATAATTCCGCCGTGCGGC